>Ga0247840_10000435_pt1 | contig 86770 bp, 84 predicted proteins | sample LaCruzMarch2015__FD_192404 | JGI IMG/M metagenome (GOLD analysis project Ga0247840, IMG submission 192404) | Freshwater microbial communities from meromictic Lake La Cruz, Castile-La Mancha, Spain - LaCruzMarch2015_17m | ecosystem: Environmental > Aquatic > Freshwater > Lake | place: Spain... | reverse complement strand
GGGGGGGCCTCCGGCGGCCTGGCAGGGGCCTGATTTAAAAATATCCAAAACCGAATTCAGAAACACTTCCCCACGAAGTCATGTTTCATTGGTTCGGGAAACTACAGAATGAATGTTGCACTACCTGCGTTCGTAGCATTGGTAGAAGAAATCCCAGTCCGCCGGGCTGATGCCTGGTCCTTGCGCATGGCGAAATGTCACCCCCGCATCACTCACTTTGCGCCGTTCCTGGCGGATTTTCTTGCGTTTTTCGGGTGCTAGCGTGGCCAAAAAGGCCGCAAAGTCGGCATAGCCCGGCTCGGTATTCGTCCAGTGGAACTGCACCGTGTGCCGCAACATCAGGCCGGCGTCGGCACAGGCGGCCACATCGGCGTCCCCCGCAAACAGCAGGTGCAGGGACGACAGCCCCAATTGGTCGCACCACCGCACCAGTGTGCGCACCAAGGCTTCGCGGGCCTGCGCATCGCGGGCCAATAGGCGCGCGCCTGGCACGGGCGTAAACGGAACCGCCACCACGCCCTTGGGGTAGTAGGGCAAGCCGTGCTGCTGGTAGGCATTGGCCCAGGCCCAGTCAAACACGTATTCGCCGTAGGAATGGTTTTTGACATAGACGGCGCAGGCCGCCACCATTTCGCCGCCTGACTCCAGGATGATGAAATGTGGCGCCCATCCGGTGTCAGTGCAGGCGCTGCCACTGCTGTGCAAGGCGGCCAGATAGGCGTGGCGCATAAAGGGGCTGCTCAAGGCCTGTGTGCCAAGCAAGGCGTCCCATGCCTGCGCATCCACGTCCAACGGTGATGTGTAAACCCGGGTGACATAATTAGTGTCCTCCATGGAGGCGAGCGGTGATGGTGCCACTGTGTTTTGGGTCTTTCGTTGAACTAATGCGCGTCCCCAATGGATGTGGAACCCGTTTTGCCGGGTTCAACTGGAGTTGACTACTGTGAATAAAGACGTAAATTTTCTGAACCTGTATGCCCACGATTTTGCCCGCATTGCGGTCGGGGTACCGCACTGTAGGGTTGCTGACCCCGCGTTCAACACCGCAGAAATAGTCAAACAACTCGCCGAGGCACATCAGCGCGGAGCGTGCATGGTGGCCTTCCCCGAGCTGGGCATTTCGGCCTACACCTGCGAAGACCTGTTCCACCAACGCGCCTTGTTGGACGCGTGTGAGGCCGGGCTTGCCTGCATTGTGGCGGCCAGCCTGCAGTCGGCCATTTTGGTCATCGTGGGCCTGCCATTGCGGGTAGATCAGCGCCTGTTTAACTGCGCTGCGGTGGTGTTTCAGGGGCGGCTGCTGGGCATAGTGCCCAAGACCTATCTGCCCAATTACGGTGAGTTTTATGAAGCCCGCCAGTTCAACTCGGCCGATGAGGCGCTGTCCTCCCACGTTCAGCTGTTGGGGCAATCGGTTCCTTTTGGCTCCCAGCTCATCTTCAGTGCCACCGATATGCCATTTTTTAAAGTGCACGTCGAGTTGTGTGAAGACGTGTGGTCGCCCATTCCCCCTTCTTCCTTTGGCGCTCTGGCGGGTGCTACGGTCTTGGTGAACCTGTCGGCCTCCAACGTTACCGTGGGCAAGGCCGGCTACCGCCACCAGCTTGTCAGTCAGCAGTCCGCTCGCTGCCTGGCTGCCTATGTGTATTCATCCGCGGGGGCAGGGGAGTCCACCACCGATATGGCGTGGGACGGCCAAGCCCTTATTTATGAAAATGGCGAGCTGTTGTCGGAGTCCGAGCGGTTTGTTAGTGAATCCCAGCTTATCACCGGCGATGTCGACCTGGAGCGTGTGTCCCGCGAGCGCATGCGCCAAACCAGCTTTGGCCAGGCGGTACGCAAACACGTCGACCTGCTTAGCGATTTTCGGACCATAGAGTTTGCAATGGGCGTGGGGCGTTCCCAGCCCCTGCCGCTCACCCGTAATGTGGAGCGCTTCCCCTACGTACCGGCGGACCGCAGCCGCCAGGACGAGCGTTGCCAAGAGGTCTACAACATCCAGGTGCAGGCCCTAGCCCAGCGCTTGGGCTCTGCCGGTATCACCAAAGTGGTGATCGGCGTCTCGGGCGGCCTGGACTCCACCCACGCCCTGCTGGTGTGCGCCAAAACCATGGACCACATGGGACTAACCCGCACCAACATCCTGGCCTACACCATGCCCGGCTACGCCACCAGCACCCGCACGTTGGACCAGGCCCACCGCCTGATGGCCAGCGTGGGCTGCACGGCGGCGGAAATTGACATCCGCCCCAGCTGCGAACAAATGTTCAAAGACCTGGGCCACCCCTACGCCAGCGGAGCCCACCAGTACGACATCACTTTTGAAAACGTCCAAGCCGGGGAACGAACCAACCACCTGTTCCGGCTGGCTAACCACAACGCCGCCATCGTGGTGGGAACGGGGGACCTCAGCGAGCTGGCACTGGGCTGGTGCACCTATGGCGTGGGCGACCATATGTCCCACTATAACGTCAACGCCAGCGTGCCCAAGACACTCATACGCTACCTGGTGCGCTGGGTTATGGAGGCCGGGCTGGTTGACGGCGCGGGCCGCCAGGTGCTGCTGGATATATTGGAAACCGAAATCAGCCCCGAACTGGTTCCGGCATCGCCGGACACCGGAATGGTGCAAAGTACCCAGGCCACAGTAGGTTCCTACGACCTGCAAGACTTCAATCTTTACTACACACTGCGCTATGGCTTTGCCCCAAGCAAAGTCGCGTTTCTAGCCTACAGCGCTTGGGGCCACCGTGAGCGTGGCGCCTGGCCCGACAGTCCGCAACTGGCCCGTGTTGAATACCCGTTGGCCGCCATCAAGGCAACGCTGCGCATCTTCCTGTCCAGGTTCTTCAAGGGCAGCCAGTTCAAGCGAAGCTGCGTGCCCAACGCACCCAAGGTGGGTAGCGGCGGCTCCCTGTCGCCGCGTGGCGACTGGCGCGCCCCCAGCGACTCAGAATCAGCCGTGTGGCTGGCAGAGCTGGAAACTGTCCCCGATCATTTGCCACCCTGACACTGATCGCCGCTGCCAAAGTCCAACCCGCTTTTTTGTTTGGGCTGGATTGGCGTTATCCTATGAGTAATCGTTTTCGCGTCCAAAGCGCCACCCCAAACAGTTCAGGAAAAATACATGAAACAAATTACCGCCATCATTAAGCCTTTCAAGTTGGAAGAGGTGCGCGAGGCCTTGGCCGAATGCGGCGTGACCGGATTGACCGTGACCGAGGTCAAGGGCTTTGGTCGCCAAAAGGGTCATACTGAGCTGTACCGTGGTGCCGAATATGTGGTTGATTTCTTGCCCAAGGTCAAGGTCGAGGTGGTGGTGAAGTCCGAGGACTTGGACCGCTGTGTGGACGCTATCGTCAAGGCGGCCCACACCGGCAAGATCGGGGATGGCAAGATTTTTGTCACCAGCGTTGAGCGCGTAGTGCGCATCCGTACCGGCGAGCAGGACGAGTCAGCGGTCTAAGCAGCGATCCCAGCAGCGATTTGGTCAGCCCGCAACGGGTGGACTAGATTTGATCGAGGCGGGGCGCGTAGGTCAGGCCCGCTGATTGCACCAGCTCACGCAATAGGGCCACGGGTGCGTCGGAGATACTGACCAAGCCCATTTGCAGTTCACCCAGAAACCCCTGCGCTACCGAGGCCGCCATAAAGTCAATCAGGCCTTGGTAGTAGCCTGCAGTATTCAAAATCCCAATGGGTTTGTCGTGGTAGCCGAGTTGCCGCCAGGTCCAGACTTCAAACAATTCTTCAAGTGTGCCGATGCCGCCGGTGAGTGCCAGAAACGCATCAGATTTCTCGGCCATCATGCGTTTGCGTTCGTGCATGGTGTCGACGATGTGCAGCTCGGTGCAGCCATGGTGGGCCCACTCTTTGTCGACCAGTGCCCTGGGGATGATGCCAATCACGCGGCCTCCGGCCTCCAGCACCCCATTGGCAGTGATGCCCATGAGGCCGCCCGTGCCCCCACCGTAAACTAGCTGCCCATTGTGTTGCGCAATCCATTGGCCGACGCTGCGGGCCGCTTGCGCGTAAGCGGGGTTGACGCCGGGGCGCGAGCCGCAATACACGCAGAGGGAAAAGGCCGGGGCTGTCAAAAAAAGCGGTAGAAGATGGCCGCAAACCAAATGGCAGCGCTGAACAATAAGCTCAGTAGCACAGCGGCGCTGCCCATGTCTTTGGCCCGCTTGGAGAGGTCATGCCACTCCGGGCCAATACGGTCAATGGCGGTTTCGACAGCCGTGTTGAGTAGCTCTACCACCATGACCGCAATGACACTGCCCGCGAGCAGTGCGGTTTCCACCCAACTGCGCCCTAGCCACAAAGATGATGGAATGAGAACCATGGCAGCCAGGCTCTCTTGCCGGAATGCGGTTTCGTTCCAACCAGCGCGCAGGCCGGCGATGGAGTACCCGGTGGCATGCCACATCCGACTAAAGCCGGTACGTTCCTTTTGGGGATTGACCGCTTGGCTGATAGGCGGCGCTGATTTCGCTGTGATATTTTTGGATAAAGTCATCGGCTCATGGGTTTTGAAGTTACGAGGCGTGTGCCCGCCAAAGCATCGTGCAAAAATTGTTGCTGAGGATGGAGGCGGCTTGACAATGCCCAGATCGCAATCCACCCCAGAATGATGACGGCGGACTCTGGCCCGCTCAGGTGAAAGGGCGCAATGCCTACAAGTGGTGGCAAGAGCCAGAGCCAGCTGAGGCAATAGCGGGCGAGGGCACGGGGCTGCGAAATCGGCATTCCGTTGGTGCTGACCACCCGGATATTCCAGGTTTTCATGGCCAGTGTTTGACCTTTAGCCCAAAACCACACGAAGTAGATACCAAAAATAACGAACAAGAAGGCCTGCAGTGCGTTGCGGTTGTCCATGGCGTTTCTGGTTTGGCTCAGGGTGCCAAACAGGTAGCCCGCGATGAAGACTACGCCGAACATCAGCATGCCTTCGTACATCCAGCAGGCCATGCGTGCCCACAAGCCAGGGGTTTTCAGTTCATTCTGCATTCAATCGGTGGGATGAGCCAGTTGGAGCGACCACGCATTGTAGGTGGCGCACCAGGCACGGCATGGAAAGCCGAAATTCAGCAGGTTTGGTCAGTTCTGCGCCGCAGGTGCGGGTGGCACACGGGCTGGTACAAGTGGAAGCAGCGTTTTGCGATCAATTCCCTGCAACTTGGACATTTCCAGCTCACGTAGGGGTTTAGGTGTGTTGCGCGTGACTGGAATTACCGTCAGTTTCTCCGGTGAAACCGGTTTGACGGTGGCGGCCGCACCAGCGGGCTTGACCACTGCGCGTTCAGCCAGCTTTTTCCGATCTTCTGGGCTTAAGGCTTTGTAGGCCTCCCAGTTTGACGCGCGGTCTGGAATTGGCAGCTTCTTGGTTTCCACAAAATTGAGGCGTGCCCGCTCTCGCTCCCGCGGTTTAAGTGCCGCCCAATCGACCATGCGGCTGTGCAATGTGGTTTGCTCAGTGGGGGCCAGCGTAGGGTAGTTTTTTGCCAGCGCGATCCATTTGCGCCGATGCCCATCGCTCAAGCCGTCCCATACACCGGCCAGTGGTTGAAGCGACTCTTGCTGCGCGCCCGACAAATCGCTCCATTTGGGCGCGAAAGTGACCGCGGCTAAATCTGCGCGTGCGGCGACTTTGGCCGGCGCGGGTACCTCCGCGACAGGTGCTGCGCCGATGATCGGCGCATTGTTTGCGTCTGCAGTCTGGGCACCAACCGGTGCACAAAGGCCGAGTAAGCAGGCAAGACCCATAGACAGATAGGCTGTCTGGAAAGGCGCACGTCCGACGGTAGCTGAGCTATGAACAGTGGAGTTTCCACCCAATAATTCAATGATTGCCATGTAGCGGATCCAGGATGCTAATCGCGAGGATTTGAACGTAAAAACTGTGCAAAACCTGGATCGGTGTACGCGTCAGGGGGGAGTTCGTCGGTCAGGAGTTGTGCGTCAATATCGGCCAAATCCATTGCACGATTGTCTTCCGCCACGATCGCAATGGTCACCAAACCAGCAACCAGTGCCAACAATGGAAGCAGGGACGCGATGCGGTTCCACAGGCTTCGGTCGTGCTCGCCCATGTGCAAACTGAGCACGCCCTCATTGCTGGAGGAGCCCGACGCAAGTTGAGGCCTGACCACCTTGCGTTTGGATAGCGCTTGCATGCGAGCGGCCTTCAGGCGCTCGGATACATCGTGCGAAAGGCCGTCGGTTGCACCTGAGAGGCGAGTGGCGATCAGGTGTCCAAATCGATCCTCGTAGGTGTCATTTTGAGATAAATTTAAGATTGTCATAGTCGTATTCCCTTTGCCGTCAGAGCCTTGCCGAGAGCGTGAATCGCTCTAGAACAGTGCGTTTTCACGCTGCCTTGCGAACAACCCATCGCCGAAGCAGTTTCAGCAACATCCATTTCTTCCCAGTAACGCATGAGGAAGGCTTCGCGTTGACGCGCTGGGAGTTGTTGAATCTCCACTTCGATTTCATGCAATGTTTGTGCCCGTTCAGTTTGACTTTCGGCACTTTCGTTTTGTTCGGGGTTATTTGATGCGGATAACGTTTCCAGCAGATCAAAGTCGCCATCGTCTGCGGACGATTCAAAGTCGCCCATATTAGAGAAAAGCGCGTTTTGGGTCTTTTGCCGTCTAAACCAGTCTAATGTGCAGTTGGACAAAATTCGCTGAAACAGCATTGGCAATTCTTCCACGGGCTTGTGTCCGTAGTGTTCTGCCAATTTCATCATGCTGTCTTGAACAATATCCAGCGCTGCTTCTTCCCTTCGGACGTGATACACCGACCGTTTGAAGGCGCGTTTTTCTACGCTTTTCAAAAATTCGGAGAGTTCGTGTTCTGAGGCCAAGTTTGACGAGCCAGGTAGCAAAAAAGTGTAGTTTCAAGCATCCGTGACACAGATTGGGGCCAGTGCACGGTGCTAAGAGGGCCAATTATGGCATTGCCTTGCGTAATACTTTGTCGGCCTTTTTCAAACTTGGGCTTGCAGTGCGATAATCATGATTGCAAATCAAAAGGCAAACGGGTCACAGTCCGGTGCGAATTCAATGCGCCCATGGCTTTGACACTAAGTTTCGACGCAACTCCACAAGTGTTTGCGAAGAGGCACCCAAGGTTTTTCGTCAGAGAAATTCACAAAGGTTCATCATGGAAATATCAAAGGCCGAAATCGCTTCGGCAGCTGCTGCATCATCAAGCAACAAACTACCATCCACAGGTGCTTCATCGCAAGAGCTTCGCGGTGCGGAAATACTCGTCAAGGCGCTTCAGGCTGAAGACGTCAAATTCGTTTGGGGTTACCCCGGTGGTGCTGTTCTTCACATTTATGATGCTTTTTTTAAGCAAGATACGATTCAGCACGTGCTGGTGCGCCATGAGCAGGCTGCCGTGCACGCGGCGGACGGCTATGCCCGCGCAACAGGCGATGTCGGAGTAGCGCTGGTAACCTCCGGGCCCGGTGTTACCAACGCCATCACGGGAATTGCGACCGCCTACATGGATAGCATTCCAATGGTCATCATCTCTGGTCAGGTGCCTACACACGCCATTGGGTTTGATGCCTTTCAGGAGTGCGATACGGTGGGGATCACTCGCCCTGTTGTAAAGCACAATTTCTTGGTCAAAGATGCGCGCGATTTGGCTGAGACCTTGAAGAAGGCGTTTTACATTGCGCGCAGCGGCCGCCCAGGTCCTGTCGTGGTGGATATTCCAAAGGATGTTTCCTTTAAAAAAGTGCCCTATGCAGGGTACCCGGCAACCGTGGAGATGCGCTCCTATAACCCAGTGCGCAAGGGCCATGGCGGACAAATTCGCAAAGCGTTGCAGTTGTTGCTGACTGCGAAGCGCCCATTCATTTATACGGGTGGCGGTGTTTTGCTGAGCAATGCCTCAGCTGAGTTGCGCACTTTGGTAGATATGTTGGGTTACCCGGTGACCAATACGCTGATGGGCTTGGGCGCCTATCCTGCAAGCGACCGCAAGTATGTCGGTATGCCCGGCATGCATGGCACGGTAGAGGCTAACAATGCGATGCAGCACTGTGATGTCTTGCTGGCAGTTGGTGCGCGTTTTGACGATCGTGTGATTGGAAACCCCAAACACTTTGCGCAAAACGAGCGCAAGATCATTCATATTGATATTGATCCTTCCAGTATTTCCAAGCGTGTGCGGGTGGATATTCCGATTGTGGGTGACGTTAAGGACGTGCTCAGCGAGATGATCGCCATGATCCGCGAAGGTTCAGTCAAGCCGGATGCTGGCGCGCTTGGTGCATGGTGGGACACGATCGAGGTGTGGCGCAAGAAGGATTGCCTTAAGTACGACCATGGCAAAGGCGATGTTATCAAGCCGCAGTTCGTAGTGGAAACACTTTGGAATATGACCAAAGACGCGGATACCTACATTACTTCGGACGTAGGGCAACACCAAATGTGGGCCGCTCAGTACTATCGCTTTGACAAGCCGCGCCGCTGGATCAATTCAGGTGGTCTGGGAACCATGGGTGTGGGAATTCCCTATGCAATGGGTATCAAGCTTGCCAAGCCTGAGAGTGAGGTTTTTTGCGTTACCGGCGAGGGTTCGGTGCAAATGTGTATTCAGGAGTTGTCGACTTGCCTGCAGTACAACACGCCGATCAAGATCGTCTCGCTCAACAACCGTTATCTCGGTATGGTTCGACAATGGCAAGAGGTCGAGTACGAAGGCCGTTACAGCCATAGCTACATGGACGCACTTCCGAATTTTGTCAAACTTGCTGAGGCCTATGGCCACGTTGGCATGTTGATCGAGAAGCCGCAGGACGTTGAGCCCGCTCTGCGCGAAGCGCGCAAACTCAAGGATCGCACCGTGTTCATGGACTTCAGAACCGATCCAACAGAAAACGTGTTTCCCATGGTGAAGGCCGGTATGGGCCTGACGGAAATGCTATTGGGTTCGGAAGACCTTTAATTTTTATTGACACACTTTTTTTGACGAATCTATTGTTTGCCGAGTCCTGTTGTTACCGCAACAGGGGGAGGGCAACGAAAAGAGGAATCTGCTTATATGAAACACATCATTGCTGTATTGTTAGAAAACGAACCGGGCGCGCTTTCCCGTGTGGTTGGGCTTTTTTCGGCCCGCGGCTATAACATTGAATCCCTGACTGTCGCTCCAACGGAGGATGCCAGTTTGTCGCGCATGACCATTCAAACCACAGGGTCGGAAGATGTGATTGAACAGATTACAAAGCACCTGAATCGATTGATCGAAGTGGTCAAAGTGGTTGACCTGACAGAGGGTGCCTACACTGAGCGCGAACTCATGATGGTCAAAGTTCGCGCGGTGGGTAAGGAGCGCGAAGAGATGAAACGAATGGCGGACATCTTTCGTGGCCGCATTATTGATGTGACGGAGAAGAGCTACACCATCGAGTTGACAGGTGATCAAGCCAAGAACGATGCTTTTCTGGAAGCAATTGAACGCTCCGCGATTTTGGAAACCGTGCGAACCGGTCCCAGCGGCATTGGCCGTGGCGAGCGTATTTTGCGGGTCTGAGGCTTGCGCTCTGCGCGCGCTTCGGCAGGCTCAGCGCGTGTAGATTTTTTTTGACGTTGGTTTATGCCCTTCGTTTGAGCTGTTTTTTTTGCAACCGGGCGCTATTTGCCACTATTTATTTCGGAGAGAAAAATGAAAGTTTTTTACGACAAGGACTGCGATCTGAGCCTCATCAAGGGTAAAACAGTCGCGATTATTGGGTACGGAAGCCAAGGCCATGCCCACGCACAGAATTTGAACGACAGTGGCGTTAAGGTCGTCGTCGGCTTGCGTAAAGGGGGTGCATCTTGGCCCAAGGTCGAGAAAGCGGGCCTGAAGGTTGCCGAAGTGGCAGATGCGGTCAAGGCCGCCGATGTTGTTATGATTTTGTTGCCAGACGAGCAAATCGCTGCGGTCTACACCAACGATATCGAACCCAATATCAAGCCTGGCGCATCGCTGGTTTTCGCACACGGTTTCAATGTTCACTATGGCTTGGTAACGCCGCGCGCGGATCTGGATGTCTGGATGGTCGCCCCCAAAGCGCCGGGTCACACTGTGCGTGGTACCTACGCTCAGGGCGGCGGAGTGCCTCATTTGATCGCTATTCACCAAGACAAGTCCGGCCGTACCCGTGACCTCGCATTGAGCTACGCCATGGCCAATGGTGGTGGCAAAGCAGGCATCATTGAGACCAATTTCCGCGAAGAAACAGAGACCGATCTGTTTGGCGAACAAGCAGTCTTGTGCGGCGGCACCGTTGAGTTGATCAAAGCGGGGTTTGAGACACTGGTAGAGGCGGGTTACGCTCCAGAAATGGCGTATTTCGAATGCTTGCACGAACTCAAGTTGATCGTTGACATGATTTATGAAGGCGGCATCGCCAACATGAACTACTCAATCTCCAACAACGCCGAGTATGGTGAGTACGTCACGGGTCCCCGCATTGTGACCAGCGCTACCAAGGACGCGATGCGTCAGTGCCTGAAAGATATTCAGACCGGTGAATACGCCAAGAGCTTTATCCTTGAAAACAAGGCGGGGGCTCCTACATTGTTGAGCCGTCGTCGTTTGACCTCTGAGCATCAGATTGAGCAGGTTGGTGCAACCTTGCGCGCCATGATGCCGTGGATTGCAAAAAACAAATTGGTGGACCAGACGCGCAACTAATGTCGCGTGGTTGACGGAAAGATGGCCACTTCGGTGGCCATTTTCATTAGGTGCAGTAAATGTGCGCAACCAGGGTGGGCGACTGCCTTAAACTGCAATACCTGAGCTTCTCACCCGGTGCGCTTGGCCTGGGGTGCTTCGGTTTGGGCAATGTGATCAAGGAGACCTTATGCATGATGGAGCAGATTTGGCTACAAACGAAAACGATGGAATACTCGTGCGCAAACGTCGTAAAGGAATCTACGTACTCCCCAATCTCTTCACATTGGCGGCGCTCTTTGGTGGGTTTTACTCCATCATTATGGCGATCAATGGGCGATTTGATCTGGCGGCCGTTGGCGTATTTTGTGCCATGGTGCTAGATAGCCTGGATGGCCGTGTCGCACGTATGACCAACACCCAAAGCGCATTTGGCGAGCAAATGGATTCTCTTTCAGACATGGTGTCCTTTGGTGCCGCACCCGCTTTGATCGCGCACGTCTGGGCGCTCAATGGTTTAGGTCGATGGGGTTGGTTTGCCGCGTTTGTTTATTGTGCTTGTGCGGCACTTCGTTTGGCGCGCTTCAATGTCAACACCACGGTCGTTGATAAGCGGTATTTTCAGGGCTTGCCTTCACCTGCGGCTGCGGCCTTGGTGGCGGGATTTATTTGGCTCAGCACCGACTTAGGTCTCAAGGGGGCAGATCTTGCTTGGCCCATGTTTTGTTTGGCGCTATACGCAGGTCTTAGTATGGTGACCAATGTGCCGTTTTACAGCTTCAAGGATGTCAGCATGCGAAGGAGCGTCCCCTTTGTTGTGATTGTTCTGATCGCTTTGGGGATAGCGGTGATTAATATCGATCCGCCCACGGTCATGTTTGCCATGTTTGTGATTTACGGTTTGAGTGGCTACGCCGTGTACGGTTGGCGCAAAGCCAAAGGCGTTCAGACCAGTGTGATCAGCACGTCAACGGATGAGCCGGATGAGCGTGGATTGCACCGGTAGTGGATGGGCGGTGCGAAGCCCTTTGTTTTGGATCGCGTGAAATTGGATATCGATAGGAGTATTGAGATGGCTGATAAATTGATTATTTTTGACACGACGTTGCGCGACGGAGAGCAGTCGCCCGGCGCATCCATGACCCGCGAAGCCAAGGTTCGCATTGCACGCCAATTGGAACGCCTGAAAGTGGATGTCATCGAGGCCGGTTTTGCGGCCAGTTCCAATGGAGATTTCGAGGCGATTCAGCTTATTGCCACCACGATAAAAGATTCAACGATCTGCTCCTTGTCCCGCGCCAACGATCGCGATATTTCCCGCGCCGCGGAGGCCCTGAAAGGTGCAAACAGTGCCCGTATCCACACCTTCATTGCAACGTCCGCATTGCACATGGAGAAGAAGTTGCGCATGACTCCGGATCAGGTTTTTGAGCAGGCAAAGCAATCGGTTCGGTATGCGCGGAACTTGGTCGGTGATATTGAGTTCAGCCCAGAGGACGGCTATCGCAGTGATGTTGATTTTCTGTGCCGTGTGATTGAAGCCGTCATTTCTGAGGGCGCGACTACGATCAATGTTCCCGATACGGTGGGGTATGCGGTTCCTGAGTTATATGGCAATTTCATCAAGACTTTGCGTGAACGCATTCCCAACTCGGATAAAGCCATTTGGTCAGTGCATTGCCACAATGACCTGGGCATGGCGGTGGCCAATTCCTTGGCGGGCGTCAAGATTGGTGGGGCTCGGCAAGTGGAGTGCACTATTAACGGCTTGGGCGAGCGTGCCGGCAACTGCAGCCTGGAAGAAGTTGTGATGGCTGTAAAGACACGCAAAGACTACTTTGACCTTGACATGGGAATCGACACCAAGCACATCTTGGCTGCCAGTCGCATGGTGAGTCAAATCACCGGTTTTGTAGTGCAACCCAATAAAGCGGTAGTGGGCGCGAATGCCTTTGCCCATGCGTCTGGTATCCACCAAGATGGTGTTTTGAAAGCGCGTGACACCTACGAAATAATGCGTGCGGAGGACGTGGGCTGGACTGCGAACAAAATCGTGTTGGGTAAGCTTAGTGGGCGCAATGCGTTCAAACAGCGTTTGCAAGAACTCGGCATTCAGTTGGAGAGCGAGGCCGAAATCAATGCGGCATTTGCGAGATTCAAAGAACTTGCGGATCGGAAGAGTGAGATATTTGACGAAGACATTCTTGCCTTGGTGAGTGATGAAAGCATCACCCATGCACAGGAGCAATATGGTTTTGTTTCATTGTCGCAGCACAGCGAAACCGGCGAGCGCCCACAGGCCAGCATTGTTTTCACTGTGGATGGCAAAGAGGTCAAGGGCGAATCTGAAGGCAACGGCCCAGTGGATGCCTCACTTAAAGCGATCGAAGCACATGTAAAAAGCGACGCGGAAATGGTGCTGTATTCTGTCAATGCGATCAGTGGCTCCACAGAAAGTCAGGGGGAAGTCACGGTGCGCTTGCAAAACAGTGGGCGTGTGGTGAATGGGGTGGGGGCTGATCCAGACATTGTGGTTGCGTCTGCAAAGGCGTATCTGAGTGCACTTAATAGGTTGCACAGCAAAGCGGACTCTGTAGCTGCCCAAGGTTAGGATGAGTCGCCATTTCTTTACAAAATTGTTGAGATTTGGCGTGCAAGTGCTTGATATTTAATGGCTTTTTTGTTTAAACTCGAGGCCTTCGGTGAAAATTCAACAGAATTCACTTTCGCCCACCTTGCCGCACTATTGGGACCTATTTTGAAAATCAATCCAATCCAATTTGCCGCCGTCGTTGTATTTGTGTCGATGGCACTTGCGCCAGCGCACGCCGTGGTGACCAAGCACAAGGCTGCGAGTGCGAAGCAGGTGGTTAAGAAGCATGTGGCGCCCAAGGCCAAAGTCGTCGCGCGCAATACCCGGGTCCATGCCGTTTTTATTCCAAGTCAACCCTCTTACGGGCAGTTGGCAGGTTTGCATGGTGCACACGACGCACTGGACTTGAAGTCCAGCGTTGCCTATGTAATGGATCAGGATACAAAGGAGGTCCTTTTTCGAAAGAACGAACTTGCGGTGCTGCCAATTGCATCCATCACAAAGTTGATGACAGGCTTGTTGATTAGCGAAGCCAAGTTGCCCATGGACGAAATCATTGCCATTACCCAAGCGGACGTGGACACCGAGAAGGGGAGTTCATCCCGGCTAAGCGTTGGCACCGAGTTGAGTCGCGGTGAGTTACTTCACTTGGCGTTGATGGCAAGCGAGAACCGTGCGGCCCACGCCTTGGGCCGCAGCTACCCAGGTGGCCTGCCTCTATTCGTGGGCTTGATGAATTCCAAAGCGAAGTCGCTGGGAATGATGGACACGAGCTACATTGAGCCGACGGGCTTGTCTAGCAGAAATCAATCCAGCGCACGTGACTTGGCGACGCTGGTCAGCTTTGCACATGGTGATCCCACATTGCGCGAGCTATCAACCTCGACGGGCTATCAAGTGGCTGTGGGTCACAGAACCCTGCAGTACAACAACACCAATCGGCTGGTAAAGAGTCCGGAGTGGGATATTGGGCTGCAGAAAACCGGATATATCTCGGAAGCCGGCCAATGCTTGGTGATGCAAGCAAAGGTTGCGGGCCGCAAACTTATTATGGTGTTTCTGGACTCTGCCGGAAAGCTCAGCAGAATCGCGGATGCCGAGCGCGTCAGGCGCTGGGTTGAGTCCAACCCGGCGAGTCTTGGAAAGTCGACACCGTTGGCGAGCAACGAGGTGTTGCTCAGGACGTTTGCCAACTGATTGGGCTTGAGCGCGCACTACCTCTTGAAGCTGGGCTTATGTCCCAGAGTTTCAGAGATCTGTCGGGTAGTCTCTTTTAGTTTGGATAACCATTCGTCGTCCATTCGACCGGAAGGTGCAGATATGGACAGTCCGGCCACCAATTTGTCCTGATCGTCATAAATGCCTGATGCCATGCAGCGCACCCCAAGCTCTAATTCTTCATTGTCGCTGGCCTGACCATATTGGCGAACCTTGGATAATTCGCGCTCAAGTTCATCCACTTGCGTGATGCTGTTCTTGGTGTGACCCTTCAGTCCGGTGCGTGTCGCATAGGCACGAGTTCGCTGGGGGTCATCCGCAGCCAGGAACAACTTGCCAACTGAGGTGAGGTGCAACGGGGCTCGGCCACCGATGGCCCGGACCACTTGCATGCCAGATCGTTCGCTGTAAGCGCGTTCTACATAGATGATTTCATCACCTTGCCGCATGCTCAGATTGACCGGTTGTTGAATAAGTTTGTGCAGTTCACGCATAGGGCCCAGGGCCGCATCCCGCACGTTCAACCGTCCTTTGACCAGATTCCCCAACTCAAGCAACCGCATTCCCAGTCTGTAGCTTCCGGGTTGCGGGCGGTCAACAAATCGGCCAGTTACCAAATCATTAAGAATACGGTGCGCTGTCGACGGGTGGAGGTTCGCCTTTTCACTTATTTCCTTCAAAGGCATGGCCTCCTCGCGCGAGGCAAGTACATCGACCAATGTGAACATGCGCTCAATAACTTGAACGGTGGGCGTGCTTGGAAGGTCGGATTCTTTTTTGGTCATGGTTATTCCTCCCCTAAATTTTATCAGGTGAAATTTCAACCTCGGGGTTCACTGATTTTTTATCGGACACCGACCACTGACCATCGCGATATACCTGTGTGGGAGCAAACCTGGCCTTGTAACTCATCTTCGGGCTGTCCTGAATCCAATAGCCCAAGTACACATACGCGAGTCCCAGGGTTCGCGCTTGATCAAGCTGCCAAAGTACATTGAAAGTGCCGTAGCTTGCTTTCTCGTCGGGATCAAAAAACGTGTAAACCGCCGAAATGCCATCCCGCAAGATATCCACAATTGACACCATTTTCAGTGAACCGGTTGAACCGTCCGGTGTTGAAGCCCGAAACTCCACGAGTTTGGAATTCACCCGGCTCTGCAGCAGAAACTGCGTGTACTGTTCAATACTGTCTTCGTCCATTCCACCGCCTTGGTGGCGGTTAGTTTGGTAGCGTAGGTAGAGGGCGTAGTGCTCTGGATCAAAGCTGAGGTCGCAAATGCGCACCGCCAGCGTCTGGTGCAGTGCCCATGCGCGGCGTTGGCTGCGCGTGGGCTGAAACTCCGTCGCAACGACCCGCATAGGAGTACATGCCTGGCACGCATCACAATGCGGACGGTAAGTGAACATTCCGCTGCGACGAAAGCCCTTTGCAACCAGTTCGGAGTAAACGGCATTGCTAATCAAATAGCTGGGGGTTGCCACCTGCGAACGGGCCTGTCGCAATGGCAGATAGCTGCAAGCGTATGGTGCAGTAACGTAATACTGCAATGTTTGCGGTGGAAGGTCCCTGAGGTCTGTCATTGCGAAAACTTATCCATCTGACAAAATGTGTTTCCAGTATAAGGGGCTGAAATTCCAGCTAACCGATGGTCGATTTTGTGCGCCTTGGATGCAAGTCAGAAACTGACTGCGCGGCATTTCATTTGCGCCTAGCGTTGCCAAGTGGGCCGTGTTTTGCTGGCAGTCGATGAGGCCGATCGCATGTTCCTTGCAAAAGGCGACCAGTGCAGCTAAGGCAATTTTGGATGCATCCGGAGTTTTTGCGAACATGGATTCACCGAACACGGCTTGCCCTAAAGCGACACAATAGAGCCCGCCGACCAAGTCTCCGTCTACCCAGGTTTCAATACTGTGGGCGTACCCGGCGCGGTGCAGTTGCGCGTAGGCTTGCACCATAGTGGGCAGAATCCAGGTTCCTGGTTGCCCATGGCGTTGGGTGTCTGCACACGTTTGGATGACCTCGTCAAAAGCGGTGTCAAACCGTATTTCACAGCGCGCATCATTCTTGAAGCGGTGAAGTGTTTTCCTGAAAGACCGGTGCAACCGGAAGTCGCCGGTCTTCAGCACCATGCGGGGGTTGGGACTCCACCAGAGGATGGGTTGCCCTTCGCTAAACCAGGGGAAAACACCTTGTGCGTAAGCCCGGCGCAGCGTCGTGACGTGAAGGTCACCACCGGCAGCCAGCAGGCCGGGTGCCTCAGATTCCTGTCCCCATGCTTGTTCGGGATTGGGAAAAGGGTCGCCCGAATCGAGCCAGGTTAGAGCTTGCGTTTGCGTGGACATGTTTCGGGCGTTGAAGAAAACTGGCTAAATAATTTGGGTTGACAGGATTCGTGCGGTTCTCAAGCGGTTAGAATACTTGCTGTCGGGGCGTAGCGCAGCCTGGTAGCGCATCTGGTTTGGGACCAGAGGGTCGAAGGTTCGAATCCTTTCGCCCCGACCATTATTTATTAGCCAGAGCATTGTCTCTGGCTAATTCGTTTCAGGGGTTCTTACAACCTCTTGCCTTCTGTCCGTAGCTCAGTTGGATAGAGCAACAGCCTTCTAAGCTGTAGGTCACAGGTTCGATTCCTGTCGGACAGGCCAATTCTTCCTCCTTCACAGTAGTTATTCAATAAGCACGGAGCGTGCGTCGGCCTGCAGATGCAACCAACTTTGCACCGCATGGCGCAGCGTGCCCACGCTGCCGGTCGTGTAGAAAGCGGGTGTGGTGGTCTGCCCTGCGCAGGGCCCTGCGGCCGGATCCACTAGTTGCCCGCCGGCGGCCAGCACCCGGCGCGTCTGGCGAGCCACCGGCGCGCCGCCTTCCAGAAACACCACCTGCTCACCCACTTGGGCTCGGAGCTCGGCGATGGCAAACGGATAGTGGGTGCAGCCTAGAACCAGCGTGTCGATCTCGCCAGAATTTAAGCCAAATCGGCCCATAGCCCCCGTGTAATATGCGCAAGCAGCTCCTATTTTGATAGCGTCAGCGTGCTCGATTGCATCGGCAAGGCCGTCACAGGGCTGCAAAACAAAGGTGGCTTGGCCATGCAACGATTGCAATAGATTGCGAAACTTCTCGCTGTTGAGCGTGCCACGGGTAGCCATGACACCAATGACGTGCGTTTGACTGGTTGCCGCCGCAGGCTTCAGGGCGGGCTCGATGCCAATGATGGGCAGTGCGGGGTGCAGTTGCCGCAGAGCCTGAATGGCGGCCGCGGTGGCCGTATTGCACGCAACCACCAGCGCCTTGATGTTATGTTGCTGCACTAGGTGGTGGGCAATCGCACGCGAGCGGGTGACGATGTGGGTGTCGTCGCGCTCGCCGTACGGCGCATGTCCGCTGTCGGCGATGTAGACAAAGCGCTCGCACGGCAGCTCTTCCTGCAGCGCTTGCAGCACGCTCAAGCCCCCAACGCCGCTGTCAAATACTCCGATCGGGCACATCCGGGCTTGGCGTGAATCAGTCGCTTATGGTCGCTTAAGGCCGCGTTATGCAGATGTGACCGGGATGGTCTTGAATTCACCCGTGGCGATTTTCTTCTTCCACTCGGCCGGGCCGGTGATGTGGGCACTAGTGCCGCCGGAGTCCACTGCGACGGTCACCGGCATGTCGACCACGTCAAATTCATAAATAGCTTCCATGCCCAGGTCTGCAAAGCCCACCACTTTGGCGGTTTTGATGGCCTTGCTCACCAAGTAGGCGGCGCCGCCCACGGCCATCAGGTAAGCGCTCTTGTGCTTTTTGATGGCTTCAATGCCTTCTGGGCCACGCTCGGCTTTGCCGACCATGGAGATCAACCCGGTTTGCGCCAGCATCATCTCGGTAAAACCATCCATGCGGGTGGCGGTGGTGGGGCCTGCGGGGCCGACGGCTTCGCCAGCCACCGGATCCACCGGGCCAACGTAGTAAATCACGCGGTTGGTGAAGTCGACCGGCAGCTTTTCGCCCTTGGCCAGCATGCCCTGGATGCGCTTGTGCGCGGCGTCGCGGCCGGTGAGCATCTTGCCATTCAAAAGCAGCGTTTGGCCGGGCGTCCAACTGGCCACTTCGGCCGGGGTCAGGGTGTTGAGGTCGACCTTTTTGCTCTTCACGTAGTCAGGGGTCCAGTTGACGTTGGGCCACAGGTCCAGCGACGGTGGGTCCAGGTACACCGGGCCGCTGCCATCCATCACAAAATGGGCGTGACGGGTGGCGGCGCAGTTGGGAATCATGGCCACGGGTTTGCTGGCGGCGTGGGTGGGGTACATCTTGATCTTGATGTCCAACACGGTGGTCAGGCCGCCCAGGCCCTGTGCGCCAATGCCCAGCGCGTTGACTTTCTCAAACAGCTCGAGACGCAGTTTTTCGACGTTGGAGAGTTCTGCTCCGCTGGTCGCCTTGGCTTGCAGTTCATACATGTCGAGGTCGTCCATCAGACTTTCCTTGGCCATCAGTACCGCTTTTTCGGCCGTACCGCCAATGCCGATGCCCAGCATGCCCGGTGGGCACCAGCCAGCGCCCATGGTGGGAACGGTTTTCAGCACCCAGTCGACCACCGAGTCGCCGGGGTTGAGCATGATCATCTTGCTCTTGTTTTCACTACCGCCGCCTTTGGCTGCTACCGTCACTTCCACCGTATTGCCCGGCACGATTTCGGTAAAGATGACCGCAGGCGTGTTGTCTTTGGTGTTCTTGCGCAGGAATTCGGGGTCTGCCACCACGCTGGCGCGCAGGGTGTTGTCGGGGTGGTTGTAACCACGGCGCACGCCTTCGTTGATGGCGTCGTCCAGACTGCCGGTGAAGTCGCCCCAGCGCACATCCATGCCCACCTTGAGGAACACGTTGACGATGCCGGTGTCCTGGCAAATCGGCCGGTGGCCGGTGGCGCTCATCTTGCTATTGGTCAAAATTTGCGCAATGGCGTCTTTGGCCGCGGGGCTTTGCTCGCGCTCGTAGGCGCGGGCCAGATGGGCGATGTAATCGGTTGGGTGGTAGTAGCTGATGAATTGCAGTGCAGCAGCGACGGACTCGATCAGGTCTTCTTGGCGGATGGTGGTCATGGTGGTGCGAAACCTCGGGGTTGAAAAATCAATGCGCTTCGTTGCTTGGGCGTGCCATCAAGCGGTCGGTGTAGGCGATGGCCATGGCCGACAGCAAAAAGGTGATGTGGATAGCAGTTTGGGCAATCAACACCTTTTCGTCGTAATTGGCGGCGTTGATGAAGGTCTTGAGCAGGTGAATGGAGCTGATACCGATGATGGCGGTGGCCAGTTTGACCTTCAGCACGGAAGCATTCACATGACTCAGCCACTCAGGCTGGTCGGGGTGGCCTTCCAGGTCCATCCGGCTGACAAAAGTTTCGTAGCCCCCCACAATGACCATGATCAGCAGGTTGGAGATCATGACCACGTCAATCAGCGCCAGCACCACCAGCATGATGATGGTCTCATTGAGCCCCGTGGTGACCGCGGTTTCTTTGTAACCAATGCTGGTTATCAATGCCTGCAAGGCGGTTTGGCTGCCAAATGCGGCTTCCAGCAAGTGCACCAATTCAAGCCAAAAATGGAAAACATACACACCCTGTGCGGCGATCAAGCCCAGATACAGCGGCAATTGCAGCCAGCGGCTGGCAAAGATAAAGCGCGGAATGGGGCGCAGGCGGGGTGGTGTCTGTGGTGAAGGTGTCGTCATTCAGTGCCTGCAGTTTGTTGAGTGGATCAATTGTAGGGTGCGGGAACATCGTCCGGCACCCGTGTACGCGCCGTAAGTTTGAGGCCAGTCAGTAGCATGTAAGTGCGAGCGCCGACAGTTACTCAGCTTTTATTAATTAGAGGAGACCTATCCATGAGTGAGAACAAATCCACTGTCGAATCCACGTTAGTTGAGAACCGCGTCTTTATGCCGAGTGAGGCTTTCATGAAGACCGCCCGCATTTCGGGCATGGACGGCTACAACGCCTTGTGCGCTGAAGCAGAAAAAGATTTTGAAGGTTTTTGGGCCCGCTTGGCGCGCGAAAACCTGGTGTGGAACAAGCCCTTCACCAAAACGCTGGACGAGTCCAATGTGCCGTTTTACAAGTGGTTTGATGACGGCGAGCTCAATGCGTCGGCCAACTGCCTGGACAAGCACATGGGCACCCCGACCGAGAACAAAACGGCCGTTATTTTTGAAGCCGACGATGGCACCGTTACCAAAACTACTTACAAAGAGCTGTTGGCCCGCGTAAGCCAGTTTGCCAACGCACTCAAGGCCGACGGCATCACCAAGGGTGACCGCGTACTGGTTTACATGCCCATGACGCTGGAAGGCGTGATTGCCATGCAAGCCTGCGCCCGCATTGGCGTCATTCACAGTGTGGTGTTTGGTGGCTTCTCGGCCAAAGCGGTACAGGAGCGCATCATTGACGTGGGCGCGGTGGCCGTTATTACCTGCAACTACCAGATGCGCGGTGGAAAAGAGCTGCCACTCAAATCCATCGTGGACGAAGCCTTGGCACTCGGTGGCTGCGAAGCCATCAAAAACGTGTACGTGTACCAGCGCACCCCCACCGCGTGCAACATGGTTGCTGGCCGTGACAAGACCTTCACCGACGCATTGGCCGGCCAAAGCACCGAATGCGCACCCGTGCCGGTGGGTGCGGAGCATCCGCTGTTCATTCTGTACACCTCCGGCTCCACCGGTAAACCCAAAGGCGTGCAGCACTCCACAGGCGGCTACTTGCTGTGGGCCAAGGTGACCATGGATTGGACGTTTGATTTGAAGGCTGACGATGTGTTCTGGTGCACGGCTGATATTGGCTGGATCACTGGTCACTCCTATGTGGCGTATGGCCCGTTGGCCGCGGGTGCTACCCAGATCATTTTTGAAGGCATCCCAACCTACCCGAATGCTGGTCGCTTCTGGCAGATGATTGAGCGCCACAAGTGTTCCATTTTCTACACGGCACCCACCGCGATTCGCTCGCTCATCAAAGCCGCCGAGGGCAACGCCGAAGTGCACCCAGACCGCTCTGATTTGAGCAGCCTGCGCATTTTGGGCTCGGTCGGCGAGCCGATCAACCCCGAAGCGTGGATGTGGTACTACAAGCACATTGGCCACGAAAAATGCCCGATTGTGGACACTTTCTGGCAGACCGAAACCGGTGGCCACATGATGACGCCACTGCCTGGTGCCACACCGTTGGTGCCCGGTAGCTGCACCCTGCCACTGCCTGGCATCATGGCTGCCATCGTGGACGAGGTCGGCAACGACATCCCCAACGGCACCGGTGGTATTTTGGTCGTGAAGCGCCCATGGCCTTCCATGATTCGCACCATCTGGAACGACCCAGCACGCTTCAAGGCAAGCTACTTCCCCGAGGAAATGGGTGGTAATTTGTACTTGGCAGGTGACGGCGCAGTGCGCAGCGCCGACCGCGGTTACTTCCGCATCACCGGCCGTATTGACGACGTGCTGAACGTGTCGGGCCACCGCATGGGCACGATGGAGATTGAGTCCGCTTTGGTCGCCAAGACCGATCTGGTGGCTGAGGCTGCCGTCGTGGGCCGTCCGGACGATTTGACCGGTGAAGCCATTTGCGCTTTTGTGGTGCTCAAGCGCCCATGCCCAACGGGTGACGAAGCCCGGGCCATTGCCAAAGAGCTGCGCGACTGGGTGGCCAAAGAGATCGGCCCGATTGCCAAGCCCAAGGACATCCGTTTTGGTGAGAACTTGCCCAAGACCCGTTCCGGCAAGATCATGCGCCGCTTGCTGCGTTCGTTGGCCAAGGGTGAGTCCATTACGCAGGACACGTCTACGCTGGAAAATCCGGCGATTTTGGACCAGTTGGGTCAAACTTACTGATACTTGGTGTGCGGTGGAGAAGCTGGGGGAGCGGATGCTTTGCTTCGTGTCCCCCGGCCTTTGGCCTCCTCCTTTACCTACGCAAAACATCCACTCCCCCTCCTTCTTGGCCGCTGGGGGACGTAAAAAAGCCCACCTAGGTGGGCTTTTTTACTGGGGAGCCTGAAGATTACTTCTGGCTCAGCACCCAAGCGACCAAAGTCTTGGCTTCAGCTTCGCTGACTTGTGGGTTAGCGGGCATGGGGATTGCACCCCAAGCGCCTGTTCCACCCTTGATAACCTTGGCGGCCAACTTGGCAGCAGCGCCAGCGTCGCCTTTGTACTTGGCTGCGACGTCCTTGTACGAAGGGCCGACCAGCTTGGTCGCAACTGCGTGGCAGGCCATGCAATTTTTCTTGGTGGCCAAGGCCTGGTCAGCAAATGCTGGTGCGGCAGAAAGAATGGCAGCAGCGCTGAGAGCTGCAGTGATCAGAGTACGTTTCATTAAGAGCCTCTTGGGTTGGTTTACAGTTCGACAACGCGATTGTAGTGAGCGCGGTTGACATTCGTCTTACCGTGTGAATAAAAATGGAGTAGCCAATGTACTTATTAGGTTTGGGTCTTGTGTTGATGGTGCTGAAGTATCTGGAAATCGGCCCGGTGGCCGCTTGGGAGTGGTGGATGGTGTTGGCCCCATTCGGGCTGGCCACGGTTTGGTGGGTATGGGCCGACTCATCGGGCTACACCAAGAGAAAGGCCATGGAGGTTGACCAGGCGCGCACCAAAGCCCGTATTGACCGAAACCGCGAGGCCATTGGCACTCTCAACAGCAAAAAGCGCAGGTAAACAACCCGCGAGCTTGGTTGCCGAGCCAAACCCTTGGCTTTGGGTCGCCAACAGCGTGCACAATCTTGCCCATGCTGATCCATCCCAAAATTGACCCCGTCGCCCTGCAACTCGGGCCTGTTGCCGTGCACTGGTATGGCTTGACCTACCTGGCGGCGTTTGCTCTGTTCATGTTTTTGGGCAGTCGCCGCCTCAAACATGCCCCTTTTGCGCGTATGTCGGGCGCCCAGGGCTGGGCTTTTAAGGACGTTGAAGACATCCTTTTCATGGGCGTGATGGGGGTGGTGTTGGGTGGGCGCATTGGCTACTGCCTGTTTTACAAACCTGCCTACTACTTGGCCCATCCGCTGGAAATTTTTGCGGTGTGGCAGGGTGGGATGAGTTTTCATGGCGGCATGCTGGGCGTGATTGTTGCCATGCTGTGGTTTGCCATTTCGCGCGGCAAGCCATTTTTGCAGGTGGCTGATTTTGTGGCACCCTGCGTGCCGACTGGTTTAGCGGCGGGCCGGGTGGGCAATTTCATCAACGGCGAGTTGTGGGGCCGCATGGCCGACCCCGCCTTGCCCTGGGGCATGGTGTTTCGCGGCGCTGGCGATTTGCCGCGCCACCCGTCACAGGTCTACCAGTTCTTGCTGGAAGGGTTGTTGCTGTTTGTGTTGCTCTGGTGGTATGCCCGCACGGCACCCAAGCCTGGCCAAGTAGCTGCTGCCTTTTTGGGCGGCTATGGGGTGTTTCGCTTCGTGGCGGAGTTCTTCCGCGAGCCCGATGCGCATTTGGGGCTGCTGTCGCTGGGTATGAGCATGGGGCAGTGGCTGTGCGTGCCCATGATTGTCGGTGGGGCGGCGCTGTGGTGGTGGGCTGGAAAGCGGCCTGTTTTACAAGCGAAATAGCCCTCTAGCCCCCGCAGAATATGCGCAGGCAGCTACTATAAACATAGCAAAATTGGACTAGAAACCCTAAGCGGCTCAGGGCCGAAAACAGGAAAGATGCAATGGCGGGCAGCATTCAGGTCGTGAAAGACGGCTATTTGGTTTGGGTCACCTTGGCCCATCCGGGCAAGTTCAACGTCATGTCGCGCACCATGTGGCGCTCGCTCAAGAGTGTTTTTGAGGGCATCCAGCATGACCCCAATGCGCGCTGCGTCGTCATCTGCGGCGCGGAAGGGCACTTTTGCGCCGGTGGCGACATTGCCGAATACCCCGGCTTCCGCTTTGATGCGCAGCAGCTGCAGCAGTTTCATGAACAAGAGGTCTGGGGCGGTCTGCAGGCCATGCTGGACTGCGACGTGCCCATCGTGGCGCAGATCGAGGGAAATTGCATGGGCGCTGGGGTGGAGATTGCAAGTTGCTGCGATCTGCGCATCGCCAGTGCCGATGCGCGCTTTGGCGCACCCATTGCCCGCCTGGGCTTTCCCATGGCATCGCGCGAAGCGGCGCTGGTGGCGCAGGCGGTGGGCAGCACAACGGCGCGGGCCATGCTGCTGGCGGCACAGGTGTTTGACGCACCGCACATGCTGGCACGCGACTTCTTGCTGCACGCACTGCCGCAGGAGCAACTCGCGGCCTACACCCTGCACCTGGCACAGCAGATTGCCGCTTTGGCCCCGCAGGCGGCCCGGCTCAACAAACAGACATTTAGAGCATCAAATAGGCCTCTAGACCACGTGGAATATGGGCGAGCAGCTCCTGAATTGATAGCGATTTCGGTGCCGCAGGCGAGTGCGGTGGACGCCTCTGCAGTTAACCCGAGCTACGCCTACGCCAACAGCGCCGAGCACCGGGAGGGCATTTCCGCCTTTTTGGCCAAACGCAAACCGAATTTCTAAGACTGCACTATGGGCAAAACGCTTTCCCAACCTCCAGCCCCGGCCCTTTCCCCATTTCAGGGTAACGCCAATCTCTTCCAAGCCCTGCGCGCTGCTTTTCCTGCAGACCTGAGCGCCTGCGCCGTGGAGGCCGACACGGGCTTGTTGTACTCCTGGCAAGACCTGGACGAGGCCACCGCCATGGTGGCCAACTTGCTGGAATCGCTGGAGCTGCCCGCAGGCGCGCGCATTGCCGTGCAGATCGAAAAGTCGGTCGAGGCGCTGGTGCTGTACCTGGCCACTTTGCGTGCGGGGCTGGTGGTTTTGCCTTTGAACACCGCCTACCAAAGCGCCGAGATGGCCTATTTCATTGGCGATGCGCAGCCCGCGGTGGTGGTGTGCTCGGGCCGTAACTTTGGCTGGATCAGCAAACAAGCGTTCCTGGCGGGCACCGCCTATGTGTTCACCCTGAACGACGACCGCACCGGCTCGCTTTTGGACCGTGCGGCGCATTTTCCCCGCATGCACACCGTGGCGCAGTGCCGGGCTGATGATTTGGCCGCCATTATTTACACCAGCGGCACTACGGGGCGCAGCAAGGGCGCGATGCTGTCGCACGGCAACCTGCTGAGCAATGCACAGGTGCTGCAAACTTACTGGGACTGGCAAGGCCCCCAGAAAACGCGGGAGCAGGGCGGCGATGTGCTGATCCACGCCTTGCCCATCTTCCATGTGCATGGCCTGTTTGTCGCCATCCACGGTGCGCTGATCAATGGCAGCAAGATGATCTGGTTGGCCAAATTTGACCCCCAAGTGGTGTTGCGCTACCTGCCGCAGGCTACGGTCTTCATGGGGGTGCCCACCCTGTATGTGCGCTTGCTGGCTGAGCCCGGCCTCACTCCTGCGCTGGTGCGCAACATGCGTCTGTTTATCTCCGGCTCGGCTCCGATGCTGATAGAGACCTTTACGGACTGGCAGCGGCGCACCGGCCACACTATTTTGGAGCGCTACGGCATGTCGGAGACCGCCATGTTGACCTCCAACCCGTGCCGGGCCGAGGATGGTCCCCGCATGGGTGGCACCGTGGGTCGGCCCCTGCCCGGCGTGCTGTTGCGCGTGCAGGGCGACGACGGGCAGGCGCTGACCACGGGTGAAATAGGCGGTATTCAGGTCAAAGGCCCCAATGTGTTCCAGGGCTATTGGCATATGCCGGAGAAAACGGCGGAAGAATTCACTGCCGACGGCTTCTTCAAGACCGGCGACGTGGGGCGGGTGGACGCCCAAGGCGTCGTGACGATTGTGGGCCGCAGCAAAGACCTCATCATCAGTGGCGGCTACAACGTCTACCCGGCTGAAATCGAAGGCTATATCAATTCCCTGCCCGGCGTCGCCGAGAGTGCGGTGGTGGGGGTGCCGGATGCTGACTTTGGTGAAGTGGGTGTGGCGGTGGTGATTACCAAGCCGGGGGTGCAACTGCTGCCCACGGCCGTCTTGGCGCAGTTGAAGGCGATGCTGGCCAACTTCAAAATACCCAAGCGCTGTTATGTGGTGCCGGAGTTGCCCCGCAACGCCATGGGCAAGGTGCAAAAGAACCTGCTGCGCGAACAATATCGAAGTGAACCGTAGATGATCGTTAACTCGCAGGCGATTTGCAGCGATTCACGCGTATTATGTTTTTCTTTGCGAATCGTCAATCTATAACAGGAGCATCGCTATGAAAGTTTCCCAAGTCATCATCCGCAACGCCAACCCTGCTGTCTCGGACTTTGCCGCGTTGGCGGCGATCAACCCTGGCTTGGTGCTTGCCTTTGGCTCGGTGGACGCGCTTAAAGGGGGCGCGCCGGCAATATCGGGCGCATTTTCGGGTGCGCATCGCGTGGGTTGCTCCACCGCTGGCGAGATTTCGCAAGACGGCGTGGACGATGGCACCCTGGTAGTGACTGCGGTCCAGTTTGATCAAACCCAAGTCGAGCAGGTGAGCACGACTTTGTCCGGGATGGATGATTCGTTTGCCGCGGGCAAGCGGCTCGCACAGGGGCTCGCCCAGGAGGGCTTGCGCGCCATCTTGATTTTTGGCCAGGGTGTGGCCATCAATGGCAGTGCCTTGTTGTCCGGCATGACGGAAGTGGTGGGAACGGGGATTCCGATCACGGGTGGCTTGGCGGGCGATGGTGGTGCCTTTCAGCAGACGTGGGTGCTGGATGACGCTGGCGTCAGTAGCAACCGGCTGGTCTGTATTGGCCTGTACGGGGATCAGTTGGAGTTTTCCCACGGCTCGTTCGGTGGCTGGTCGCCGTTTGGGCCCGCCCGCAAAGTGACGCGCTGCGAGAACAATGTGCTGTATGAGCTCGATGGTGAGTCCGCCTTGAGCGTGTACAAAAAGTACCTGGGCGAGCATGCCAAGGGGCTGCCTGCTTCGGGTCTGCTGTTCCCCTTTGCCATGTTGGGCAGCGATCACAGTGAAGTGGGCTTGATTCGCACCATTTTGGCTGTTGATGAGGCCGCTGGCAGCCTGACACTGGCGGGTGAAATCGACCCGAACGGCTATCTCAAACTCATGCACGCCAACACCGACGCACTGGTGGACGGGGCCGAGGCCGCAGCGCAGGCTGCCGTGAAGATGCAGAACAACCCTGGCCGGGGCTTGGCGCTGTTGGTGAGTTGCGTGGGGCGCAAGCTGGTAATGGGCGGCCGCGTGGACGAAGAGGTGGAAGCCGTGGCCGATGTTTTTGGCACTGGCGCTACTTTGGCAGGTTTTTATTCCTATGGGGAGATCAGCCCTTTCACCAAAGCCGTGGAGTGCAAACTCCACAACCAAACGATGACGATTACGTACCTGTCTGAGACGGCCTGATTTTCACAAGCTAATTTCATGCACAAGCTTCTCGCACGGCAGTTCAAACGCAATCTGGGGGTCGAAGAGGCCCAGTTGCCCGCTGTGTTTGAGGAGATACGGCGTTTGGTTGACGGTGGCGCACTGTCGGGAAATGTCGGTCGTATGCTGGCGGGGATGGAGTCTTTCCTGCAAAGGGTGGACGAGGCCTACCAGCAAAGCGACCGCGATCTGGACCTGAAGACCCGCAGCCTGGAGCTGAGTTCGGTGGAGCTGACGGAGAGCAATTCCCGCATGCGCGAAGAGTTGGCGAGCCGTGCCCGAGCCATCGAGAGCTTGCGCACCACCGCTATGGGGCTGATGGACTTTGTTGACCTGGACCAACCCGCGCTGGTGGGCAACGACATCGAGAGCCTGTCGTCACTCATGAGCCAGTTGGTTAAGCAAAAGGATGAGAGTCAACAAGACTTGCGAGCGGCCCTGACCGATCTGGCACACCAAAAGTTTGCGCTGGACCAGCACGCCATTGTCAGTATTACCAATGTTGCGGGCGATATCGTGTATGCCAACGACAAGCTGTGTGAGATCAGCGGCTACACCCGCGCGGAGTTAATGCACCAGAACCACCGAATGATCAATTCGGGTACGCACGACAAGGCGTTTTTCACCGATATGTGGCACGCCATTGCCGGCGGTACGGTGTGGCACGGGGAAATATGCAACCGCAACAAAGCCGGGCAAATTTATTGGGTGAATGCGACCATCGTGCCTTTGCGGGATGAGATCGGTACGCCCACCATGTTTATTGCGATACGCACCGACATTACCGGGCGCAAGGCCATGGAGTCCGCCATCAAGGCGGCAGAGGCGCGTTTGCGCCGCATTACCAACACGGTGCCGGGGGTCGTGTTTCAGTGGCAGGTGGCCAAGACGCATTTCAAGTTCACATTCTTGAGCGACAGACTGCAGGAGGTGCTGGGTTTGACCCGAGAGGCGCTGTTGGCAGACTCCAGCCTCGCAACCCGCCAAATCCTGAGTGACGACCGCGGCCGCGTGATTGCGGGCGTGTTGGATGCCGCAGAGCGTCAGGTGGTTTGGAGTGGTGAGTACCGGGTGCGCTTGGCGGATCGGTCAATGCGATGGATTCGCGCCGAGATCAGTCCCGAACCCGATTTGACGCCCGATGGGGCGACGGTGTTCACCGGCATTTGGCAAGATGTGACCCAACTCAAAGAGGCTGATGCGCGTTTGCGGGAGGTCACAGAGAATGTTCCGGTTGCCGTGTTTCAGTATTTTGTGGGGTTGGACCTTCAGTTCAGAATCTCCTTTATCAGCCACGCGATTCAGACCATGTGCGGAACTGCGCCCGAGACGCTGACCACCGATGCGGTCGCATTCTTGCGCCAGGTTCACCCGGAGGACAGTGAGCGGGTTTTTCAGACCCTCACGCAGGCACATTCTCAGGCACAGGCCTGGGCCATGGACTTCCGCCTGATACACGCCCAATCGGCCGAGGTGGTATGGGTGCACGGAGAGGCACAGCCCCAAGCATTGGCGACAGCTTTGCCGGCCTGGAATGGGTATTTGACAGATATCACGACGGCGAAGAAGGTTTCCGTGGAGCTGCAAAAAGCCAAGGACGATGCCGAATCGGCCAACCGCGCCAAGTCGGATTTTCTGGCCAACATGAGCCATGAAATTCGAACCCCCATGAACGGGGTTATCGGCATGACCGAGTTGCTGATGGACACGGAAATGGACGCCGAGCAGCGCGAATACCTGGGTATCGTGAAGTCCTCGTCTGAGGCCTTGCTTCGGGTCATCAACGATATTCTGGATTTTTCCAAAATCGAAGCGGGCAAGCTTCTGATTGAAAACATTCCGTTCCATTTAGGGCGCACGGTTGCGGATACCCTGAAAACCATCGCACTTCGGGCGCAGGAAAAAGGGCTGGAGTTGGTCTGTGACATCGCACCGGATGTGCCGATGGCTGTGGTGGGGGACCCCGGACGGCTGCGCCAAATCTTGGTCAATATTATTGGCAACGCGATCAAGTTCACCCAAAAGGGCGAGGTGGTGCTGCGGGTTTCAGCTGTTGCAGCGGGCAAAGACCAGGCAATGTTGCACTTGGCTGTGAGTGACAGCGGTATTGGCATTCCAGCGGAGAAACTAGGGTCCATCTTTGACGCCTTCTCACAAGAAGACAGCTCTACTACGCGCAAATACGGTGGCACCGGCTTGGGTCTGACCATTTGTGCACGATTGGTCGAGGCCTTGGGGGGGCGTATTTGGGTGGAAAGCGAACTCGGCCGCGGCAGCGTGTTCCATTTTGATATGCGCGTGGGCTTGGACGCCTCACCGGTAGAAGCTGCCGTGCCTGTTGCGAGTTTTGAGGGTCGTCGCGTGTTAATCGTGGATGACAACGACGTTAATCGCCTGGTGATTGCCGGGGCGATGCAGGCAGCTGGCATTTGGACCCACGACGTCTCCTCGGGTCAAGCGGCATTGGCCTGGATCGCGGCCCAAGGCGCCTCCGGCAAGCCATGTGACATGGTGCTGCTGGACGCACAGATGCCGGAAATGGATGGGTTTGAGGTCGCGCAAAGATTAGTGCAGCTGCCGCACTGTGCGCTTATGCCCATGGTGATGCTGTCAAGCGCCGGCATGAAAGGCGATGCCCAGCGCGCGCGCGCCGTCGGCATTGCAGGTTATCTCACCAAACCGATTGCGCGTGACGAGTTGTTGCAGGCCATGGCGCGGCTATTTGACCCCCATCCGAATAGATTGACCGAGTTGGTTACCCGCCATTCGGTTCAGGACGAGCAGGTGGCTATGCATGTGTTGTTGGTGGAGGACCATGTGGTCAACCAAAAATTGGCGGTGACGCTGCTAGAGCGTTGGGGGCACCAAGTTGCTGTGGCCGAGAACGGTCAAGTGGCGCTGGACATGTGCGCCACGCAGACGTTTGACGTCATCCTGATGGACATGATGATGCCCGTCATGGATGGATTGGAGGCAACGCGATGCATACGGGCCTCAGAGACCGGCCAACGCACGCCCATCATCGCGATGACCGCCAACGCCATGGAGTCAGATCGTCAGCGCTGCCTCGAAGCTGGCATGGATGAATACATCTCCAAGCCGATCAAGGCGGCAGAGTTGCAGCAAATGCTGTTGCGTTTTGCTCGTCAGGCGGAGGTGGAGCCTTTCGCGTCCACCCGTATGAATTCATTCCTTGCGCCCTTGAGTGAGGTCGGTGAGTGGGTGGAGTTTGACTACGCGAAAGCCCTTGCCGAGCAAGACCAGGAGATGGTGGAGATTGTTTCGCAGGCCTTTGTGGACCAATGGCCCGACGATTTGAGGAAGATGCGTGACGCGCTGGCGTGTTCCGATTACAAGGTGATGTTGTACACATCACATGCGCTGAAAGGGACTTTGTCGATGTTCGGGGCCGTTCCGGCCAGCGAGCTAGCCATGCACATTGAGTCCTTGGCAGGCCAATCAGATGGCGACAGCATGGCCGCATTGATGGATCCGTTTGCATTGGAAGTGGAACGCCTCCTCAGCGCGCTGCGCGCCCAAACGATACATTGATGGTAGCTATTATTTTTTTCGAAGGTTGAATGACCGTGACTCAACAAGTACTGATCGTAGATGACACTGAAATCAATTTAATTTTGTTCGGTGCGTTGGTCAAAAAACTGGATAACTGCGTTGGACACCCGTTCACAGATCCTCTGCAGGGTCTGGAGTGGCTGAGGGGTCACGAAGTCGATCTCGTGATCGTGGATTACATGATGCCGGGGCTTGATGGTTTGGAGTTCATCAGCCAAATGCGCGAAATGCCAGGGCGTGAGGCCGTCCCCGTGCTGATGATCACCGCCAATGACCAAAAGCAGATTCGCTACCGCGCACTGGATTCAGGGGCGAATGATTTTTTGACCAAGCCGGTGGACAAGGTTGAATTTTTGGCCCGCGTCAAAAATATGCTGGCCTTGAGCGAAGCACGCAAGAAGTTGGATGACCGCGCTGCGTGGCTGGCCGAAGAGGTTCGCAAAGCCACTGCGGAGATTGTGGCGCGTGAACGCGAAACGGTGATTCGCCTGTCCAAAGCGGCCGAGTTTCGAGACCCCGAGACGGGCGGCCACATCTTGCGCATGGCACACTTCTCCAAGCTCATTGCCGCTGGAATGGGGATGTCGGTGGAAGACCAGAATTTGCTGCTGGAAGCCGCACCCATGCACGACATCGGCAAGGTCGGCATTGCCGACAAAATATTACTGAAACCCGGCCGCCTCGAACCAGAAGAGTTTGAGATCATGAAGCAGCACGCCATATTGGGTTATGAATTACTCAAGGGCAGTTCTTCTCGCGTGTTGCAGCAGGGGGCCGAGATCGCCCGGGGGCACCATGAGAAGTTTGATGGCTCGGGCTACCCCTCCGGCATCAAGGGACTCGATATTCCCATTTTCAGCCGAATCGTTGCGGTGGCCGACGTTTTTGACGCGCTCACCTCCGAGCGGCCTTACAAAAAGGCATGGACGCTGGAGGCATCCGTGGACTTCCTGGTCGCTGGTTCGGGAAGTCACTTTGACCCGGATTGCGTCCAAGCTTTCTTGAATGCGTGGGAGGACGTGTTGGAAATTCGCACGCGCTTCAGGGAGGAGCGCTAGGACTATTTCAGTATCAACACCGGTACGGAGGCATGGGTCAAAACATGTTGCGTTTCGCTGCCTAGCAGCAAGCGCGTGATGCCGCGGCGCCCATGGGAGGCCATCACGATGAGGTCGCACTGGTATTTTTCCACCGTTGCCAACACTGCGTCTGACACTACATCGGACTTCACAATCAGCGCCTTGGTCGTGACACCTTTTTCCAACGCCGCCTTAGCGACCGCATCGACCACCGCTTGACCCTCGTCGGCCCATTGTTTTTCAACCCGCTGAATTTCCTCTTCTTGGAGTGCAATGCCGCCTTCAAAATAGCTCAGCGGGTAGCGGGGAACTACTTTCAATGTGACCAACTCGGCGCCGCTCAGTGCCGCCAGCGCAATGGCGCTGTTGACCGCTTTGTTGGACAGATCGGATCCATCTGTGGCAACCAAAATACGTTGATACATATAGCGCTCCTTGAAAAGGGTAAAGCTTCAGGTTACTCTTCGGATGGATCGCCTGTCTTGATTTGAATCAAGTATTAAACTTGCGATTCGTTGCACACTTTCCATTCATGTCTTCTTCCAGTCTTGCGTTGCCCGCTGCGTCACCTCTCGAGTCCTCACCCGAGCCCGTGCCTGGCCTTCCCTCGGTGAATAGTCTGAGGCCGCATTCTGTTGATGATTTGCGTTTGCTGGATGACCCGCAGGAGTGGTCGGCGTTTAGCCGGTCGTCAGCCCAAAACCCAGCAGTGTGGGAGTCCAATGTAGTGATCGAGGGCATGCACTGCGCTGCATGCTCGCTGACTCTGGAGGATGCCATTGCTCGGGTCCCCGGCGTGGTCAGTGTTCAGGTGGGGGCTGCCAGCCACCGTGCTCGGGTGGTGTGGTCGCAAGCGCTCGCTCGCCCCTCTGACTGGATGCAAGCGGTGCAGCAGTGCGGCTACCGGGCTGTGCCTGCCAACGATAGTTTTGCCACGGAGCGCCGCAAGCTGGAAACCCGCCAGGCGCTGTGGCGTTGGCTGGTCGCAGGGTTGTGCATGATGCAGGTGATGATGTACGCGTACCCGGCCTACGTTGCACATCCCGGAGACCTCACCGCCGAAATGGAGCAGCTACTGCGATGGGCGTCGTGGGTGCTCACCCTGCCGGTGATTCTTTTTTCTTGCGGACCTTTTTTCAAAAATGCGTTGCGCGATGTGATTCAGGCCCGTATCAGCATGGATCTGCCCGTGGCTTTGGGCATGGCAATCACCTTTGTCATGAGTTCGGTGGGCACTTTCGAACCGCAAGGCATATTTGGCCGTGAGGTGTACTTTGACTCCCTCACCATGTTTGTATTTTTCTTACTAACAGGGCGTTGGCTGGAGTTGCGTTTGCGGGATCGAACCGCCGGTGCCTTGGAAGCGCTGATGAACCGCTTGCCCGACAGCGTGGATCGCCGTCTCGCAGACGGCGGGTTCGAACGCGTGGCCGTGCGGCGCGTGTTAGTTGGTGACGTGGTTCGGGTGAATGCCGGGGAGGCGTTCTTGGCCGACGGCGTGGTGGAACAGGGGAGCACCATGGTGGACGAAGCCTTGCTCACCGGTGAGTCGCGGCCTCTTGCGCGTGGCCCCGGGGCCAATGTAGTTGCCGGGAGCCACAACGTCAGCGGCACCGTCCTGGTGCGGGTTGAGCGAACCGGGGACGCGACGCGATTTGCACAAATTGTGGCGCTAATGGAAAGTGCTGCCGCAACCAAGCCTGAGGGCGCACAGCTCGCTGATCGGCTGGCAAAGCCTTTCTTGTTGGCAGTTTTGGTCGCTGCTGCCGGTTCTTGCGCATGGTGGTGGGGCCGCGACCCTGGCCACGCGTTGATGGTGGCGGTCGCAGTGCTGGTGGTGACTTGCCCTTGTGCTTTGTCCTTAGCTACGCCCGCGGCGATGCTTGCAGCGGCAGGTTCCTTGGCCCGTAGCGGCATTCTTGTGCGCCGATTGCAGTCGCTGGAGGCGCTAGCAGCGGTAGACACCGTCGTGTTTGACAAAACCGGAACCTTGACACGCGACAGTTTTGCCTTGGGTACGGTCGAGGTGCGTGCAGGATTGGTCCCAACCCAGGCGCTGGCGATGGCTGCCGCGGTGGCGCGGCATTCGCTGCATCCTGTATCCCGTGCACTAGTTGCTGCGGCCCAAGCCCAAGTCACAGATACCAAGCAACACAGTTCGACGGTGCACGCCTTGCCACAAGGTGAGTGGTTGTGCGAGTCTGCAACCGAAGTGGCCGGCCAGGGTGTTTCGGGCTGGGCCCACCCTACGTTCTTCGGTGCGGACGCCCCCCAGCGCACTTGTTTGCGGCTTGGGTCGGCTAGTTTTTGCGAAGTGCAGCCACCGACTGCAAGCGGTTTGCGTGTCTTCCTGAGTGATTCGCGGGGCTGGCTTGCCACGTTTGAACTGAAAGAAGATTTGCGTCCGCAGGCAACGGCAGTAGTCACTGCGCTGGGTCGCGAAGGTGTCGCGGTGCATATGTTGTCCGGGGATGGCACTGAGTCAGTGGAGCGTGTTGCTGGACAGCTTGGTATCTTGCACGCAAGAGGTGCCTGCTCTCCAAGCGAAAAACTGGACTATTTGCACAGCCTACAGAAACAGGGCCGCACGGTCGCCATGGTAGGTGATGGGCTCAACGATGGCCCGGTGTTGGCTGGTGCCCATGTTGCGTTTGCGTTTGGACAGGCTGTACCGTTGGCACAGGCTAAATCCGATTTTGTAGTGTTGGGCGAGCAGTTGGAGAGCGTGGTCCATGCGCTGCGCTTGGCGCGCAAAACGCGGGCAATCATCCGGCAGAATCTTTGGTGGGCGCTGCTTTACAACGCCGCTTGTGTGCCGTTGGCAGTTATCGGCCTATTACCCGCGTGGGCTGCGGGCTTGGGCATGGCGACAAGCTCGTTGCTTGTGGTTCTTAACTCCCTGCGTTTAGCAGGTAAAACGACAATTTTTGAGGAAGATTGATGGAAATTCTCTACTTGCTAATCCCACTATCCGTTGTGCTGGTATTCTTTATCCTTGGCGGGCTATGGTGGGCCATAGATAGGGGCCAGTTTGAAGATATCGAGGCCGAGGGTGAGCGAATCTTGAGGGATTCTTAATCGGCCTTAAGAATAGTTGCTCGGGTTTGACATGGGTCAACCCTGATGGCGCGAAGTCAGCGGAAAATTGATCTCAGATAACTTGAAAAGGGTAGATATGGCATTTTCAAATCAACAGGCGACTGTGTACAACGATACTGTTGTGCGTCAGTTCGCCATCATGACGGTGGTTTGGGGCGTGGTCGGGATGCTGGTTGGCGTGATCATCGCCGCCCAGTTGACTTGGCCCGAACTTAACCTGGGTATCCCATGGCTTAGTTATGGTCGATTACGACCGCTTCACACCAACGCGGTCATTTTTGCGTTTGGTGGTTGTGGTCTTTTTGCTACGGCTTATTACGTTGTTCAGCGTACCTGCCATGTGCGCATATTTAGCGATAAGTTGGCCTCGTTTACCTTCTGGGGTTGGCAGTTGGTCATTTTGGCCGCCGCCGTTTCCTTGCCTTTGGGTTACACGCAGGGTAAAGAATATGCTGAGCTGGAATGGCCGATCGATATCTTGATCACCTTGGTGTGGGTATCTTTTGCCATAGTGTTCTTTGGAACCGTTGGCACCCGCAAGGTCAAGCACATTTACGTGGCTAACTGGTTCTTTGGTGCTTTCATTTTGGCTGTGGCGATTCTGCACTTGGTCAATAGCGCTGCAATTCCCGTTAGCTACATGAAGTCCTACTCTGCCTACGCGGGTGTTCAGGATGCCATGGTGCAATGGTGGTATGGTCACAACGCCGTGGGCTTCTTCTTGACCGCTGGCTTCCTGGGAATGATGTATTACTTCATCCCCAAGCAGGCGGGTCGTCCGGTCTACAGCTACCGCTTGTCCATCGTCCACTTCTGGGCTTTGATTTTTACTTACATGTGGGCGGGTCCTCACCACCTGCATTACACCGCTTTGCCTGATTGGACTCAGTCCGTTGGTATGGTGTTCTCTTTGATTCTGTTGGCTCCAAGCTGGGGTGGAATGATCAACGGCATCATGACGCTGTCGGGCGCGTGGCACAAACTGCGTGATGACCCAATCCTGCGTTTCCTGATTGTGTCTTTGTCTTTCTACGGTATGTCGACCTTCGAAGGTCCGATGATGTCCATCAAGACGGTGAACGCATTGAGCCATTACACCGATTGGACCGTGGGCCATGTGCACTCCGGCGCTCTGGGTTGGGTGGGTCTGGTGACCATGGGTTCCATGTACTACCTGATTCCCAAGTTGTTTGGTCAAAAGCAGATGTTCAGCGTTAAGGCGATTGAAATCCACTTCTGGACTGCCACCATCGGTATCGTGATTTATATCGCGGCCATGTGGATTGCCGGAGTGATGCAGGGCCTGATGTGGCGCGCTATCAATGCCGACGGCACGCTGACTTACACCTTCGTGGAATCTGTCAAGGCAACGTTCCCGTTCTATGTATTGCGTTTGTTGGGTGGTCTGTTGTACCTGACCGGTATGGTGATCATGCTGTGGAATACCCTGAAGACTGCCACTGCAGGTCGTGCAGTAAGCGTCAACATTCCTGCCGCAGCGGCACATGCTTGAGAAGGACTAGATCATGTCAAATAACAATTCAACATCGGGCTTGTCCCACGAGAAGATCGAGACCAACAACTTCTTGATGATTGTTCTCATTCTGATAGTGCTGCTGTTTGGTGGTTTGGTGGAAATTGTTCCATTGTTCTTCCAAAAGTCCACTACGGAGCCGCTTAAAGGTGTTCTGCCGTACACGGCTCTGCAGTTGGCTGGGCGTGACGTGTACACCCGTGAAGGCTGCTACAACTGCCATTCCCAGATGATTCGTCCCTTCCGGGCTGAAACACTGCGTTACGGTCACTACTCAGTGGCTGGTGAATCCGTGTATGACCACCCATTCCAGTGGGGTAGCAAGCGTACTGGCCCAGATTTGGCGCGTGTGGGTTCCAAGTACAGCGATGAGTGGCATCGTACCCACTTGATCAATCCCCGCGATGTGGTGCCTGAGTCCAATATGCCTGCGTACCCTTGGCTTGAAAAAACGCTTGTGGATGCAGCAGTGATGCCGGCCCACATGAAGGGGCTGCGCACTGTGGGCGTTCCTTACACCGACGAGCAGATCGCCGCGGCCGTGGAAGATGTCAAAGGCAAGACAGAGCTTGATGCCGTGATTGCGTATCTGCAGGTGCTGGGCCTGGCGCTTAAGTAAACCCTAAGGAGCCTCACATGGACATCAACGCACTTCGGGGTGTGGTCACTTTGGCCAGCTTCGTGACCTTTATTGGCATCGTGTGGTGGGCATGGTCCAAGCGGCGTTCTGCAGACTTCTCGGAAGCTGCCAATCTGCCGTTTGAGCAGGACTGATCCATCGAATAAGGAACCGATATGAGCGACTTTACAAGTAATTTTTGGTCAATATACGTCAGTGCCATCACTGTGGTGAGCATTTTGGCTTGTGCACTTTTGTTGTGGTTTAGCGGCAAGGCTAAGGCCATGACCGCCAGCGACAACACCACAGGCCATGTGTGGGATGGCGACTTGCGCGAGATGAACAATCCGCTGCCCCGTTGGTGGGTGTGGCTGTTTGTCATCACCATTGTGTTTGCCTTTGTTTATCTGGCCTTGTACCCAGGTCTTGGTACATACGGTGGAAAGTTGGGTTGGACGTCTACGGGTCAGCATAAAGAGGAAGTCGCCAAGGGTGACGCTGCGGTGGCGCCTTTGTACGCTAAGTTCTCAGCAATGGCACCTGCAGACGTGTCTCGTGATCCCCAGGCCAAGGCCATCGGTGAACGTTTGTTCATGAACAACTGCTCGCAGTGCCATGGCTCCGACGCGCACGGTGGAAAGGGATTCCCTAACCTGACCGATACGGATTGGCTGCATGGTGGAGCACCAGAGAAGATCAAAGAAACATTGGTTTTGGGGCGCATGGGTAACATGCCTCCCATGGCTGCTGCTGTCGGAACCGCAGATGACGTCAAAAACGTGGCCAACTATGTGCTGAGCTTGTCCAAAGCACCGCATGACTCAGTGCGTGCTGAATTGGGTAAGTCTAAGTTTGCAGCATGTGCTGCATGCCACGGCGCAGATGGAAAGGGCAATCAGGCGTTGGGCGCACCTAATCTGACGGACGACATTTGGCTGCATGGTTTTGGTGAAAATGCCATCGTTGCCATGGTGAACAATGGCAAGGTCAATCAGATGCCGGCTCAAGCCGACAAGTTGACTGAAGCCCAGATTCATGTGTTGGCATCCTATGTTTGGGGTCTGTCGAACAACGCGGCGGCTAAGTAAGCCGAAGTCTCAGAAAGAGCAATCTTTTGGATCACCCGGAAACACCATCACGCAAGGTGATTCCTATCTTTGAGTCAGCGGACAAGGGGCCAATAGAGCCCCCTGCTGATGCAGATGTGGTTATGGTCTCTTTGTACGAGGCACACAAAAAAATCTATCCCCGAAGTGTCACTGGCCTGTTTACCAACTGGCGGTGGGGCATGGTTTTTTTGACCCAGTTGGTGTTTTACGGGGTGCCGTGGCTGCAGTGGGGTCAAAGGCAGGCGGTGCTGTTTGACTTGGAGTCTCGCCGCTTTTACATTTTCAATCTGGTTCTCTATCCGCAGGACTTCATCTATCTCACCGGGATTTTGGTGATTTCTGCACTATCCCTGTTTCTGTTTACCGCAGTGGCAGGGCGTTTGTGGTGCGGCTATGCCTGTCCACAGACCGTCTACACCGAGATATTCCTCTGGCTGGAAAAGTTCACCGAAGGTGATCGATCTGCGCGTATGCGGCGCGATGCCGGGCCATGGGGAGTCGACAAAATCGGGCGCAAGGCCGGCAAACATCTGCTGTGGTTGGCACTGTCTTTGTGGACAGGGTTCACTTTTGTTGGCTACTTCACGCCCGTCCATGAGTTAGGGCGGGAGTTCTTGCAGCTCAACTTGAGCTCTTGGGAATCGTTTTGGACCTTGTTCTATGGGTTTGCCACTTACGGCAACGCGGGCTTCATGCGCGAGCAGGTATGCAAGCACATGTGTCCCTACGCCAGGTTTCAGAGTGCGATGTTTGACAAAGACACCCTGATCGTTACTTACGACGCTGAGCGCGGTGAGCCACGGGGTGCACGATCCAGAAAGGCCGACCCCGCAATCTTGAATTTAGGTGCCTGTGTGGACTGTAGTTTGTGTGTGCAGGTTTGCCCTACGGGTATCGACATACGCAAGGGTTTGCAATACGAGTGCATAGGGTGTGGGGCCTGTGCCGACGTGTGCGACACCGTCATGGACAAGCTCGGCTACGCAAGAGGCTTGGTTAAATATTCGACCGAGAATGCCGTGAACCAGCATTGGACGCGAAGTCAAACCCTGCGCCATGTGTTTCGACCCCGTGTGCTTGTCTATGCGGCTATATTGGGGTCGATTGTGCTTGCCATGACCGTGAGTCTGTCGTTGCGCACCCCGTTTAAAGTTGATGTGGTTCGCGACCGTGGCTCGCTCGCGCGGATTGCGTCCGGTGGCCGCATTGAAAACGTATACCGCTTGCAGGTGATGAATGCCACAGAATCCACCCAGCGTTTTCATATCTCAGTCAACGGTTTGCCAGGCTTGACGGTTGCATCGGAAGATGATGTTACTGTTGAGTCGACCCAGGCGAGGTGGGTAGCGGTGCGGGTCCAAGCCCCATTTGATGCGGCGCCCGCTGGCTCCCATACTATATATTTCGATGTCGCTGCTGACGATGCCGCGCATGTGTCCGAAAAATCGGTGTTTATTGTTCCTCGTTAAGGAGTTTTATGTCAAAAACCTCAACCCCTGATAGTGCCCCTTGGTGGAAATATGGCCATGTATGGCTGGTGGTATCTGGCCCTGCTATTGTGGTGGTAGCCAGCTTCATAACTATGTACATCGCCGTGACCCGCGCGGATCCGGTGCTGGATGACGACTATTACCAGAAAGGACTTCAGCTCAACAAGACATTGGCTGACAATCCTGCCAGCTTGGCTCCGGCAATTCAGGGGCGCAATCACGCGGCCACGGGTGCGCCACCTGCACGTAAAACGCCTTAATAAACGGTTCAACCGAGAATAATTATGTTGCAAAATAGACTGATGTGGATTCTTTGGCCGGCCTTTTTGGTCGCAGGGGCGCTGGAAATACTGGTATTTGCCATGGTCGATCCGCAGGACCTGCACTGGTTCGGGCAACCGCTGAATTGGTCAAGACAAACCATTTACACGACAGCATTCTTCGTGTTTTGGGGCATGACGATGGTCTCAAGCGCGTTGACCACCCTATTGGCGATGTCGCCCTTTGAAGTAAATCGATGCCCCCTTCCCGCCGCTGATCGACCCGACGGGTGCCCCAAGCAGGGCTCTTGCTAACATTTAGTTGGTGGCTTTTGGATTCACGATGTCCTTGAGGGCATCGGTATTCATGATGCGGACATGGCGCTGGCGTACTTCGACAATGCCTTCCTCTGCAAACTTCGAAAAAGTTCGGCTCACGGTTTCAAGTTTTAAGCCCAAGTAACTACCGATTTCTTCCCGTGTCATGCGCAGCACCAGTTCGGACTGGGAAAACCCGCGTGCATGCAGGCGCTGTACCAGATTCAGCAAGAAAGCCGCCACACGTTCTTCGGCCCGCATACTGCCCAAGAGCAGCATGACCCCATTTTCCCGAACGATTTCTCGGCTCATGATCTTGTGGACATGGCGCTGCAGCGAGTTGACTTCTCTGGACAGTTCTTCGATGCGGTCAAAGGGCATGACGCACACCTCCGCGTCTTCCAGCGCTACGGCATCGCAGGTGTGGTGGTCGTTGACAATTCCGTCCAAGCCAATGACCTCTCCGGCCATCTGAAAACCCGTGACTTGATCGCGGCCATCCTCGGAGGCGACGCAGGTTTTGAAGAAGCCGGTTCGAATGGCAAAGAGACTTGTGAATTTTTCTCCGTTGCGAAACAAGGTGTCACCGCGTTTGATCTTGCGGCGGCTGGCCACCACATCGTCAATGCGCTCCAACTCGGCAGTGGTCAGGCCAAGTGGCATACACAGTTCACGCAAATTGCAGTTCGAGCATGCCACCTTGATGGCTTGGGAGCTGACAGCGCTCCCAGTGACACCGGTTTTTATGGCGATGGAAGCGAGTGCTTCTGCGCCAACTTGGGGTTTCATTTCGGGATCGAACATAGGTGGCCAATGATACCGGTCAATTGGCCGCCTGGATAACCTGTTCGCTTCTTGATTCAAATCAACTGTTTAAGCGTTTGCCTGCGGCACAGTAACAGCCCTTGTACTGGAGTGTCTATGAGCGTGGTCAGTGAGCCTGTTCCCGATGAATTGCTGCGCCGATTTGATGTGTCAGGCCCCCGTTACACGTCGTACCCGACGGCCGACCGATTTGTGGAAGCGTTCACTGCGGATGACTATGCGCAAGCCTTGGCGCAACGCCGAAGTGGCGCCGCCGCGATGGCTTTGCCGCTTTCGCTCTACGTGCATATTCCGTTTTGTGAGTCGCTGTGTTACTACTGTGCCTGCAACAAAATAGTTACCAAGCACCACGACCGCGGCGTGGAATACCTGCGCTACCTTGGTCGGGAAGTCGATTTGCATACAGCCTTGATTGGTCAGGGCCAAGCGGTCAGCCAATTGCACCTTGGTGGCGGGAGCCCGACGTTTCTTTGTGACAATGAGTTGCGCGAACTCATGGGCATGCTGCGGCGCAATTTTGTTTTTGCTCCGGGGGGCGAATACTCCATTGAAGTCGATCCCCGAACAGTTGATGCATCCCGATTGGACACCTTGGCTGAGTTGGGCTTTAACCGCCTGAGCTTTGGTGTGCAGGACTTTGATCCCGCCGTTCAAAAAGCGGTGCATCGGGTGCAACCAGTCGAGCAGGTGTTTGCCTTGATGCAGGCAGCACGGGACCGGGGCTTTGACTCCATCAATACAGATTTGATCTATGGTCTGCCGAAGCAAAGCCCGGAGTCCTTTGACCATACCTTGGCTCAGATCGTTCAGCTGCGCCCCGACCGCATTGCGCTTTACGCCTATGCCCACTTGCCCGATCGCTTCAAGCCCCAGCGCCGCATCAACACCCTGGAGATACCCAACGGCACCGCCAAGATTTCGATGCTGTCGCGCTCTCTGGCAGCATTGTTGGCGGGCGGGTATGTTTATGTGGGGATGGACCACTTCGCCTTGCCTGGAGACTCTTTGGCCGTTGCCAAGCGACAAGGTCGCTTACATCGCAATTTTCAGGGCTACAGCACGCAGCCAGACTGTGACTTGATCGCCTTGGGTGTGTCGTCCATTGGCCGTATTGGTGCCACCTACAGCCAAAACGCCAAGACGTTGGAGGACTATTACGACCACCTGGACCAAGGGCGCTTTCCCGTGGAGCGGGGCTTGGCCTTGTCGCGCGATGATCTGGTGCGCCGCTCCGTCATCATGGCCTTGATGTGCCAGGGTCAGCTGCAATTCGAGTCGATTGAGCTGTCGCATTTGTTGGAATTTTCAAGCTACTTTGCGAAGGAGATGGTCGCCCTGCAATCCTTGGCCGAGCAGGGCTTGGTGGTGCTGGATGATTTCGGTATTCAGGTCACGCCACAGGGCTGGTTCTTTGTCCGCGCAGTGGCCATGGTGTTTGATCGCCATTTGCAGGCCGACCGCACGCGGGCACAGTTCTCCAAGATCATTTAGCATCGAAAGATGCAAACTTCTTTGGCGCTAACGGCGCTTCTCATGGGGCTGGTCGGTGGGCCGCACTGTGTCGCGATGTGTGGTGCGGCCTGTGCCGGTATTGGACAGGCCGCGGGCCCAAACAAAAATTCTGCTTTATGGCTGTTCCAGATGGGGCGTGTCGTCGGCTACTCGGTGTTGGGTGGCTTGGCGGCGGCCTCTTTGCAGGGGCTGGGCTGGTTGACCGTGCAGTCGGCTGCGCTGCGCCCGGTGTGGTCCTTGTTCCACGTCGCGGCTTTCGTTTTAGGACTGGTCTTGCTGTGGCAGGCCCGCCAACCCGTTTGGCTGGAAAAGACCGCAAGAACCGTTTGGCAGCTTGCCCGCGCCTTTGCGGGCGGCTGGGGCGGCGGTGCGCCATTGATACTGGGCACCATGTGGGCCTTGTTGCCATGCGGCCTCCTGTATTCGGCACTGCTGGTGGCCGCCCTGGCAGGCAGCGCTGCAAGTGGAGCCATGGTGATGGCGCTGTTTGCGGTGGGCACCAGTGTCACTATGGTGGCCGGGCCCTGGCTCTGGCTGCGCTTGCGTGGCCAGGGTGTGAGCCCGGGCCGGGGGGACTGGGGTGTTCGTCTCGCAGGTGCTGCGTTGGCAGGCAGTTCGGGTTGGGCGCTGTGGATGGCATTGGCCAACAATGCAGCGCCGTGGTGCGCCGTCCCCTGAAGCCACTTCTTGAGAGAGGGCTGGGATAATCCAGCCTATGCCCCTCGTTTTGCCCCCCACTGATCCCGCTGTTCCTTCTGGCCGCCTGGCCGTTCCCGCAGACCGCTGGCGACTCTCCGTTGCGCCGATGATGGACTGGACGGATAAGCACTGTCGTTACCTCCACCGCCTGTTAACTCAACATACCCTGCTGTACACCGAGATGGTGACCACTGGTGCCCTGTTGCACGGCGATGTGCCGCGCCACTTGCAGTTTAATGCTGAAGAGCATCCACTGGCTTTGCAGTTGGGGGGGAGTGAACCCGCCGACCTGGCCCACAGCGCCCGCCTCGGTGCGCAGTGGGGCTACGACGAAATCAACCTCAACTGCGGTTGCCCGAGCGAGCGGGTGCAGCGCGGCGCTTTTGGTGCCTGCCTGATGAACGAGCCGGCACTGGTGGCCGATTGCGTCAAAGCCATGGTGGACGTGGTGGACGTGCCGGTCACGGTGAAGCACCGCATAGGCATCGAAAAAGATGAGAGTTATGACTTTGTGCGTGACTTTGTCGGCACGGTGAGTGATGCCGGTTGCCGCACCTTCATCGTGCATGCCCGCAACGCATGGCTCAAGGGCTTGAGCCCGAAAGAAAACCGCGAAGTGCCGCCACTACGCTACGGCGTGGCGCACCAGCTCAAACGCGATTTCCCGCATCTGACCATCGCGGTCAATGGTGGCCTCACCACCACGGCGCAAGTGCAGGAGCAGTTGCAGCAGGTGGATGGTGTCATGCTGGGGCGCGAGGCGTACCACAACACGTGGTGGCTGAGTGAGTGGGATGCGGCGTTTTATGGCGCGGCACCTTCTGACGCCAGCCGTGAATCGGTGGAGGAGCAGATGGTGGATTACATGGAGCGCGAAGCGGCTGCCCATGGAACGCCGTGGTACCCCATTGCCCGCCACATGCTGGGTTTGCGCCATGGGCTGGCCGGATCACGCCGGTGGCGGCAGATTTGGAGCGACCACCGCCTGAAAACCTTGCCCCCGCGTGAGGTGCTGAACCTGACGCGTGCCCCCCAGGCCTAACGCTCGCCGATCCCGTCGGCGCGCAGGCGCAAGACCCGGTCCGCCCGTTCGGTGGCGGCCACCGAATGCGTTACCAGCACCAGCGACGTGCCGTGCCGCCGGACCTGTGCAACCAAGGCCTCCATCACCAGGGCGGCGGTACTGGGGTCCAGATTGCCGGTGGGTTCATCCGCAGCAGCAGGGCGGGCCGGTGCACCAGCGCCCGTGCAATGGCGACCCGCTGCAGCTGCCCGCCGCTGAGTTGCTGGGGCAGGCGGCTGCCCAAGCCCCCCAGGCCGACCGCTTCCAGCATGGCCTGCACCCGCGCGTCGTCGGGCGTGTTCAGCAGCAGCAGCGGCAGTCCTACGTTTTGTGCCACGTCCAGGTGCGGCAAGACATGAAAAGCCTGGAACACAAAACCCACTGTTTCGCGGCGCAGGGCGGCGCGGGCGTCGTCAATCATGGAGCCCAGGTCTGCGCCTTGCAGTTGCACCGTTCCACTGTCCCAGTGGTCCAACCCGGCCATGCAGTTGAGCAGGGTGGATTTGCCAACGCCTGATTCCCCGACGATAGCCACAAACTCGCCCGGCGCCACGTCCAGCGAGACGTTGGCAAACACCGGGGTGCTTTCGTAGCGCTTGGACAGTTGGTCAATGCGCAGGATCATGGTTGCCAATTGGGGTGGGTGCGCAGCACCTCGCGCACCTGGTGCAGCACCTGCTGCAGTGCATCGGGCTGGTCGCAGGCCACGATATGGCGGTGTGGCATGGAGCGCAGCCAGGTGATCTGGCGCTTGGCCAACTGGCGGGTGGCAAAAATGCCGCGGTCGCGCAGGTCGGCCATGGGCCGCAGGCCGTCCAGCGCCTCCCAGGCCTGGCGGTAGCCCACGCAGCGCATGGAGGCTAGGTCCGGATTCAGGTCGCCCCGTGCGCGCAGAGTGTGCATTTCGTCCAAAAAACCCTGGGCCAGCATGGTGTCAAAGCGCTGGGCGATGCGTGCGTGCAGCCAGCTTCTATCCTCTGGTTCTAAGGAAATAAGGGCTGTAGCCCCCGTGGATAGTGCGCGAGCAGCTTCTTTTTTAATAGCGCCACGGTGCGCGTGGAAGTGCGACAAGGGCAGGCCCGACACCCGGTACACCTCCAGCGCACGCTGGATGCGCTGGCTGTCGGCCGGGGCCAGCCGGGCGGCGGTAACGGGGTCGACCGCCGCCAGTTCGGCATGCATGGCGGGCCAGCCGATGGCCTGCGCCTGGGCGTCCAGCGCGGCGCGCACCTCGGCATTGGCCGCGGGCATCGGGTCCATGCCATCGGCCAGCGCCTTGAAGTACAGCATGGTGCCACCCACCAGCAGGGGCAGTTTGCCGCGTGCGGTGATCTCGCCGATCAGCCTTTGGGCGTCCAGCACAAATTCGGCAGCACTGTAGGCCTGCAGCGGGTCACGGATGTTGATCAGGTGGTGCGGCACAGCGGCCAGCTCTTCGGCACTGGGTTTGGCGGTGCCAATGTCCATGCTGCGGTACACCAACGCCGAGTCCACGCTGATGATCTCGCAGGGGTGCTCGGCGGCAATGGCCAGGGCTGCCGCCGTTTTGCCGGCAGCGGTGGGGCCAGCCAAGCCAATGTGAAAGGGCAGTGCGGTGGTCATGGGTTCAGGCTCTGACGGGGTGCGGGGTCGCCAAGGGCAGGTGGCCGCGTGCGACCTGGCGCAGCAAGACCACCAAGCCCAGCGCAGCGACCGTGAGACCCACCACCAAGGCGATCCAGAAACCCTGGGCTTGCATTGGCTGTGAGGGCTTCCACGGCAGCCAATCGGGGGCAATGCCCAGCGCATAGCCCAACGGCAGTGAAAACACCCAAAACGCGGTCAGGTGCACCACCATGGGCGAGCGGGTGACCTTGTAGCCCCGCACTGCACAACTGGCAACGACCTGCGTGGAGTCTGAGAGCTGAAAGATGGCGGCCAGAAAAAGCAAGTGCGCGGCCAAGGCGGCCACCGCCGCATCGGTGGTGTACGCGTTGGCAATGGTTTGGCTGAACATCGCCATGCCGGCGGCTGACACCAGCGCAAAGCACAGAGCGGTGCCCACGCCGACCCAGGCCCGAAACCGCGCCGCCACGGGGTCGCCAGCGCCCAACGACTGTCCAACGCGGGTCAGCAGCGCCACGCCCAGACTTAAGGGAACCATAAAGACTAGTGAGGTGAAGTTCAACGCAATCTGGTGCGCCGCCACTTGGGTGCTGCCAAACCGCGCCACCAGCAAGGCGATCAGACTGAAGGCGCTGGTCTCTGCAAAATAGGTCACGCCGATAGGCAAGCCCAGCTTGAGCAGGCTGCTCACCTTGGGCCAGTGCGGCGCCTCGTACTGGGCAAACGGCCAAGTGCTGTGAAACGCAGGGCTGCTGCGCATCCACCACAGCAAGCCCAGCAAATTGAACCAGACGCACAGCAGAGTTGCCCACGCGCATCCCAGCCCACCCATGCGCGGAAACCCCCAGTTTCCAAACACCAGCAACCAATTGATGAAGGCGTTAAGCGCCAGCGCGCCCAATGCGATCACCATGATGGGTCTAGTCTGGTTAATGCTGGCGCAATAGCCATACAACACCCGGTAGCAGGCAAAGGCGGGCAGGGCAAAGCTGGTGATGAAGACAAAGTCACTGGCCAAATCGCGCACGACCGGATCGAGTGACATGAAATCGAACACCAGGGCAGCCAGATTGGACAAAACGAAGGCGATGACCCCGACGCCCAGTGCCTTCCACAGCCCCTGACGTACCAAGTGCGGCACACGGTGAAAGTCCCGTGCCCCCACGTAGTGCGCCACCAACGGACTCACCGACATCATGATGCCCATGATGGTGATGATCACCATGTTCCAGATCGAAACACCTAGTGACACGCCTGCCAAGTCGTTCGCTGACGCGTGCCCGGCCATGGCGACATCGACCACGGCCATTCCTACGTTGGCCAACTGCCCCACCAGGATGGGCCACGCCAGGTACCACAGCGCACGCAGCTCTGCGCGGATGCGTTCGGGTCGGTGGGGAATGGGGGTGGGGAGCGGGGGGGCAGTCATCGGCCCACGATTCTACGAGGGCCGACGGTGCGGCAAGCCGTGCCGAACCATTGACCTCTGCTTACACAGGATGCTTGCGCAGGTAGCCAGCGAGTTTGGCGTCGTCTTCCACGATGTGGTACATCGCCCAATCGTTCATTAAGGTGAACAAGGCCTTCTTGTCCATGCCGTCCTTGCCAATGCTGTGGCTAATGATGTTGAGCCGGCCAATCAGTACGTTGTGCCGCTCGGTGTGCGCTTTGCAGTCCGGGAACTTGATATCGCGCATGAGTTTTTCTTCGTACTCAAAATGTTGGCGCGCGTGCTTGTAGAGTTGCATGGCAGCCACCTGCTGTGCGGCTTGGTCCGGTGCTTCGAGAAACTGGTTCGCCAGATTGAACGCATGCTCGTGCTCGGCGTCCACTGTGGGGTCACCAATTTTGTAGCTGTCTTTCCATTTGATGGTGGTACTCATCGTAGGTCCTTGTTCAATGTTAAAAAATTAACCAACTTGAAATTAGCGTAACGGCGCGTTGTGCATCGCCACTTGCAGCATGATTTCTCGGCTAATGGCGTTCAGCGCAATGGTCTTTTCCACGCCCCCGCGTTTTACTGCCTCTTTGGGCATTCCGTAAACCACACAACTTTCCTCGTCCTGGGCCGCGGTGTGGGCACCGGCGTTGCGCATTTCCAGTAAACCGGCAGCGCCGTCGTCTCCCATGCCGGTCATGATCACGCCCAAAGCATTGGCCCCTGCACACTTGGCAACTGAGCGAAACAGCACGTCCACAGAAGGGCGGTGTCGGTTGACCAGGGGGCCATCCATTACTTCCACGTAATACTGCGCGCCGGTGCGCCGCAGCAACATGTGTTTGCCACCTGGGGCAATCAGCGCGCGGCCCGGCACCACGCGGTCGTTGTTTTGGGCTTCCTTCACCTCGATCTGGCATAAACCGTTTAGCCGGTTGGCGAACTCGGCGGTGAATTTCTCGGGCATGTGCTGGACAATGACAATGCCCGGCGTGACCCGGGGCAGGCCGCGCAGCACCACCTCCAGCGCCTGGGTTCCGCCGGTGGAGGTGCCCAGTGCCACCACACGTTCGGTGGTCTGGATCATGGCCGAATGTTTGTCTGCCGCAGGCATGATCACATCGGCGGTGTGCTTTTGTTGCACCGGAAGGGGCGCCGACTGTAGCCGCTTGACATTGGCCCGCGCTGCCGCCTTGACCGCTGATACCAAGTCGTCCGACGCATCCACCAAAAACTGCTTCAGCCCGATTTTTGGTTTCGTGATGATGGCAACCGCACCCGCCGAGAGCGCTTCGATCGAGGTTTTTGCGCCCGACTCAGCCAGTGTGGAGCAGATCACCACTGGCGTAGGGTGCTCCGTCATAATTTTTTTCAAAAAAGTAATGCCATCCATGCGTGGCATTTCAATGTCGAGCACGATCACATCGGGCCACTGCGCGTTCATGCGGGCAATGGCCAATATGGGGTCCGCCACTGCGGCAATGACCTCAATCTCGGGGTCTTCACCGAGCAGTCCTGCCACCACCTGGCGCACCACCGCCGAGTCGTCCACTACCAGAACCTTGATGCGTTTGTTGACGATCATGGCTTTTCCTCAAGGGTTGACCGTGTTGGTCTGACCTGGTTTGCCCATACGTCGCCGTTGCTTACATTGAAAATAATTTGCCGGTGGCCCACGCCAAACAGGCTTTCAGAGATGATTGGGATGCCGTGTTGCGTCAGCATGGCCCGTGCAGCTTCGCCATTGCGCTGGCCGACATTGATGGCCCCCGCGTGGCATTGGTCGGGAAACATGTTTCCACCACCAAAAATTTTGGCCTGGCACTGCGATGGCGGCACGCCGGATCGCGTTAGTTCGTAAATCATCTGTTGCAAGGCCTCGTCACCGTAGCGACCATCCAGTTCATGGCCCTTGGCTGCGGCGCCCCGTGTGGGGAGTAAGAAGTGTGACATGCCACCCGTGCGTGTGGCGGGGTGCCAAAGGGTGATGGAGACACAGGAGCCCAGGATGGTGCGAATTTGGTAATCCGAATCGGCCACAAACAAGTCGCCGGGTTGCAAAAATATCTCAATGAGTCCTTCAAGGCGGGTCATGTCACGCCAGTTTTTGGTAAATGGCAGGAGCCACTGAACGCACCGCCTGGGTTATATCGTTGAGGCTCTCAGAGTGACCCACCAAGAAATAGCCGTCGGGTTTCAGCGCGGACGCCACCCGGTTCACCACCTGCTGCTTGGTGTCGTTGCTGAAGTAGATCATCACGTTGCGTAAAAAGATGATGTCAAACTTCCCCAGCTCCGGCAAGGGCGCATTCAGGTTGGCGTAGCGAAATTTCACGCGGCTGCGCAGACCGCGTTCGATCAGCAGCTTGCCTTCGTATTCGGCATTGCCCTTGAGGCAGTAGCGACGCAGATAGTCCTGTGGAACATGGCGCGCCCGATCCATGGTGAAGAGCGCCCGCTCCGCATCTTGAACCATGCGGGTGCTGATGTCGGTGCCGATGACTTCCCAAGGCGTGGTGCCCATGCAGTCGGCCAACACCATGGCAATGCTGTAGGCCTCTTCGCCGCTGGAGCTGGCAGCACTCCACACCCGAAATAGCTGGCCGCGCTGGCGTGCGGCGATGGCTTGCTCCCGTAAAAAATCAAAGTGCTTTATTTCTCTGAAAAAGTAGGTCTCGTTGGTGGTGAGCAAGTCCACCGCCATCTGCACCTCTTCGGGATGCTGACCCGAGACCAGTAGCTGAAAGTAGTCGCCAAAACTCTCCAGTTGGTGGTGCGACAGGCGCTTGCCCAGCCGCCCCATCACCAGCGCTTTTTTGGCCGCCGACAGGGTGATACCCGCTTCATCAAAGATAAAGCGCTGGAACTGGGCCAGCTCAGCGTCCGTAATCGGTTTCATGCACCTTCGTGGGTCAGTGTCAGGTCTGCAGTAGCCGCCGCTTGGCCCATGGCACCAATCTCCTGGGTGGAGAGCACGCGGTTCACGTTGAGCAAAATCACAAATTTCCCATTGACCTTGCCAATGCCTTCAATGAAATCAGAGCGGATTTTTGAGCCAAAGGTGGGTGCGGGTTCGATCTCGCTGGCGGGTATTTCCAGCACTGCTTGTACGGCATCCACCACCACGCCCATGTTCTGGCGCTCGCCTTCGGTGTTGGTCTCTATTTCGATGATGACAATGCAGCTGCTCTTGGTCACCGGGGTGGACGGTTTGCCAAAGCGGGCCGACAAATCCATCACTGGAACCACGGCGCCACGCAGGTTGATGACCCCGCGAATGCAGGCAGGCATCATGGGCACTTCGGTCAGGCTGGAGTACCAGATGATTTCCTTGATGCACAAGATGTTGATGGAGAACATCTCCCCACCCAGCGTAAAAGTCAGGTACTGCTTGGCGTCCGCTCCCGACTGCCCAGCGGTCAGGTCTGCCGAGGGCTTGCCCCCGGACTTCACCAGTGCATTCATGCTGGGCTCCTTCAGAATTTAGTGAACTTGGTTTCGTCCACATCGGAGCTGGAAGCCACTGCGCTGTGTCCAGCGGCTTTGAAGCCTTTGGGTTTCACATTGACAGCGCGGTTGTTTTGCACACTCTTGCGTACCACTGGGGCGCTGGCGTGGCCCGAGCCATCGAGCTTGAAGAACGACATGGTTTGCTGCAACTGCTCGGCCTGGCTGCTCATCTCTTCCGATGTGGCGGCCAACTCTTCGGAGCTGGAGGCGTTTTGCTGCGTGGTCTGGTTCAGCTGACCCACGGCTGAGTTGATTTGGCCCACACCGGAGGACTGCTCGCTGGATGCCGCAGAGATTTCTTGCACCAAATCCGCCGTTTTGCGGATGTTGGGCACCATTTGCGCCAACAGAGCACCTGCCTTTTCGGCCAACTCCACGCTGCTGGTGGCGACTTCGCCAATTTCTTGTGCCGCAATCTGGCTGCGCTCGGCCAGTTTGCGCACTTCTGCTGCCACAACTGCAAAGCCTTTGCCATGTTCACCGGCGCGGGCTGCTTCAATGGCGGCATTCAGTGCCAGCAGGTTGGTCTGAGCGGCGATGTCGTCAATGATGCCAATTTTTTTGGCAATTTGTTTCATGGCCGCCACGGTGGCGTTTACCGATTCGCCACCTTCGGCAGCGTCTTGCGCGGCCTTGCTGGCCATGCCTTCGGTCACTTTGGCGTTTTCGGTGTTTTGCGCAATGCTGGACGTCATTTGCTCAATGGAGGCGCTGGTCTCTTCCACGCCCGCAGCTTGCTCGCTGGCAGCCTGGGACAAGGCTTGTGCGGTGGCGCTGACCTCTTCCGACGCGCTGGCCAAGGATTGGGCGCCGCTGTTGACATCCGTCACCACGGTAGATAGTTTGCCCACCATTGTTTTCATGGCAAACAGCAAGCTTGAATCATCTTTGGGGTCGGTTTGCACTTGCATGGTCAGGTCGCCATCAGCCAGACGGGCCACCATGTCGCGGGCGTAGTCAGGCTCGCCACCGATTTGCTTGACCACGCTGCGGGTGATCACCCATCCAGCCAAAACGGAAAGTATTGCAGCAGCAACGCCCAGAATCAGGATCAGTTTTTCAGTGGAACCAACCAAATCGTCGGCATCCTTGCCCGCCTTGTTCATCAACTCGGTCTGCAAGTCGACCATGCCCGTGACGGCTTTCATATAGTCGGCCTGTGTTTTGCGCAGATCACCGGAAAGCATGGCGGCAAATTCCGCCTGCTTGACTTCAGCCTTGATCATTTCAATGGCTTTTTCCTGCTGAACCACATACGCCGCGCGCGCAGTCTGCATCTGCTTCATGAGCTCACGGCCCTTGTCGGACGTGACCATCTTGTCCAGCTTTTCCAGTCGGTCGGTGATGATTTTGCGTTGCTCTGGAATGGAGTCCAACGCTTTTGTGCGCTCGGTGCCCGTCATGATGTAACCGTTGCGCAGTTGGCGCGCAACGTTGTTAAGCGCATCAATGATGTCGTTGGACAACACGGTCTTGGGGAACTTATCAAACACCATATTTTCAATTTCGTCATTCAGCGTGCCGAGCCGCGTATAGCTGGTCACAGCGATGACCAAAAGCAAGATCAGCGTAATGGCAAAGCCGAGCCCGAGCCTTACGGCCAATTTCATATTTGCAAACATTTCATACCCCTTGAATTAAAACTATCTCGTTACCCGTTAAGAATTTTTGTGCCCATCGCCTGGCGGACCAGCGCCGGCACATCCAAAATCAAAGCCACATCGCCACTGCCCAAAATGGTGGAGCCGCTGATGCAGGTCACTTGGGCGAACATATCCCCCAGCGGCTTGATAACAGTCTGGAACTCGCCCATCAGCGTGTCCACCACCAAGCCCGCCTTTTGCCCGTTGTGCTTGAGCACCACAATGTTTTCGCCCCGTGCGGGCGTGCCTTTGGTGCCAAACAATTCGCGCAGGCGAATAAACGGCAGCACTTGTCCTCGCAAGTTGGTGAAGTCGTGGCCGGACTCGGCCGAGAAGGCAATGCACTCTTCAATCATGTCCAGCGGAATGGCATACACCGAGTTGCCCACGCCCACCAGGAAGCCGTCGATGATGGCCAGTGTGAGTGGCAGGCGCACGGTGACCGTGGTGCCCACACCTTCTTCACTAGCCAAGCTCACCGTGCCGCGCAGGGCGGTGATGTTGCGCTTGACCACATCCAGACCCACGCCTCGGCCAGACAGGTTTGTTACTTTTTCTGCGGTGGAAAAGCCGGGTTCAAAAATCAGGCCATAGACTTCCGCGTCACTCATGTGGTGGCCCGCGTCCACCAATCCACGTTCAATCGCTTTGGTAAGAATACGGTCACGTTTCAAGCCGCCACCGTCATCTTGCACCGTGATGACGATGCTGCCGGAGTCGTGAAACGCGTTGAGTTTGAGCGTGCCTTGGGCCGGTTTACCCCGGGCTGTGCGCACATCGGCGCTCTCAATGCCGTGGTCCATCGAGTTGCGCACCAGGTGCATGAGGGGGTCGCCAATTTTCTCGACCACGGTTTTGTCCAGCTCAGTGTCCTCGCCGTTGATGACCAAGACCACGTCTTTGCCTAAATCGCGCGACACATCGTGCACCACGCGCTGGAAGCGGCTAAAGGTTGCGCCAATTTTGACCATGCGCAGTTGCAGCGCGCTGTCGCGCACATCTTCGACCAGCATGGATAGCTTGGATGTGGCCTCTTCAAGCTCGGTTACTTTTGCTTTGTGCGCAATCATGTTCACGCTGGCACCGGCAATGATCAACTCACCCACCAAATTGATGAGCTGGTCGAGTTTGTCGGCGTCTACGCGGATAGTGCGACTTTCTGCCGCTCCGACATCCTTGATCTGCTTTTGCTTCTGTAGTGCGGCCGCCACCACCTCGGGCTGCACCGAGCCTTGTTCCACCAAAATCGTGCCGATGGGTTTGGTGGGCGTGTCCGATTGGGCGTTGAGCGCAGCATCGAGCTCTTGCACGGTCAATGTGCCGCATTTCACCAGCATGTCGCCCAGACGGGACATTTCTCCTTGGTGTTGCTGGAGCAGGCTCACGTATTCAGAGATCAGGCTGTTCGGTGGCAGTATCAGCAAGCGGCAGTCGTCGCGCACAAACTCAAAGACGCGCTCAATGGCCGCCTTGTCGGCATCGCTTTGGAAGGCAATCTCAAACCCCAAGTAGCAAAGCTCGGGGTCCATTTGTTCGACCGCTGGAATGGCATCCGGCAGTGTGGCAATGCCGGTGATGCTTCCCATGGTTCCCAGGTAGCGAATGAATGACAGGGGGTCCATGCCGTTTTTAAGCACTTCGGGGCCAAAGCGAACGGAAATGTGCCAGTGGTCCGCATTGACGCTGTTGCCGTCGATGCGCTGCGTATGGTCTGTGTCGGAGCGGCTGACGGTAGCGGGTATTGCGCTGAGTGCTTGCGATGCATTTTTCTTGGGCGTATCCAAGTAGGTGCGCAATTGCAGCACCAAGGGCTCACCTTGTTGTTGCAGCTCTGCATTGCCTTGTGTCTCGCCTTCGGCGACACCATCCACCAGCGCGCCAATGTGGTCGCAGCAGGCTAACAGCAGCACGACCAGCTTGTCTGCAATCTTGAGCTTTCCGGCGCGCACGCGGTCCAGCACGCTTTCCACCACATGGGTGAAGGCAACTACGTGGTCCAGGCTGAACAAACCTGACGAGCCTTTGATGGTGTGGGCTGCGCGAAATATCGCGTTGACGAGTTCGTCTTTTTCTTCGGCCTGCTCTACGGCGAGCAGGGCGGTTTCCATATCCTCGAGCAACTCCCTGCATTCGAGGATGAACGTGTCTAGTGCGTCATCAAGATTCATTTTTTTCTCTCGCTGGAGTCCATGACCAAGTGGTCCCCAAAATACGCGGCCACGTTCATAAGCTCAAACACTTCCATCACTGCTGGGCTATGGCCCACCAAGCGCAACTCACGCTGCTGCTCAACGGCGGCTCGTTTGGCTAGCATCAGCAGTTGCACGCCTGCGGTGTCCAACTCGGTAACACCCGATAAATCGATTTCTTCGGGCAGTGGGTCGGCAAGCAGGATGGGTTTGAGTTCCATGGCCCGGAAAATGGTGAGCTCGCCTTCGATGCGCAGCACGGAAGGGGCGCTCATGGCAGGCAAAGGCGCTGCACGGCGTTGATCAGTTGCTCGGGCTGGAAGGGCTTAACGACCCAAGCGCGGGCCCCTGCGGCCTGGCCTTCGCGCTTTTTGGATTCTTCCGACTCGGTGGTCAGCATGATGACTGGTGTGAATTTGTAGGCAGGCATTTGCTTGACCGCCTTTAAAAACGCAATGCCGTCCATGACCGGCATGTTCACATCGCTGATGATCATGTGCACCTTTTGACCGGTGAGCTTGGACAGGGCGTCTTTGCCGTCTACGCCTTCCAGCACGTCATAGCCTGCGCCTTTGAGCGCTATTCCAACCACCCGGCGCATGGAGGCAGAGTCGTCAACGATCATGATGGTTTTAGCCATGGTTTTCCTCTAGAAAAAGCTGATATCGGTGTTGGTCTTTTGGGCGACCTTGCCACCCTGGTGAATCACATGCTGGTCCGCCATGACGTAGGATTTTTGCAATTCAGCAAGAAGCGTCTCAGAGTCCAGACGCTCAAGCTGATGGGTCTCTTGGTAGTGCTGCAATTGCTGTCGCAAAATGGTGGGCAAGGTGTCAATGCTTTTGTTCACCTGGGTCATGATTTGGCTGACTCGGTCTTGGAACTGCAGTTGAACCAATGCTTGGTTGATTTCGGTTTGAATGGACATGCTCTCGTCCTTCAACAAGCCGCTGGATCGCTCCAGCGCGTCGGTGATGCCGCGCAACTCGGATAACACGCGCCTGATGCTGGCCTCTGTGGCTGCCACGCGGCTCTCGCGCTGCTCAACGGTGTCCTCTACCACTTTGCAAGCCTCGGCAATAGCGGCACTGATGATGGCCACTTTCTCTGCAATGTGCTTGCCGGTTTCGCCAGACTTGGCTGACAGCGTGCGAAACTCTTTGGCCACCACCGCAAAACCGCGTCCCAATTCGCCCGCCCGGGCCGCTTCAATAGCCGCGTTGAGCGAAAGCAGGTTGGATTGGTGTGCAATCTGCGCCACATCGCCCGCCATGGAATTTAGCTCGACGATAAAACTGTCCAGCCCCTGCACCTTCTCCAGCATGATCAGGGTGCCTGACATGGCGGCTTTTTGGGTAGCAATAACTTCGCCAAGGTCTCGCTCGCTGCGCTGAAAAACTGCCAGCAAGCCACGCTCGCTGTCATCGACCATTTGGGTCTCCACGTCCGCGTCGCGCATGGTGTCGCTCAGCTTGTCCACAATGCCGCCAAATCGGTCTGACAGCGCGTTGATAGCGACTTCCATTTGATCGCGGGAGGACTCAATGTGCCCCTTCCACACAGGAACCACCTGGTCACCAAACACCACCTGACCGCCTAGGTAAACCTCGATGCTTTTCATAAAAGCTTTTTGCTGCGCATCCAGGCGCAGCCCCATCAGCATGCATACAGCCATCAGCCCCAATGCGGTTGCTGCGGCGCTCCAACTGATCTCATGCAGGATAAAAATGGCAATCGACCCCACCAAACCCAAAGCGGCCGGGTAGGTGAGCAGCGGGTTACCGAATACCGATGATCTTTTTAGGTTCATAGTGTGAATGCGTATGACTTTAGTCAGCTTAGATCAATCCACTGTGGATGGAGCATTTTCGGATCTGAAAACGTTGACCCAAGTCAATAAATTGGGATTGAGTGTTTTATAGGCACCCACTGAACCAGTGCCCCTAAAATCCCAATTTTAGAGGCACCCGTCGCCTTGGGTAATATTTTGCATTATGAAAACTCCTGAACTCCTTGCACCCGCCGGATCGCTCACCATGCTGGAGACCGCCATGGCCTTTGGTGCCACGGCCGTCTATGCCGGGCAGCCGCGCTACAGCTTGCGCGTGCGCAACAACGACTTTGGCAATATCGAGGTGTTAAAGCAGGGCGTGGACCGGGCGCACGCGCTGGGTAACAAGTTTTATCTGGTGTCCAACATCTTCCCGCACGACAACAAGATCAAGAGCTATGTGCAAAACATGGCGCCGGTGATTGCCTTGAAGCCCGACGCCATGATCATGTCCGACCCCGGCCTGATCCGAATAGTGCGCGAGACCTGGCCCGAGATGGAAATCCACCTCTCGGTGCAGGCAAATACCGTGAACTCCGCTGCGGTGAAATTCTGGAAAAGTGTCGGCATTGCCCGCGTGATTTTGTCGCGCGAGTTGTCGCTGGACCAGGTGGCGCAGATCCGCCAGGAATGCCCCGACACCGAGCTAGAGGTGTTTGTGCATGGCGCGCTGTGCATCGCCTATTCGGGCCGCTGCCTGCTGTCAGGCTACTTCAACCACCGCGACGCAAACCAGGGCAGTTGCACCAACTCCTGCCGCTGGGATTACAAAACCCAGCCCGGCGTGGTCGATGCCTCGGGTGACATTCTGGCACCGCAGGCGGCGGCCGAGCGGGAACGAGACGATGCCCAGGCGATTGAGCGCTCCGAGGTGTATGTCATTGAGGAAGGCCAGCGCCCGGGCAGCTACATGCCGATTGAAGAAGACGAGCACGGCACCTATGTGATGAACTCCAAAGACCTGCGCGCCATCGAGCATGTGCAGCGCCTGGTGGAGATCGGAGTGGACTCACTCAAGATCGAAGGCCGCACCAAGAGCCCGTATTACGTGGCCCGCACGGTGCAAACCTATCGTCAGGCGATTGACGACGCTGTTGCGGGGCGCGAGTTGGACCCGGCTTTGCTGGGGCAGCTCGAAGGGCTGGCCAACCGGGGTTACACCTCGGGCTTTTTCCAGCGCCACACGCCCGAGTCCACGCAAAACTACCTGCGTGGCTACTCTGAGTCAGGGCGCAGTTTGTACGTGGGCGATGTGGTGGCGTTTGACGCAGTGCGCGGTTTGGCGCAGGTGAATGTTCGCAACCGATTCTCCGTGGGCGATATGCTGGAGGTGATTCACCCCAGCGGCAACAATGATGTGCAGCTCACGCAAATGGAAAACGCCGAGGCGCAGCCCATGACCGTGGCACCGGGCAGCGGTCACACGGTGTGGCTGCCCTTGCCCGAGAGCGCAGTAGGTGCCTTTGTGGCGCGCTACGTTGCGGAATCAGAGTTGCGCGGCGCAGCCGTCCCAAACACGCCGGCCCCAGCCTGAAACACGCCATGTTGCAAGTCAAAGCTGCAAGTTAGTCATGGCTGAGCCCGCCGCCCCACTGCTGCTGGAAATCAACGAAGCCGAAGTTGAAATATCGGCCATCCGTGCACAGGGTGCGGGCGGGCAAAACGTCAACAAGGTGTCCAGCGCCATCCATTTGCGCTTTGACATCTTCGCCTCGTCACTGCCTGTGGACGTCAAGGAGCGCCTGCTCTGCCTGAATGACAGCCGCATCACCAAGGCGGGCGTGCTGGTCATCAAGGCGCAGCAGCATCGCACCCAGGAGATGAACCGGCTCGACGCGTTAATGCGTCTGCATGAGCTGGTGAACAGCGTTGCCGTGGCTCCCAAACCCCGCCGTGCCACCAAACCCACCTATGGCTCCAAGCAAAGGGTGCGCGTTGCCAAAAGCCAGCGTTCCGAGACCAAGGCACTGCGTGGGCGGGTAGATGATCAGTAGCGGTACGATTCGGCACTCAACAGGGGAAGTTGGTTCAATGACATCGATAGCTAAAAATTTAGAAACGAGCGAAGAAAGCGCCAGCTACCAGCGGTTCTTAAACCGCGTGCTGCTGATCACGCTCACCGCCTGCATGCTAACCCTGCTGGGTGTGCTGCTGACCGGTGATATTTGGACGATACGCGCAGCGGGCTTGTGCAGCGCGATTGGCGTCGCGGGTTTGAGTTACCTGCAAATGCGGGTATCGCTGCGCCGCGGCACGGTGGTTATGGTGGTCGGGCTGTGGGTGGTGGTGTCTGCCGCCACCTGTGCCTATGCCGCAGTGCACAGCGGCAACTTGCTGGCCTATGCTTTTTTGATTGCCCTGACCGGCTGGGTGCTGGGCCGGGCGTGGCTGATTGGCATCACCACGGCCACCGTGGGGCTGATCGTTACGCTGGGGCTGCTGGAGTTTTTTGGCTTGCTGGTGCCCACGCCGCGCGCTAGTGTGGCGGTGGTGGGGGCGGTGATTGTCGGGTCGCTGATTTCGCTGAGTTTTTTGACAGAGGTTGCGCACCGCGCCTTGTCGCAGGGGCGTGACCGTGCGGTGCTGCTTGCACAAAATATGGCGCTGCAAAACCAGGCCTTAAGCCGACGCGAGCGCGATTTGCAGATGGTTTTGGAACACATGCCAGCGGCCATTGCGTCGTTTGACGCGGGCTCTTACTTGCGGTTTGGCAATGTCCATTACGCGGCCCTGTTTGGCGAAACCCCTGAGCGGCTGGTGGGCCGGCATATTTCCGATTACGTGCCCAAGGATGCCCAGGACACGTTAATGCTGCACTGGGACAAATGCCTGGGCGGGAAGCGCCAAAGCTACCGCCGCTCTAACCGCAATCCGGTCACCGGCGTGGTGCAGATCATGGATGTGCAAATCGAGCCCGAGTTTGACAACGACCGGGTGACCGGCCTTTTTGCGCTCATGGTGGATGTGACCCACAAAGTAGCTGCCGAAGACCATATCCGCGAATTGAACGACACGCTGGAAAAGCGCGTGGCCCAGCGCACACTGGAGCTAGAGGCCGCCACCGACCGGCTGCAAGGTGCTCAAGAGGAATTGGCCCGCAGCGAGACCAAGGCAGCACTTAGCACCATGATCGCAAGCGTGTCCCACGAGCTCAGCACGCCCCTGGGCAACAGCCTGATGGCGGCTGGCACCTTGCTGGACCAGGGCACCGCGTTTCAGAAAATACTGGATACCAACCAACTCAAACGCTCGGACCTGCTGGCCTTTGTTGGCACGGTTTGCCACGGAAACGATTTGCTGCTGCGCAATCTGCACCGCGCGTCCGACTTGTTGACGAATTTCAGGCAAGTGGCCAGTGACCACGCCAGTGAGCAACGCCGGGTGTTTGATCTGGCACATACGGTGGCCGAAATCGTCCACACCCTTGCGCCCAGCTTGAAACGCCATCCGCACACCACGGAGCTTGCCATTGCGCCAGGCATACGCATGGACAGCTTGCCCGGTGCGCTGGGACAAGTGGTGATTAACCTGATCAACAACGCCTATTTGCACGCATTTGAGGGGCGCAGCGACGGGCTGCTCACCATCAGCGCCACGACTCCAGACGCGCAAACCGTGCTGCTGCAATTCACGGACAACGGGGTTGGCATCTCGCCCGAAAACCTGGAGCGCTTGTTTGAACCCTTCTTCAGCACCAAAAAAGGCCGGGGCGGCACGGGCCTGGGGATGAGCATTGTGGATAACCTGGTGCGCAAAACCCTGGGGGGAACGCTCAAGGTGCAATCCGAGTTGGGCGTGGGCACGCGTTTTGAGGTGTGCCTGCCGCTGCTTGTGCCCGAGCTGGAGCCGGAATTGCCGCCCGCGGATACGGACCTTAGCGGCCCCGCATAAACAGCGCGTCCAGCTCGCTCAGTTTGAGCTGGCGCCAGGTGGGGCGGCCGTGGTTGCACTGGTCGCTGCGTTCGGTCTCTTCCATTTGGCGTAAGAGAGCATTCATTTCTTCCAGTGTCAGGCGGCGGTTGGCGCGCACCGCGCCGTGGCAGGCCATGGTGCCCAACAATTCGTTGTGCGCGCGCTGGATGACGGTGCTGGCCTCGTGCTGGGCCAGCTCGGCCAATACACTGCGGGCCAGCTCCACCGCGTCGCCTTGGGCCAGGGTGCTGGGCACGGCGCGCACTGCCAGGGTTTTGGCTGAAAACGGGGTGATCTCCAGGCCCAGCGTGTGTAGGGTGTCCACATGGGCTTCGGCGGTGGCGACCTCGGCAGGCGTGGCGGCGAAGGTGGCGGGTATCAGCAAGGGCTGGCTGGAAAGGCCGGGCAGGGCGCTGCCACTGCCGATGTCCATCGCCGCGAACTGGGTCTTAAGCCGTTCGTAGACGATGCGCTCGTGGGCCGCGTGCATGTCCACAATCACCAGGCCCTGGGCGTTTTCCGCCAGGATATAGATCCCTTGCAACTGCGCCAGTGCGCGGCCCAGCGGCCAGTTGCCTTGGGGCAGGGTGTCGTCGCCCACGGGCTGGGCCGCGGCGGGCGTCGCCGATAGCGCGCCTGCGTTGCCGGCCAGGTCTGTCGTGGCCTGGGTCGCTTCGGCCTTTTGCCACAGCAGCCCGACATCGCTCACCCGATGCCAGACGCTCTGTGAGTCCGCTATGAAATTCATAGCTGGCTGCGCAGAGTACATGGGGGCTAGAGGCACATTTGGCACATAAAAAGCGGCCTGCGCACCGCTTGCGGCCATCAACGGGACAGCGGGGGCGTTACCGGCGCGCGGTGCAGCCAGTGCGTCTTCCACCGCGTGGCGCACCGCTTGGTGTACTTCGCGGCTGTCGCGGAACCGGACTTCGATCTTGGTGGGGTGCACATTCACATCCACCCGCGTCGGTTCGATCTCGATGTACAGCGCATAGATGGGCTGGCGGTGGCCGTGCAGCACGTCTTCATAGGCACTGCGCCCGGCATGGGTGATGACCTTGTCGCGCACAAAGCGGCCGTTGACATAACAAAACTGCTGGTCGGCGCGCGAGCGTGCGGCGTCGGGAATACCGGCGCGGCCCCATACGCGCACTGTGGGGGCGCTCTCCAGGTGGTTCTGGCTCTTGCTGCGGTAGTCCACCAGCACCGAGCGTTCGACAAAATCGCTGCCCAGCACGTCGGCCAGGCGCTGGTCGAGTGCGGCCATGGGGGTGGCGTGACCATGGCACCTGCGCCACTGCTCCACCAGCTTGCCTTCGTGCCAGATGGCAAAGCCCACGTCTGCCCGGGCTAGGGCGTGGCGGCGCACGGCCTCCACGCAGTGGGCCAGCTCGGTAGCATCGGTTTTAAGGAACTTGCGCCGCGCCGGGGTGCTGAAAAACAGCTCTTTCACTTCTACCGTGGTGCCAGTAGCGCGTGCCACTGGGCGCAGTTCACCCGTTCGGCCATCCAGTAAAAAAGCATCATTTAGGCCGCTAGCCCTTGATAGGATTGCGCAGTCAGCTATGGAGTTGATAGCAGCCAGGGCTTCGCCGCGAAAACCCATGGTAGCCACTGACTCCAAATCCAGCAGGCTGCCGATCTTGCTGGTGGCGTGGCGCTTGAAGGCAATCGGCAGCTCTTCGCGCAGGATGCCCATGCCGTCGTCCTCCACGCTGATCAGGCGCACGCCCCCGGCCAGCAGGCGCACGGTGATTTGGGTGGCCCCGGCGTCCAGCGCGTTGTCCACCAGTTCGCGCACCACTGAGGCAGGGCGCTCGACCACTTCGCCGGCAGCAATCTGGCTGATCAGCTCGTCGGGGAGTTCACGGATGGGGCGGCGGGGAGTCATGGTGTCAAACGCGTTTGTGTCTTTGATGGGTTTTGGCGGCTGTCCAGCACGGCGATGACGGTCGCTGTGTCGTCCACCAAGCGGTAGTAAATACTGAACGGAAAGCGTTTGCTGGTGGTCCAGTAAAAATCGCTAAAGCGCTTAGGGTGGACACCCGCAAACAGCCCTAAGGAGTCAATATCGGAGTACAGGCTGTCCAAAAAGTACCAGCCCAGGTTGGTTTGTTGAAATTCGTAAAACTCAAAACCGTCAAGCAAATCCTGTTCAGCTTCTGTGCTTAGCGCAACCTTCATTGTTGCGTGCGTGTCATTGCGTTAGCTTTGTCTCGGATGCGGACTTTTGCTACTTCCCATGGTGTTGCGGTCGTATCGCCACTGTCCAATGCCGCAATGCGTTGGCGCAGCACGTCCGCGTGCCAATTGGGCGTGGCGTGGGGTGCGCCCGGTTCCCTGCATAACGAATCCCAAAGCGCTTCCATGGCCAGCAGCCGGTCTGCTAACGGTAATGCGATAAGTTCAGTGGCAAGCATGGGAGGTCCAGTGATGAGGCGTGATGAAGGCAATGTTAGCAAATCCCCCGGAGGAGTGGCGGCGATAATCCACCCCCATGGAACTTATCAGCTATCTCATTGACTTCATTCTCCACGTGGACAAACACCTGGAAACCTTTGTGCAGACCTACGGCCTGTGGGTGTACGCACTGCTGTTTTTGGTGATTTTTGTCGAGACTGGCTTGGTGGTGATGCCTTTCTTGCCGGGTGACTCGCTCCTGTTTGTGGTGGGAGCCATGTGCGGCGTGGGGCTGATGAGCTACCCGTTGTCGGTGGGGCTGCTGCTGGCGGCGGCGGTGCTGGGCAACCAGAGCAACTACGCACTGGGGCGCTACTTTGGCCCCCGGGTGTTCCAGTGGGAGGACTCCCGGCTGTTCAACAAGGCCGCGTTTGACGCCGCCCACGCGTTTTACGAGCGCTATGGCGGGGTCACCATTGTGGCCGCGCGCTTTATGCCGTTTGCGCGGACCTTTGCGCCCTTTGTGGCCGGTGTGGCCAAGATGAACCGGGCCCGGTTCGCCTTCTTTGATGTGACCGGCGGCGCGCTGTGGGTGGTGGGCATCATCACCGTTGGCTACTTCTTCGGTAATTTCCCGTTTGTCAAAGCGCACCTGGACAAAATCATCTGGGCGATGATTTTGATTCCCGGTCTGGTGATTGTGTTTGGCGCATGGAAGTCGCGCCGCAAGGCCTAAGCCCCCACTTTAAGAAACAAGTCCTGGTCGGGGGCAAAGTTGGCGTGCAGGGGCAGCAGTGCCCCGCCCAAGGCGCGGGCATCCGGCCCCACATTGCCGGCAATCACGGTGGTGGGCCACAGCCCTTCCCAGTTGTAGCGCTTCAATGCTTCATTGGTGCGCTCAATCACCCGATGGAGCAGTGCAGTGCAAAACGAGCCGTCAAGTACCACCGCTTTAATGTCTAAAAACGCAGTACCGCTCACCACGCAATGGGCCAGTGCGTTGGCGGCCTTGGTCACCCAGGCATTGGTTTCTGATGCAAACGGGGCCTCCAGCGCGCGCTCATCGTAAGCGGCTGTGGGGTCCAGGCCGTGGGCGGCAAAGCGTTGCTCCAGTTCCCACAACGAGGCCTGGCTGACCAGTTGTTCGGGTGTCGATGCAGCAGAGGCCAGCGACAAGGGCAGCGAGGCGACGGCACCCGCGTTGCCGTGCGTGCCCACATGCAGGTGCGAGTTGATCACTAGTCCGCCGCCGACAAAGGTGTCGACAAACAGGTACAAAAAGCTTTTCAGGTCGCGCCCGCGCCCGGTCACCAGCTCTGCCACGCAGGCAGCGGAGGTGTCTTTGGCAAAGCTCACCGGGGCATCCGTCATGGCTTGCACTTCTGCACCCAGATCAATCTGGTTCCACGCGTTCGATTGCGTGCTGGACAGGCCCAGCATCTTGTGCCAGCCACCCATCTGGAACGGCGCTGCCACGCCCACGCCCACCAACCGTGCGCTCAAGGGCCCAAGGGCCTCGCGCATGGCGTTCATGCGCAGCCCAATGGCCGGAAGCAAGGTGCGGGCATCGGGGAATTCATACTCCAGGGTCTGGCGCTGGCGTACCTGGCCGGTGAAGTCCACCAGCAACCAGTCGGTGCTGCGCCGACCAATTTTGATACCCAGCGAGAACGCGCCATCGGGGTTGAGCGCCAGGGGCACCGAGGGCTGGCCAATGCGGCCACGCACCGGCTCATGGCGGATCAACAGCCCGTCTTCGTCCAGCCGTGCCGTGATCAGCCCGATGGTCTGGGCGGTCAGTCCGGTTAGCCGCGCCAGGTCCGCCTTGGGCAGGCTGCCGTTGAGTCGAATGGCCTGCAGCACGACCCGCTCATTGAAGGCCCGCATGCCTACATGGTTGGAGCCGCGCGGACGCAGAAGTTGGGGTGGGTCGGCTTTGAGGGGGGCAGTGCGGGGAGTCATGGGCGTAGATTTTCGCCGATGACTCCTTTGCGCAGAATAAAGTTGCCAAATGGCTGGCGCTCTCCGGTCAGCACAATGGCGTAGGCGGCGCGCGCACGGTCATAAAAGGCGAAGCGTTCAACTGCTTCGGCGCTTTGGCCGGGTAGCAGGTCAGGCTTGACAATGGCCAACACTTCGCGCTGCACCTCCGATGCGTAACCAATCGGCGTGTCGCTGACCTGCATGTAGGCCACCGGGTGGTTCACGTCGGCGGCCAGTGGCAGAAGCGACGTGATGGCCTGCACTGCCTGTGCCATGGTCGTGCCGGGCAAGCGCAATACCGGCTTGCCCGCGGCGATGCTCATGGCCGTGAAATTGGCGTCGGCCAGCACCAGCGCGTCGTCGTGGCCCATTTCCATCAGCAGTTTGAGCAGCTCGGGTGTCAGGATTGGGTCGATTCCTTTAAGCATTTTTTTCTTTCTGTGGCTAATGGGCCAGTGCGTCTTCGGGCAGGTCGCTGACCGACTTGGCACCGGTCATGACCGCGACCGTGTCACTCATGCTGATCTTCTTGGGGTTCACCACGGCGGCACGCTTGCCCAGGCGGGCAATGTGGATGCGGTCTGCCACTTCAAAGACGTGGGGCATGTTGTGCGAAATCAGCACCACCGGCAGGCCCTTGTCGCGCACACGGCGAATCAGTTCCAGCACCATATTGCCCTCTTTAACGCCCAGGGCAGCAGTGGGTTCATCCATGATGACGACGTGTTGGGCAAAAGCGGCCGCACGGCCCACGGCCACGCACTGGCGCTGACCGCCGGACAGGGTTTCCACCGCTTGCGTCATGGATCGGATGCCGACCTTGAGGTCATTCATGCGGGCGATGCTGTCTTCCAGCATCATCTTTTTGTCGATAAATCCCAGCAAGCCCAGCAGTCCGTGGCGTCGGATTTCACGGCCTAAAAACAGGTTTTCTGCAATGGTCATGGCGGGAGCCACGGCCAGGTCCTGGTACACGGTCTCAATGCCAGCGCGACGTGCGTCGATCGGGCTCTTAAAGTGGATGACCTTGCCGTCGAGTTGAATTTCGCCTTCATCGGGGATAGTGGCACCCGACAGGCATTTGATCAGCGATGACTTGCCAGCACCGTTGTCGCCGATCACGGCCAGAATTTCTCCGGCGCGCAGTTCAAAGTCAGCGCCGTCGAGTGCCGTGACCTGGCCGTAGCGTTTGACCAGGCCTTTGGCCTGCATGACGATTTGGGATTTGGAATCAGGGGCGCTCATTAGCGTGCTCCTTTGCGGGACATTTGGTCGGTGGCGACAGCCAGAATCACCAGAACGCCGGTGACGAGAATTTGGTAAACGGAGGACACACCCATCAGCGTCAGGCCGTTGCGGAACACACCCACAATCATCGCGCCCACCAAGGTGCCGAGGATGATGCCGCGTCCGCCAAACAGGCTGGTGCCGCCCAAGACGACCGCAGTGATCGCATCCAGGTTTTCGGTCTGGCCACCATTGGGGTCACCCGCACCGGTGCGCGCCACGGTCAGCGTGGCAGCAATGCCGTAGAACACACCGGCCAGCACGTACACACCGAGCAGCACTTTGTCAGTGGAAATACCGGCCAGACGGGTGGCCTCGGGGCTGTTGCCCACGGCGTAGATGTGACGCCCTTGTGCGGTATCACGCAACCAGACCCAGACAGCGACGTACAGCACCAGCATCAACACGACACCATAGGCCACCCGTGCGCCACCAAAATTGAATGTTTCACCCAGCAGGTTCATTCCATCGGGAATGTTGGTGATGGTCTGCGCACCTGAGTACAACTGTGTAATGGCAAATGCAATGTTCAGCGTGCCCAGGGTCACGATAAAGGGGGGGAGTTTGACGCGTGTCACCAGCAAGCCATTGATCAAGCCGAACAATGCCGTAGCGGCAATGCCGCACAGGATGGCAACTGGCGCGCTCAGGCCATAGTTGGCCGCAAATTTGGTCATCACGATGGAGCCAAGGGCCATGACCATGCCGCAGGACAAATCGATGCCCGCCGTCAAAATGATGAGTGTTTGCCCAATGGCGATGGTGCCCACCACCATGACCTGCTGCAAAATCAAGGAGAAATTCTTCAGTGTCAGAAAGTTTTCATGCTGAAACGAGAAGAAGGTACAAGCTAGCAACAAGGCTATAGCGGGACCTAACGTTCCCAGCGGAGGGAGTTTTTCTTTTAGCGAGTTCATGGAGTGGGCTTGGATAAGGGGGTCGAAAGCCCCGGGGCTCGGGGCTTTCGACAAATGGGCCTGCCTGACTGCTTGAAAGGCAGAACTGGATGCAGGTCAGGTGTTTAGACAGACCTGCGGCCAGCTGCGATTAGTCACCCCAGCACTGTGCGCGTGCTGTTTTTGTATCGATGCTCTTGATGCCGGCCATTGGCTTGGATGCCACAAGGTCCACACCGGTATCGGTATAGCCCGTTTGACGCTTGCCGTCTTTCGCGTATTGCACGCCAGCCGCCACACCCAATGCCGCCATCTTCAATGGATACTGCATGCTGGTTGCGCCAATGACGCCTTTTTCAACGTTGCCCACACCGTTGCTGCACATACCGTCAACACCCAGGATCACAACGTCTTTTTCTTTACCAGCGGCCTTCAAAGCCTTGTACGCACCAGCGGCGGCTGGTTCGTTGATGGCGTACACCACGTTGATGTTGGAGTTCTTTTGCAGGCAGTTTTCCATGGCAGTCTGACCCTTGGCAGCATCGCCGAAGGTGTCAGCCATGCAAACCACTTCTGCTGGCTGAGCCAGTTCGTTGCTCTTGGCGTCCAGCGTTTTCAGACCGTAGCCCGCCAGGAAACCGTTGTGACGCTGTGCGCCCACGGGGTGGCCTGGGAACAAGTCCATCGTGGCAATGACGGGTGCTTTGCCTTTCAAAGCTGCCTTGGCGTATTGGCCGATCAGTTCACCGGCCTTGTAGTTGTTGGTGGCGAACAGTGCGTCAGCGCCGTCAACAGGGCTGTCCAAAGCGATCACTTGCACGCCTTGGGCTTGGATCTTCTTGATGGTGGGGATAATGGCATCGCCAGAAGATGTGATCAGGATGGTTTTGGCACCAGCGGAAACCATGTTTTCCATGGCGCTGATTTGGCCGGCGGTGTCACCGTCTTGCTTGCCAGCAGCGCTGAGCAATTTTGCGCCAGCTTTCTTGGCAGCGGCTTCAGCGCCTTCCTTCATCTTCACGAAGAAGGGGTTGCTTTCGGTTTTGGTGATCAGGCCGATCACGGTTTCTGCAGCGAAGGCAGAAGTCGCTGCGGATGCAGCAAAAGCGATGGCTGTCAGGGCCAGGGTGGTGGATTTTTTCAAGCTCGTTCTCCTCAGAATGGTTGTCTAAAAGACTTTGGTTTTCAGGGCTTTTCTACCCCGGGTTTTTACGCTTTACGTTGCAGCGTGGCTGTACTATATTCGCATTTGTTTAATTAAATCAAGTTGCTTTAGTAATGGAAAACCCTAGTATGTTGAAAAATATTTTCACCCCAAAAGTGGCCACAGCAGGCGAAGCGTTGATTGATTTGATACGCAACGACGATGGCCGCTTACAGCCGTGTTTGGGTGGTGCGGTGTACAACCTGACCCGCGCACTGGCCCGCCAGGGGGTAGAAACTTTGTACTTGAATCCGCTGTCCAAAGACCGTTTCGGGCGTCAACTGGCCGCTGGTTTGCAAGACGATGGTGTGCAACTGGCAGCCCCCGAACCCGTGCAGCAAGTCACCTCTTTGGCCGTGGTCGGGGTGGACGCGAATGGGCACCCCGACTATTCGTTCTACCGCGAAGGTGTGGCAGACCGCGCCACCAGTGCAGCGCAACTGACGGCGGCCTGCGCCGATGCGCTGGAACTGTCGGTGGTGTGCACCGGTGCCCTGGCGCTGTCGCCGGACGATGCCGATACCTACTTGCCCTGGCTTGCCAGTCAGCGCTTGGCTGGGCGCACGGTGGTGATTGACGCCAACCTGCGCCCCTCGGTCATGCCCAATCTGGAGCTGTACCGCAGGCATGTACTCACCGCCCTGCAGTTTGCAGATGTCATCAAGGCCAGTGACGAGGACCTGGAATGTTTGAACCTGCCAGGCGCGAACCCGACCGAGCAAGCCACTTACTTGCTGCAGCACAGTCGGGCGCACTTTTTGGCCCTGACCCGTGGTGGCGAGGGCGCTACGCTTATCACTCGCCATGGCCAGATGTTCCACGCGCGCGAAACCTCTGCATTGGAGGTGGTGGATACCGTGGGGGCAGGGGACTGCTTTTTGGCCGGCTTGGTGGTGGCCATGCTGGAGCAGGGGACCGCGGCCGATTGGGGCTCCTCAGAGGTACCCCAGGCACAGGCAAACGTGCTGTTGTCCAACGCCATCGCCAGTGCCAGTTTGTGCGTCATGCGTAGGGGCTGCGTGCCGCCTACCCGCGCCGAGGTGCGGACACGGGTGGCAAGCGCGGCGTTTGACTATTCATAGGCTCGTTTGACAAAGCGCAATGAATTAGGTGACTGGCCCCTGAAAAAAAGTGGGCCCGTGCGACGATGCGACCATGACAACCGATTCAACCCCCGGTTTCAATGTTCGCCTGTGGCAGCGTTTCACCACCATCGCGCAGCCTTACTGGGTCTCCGATGAGCGCTGGCGTGCCAGAGGCCTGCTGACTCTGCTGGTTGTTCTGCTGTTGGGGCAAACCGCCTTTAGCGTGCTGTTCAACCACGAGACGGGCGAGTTCACGTCGGCCCTGGCGGCTGGAGATGCCGACAGGTTTTGGGCATCGATTTGGCGCTACACCGCCATCTTGGTGACAGCGGTGCCGCTGTATGCGCTGTACTACTACGTGCGCGATACGCTGGGTTTGCGCTGGCGTCGCTGGCTGACGGATAGCTTTTTGACGCGCTATTTTCAACATCGCGCTTACTACCGGCTCAACACCGCCGGCATTGACAACCCTGACCAGCGCATCGCCGAAGACATCAATAGTTTCACCCAGCAATCGCTGTATTTTTCGATGATCGTGTTGGGTTCGATGATTGATCTGGTCGCGTTTTCCAGTGTGCTTTGGAGCATCTCGCAGGGCTTGGTGTATTTTTTGGTGGCATATGCGATGTTTAGCACCTTGTTCACTGGCGCGGTGTTTGGCAAGCGGCTGATTGGTTTGAATTTTCGGCAGTTGCAGCGCGAGGCAGACTTTCGATTTGGTCTGGTGCGGGTGCGCGAACATGCCGAGCCAATCGCTTTTCACGATGGCGAGGCGCGTGAGATGTCGGCGTTGCAGCGTGTTTTTGCGGCGGCCTACGCCAACTACCAGCAAGTGCTGCGCTGGCAGTTCAAACTCAACTTGTTCCAATACGCCCACAAGTTCCTGACCATCGTGCTGCCCACCGTGATCATTGCCAACGATGTTTTGTCAGGTGAGCTGGAGGTCGGCCGGGCCATTCAGGCCGCTGGTGCTTTCGCCGCCATCCTGAGCGCCCTGACGGTGATCGTGGACCATTTCGAGGGTCTGAGCCGCTTCTCCGCCGGGGTCGACCGGTTGCATGCCTTCTCCCAAGTCCTGGGGGGCAGGGCGACCCCGCCTGATGTTGACGGGCTGATTCGCACGGCACCTGGTTTTGAGCTCGCGGTGCGTGAGTTGACCGTGCTCACGCCCAACCGGGAACACCTGCTGGTGCAGGAGCTCACGCTGGCCGTCAAACCCGGTGAGGGGCTGCTGATTGTCGGCCCAAGTGGTGCTGGCAAAAGCTCCCTGTTGCGGGCGATTGCCGGGCTTTGGGACGCCGGCTCGGGGGATGTAACGCGCCCAGGTGGCGCTGATATGTTGTTCCTGCCCCAGCAACCCTATCTGCCGCTGGGTGACCTGCGCTGCCAGCTAACCTACCCACAAACGGAGCGCAATATTTCGGATGAAGAGCTGCTGCAGTGGTTGGATCGGGTGAATTTGCCGACGCTGGCGCAGCGTTTTGGCGGTCTTGGCGCGGAACTGGACTGGGCCCGGGTTCTGTCGGTCGGTGAGCAACAGCGCCTGGCCTTCGCCCGGGCCTTGCTCGCCAAGCCGCGTTACCTGTTGTTGGACGAGGCGACAAGCGCGCTGGATGTGGCCAACGAAGAGCTGTTGTACGCCCAACTGGCCGGGCTGTCGATCACCCCGATCAGTGTCAGCCACCACGATGCCATTCACAAGTACCACCAACAGGTGCTGGCACTTGTCAATGATGGTGGTGGCTGGACGCTGCAAGCGGTGGCGCACAGTGTGGGAGGGCCCTGACCCGAACTTAAACGCTGCGACTGCGCGCCAGCGGTGGGTTCTTGGAGAAGTAGATCTCAATCCCACGCATCAGCGCATCGGCCAAGTTGTTTTGGTACTCCTCGCTGTTGAGCTTGACCTCTTCACTGGGGTTGCTGATGAAGGCGGCCTCTACCAGCACGCTGGGAATGTCGGGCGCTTTTAGCACGGCAAACCCGGCTTGCTCCACCCGGGGCTTGTGCAGTTTACCGACACGGCCAATCTCACCCAGCAGGTTCTTGCCGAGCTTCAGGCTGTCGTTGATTTGCGCCGTGGTGCTCATGTCCAGGAGCGCGCGCTGCACGGTGGCGTCTTTGGCTTTGACGTTGAGGCCGCCAATCAAATCGGCCTTGTTCTCTTTGGCCGCCATCCAGCGCGCGGCGCTGCTCGACGCACCGCCCTGACTCAGGGCAAACACGCTGGCGCCCTGGGGTTCGGGGGTGAAAAACGCATCAGCATGGATGCTTATGAACAGGTCGGCTTGGACGCGGCGGGCTTTTTGCACCCGCAGGTGCAGGGGTACAAAAAAATCGGCATCGCGGGTGAGGTAAGCGCGCATGGTGTTGCCGTTGACTTGGGCCCCGTTAATGCGCTCGCGCAGCAGGTGGGCCAGGCGCAGCACCACGTCTTTCTCGCGGGTACCGCCCGGTCCGACTGCGCCGGGGTCTTCACCACCATGGCCGGGGTCCAGGGCGATGATGATCAGGCGTTCAGTGTCAGCGCCCGTAGAGACGGGTTTTTTTACATCATTTGTGCCTGTAGCCCCCGTAGAACCTGCGTAGCCAGCTACTGATTTGATAGCGTTTGATGCCGGTGACGTTGGCTTGTCAGCGGGCTTCCTGGTTTGCTGGGCAATCAGCTCGCCCAATGGGTCGGCGGGGCTTGCCAGTAAGCGCTCGGCGATCAGCGCTTCGAGTGGATCGGCCTCGACCTCCGGGTACAGGTCAAACACCAGACGGTGCTGGTAGGCCGCCACGGGTGCCAAGGTGAATACCTGGGGCCGAATCGGGTGTTTCAGGTCCACCACCAGGCGCACCACGGTGGGGGAAAACTGCCCGACACGAATACCTGCAATGTTGGGGTCGTCGGCCTTGACCTTGGCCACCAATTCCTTGAGAGCCGGGTTGAGCGTGATGCCTTCAATGTCGACCGCCAGTCGCGGTGGGCTGGGCACGAAGGTTTTGGTTGCCCGCAGCTCAGCATCGGACTCGATGGTGACGCGCGAATACTCTGGCGCGGGCCACACCCGCACGGTCACGATGGTGGCGCCACGCGCCAAGTGCGGCAGGCCCAGCGTTAAAACCAGGGCGCCGGTGTTGAGCAGGGTGCGTCGCCTCAAGCGCCAACTCCTGACACGGTGCTGCCTTGTAGCAGCGCCATCCCCGTGACGGTGTGGGCGGTGAGCGTGACTTGTCGCGAGGCGTCTGCTGCGGTCTCTATGTGGATATCCAAATCTGCGGTGGGCAGTACGTCAGCCGCCTTTTCGGGCCATTCCGCAATTTTGAGGCCGGGGCTGGCAAAAATGTCCCGGAAGCCCGCGTCTTCCCATTCGCGCGGGTCACTGAAGCGGTAAAAGTCAAAATGCCAGATGTTCAGCGCAGGCAACTCATAGGGCTCCACCACCGCATAGGTCGGGCTCTTGATGCGACCCTGCACGCCCAAGGCGTGCAGCAAGTGGCGCACCAGCGTGGTCTTGCCGGCCCCCAGATTACCGTGCAAAGCAATAAAAGCATGGCCGATTTCCGCCTGCGCGGCCAAGCGGCTGGCGAACAACTGCGTACCCAGTTCATCCGGCCAAATCAGGCTGGCAAGCGCGCTGTGCACAGGCGTTTTTGCGGTCATTTCTACAATAGGGATGTGACGATCATTACCACTCAACATAGCACTCAATTCGATAGCAACCAACTGGTTTCTGAAATACAGGCATGGGCCCGCGAACTGGGATTCTCCCAAATTGGCGTGGCAGGTGTAAATCTTACTTCGGCGGAGCCTGGTTTACTGGCCTGGCTGGCACAAGGGTTCCATGGCGAAATGGGCTACATGGCCAGCCATGGCCTCAAAAGGGCCCGCCCTGCGGAGTTGGTGCCCGGGACCCTGAGCGTGCTGACAGCGCGCATGGATTACCTGCCGCGTAACACGCCGGGCGACTGGCAGACGCAAGAGTGGTCGCGCTTGCAGCGGCCGGCTGAGGGCATTGTGTCGGTCTATGCGCGGGGGCGGGATTACCACAAGGTCTTGCGCCGCCGGCTGCAAAAACTCAGCGACCGCATTGCAGAACATCTGGGGCCGTTTGGCCACCGCGTGTTCACCGACTCGGCGCCGGTGCTGGAGGCCGAGTTGGCCGCACGCAGCGGGCAGGGCTGGCGCGGCAAGCACACCTTGCTGATCAACCGGGACGCGGGTTCCATGTTTTTTCTAGGTGAGATTTATCTGGATGTGGCTTTGCCCGAAAGCGCCCCGGTACAAGACCACTGTGGTTCGTGCAGTGCATGCATCACCGTGTGCCCGACGCAGGCCATTGTGGGGCCGGGGCGGCTGGACGCGCGTCGCTGCATCTCCTACCTCACCATTGAGCACGCCGGGCCGATCCCCCTGGAATTGCGCCCGCTGATAGGCAACCGCATTTACGGCTGCGACGACTGCCAGTTGGTGTGCCCCTGGAACAAGTTCGCCACCACCAGCACCGTGCCCGACTTCGATGCCCGCAAGGGTTTGAGCGGGCAGGATTTGGTGACCTTGCTGGGTTGGGATGAGTCGGAGTTTTTGCGGCGCACCGAGGGCGGCCCGATACGGCGCATCGGCCATGCACGCTGGCTGCGCAATATTGCCTTGGCTATGGGCAATGCGCTGCGGGGTGGTGAGGTCGGTGGTGTCACGGCGGAAGTGGCCAGCGCCATGCGTGCGGCTTTGATGCGTATTGCGGACCATGAGAGTGAAGTCGTCCGGGAGCAAGTGGCCTGGGCCCTGGCGCAATCTACGCCGCCCGCATAGAGCTGACCTAGGATTGCAACAGGCCCTTAGCGGGCCTAGAGGTTTGAGATTTGGTTGCTCCTTGGCTGATGCTGGGATTCGCTCGCTCCGGCACGCGGGGGCACCTTTGTGGGATGACTGTGAAGTGCAGGTTCGCGGGGTGTCGAAGTCGAACTGAAAGAGGACTTGACAGCACATCTAGCACCTGGCCATGAGGTCGGTCAGCACGTCAACCGGCTGCAGGGAGGTCACCCGACTGAAGCCCAAGTGGGTGCAGGGCTTTTTGCCGTAATGCTCACCATTGGATCGCGGACACGCTTTGGCATCTATCGTTTTCACTTTTTGACATTTATCAAACTTGGCCAAACGCAAGCGCGCTCAATCGACTATTCAAACGGAATCACGAAATGAAATTGGAAGTCTTATCACAGCAGCCTTTGCAGGAGACAAACAGGAGTCCAGTTTTGCTGGTGCACGGCGCCTGGCATGGAGCATGGTGTTGGAAGGTGCACTTCGTAGACTATCTTACCAAGCAGGGGTTTCAGGTTCACGCAATGAGCCTTCGGGGACACGGGAGTAGCGAAGGCCGCCCGCGTTTGCGCTGGAGTAGCTTGGCAGATTATGTGGATGATGTGGCCCAAGTTGCTCAGCAGTTAAGTGCCCCGCCCATCGTCATCGGCCATTCCATGGGTGGTCTGGTGGTTCAAAAATATCTACAAATGCACGGTGCACCAGCGGGCATTCTCATAGCATCCATACCGCCCACGGGGATACTGCGCACGGCCTTGCGTCTGGCCCGGCGCCACCCCTGGTTAATGACCAAAGTCAACGCCACCTTGAGCCTGTACCCATTGATCAGCAGTCCCGGGTTGGCAAAGGAGCTGCTATTTTCAAACGCAATGCCCGAGGTAGAAGTCGACATTTTTTGGCAACAAATGCAAGACGAGTCTTACCGTTGTTTTGCCGAAATGTTGGGGCTCGGCTTGCCAAACCCTGAGAAAGTCAAGACACCCCTGCTCGTCCTGGGCGGAGGTGCAGACACGCTCATAAGCCCAGATCAGGTCAAGGCAACAGCACGCGCCTACGGAACCCAAGCCCTTATTTTTCCGAATATCGCCCACGACATGATGCTTGAGCCAGGGTGGAAAACCGTAGCCGATGCGATTGTCAGCTGGCTCAGGGCCAATACACCGGCCTTCGACAAATATTGAAAGTGGCTGCCGCCTTGTGTTGCTGCTCTTGATCGTCACCTTCTCGCTTATTGGCAGTGCCGGGGCAGCGGCAGGTGCTGCGCTGTTGCTGGTATTTCCGCGGGCAATCCGGGACGACCTCGTGCCGGCACTAATCAGCTATTCCGCTGGGGTTCTGCTCGGTGCCGCATTCCTGGGCATGATTCCAACTGCGCTGCTGCGCGGCGATGCCACATTGATCTTGCCGACGGTGCTGAGTGGTTTGATCTTGTTTTTCATACTGGAGAAGCTTGTACTGTGGCGCCACTGTCACGTCAGCGACTGCCCAGCGCATATTGGCCGCACGGGCGCGCTGATTCTTGTCGGTGACGCGCTCCATAATTTCGTCGACGGCGTCGTTATTGCGGCCGCATTTCTCGTTTCGGTGCCACTGGGCATAACCACCGCCGTGGCTGTCATCGCGCATGAAGTGCCGCAGGAAGTGGGTGATTTCGCTATCCTGCTTGACAGCGGCTACAGCCGGGCCAAGGCATTCTGGCTCAATATGCTGTCCGCCAGCACCACGCTGCCAGGGGCTTTGGCTGGCTATTTCTGGTTGGCTCACTTGCAGGTGGCAATTCCTTACATCCTGGCACTGTCCGCAGCGAGCTTTGTCTATATCGCCTTGGCGGACCTGGTCCCGTCGCTGCATCGCCGAACGGCGCCATGGCAGTCGGGCATCCAATTGATACTGCTGCTGGCCGGCATCGGCACTATCGCCTTGATGCATCACGTCCGCTGAAGGGAGCAGAAACTATGACAGTTTGTCCAAGTCGCCCATTGAAGAACGGCATCACTTTGCGACGTTGGGTGCTGTGTCTTCTCTTGTGTTGTGGACTGCCATTGCTGGCTTTGGCAGAAGCACTCCCACCGCAGAGCCCAGAGGCCCCCGTGCTGGAAGTCTTTGTGCGCCAGGGATGCCCGCACTGCGCTGAGGCAAAAACTTACCTTTCCGAATTCGCCCGCGAGCGACCATGGTTGCGCGTCGCTTATCGTGCAGTCGACGAAGATGCCAAAGCCCGCGATGATCTGGTGCGCATTACTGAACAGGCAGGCTACTGGCCGCCGGGCGTCCCTACCTTTGTGTTTCAGGGCCGAGTGCTGGTGGGTTTTGCCGATGCGCAACAGTCCGGCCCCGAGTTGGCCACGTTGGTGGACGGGGCGGCTCCGGGCCAGCAGTCCACCCCCGCATCAACGCAGCCGCCAACCAAAATCGATGCTGGCCGGTGGGGCACCCTGACCGTTGCCGAACTGGGCTTGCCCCTGTTCACGCTGGCAATCGGTTTGCTGGACGGCTTCAACCCCTGTGCCATGTGGGTGCTGTTGTTTCTGCTGTCGCTGCTGGTACACCTGCATGATCGCCGTCGCATGGCGCTGATTGCGGGTACGTTTGTGCTGGTCAGTGGCGCTGTCTACTACACCTTCATGGTCGCCTGGCTGAATGTGTTTCTGGCCGTAGGTCTGTCGGACGCGGTACGCATGGGGCTGGCGGTGTTGGCCTTGCTCATTGCGGGGGTGAATCTCAAGGACTTCGCGGCTGGCCCGAAAGGCCTGTCCCTGACGATTCCAGCATCGGCCAAGCCGGGGTTGTACGCGCGCATGCGCCAGGTGGTGCAGGCGCATTCTCTGCCACTGGCCCTGCTGGGCGCGGCGACGCTGGCCGTGGTGGTCAACTTCATCGAACTGTTGTGCACTGCCGGCTTGCCGGCCATGTACACCGCGATTCTGACGCAGCAAGCCCTCAGCCCCGCTGCCCACTATGGCTATCTGGGGCTGTACATCCTGGGCTACATCACCGACGACAGTTTGATGGTGTGCGCTGCGGTACTGGCCCTGAGCAGCCGCAAGCTTAGCGAAAGCGCTGGCCGCTGGCTCAAACTGGTCAGCGGTATGGTGATGCTGGCGCTGGGCGCTGTCATGCTGCTGCGGCCCGACTGGTTGCTATAGGAAGATCACTCTTCCAGCAAACTGCGCAGCATCCAAGCTGTCTTCTCATGCACGTCTAGGCGTTGCGTCAATAAATCTGCAGTAGGTTGATCGTTTGCCTCTGCAACGACTGGCAAGAGTTTGCGAGCGGTCCGGGCAGTCGCCTCCTGAGCGGCGACAAGGTGACGAACCATGTCCGTGGATTGTGGAACCCCTTCCACTTCCTTGATGGAAGCCAGCTTCACAAACTCTTTGTAGGTGCCCGGAGCCGGATGGCCAAGGGAACGGATGCGTTCTGCGATCAGGTCGAGTGCGTTCCACTGCTCGGAGTACTGGGTCATGAACATCATGTGCAGGCTGTTGAACTGCGGCCCTTTGACGTTCCAGTGGAAGTTGTGCGTCATCAGGTAGAGCGTATAGCTATCGGCGAGCAAGGCCGATAGGCCTTTAACGATTTTTTCACGATTGGCGCCGGAGATGCCAATATCAAGTTCCGGTGCTTTCAGTTTTTTGTTGGTCATATAAGTTCCTGGATTTAAGCGTCGAAGAAATGATTTTCTATTGGGTTATCCCAGATCGAAGCGATCAGCATTCATGACCTTGGCCCATGCTGCAACAAAATCGTGCACAAACTTCGTGTGGTTGTCGTCTTGCGCATAGACCTCTGCATAGGCGCGCAGTATCGAATTCGACCCAAAAACAAGATCAACCCGGGTTGCCGTCCACTTGACGGCACCAGTCTTGCGGTCGCAGATGTCATACAGGCTGTTGCCTACCGGCTTCCACGTGTAGGCCATGTCCGTCAAGTTGACGAAGAAATCATTGCTGAGGACCCCCACACGATCAGTGAGTACACCGTGCCGGGTGCCGCCGTGGTTGGTACCCAAAACGCGCATACCGCCCACCAGCGCGGTCATCTCGTGGGCGGTCAGGCCCATCAGTTGCGTGCGATCCAGCAGCAGTTCCTCGGCACTGACGACGTAGTCCTTTTTGAGCCAGTTGCGGTAGCCGTCGGCCAGCGGCTCCAAGACCTCGAAAGAGGCGACATCGGTTTGCGCCTGGCTGGCATCACCACGGCCTGGAGCAAAGGGTACCGTCACATCCACACCGGCGGCATTCGCCGCCATCTCGATGCCGACATTACCAGCCAACACGATCACATCGGCCAAACTGGACTTGGTGTCAGCGGCGATCTTTTCCAGCACGGCCAGCACTTTGGCCAAACGTGCCGGCTCATTGCCTTCCCAGTTGTTTTGCGGGTTCAAGCGAATACGCGCGCCATTGGCACCACCGCGTTTGTCCGAGCCACGAAAAGTGCGCGCGCTGTCCCAGGCGGTAGCGATCAGGTCACTGACACTCAAACCACTGGCGGCAATGCTGGCTTTGACGGCGGCAAGGTCATAGTCTGTGCCGCCCGCGGGCACCGGGTCTTGCCAGATCAGGTCTTCCTTTGGAGCATCCGGTCCGATATAACGTGTTTTGGGTCCCAGGTCTCGGTGGGTCAGCTTGAACCAGGCGCGGGCAAACGTCTCGGAAAAATAGGCGGGGTCTTTGGAGAAGCGCGCAGAAATCTTCCGGTACGAAGGGTCCATCTTCATTGCCATGTCGGCATCGGTCATCACAGGGTTGTAGCGGATAGACGGGTCTTCCACATCGATCGGTTTGTCCTCTTCCTTGATCGCGACGGGTTCCCACTGCCACGCGCCGGCCGGGCTCTTCCTGAGTTCCCATTCATGGTTTAGCAGCATGTCAAAGTAACCGTTATCCCATTGGGTGGGATGGGTGGTCCAGGCACCCTCGATGCCGCTGGTCACGGTATCTCGGCCAACACCGCGCTTGGTTTTGTTGATCCAGCCCAGACCCTGGTCTTGTACATCGGCGGCTTCGGGGGCTGGCCCCAGCAACTTGGCGTCACCATTGCCGTGACACTTGCCCACCGTGTGGCCGCCAGCGGTCAGTGCCACGGTTTCCTCGTCGTTCATGGCCATACGGGCAAAGGTGATGCGCACATCATGTGCAGTCTTGAGCGGGTCAGGCTTGCCGTCCACGCCTTCGGGGTTTACATAGATCAACCCCATCATCACCGCAGCCAGCGGGTTTTCCAGGTCGCGCTCGCCAGAATAGCGACTGCCTGCGCTGCCGCTGGGGGCCAGCCACTCCTTTTCGGAACCCCAATAGGTGTCTTTCTCGGGGTGCCAGATATCTTCACGACCAAATGCAAAACCAAAGGTTTTCAAGCCCATAGACTCATAGGCCACAGTACCAGCCAGGAGGATCAGGTCGGCCCAACTGAGCTTGCTTCCATATTTCTTTTTGATCGGCCACAGCAGACGGCGCGCCTTATCCAAGTTCACATTGTCGGGCCAGGAGTTGATGGGCGCAAAGCGCTGGTTGCCCGTGCCGCCACCCCCACGGCCATCAGCGATTCGGTAAGTGCCCGCAGAGTGCCAAGCCATGCGAATCATCAGGCCACCGTAGTGCCCCCAGTCTGCGGGCCACCAGTCCTGACTATCCGTCATCAGGGCTGTCAGGTCGTCTTTGAGTGCGGAAACGTCAAGCTTCTTGAGTTCCTCGCGGTAGTTAAAGCCCTCGCCCAGCGGGTTGGTCTTGGTGTCATGCTGGTGCAGAATGTCCAGATTGAGCGCCTTGGGCCACCATTCCACATTAGACACTCCAGCCGATGTCGCGCCACCATGTACCACCGGGCATTTGCCCGCGGCATTTTGATTCTTTGTATCCATACTTGACTCCGTTCTTTGTTGTGTGGGCGAAAGGATTGAAGGAGAGCCGCATCGCAACCAACCGAAACTGCAGTCTAGGCCACTGGGGATGTAGCCGCAATCGGCAATCCCAATCGTCGTCATAGTCAAATAGGCAAGCCTTGATATTTATCACGTGCCTAATGATCAGAACGTGGGCGAAGATCAGGATCGTCTCAATTTAGCACGCAGACCCGCGTGGGCTGTCTGGCTGGCGTCGAACAGGCCGGCCCGCGCGCTGACGTTCATGAGTGACCGCTTCCGCCCCAGTGCCGGGTCTAAGCCGCGGCCTCCAGCCCGTGGCTGAAGTGGGCTTGCATGCATTGGGTCGTGGCCAGTGGGTCGCGGGCCGACAAGGCCGCCATGATGGCGCGGTGTTCTTGCAATGACTCTGCAATGCGCCCGTCTTTCAGTAGGGAGTTGTGGCGGTTGAGCTTCATCACCTTGCGCAGGTCGCCCACCATCTGGTCGCGCCAGCGGTTGTTGGCAATCTCCAGCAGGCGCATGTGAAAGCGCTCATTCACTGCAAAAAACCGCTCGGCATCTTCCTTGCCTGGTCGCCCGGCGGCTTCCAGCTCCGCGTGCAAGGCTTTGAGTTCCGCCAACTCTGAGTCGCTGGCCTTGGCGGCTACCACACCGGCTGCATCACTTTCCAGCAGGCTCAGAAGGTGGTAGACATCGGCCAAATCGGTAGCGGACACCTCGGTCACATAAGCGCCGCGGCGCACCTTCATGGTCACCAGGCCCTCGGCGGCCAATACCTTCAGGGCTTCGCGCAGAGGGGTGCGGCTGATGCCGTAGGCCTCGGCAATGCGCAACTCATCAATCCAGCTACCCGGCTCCAACTCGCGCTTGAAGATGCGCTGGCGCAGCGACTCCGCCACGTCTTCATACAGTGCGCGTTGCGAAAGTGAGCCGCTCGCACGGGGGCTGGAGGAGAGTGCGTTCATGGCCGACGATTGTAAGCTGCAACAAATATTCTTAATCAATAATTATGAATAATGTAAACTTGTTGCCACCCAGCGCCCGTGCCAAGGCGCTCATTTGACTGCGTACTGGACTCTGCCATGACCGAAAAAGCCCCTGAATTCAAATCCGCAACACTCGACGCCTGGACCAAAGCCGCCGCCAAGTCAGCGCCAGGGGGCAACGTCGAGGCGCTCAACTGGATCACGCCCGACGGCATCACGGTCAAGCCTTTGTACACCGCGGCCGACACGGCCAATCTGGCGTATGCCGACACATTGCCCGGTTTCGAGCCCTACCTGCGCGGCCCACAAGCCACCATGTACGCGGTGCGCCCCTGGACGATTCGCCAGTACGCGGGTTTTTCCACCGCCGAAGAATCCAACGCGTTTTACCGCAAGGCGCTGGCCGCTGGTGGTCAGGGCGTTTCGGTTGCGTTCGATTTGGCCACCCACCGTGGTTATGACTCGGACCACCCGCGTGTGACAGGTGACGTCGGCAAGGCCGGCGTGGCAATTGACTCGGTGGAAGACATGAAGATTCTGTTCAACGAAATTCCGTTGGACAAAGTGTCGGTCTCCATGACCATGAACGGTGCGGTGCTGCCGGTGCTGGCTGGCTACGTGGTGGCGGCAGAAGAGCAGGGCGTATCGCAGGACAAGTTGAGCGGCACCATTCAGAACGACATTCTGAAAGAGTTCATGGTGCGCAACACCTACATCTACCCGCCTGCGCCCAGCATGCGCATCATTGGCGACATCATCGAGTACACGGCCAAGAACATGCCGAAGTTCAACTCGATCTCCATTTCGGGTTACCACATGCAAGAAGCCGGCGCCAACCAGGCGCTGGAGCTAGCCTTCACACTGGCCGACGGTAAAGAGTACGTAAAAACGGCCATTGCCAAGGGCATGGACGTGGATGAGTTCGCCGGGCGCCTGTCGTTTTTCTGGGCGATTGGCATGAACTTCTACCTGGAAGTGGCCAAAATGCGCGCCGCACGCCTGCTGTGGTGCCGCATCATGAAGGGCTTTGACGCCAAGAACCCCAAGTCGCTCATGCTGCGCACCCATTGCCAGACCAGCGGCTGGAGCCTGACCGAGCAAGACCCCTACAACAACGTGGTGCGCACCACGATTGAGGCCATGGCCGCAGTGTTTGGCGGTACGCAAAGTTTGCACACCAACGCGCTGGACGAAGCCATTGCGTTGCCGACCGAGTTTTCCTCACGCATTGCCCGCAATACCCAGCTCATCATTCAGGAAGAGACCCACATCACCAACGTGGTAGATCCATGGGCTGGCAGCTACATGATGGAAAAGCTGACGCAGGACATGGCCGATGCCGCCTGGAAGATCATTGAAGAAGTCGAAGGCATGGGTGGCATGGTCAAGGCCGTGGACAGCGGCTGGGCCAAACTCAAGATCGAGGCCGCTGCTGCGGAAAAGCAGGCCCGCATCGACAGCGGCAAAGATGTGATCGTGGGTGTCAATAAGTACAAGCTCAAGACCGAAGACGCTATTGAGTCCCGCGACATCGACAACGTGGCGGTGCGTGATGGTCAGATTACCCGCTTGAAAAATATCAAGGCAAAACGCGACACAGCCCGCGTGGATGCTGCGCTGGCAGCTATCACTTTTGCAGCAGAAAGCAACACCGGCAACCTGCTGGACCTGACGATTCAAGCCGTGCGCCTTCGGGCCACGGTCGGTGAGGTGAGCGACGCGCTGGAGAAATCCTTTGGCCGCCACCGCGCCGATACCCAAAAGGTGTCGGGTGTGTACGCTGCGGCGTACGACACCGACACCACCAGCGGGGACACCATGGAATACTGGAACAACCTGAAAGCGGAGATTGCTGACTTTGCCGACAAGCAGGGTCGCCGCCCCCGCGTGATGATCTCCAAACTGGGCCAGGACGGCCACGACCGCGGCGCTAAAGTGGTCGCTACCGCGTTTGCCGACCTGGGCTTTGACGTGGACATGGGCCCGCTGTTCCAGACCCCCGAAGAATGCGCGCGTCAGGCGATTGAGAACGACGTCCACGCTGTGGGCGTGTCCACTCTGGCCGCCGGCCACAAGACGCTGGTGCCAGCCATCATTGCTGAGCTCAAGAAGCAAGGTGCCGACGACATCATCGTGTTTGTGGGCGGTGTGATCCCGCGCCAGGACTATGACATGCTGTACGCGGCCGGTGTCAAAGGCATTTACGGCCCAGGTACTCCGATTCCGGTGAGTGCCAAGGACGTGCTGGCACAGATTAACAAGGCGATTGCAAACTGAGGGATTGGTATATATTATTGATACATACCAAATCCCAAGGAATGCTCTATGACTGCTACAGCATCAAACATTGCCCGCGCGACTGCCAAGGTGTTCATCACCGGGCGCAGCCAGGCGGTGCGCTTGCCCAAAGCCTTTCGCTTCAACACCGCAGAAGTCACCATTGAGAGACAAGGTGATGCTGTCATTCTCAGGCCCAAGGTGCAAACCAAAGACGAGTGGTGGGACGAGATGGACCAAATTCTGGCCAGTTTTGAAGGTATGCCAGAAGAGATTGAGCGGGATCGCGCGGGCTTGAGCAATCCGGTGGAATTGGACTGAGCCGCGTCATGTACCTTCTGGATACCAATATTTGCGCGTATTTCATGTCACGTAAGTACCCGTCTGTCACCGCCAAATTTCGAGAACAGGAGCCCAGCGATTTAGCCATTTCGTCCATCGTCGCGGGTGAATTGGCATACGGCGTGGAGAACAGCACGCGGATTGAGTCCAATCGACGCAGCCTTGAGTTGTTTTTGTCAAGAATGACAGTCCTTGCCTGGGATGAGGCCGCTATATGGCACTTTGGCGTTCACAAGACTCGGCTGAAAAAGGCCGGTACCAAAATTGGTGAACTTGATTTGTTGATCGGTTGCCAAGCCTTGGCTTTGGATGCGGTACTGGTCACCAACAACACCCGAGAGTTCGAGCGCATTGAGGGTTTGAAGCTGGAGAACTGGGCTAATATTTTATGAGCCAAATATGCCTCTAGCCCCCGCCGAATATGCGCAAGCAGCTACTGGAATGATAGCAATTCCATGGCTTGATGCGATCCTGAAAGGCTCAAACCTGGCCCAGCGCCGCGCCGTTGCCAAGGCCATCACGCTGCTCGAATCCACCCGCGCTGACCACCGCGCGCAGGGCGACGCCTTGCTAACCGCGCTGCTGCCGCACACCGGCAAGTCGTTTCGCTTAGGCATCAGTGGCGTGCCGGGCGTGGGTAAATCCACCTTCATTGAAGCACTGGGCCTGTACCTCATTGGTCTGGGGCACCGTGTGGCGGTGCTCACGATTGACCCGTCATCCACGGTGTCGGGTGGCTCGATATTGGGCGACAAAACGCGCATGGAACATTTGTCCATGCGTGACGAAGCCTTTATCCGCCCCAGCCCCAGCAGCGGCACCTTGGGCGGCGTGGCCGAGAAGACGCGCGAGGCCATGCTGGTCTGTGAGGCGGCGGGTTTTGATGTCGTCATTGTCGAAACCGTCGGCGTGGGCCAGAGCGAGACGGCAGTGGCCAGCATGACGGACATGTTTGTGCTGATGCAGCTACCCAATGCGGGCGACGACTTGCAGGCCATCAAAAAGGGCGTCATGGAGTTGGCCGATTTGGTGGTCATCAACAAGGCCGACATTGACCCGGATGCCGCCACCCGCGCCCGCGCGCAGATCACGTCCAGCCTGCGGCTGCTCGGCATGCATGGCAGCCCCGATCAGCACGCACAGTCCAACGCCGCCAACTTTTGGCACCCCACGGTAATCCAGATCAGCGCCCTGAACGGCACGGGAGTGGATGGCTTTTGGGCTGCGGTCAGCCAGTTTCAAGCCCTGCAGGCCGCCAATGGCCTCCAGGTCAAGCGCCGCCAGGGCCAGGCGCTGGCCTGGATGTGGGAACGTATTGACGCGGGTTTGAAGCAGGCCTTCAAGCAAAACCCGGCGGTGCGCGCCCAGCTGCCCGCCATGACGGATGCCGTGGTGCATGGCCGCATAGCAGCCTCCACTGCAGCACGAAATATGCTTCAAAGCGCCGCAGGATATGCGCAAGTAGCTATCAAATAGATAGCAAATAGACAACCTATAAGCAACATCATCTTTAGTGACTGAAAGAAGGAAACCATGCACGACATCCTTGAACAACTAGAAGCCAAGCGCGAACTCGCGCGCCAGGGCGGCGGCGAAAAACGCATTGCGGCCCAGCACAAAAAAGGCAAACTCACGGCCCGCGAGCGCCTGGAGCTGCTCTTGGACGAAGGCACGTTTGAAGAGTGGGACATGTTTGTCGAACACCGCTGCGTGGATTTCGGCATGGCCGAGCAAAAGATCCCCGGCGACGGTGTGGTCACCGGCTACGGCATGATCAATGGCCGCTTGGTGTTTGTGTTCAGCCAGGATTTCACCGTGTTCGGTGGCGCGCTGTCCGAAGCCCATGCCGAGAAAATTTGCAAGGTGATGGACCAGGCCATGAAGGTCGGCGCACCAGTGATCGGCCTGAATGATTCGGGCGGTGCCCGGATTCAGGAAGGTGTGGCGTCCTTGGGCGGGTATGCCGACGTGTTCCAGCGCAACGTGATGGCCAGCGGCGTGATTCCGCAGATCAGCATGATCATGGGCCCTTGCGCCGGTGGAGCCGTCTATTCGCCCGCCATGACCGATTTCATCTTTATGGTGAAGGACTCGTCCTACATGTTTGTCACCGGACCCGAAGTGGTCAAAACGGTTACGCACGAAGATGTGACCGCCGAGGAGCTGGGCGGCGCAATAAGCCACACCACCAAGAGCGGAGTGGCCGACCTCGCGTTTGAAAACGATGTGGAAGCGCTGCTGATGCTGCGCCGCCTGTACAACTACCTGCCCTTAAGCAACCGCGAAAAAGCACCGGTGCGCAAGAGCGGTGACCCTGCCGACCGCTTGGACTTCTCGCTGGACACCTTGGTGCCCGACAACGCCAACAAGGCGTATGACATGAAGGAGTTGATCGTCAAAACCGTGGACGACGGAGACTTCTTTGAGATCCAGCCCGAGTACGCCAAAAACATCCTGATCGGCT
>Ga0247840_10000434_pt1 | contig 86899 bp, 82 predicted proteins | sample LaCruzMarch2015__FD_192404 | JGI IMG/M metagenome (GOLD analysis project Ga0247840, IMG submission 192404) | Freshwater microbial communities from meromictic Lake La Cruz, Castile-La Mancha, Spain - LaCruzMarch2015_17m | ecosystem: Environmental > Aquatic > Freshwater > Lake | place: Spain... | reverse complement strand
ATACCCTGGCAGAAGTAGAGGCTTACGCAGGCAGTGCCGCTTGTCTTGTTACCAGTAACTGGCTTGCTGCTATAGAGAGCCCTGTAACAATGGATGAGGTGAATGATGCTGTTGCCGATATGGTGGCCGCCCATAACGCATTGACTCAAAATGAAATCCAGCTTATCGGAGTCCCTCTGCTTCAATAGCGTCAAATAAGGATGTCCTTCCAATTCAATCACAGTAAACCTCTCTGCTTGAATTGGAAGGTGTTTTGCGGTTTACCTGAGACAGGGTACTTGCAAGGGTTCAATAGATCTCGATTGCAGGTACTTTGGGGTAATAAGTTTTTTGACGCGTATTCCTGCATCTTGGCAGTGTTTTAAGAAATGACTCTTTCATGTCGAACAATAAAAAAACATAACAATCATGGCTACAACCCGGGTATTTATTGATGGTCGCGTCAATGACCAACAACTCCTGATCTCGCAATTTGCTCCAGGTACCGAGTACCAGGAACTTGATGCTAACCGGGATGAAATCGAGCAGATCGTGACTTATTCTCTTGCGGTGAGCAGTACAACTACACCGCAGTCTCCTATGACAATGCCTGCACCAAAGAAATGGGAGCATAATTATAACAATGTTGGTGATTATTATGACAAGATGGGAGGGTTGCATCCTGGTGATGACTGGGATGGCGCTACTGGGCAGACCGTTTTTAGTGTTGCGGATGGTGAAGTTGAAGACGTTAGAGACGTTTATAATACAATAAACGAGAAGGAAGTTTACGTAGGCATGCAGCTAATTATACGACACACCATTGATGGCAAAGACATATACTCACATTATTTACATGTAAATACATGGCTCAGTAAGGGTGACAAAGTTAGCATAGGTGCGGAGGTAGCAACGCTATATGACACTCATGCTGCTTTTCGCGATCACCTTCATTTTGAGTTAAGAGATACTTCAGATGTTGATTGGAGTCACGGTAACAGTAATGGGTACTATCCCGCTACTGTTTCTGAAAATACTGCTTATCAAAATATGCAAAAGGATGGTATTTTAATGACTGGTCAACCAGACGCTTTGGAACCAGTGCAACCTGAAGATTTTATTAATGATCATTTGGCATCCAATGATCAGCAAACAGCCGGTGAAAGTCAACAAACAGCATTTAATTTAGGGATATTGACTGGAGTAGGGCAAAGTATCGATCGTTACGATTGGGTTGGAACAACAATAGACGGTGGAGATAGCGATTATTATAAAATACACATTGATCACGCAGGTAGTTTACGTATTACTTTTGATACACAACAACAGTTATCAACAAAACTTGAGACGGCAACGACATCTATTGAGCTTGATCATAGTGTAACTGGCAATCCAACATTATTATACCCGATCACTAACAACGATATTGGTATAAATGGAGTTGATTTATATATCAAAGTGGTTGGCAGTGCAGGCGTTTCATCTGCTGAATACGGTATGCATGTTGAGTTGTCAAGTCCTTTTGTCGCGTATACGGGCACAAATACAACTGCGCTTGCAACAGCTCTTTTAGCGCCTGGTTCAGCAGTAGCCATCAATGCCAGCTCTATTGTGCTCAATATGTCTGCCCCAGGCGCCGTTAATTATTACGATGGATCTTTGACACAACTCGATATCGGTGCCGGATTATTGCTTACCTCAGGTACCACACCTGGACTTGTCAATACTTCGACAGGATTTGGTACTGCGAATGGTACGAGTGGAGACTCTGATATTGATAATGTGGTGAACACTGTTTTTAGCACAAATTCATACGATGCGACGACGCTTTCATTTGATTTTACGGTTTCTGATCCCACAGCTTCTTCAGTAACATTCGATTTAGTGTTCGGTTCTGAAGAGTATCCGGAATATGTTGATAAATATGTTGATTCTGCGATTGTTATCGTCAATGGGGTTAACTATGCACTCTTCAATCATGATCCCCTGCATCCGTTGAGCGTTATCAGTTCTAATGTTGCGGCTGGTTATTTTCAGAATAATGCGGGCGGTATTTTGCCTGTCGAATATGACGGCGTCAGTCAGGCACTGAAAATTGTTGCGCCAATTAATTCAGGAGCAACCAATCACCTCAAGATAGGAATAGCGGATACAGGTGACCACGTTTTAGACAGTGGGCTTTTTATTGCCAATGTTTCAGCCAGCCATATTTCGGGATCTGGTGTGGTCGTTATACCTCCATTTTCCTTTACAGATAATAATGACTCTTATACCGGATCAGACAAAGATGAATACTATGATCTCGGGGGTGGAAATGATTCCGTCGATGGTGGTGGTGGCGATGATATTATGGATGGAGGAGATGGAAATGATACGCTAAGTGGAGGGGATGGAAATGATTTCATGGATGGAGGAAGTGGAAATGATTCGCTCAATGGAGGAGATGGAAATGATACGACTGTGTACCACGGAAATTTCTCCGACTATACTTTCAGCTCTGGTATACCTGTGTACAGCACAAACGTCTCCGACTATACCATGAGCATTCTTGCACCGGCAGATACTTTCAGCATTCATGATAATGTTGACGGCCGGGATGGTACGGACGTAGTTGGTTCAATTGAATTTTTCCAGTTTGCTGATGTTACGAAAGCTGCGGCTGACCTGATTCTGGATACCCCGCCCCCAGTCGACACCCTGCCCCCAACGGTCATTCTCTTTACTCCGGCAGATGCCGCTTCCGGTGTGACGGTTAATAGTAATATTGATGTCCTCTTCAATGAAGAGATCCAGATGGGGTCTGGTGCGATTGAAATTCACAGTGGTTCAGCAGCAGGAGCGCTTGTTGCCAGCTACGATATGGAGACGAGCAGCAACCTGATGCTTTTCGGTATGACGCTCACCATCAACCCGACCTCCAATCTGGCCAGCAATACACACTACTTTGTCACGTTCGCACCAGGTACGATTAAAGATTTGGCAGGTAACGACTATGCTGGTACTTCGACCTACGACTTTACGACCGGAGATACCTTAGCGCCAACGGTCATAACTTTCACTCCTGCGGATGCCGCAACCGGTGCAGCAGTCAGCAGCAACATCGTGCTGAACTTCAGTGAAGTGATCCAGATGGGAGCGGGTACCATTGCCATTCACAGTGGTTCGGCTGTTGGCCCTGTGGTGGAAAGCTATAACGTTGCAACGAGCACCAATCTTGCGATTTCAGGCAGTACGCTCACCATCAACCCGACCTCCAATCTGGCCAACAATACCCACTACTTTGTCACCTTCACTGATGGCTGTGTCAAGGATCTGGAAGGCAACAACTACGCTGGGACAACAACCTACGACTTCACGACAATAGCCAGCGGCAAACCTGCAGTACTGGGCGGCAGTGGAAACGACAGCTTTGATGGCGCTCTTGGCGATCAGGCATTTAATGGCTTCGCAGGAACCGACACGCTCGTCTATTCAGGGCCAAGTTCACGCTACATTGTGATCCGTTCTGCAGAGGGCTACTCTGTCCTTGATACCATGGATACAGATGGTGACGATTCGCTGTTGAATATTGAGAAGATTCAGTTTAGCGACAAAACTCTCTCCTTGTCTTCAGCGGCTTCTACGGTCACACCAATATTTGATATTGAGAAGCTCTATGTAGCCTATTTCGGGCGTCCCGGCGATCCTCTTGGTCTGGATTTCTGGATACACCAGATAGAAACACAGCCCAGCAGTGCCGTTGTGTATGCCGATATAAGCAAGGCGTTTGCCGGTTCAGCCGAATACCAGGAGACCTATGGAGGAATGAGCGCATATCAGACTGTTGCAAAGATTTATAACAACCTGCTGAATCGTGAACCCGATCTGGTGGGGCAGGCATACTGGGGAGACAAGATGATACATGGCGATCTAACGGTTGACAGTGTCGTCGAAGCCGTTGTTAATTCTGCGCTGAATGGTCCCAATGTATTTGACAAGGCGGCTGTGCATTCCAAAATTGACGCATCCGTAGCTTTTACTGAGGCCATTGATACCCTGGCAGAAGTAGAGGCTTACGCAGGCAGTGCCGCTTGTCTTATTACCAGTAACTGGCTTGCTGCTATAGAGAGCCCTGTAACGATGGATGAGGTGAATGATGCTGTTGCCGATATGGTGGCAGCCCATAACGCATTGACTCAAAATGAAATCCAGCTTATCGGAGTCCCTATGCTTCAATAGCGCATATCAGAAGTTGATTCACAGCACCAGACGCTCCATAAGGATTGCGGCAGAGACTGCGGCGTTGAGCGATTCAACCCGCACGCTTCTGCCGCTGTGGGGTATGCGCACCATCCGGTCGGCCAGTGCTTTTACGGGTTCACTGATGCCGTTGGCTTCGTTGCCGATGACGAGCACCTGTTTTGCGGGCCAGGAGCTGAACTCACGGAAATCCTTTCCTTCAAGGGATGAAGAGATGATGGCATAGCCCTGTTTCTTAAACCGGAGGAGTTCACGCTCAAGTCGATCAACACCGTAATGGCGGATGGCATAGATGCTTCCGGCACAAGAGCGGACTGCCTTGGCGTTATAGCGGTCGGCTGTTCCGGCACTGCAAATCAGGGCATCAGCTCCGAACCAGACCGCTGTTCTGAGAATGGTACCTACATTGCCCGGATCCTGAACATCATCGAGCGCAACGATGAGTGATTTTTCGGACGTTGCAGAAAGAGCTTGTGCGGCTGGCTCAACCGAACGCTGTTGGCGGAAAACACCGAAAATCCCCTGCGACGTTGCGGTTTCGGCAAGCTGGGAGCACTCTTTTTCGCCTATGGAAAAGAGCTTTCCCTTCCAGGGTTGAGCAAAACGGGCGACCTCCGCTTCTCCCTCCCTGACAAGCAAGGCAACAAGCATCTCCTCACCAGGCAGGTTGTGGCAGAGTTCCCTGACCGTACGGAGCCCTTCGGCAAGAAAGAGCCCCTCCTGATCCCTGAACTTTTTCTGATGAAGTTTAACGTACTTCTGAAGCTTTGCTTTGCTCAAGGGTGTGATTGCAACGGGTTTCATGAGTGCGATCCCGCTCTTTTCAAACTGGCAATCATCGATTTCGGATCATGGGAGAAATCCGCTGGAGGCACACCAACACCCTTTGAAAGAGCGGCGCCGTCCAGTTCAATGGAAAAGCCTTTATCCCCGCTCTCCGAAGCCTCCTCTGAACCACTCATACTGCGCCGGATATAGTCGTCGAAACTCTCACTCTCCATGGAATAACCCTCGATAATGCACGACTTCCGGGTGGCAGTTCCGCCTGAAGAGGCCTGTTCATCAATCATGCAGGTAATCCTGAGCATGACCTCCTGTCGTGAAAGAGTACCCAGACCCGCTTTTTGCACAAGAGAGCCGAAAGAGGCTTCATCTATCTTCTCCATCAGTTGCAGCAATTTTTCAAGCCCCCCGTACATCCCGGCATGGAGCCGTATTGCCTCTTCAATCGAGAGGCTAACCGGAGCTGGCGGGGAAGCGCTGTTGCTACGCTGGTGTTCCCGATGTGCGGCTGAGGAAGTGTTTCCTTTCGGGCGCATCACTTTTTTCCCCCCGATAAACTCCTCATCAACATCATACTCCTTCAGCCGATCCTGCATGATGCCTTCGCGCTTCTGCATCGCGCGCCGCATGGAAACCGAGTCAATCTCCCTCCGCTCCCCCAGCAGAAGGCGCACAACGACCGCAATACCGGTCAAAGCCGCGACAACAATAAAGCAGAAGAGTATAAGCTCCAGCCGCAGCCCGAAAAGCACAACAACCAGCACCTCGGCAGCAATGAGCCCGGCAAAAAGCGCCAGCAGCAGTTTCAGAAAAAAACGGTCATTCATCATGTGTTTGCTTCGTTTTGTTTCCGAGAATTTAAGCCTTCTTGATGAAATAATAGCAGCCGGATTTACAGGATGATTCAAACAACCCCGCAACGAAGCTACGGGCTATGAGCCCATGATCAGAAATACGTTGAATGAACAAAAAAAAGCGGCAGTAGAGAGCTGCTGCCGGTAAAATTTGTAAGCGAAAAACGTTACAAACCCAGAGATTCTTAAAAAAAAGAGCCACAACCTTACACTTCACACACAGAATTGAAGTACAAAATAAATATCGTATTGACGTATAAAAAAAGAGTCAGGTTCAGAATCGCCTCGTTCCTGATAGAGGATTTTCATTTTCATTGCAGATAAAATGGCAAATCTCTCTTCAGAATTTCCGAAAGATTGTTATCGTTAAAGGCACCCCACAGGTTCCACACTGTAATATGACAACTGATTTTCAGGAGCCCTTGGGAAAATGAAACAGTAAAACGTACATGCAGGAAAAAAAGGTTGAACTGATTGCGCCTGCCGGCGACATGACCGGATTGCTTACTGCACTGAAGGCGGGGGCGGATGCGGTTTACTTCGGAGCTGAGGGCTATAACATGCGTGCAGGGAGCAGCAATTTCACTCCGGCTGATTTTCCTGCCATCAAGGCTCTCTGCAAGGAATACAATGCGAAAAAATACCTCGCACTGAATACCATTGTCTATGACAATGAACTGAAAAAGATGACGCAGACCATCGCCGTAGCAAAAAGGGTGGGAATTGACGCCATCATCTGCTCGGACATGGCGGTAATTGAGGCCTGCAGGAAAGCTGGAATACCCTTTCATATCTCGACACAGGCATCGGTCAGCAGTTACAGTGCTGTAAAATTCTATGCCGCTCTCGGGGCAAAAATGATTGTACTCGCAAGAGAGCTTACCATTGAACAGGTACGCCATATTACGAATAGCATAAAGGCAGACGGGCTTGATGTGCAGATTGAATGCTTTGTTCACGGCGCCATGTGCGTTGCTGTGTCAGGGCGTTGTTTCATGTCACAGGATCTGTTCGGCCGCTCGGCAAACCGTGGTCAGTGTGTACAGCCGTGCCGCCGGGAGTATCTCATTACCGATCCGGAGGAGAAGGAGGAACTTGTGCTTGGAACAGATTATGTGATGAGTCCAAAGGATCTCTGTACGGTGGAATTTATTGATGTGCTGATGGATGCGGGAATAACCGCCTTCAAAATCGAAGGGAGAAGCCGCAGCCCGGAATATGTACATACGGCAACAACAGCCTACCGCAGCTCGATCGACTTCTGTAACACCCGCCGCAACGACCCGGAATTCAGAAATGAGTACAGCAAACTGACAACACAGCTCAAGGAGGAGCTTGCAACCGTTTACAACCGTGGATTTTCGAAAGGCTTTTATTTTGGCAAGCCTCTTGAAGAGTGGGTGAGGGAGTACGGTTCACTGGCCAAAGAGAAAAAGAGCTATATCGGTGAGGTACAGAAATATTATCCGAAAGTGGAGGTTGCCGAGATCCATATCTTGGCTCGCGGCCTTAAAAGCGGCGACAAACTCTCCATCCAGGGGGCAAAAACCGGTGTCGTCACCGCCTTTGCCGACTCCTTTTTAACCAATGACCGACCGGATCTCGATGCCGTCAAAGGCGACAATGTTACCTTGCGATGTGCCAAGGTAAGGAAACATGACAAGGTTTATCTTCTTGAAAAAAGAGCGTAAACCGAACGATTTTACGTACCTTTACCAGTGCAATGCTCTTTTGCAGGATGAGAGAAACCGGAGCTTGAGCGATGATCTACAAAGTCATTTCCAAAGAGGAGTTCACAAAGTTTATAGGGGCCCTGGTCGAAAACAACCGCTCTTTCGGGCCCAGGGAGGTTGATAGAGATCACCGTGGCAATCCTGTTTACCAATTCCAGCCGGTACAGTCGGCCCGTGATATCGCCTTCGACTATACCGCCACGGCATCGTCGGCGAAGCATTTTTTTCTTCCCTTCCGCGAAGAGTTGTCGCGTTTTCTTTTTCACGGAGATGACTGGGAGCAGCAGATTGCCTACGAAGCAACACCGATAGTGCTCATCGGTCTGAGAGCATGTGACATCAGCGCCCTGAACATTCTTGACGACGTCCTGCTCAACGGCCATTTTCCATCACCCTACTATCTGGCCAAACGCAAAAACACCTTTGTTATCGGCATGGATCATCTTCCCCTGCCGGACTGTTTCTGCAAATCGATGAACCATCATACGGTCACGACCGGCTTCAACCTCTTCTGTTCGGATATCGGCGACCACTACTACCTCTCGATCAATTCGTCAAAAGCATTTAATTTTCTCAAGGAGTTCGAGACCCGCGACCCGAATTATGACGATAACTGCGCCCTTGTTGAGCGGCGCAAACAGATACAGAATGGTTTTCAAACTGAAATTGATGTCACGGGCCTGCCAACCATTCTCGACATTGAGTTCGACTCCCCCGTCTGGGAAAAATGGGGCAACAAATGTCTGAACTGCGGAAGCTGCGCCATGGTCTGCCCCTCCTGCTACTGTTACTCGGTCACAGAATCATTCGACACCAGCCTGAAAGTGGCTTCACGCGAAAAAAAGCTTTACTCCTGCAATCTTGTCGATTTTGCGGTTGTTGCCGGCGGACACAATTTTCGTCCGAAGAACGGCGACCGACTGAAATATCGCTATTATCACCAGCACCGGGGATTTGCCGAAAACGCCAATCAGCAGATCTGTGTGGGATGCAATCGGTGCGGCAGGGCATGCCTTGCCGGGATCAACCCGAAAGAAGTGATCAACGACCTCAGAATGGAGAAGGAATCATGCATGACGTGCGTTTCGTCATCCCCCGGCAGGACATAAACCGGGAGGATTTTGCCTCATCGGTGCCTGATTTCAATCGGCGCTCGGAGGTGTTGAAAACCGACTTCGGCTACAAGTGCACCGTTACCAATATCGTTCGTCTCACGGAGCAGGAGAAGCTTTTTCAGCTCCGCATTATCGATCCTGTCGAGCGCTCCCTCTTCAGGTTCAGGCCCGGCCAGTTTCTCATGCTCGAAGTGCCCGGCTATGGTGATGTGCCGATCTCGATTTCAAGCTCCAACAGCAATCATGAGTTTCTGGAACTCTGCATCCGCAAGGCGGGCCATGTGACCTCTGCCCTTTTCACGGTCACAGAGGGAGCCCGTGTTGCCATAAGGGGCCCTTTTGGATCGGCATTTCCGATGGATGAGATGAGCGGCCATAACGTTCTGCTGGTTGCCGGAGGGCTCGGCATTGCGCCGCTCCGTGCCCCGCTCTACTGGATCAATGAACACCGCGACCGATTTCTTGACGTTAACCTGCTCTATGGTGCAAAAGAGCCCTCGCAACTTCTCTTCACGTGGCAGTTCGACGAGTGGAAGATGATCAACCATATCAACCTGCACACCATTGTTGAACATGGCGACAGCGGATGGAAGGGAAAAAAGGGCATGATCACTGATCTCTTCAACGATATCTCGATTGATCCCGACAAAACATGGGCCATCGTCTGCGGCCCGCCGGTCATGTTCAAATTTGTCTGCGGTTATCTTGACAGGCTTGGCATACCGATGAACCGCATGTTCGTTTCGCTGGAAAGGCGGATGCACTGCGGCATGGGAAAATGCTGCCGATGCATGGTTGGCTCCACCTTTACCTGTATTGACGGCCCGGTTTTCGATTACTGGACGGTCATGAATCTCAAGGAGGCCATTTAGAATGGGAGAACTAATCACTCACCAGGGACTCTCCTTTGAAAGGCTGAAAATAGCCTCCTTCGACTTCACCTGCTGTGAAGGGTGCCAATTGCAACTGGCAAACCGGGAATCAACACTTGCGGATTTTCTCAATCTTCTTGATATCAGAAATTTCCGGGAACTCTCGTCGGAGCAGCACGACGATTACGACATCGCCCTCATTGAGGGCAGCATCAGCCGCCAGGATGAAGTTGAGCGACTGCTGAAAATACGGCAGCAGGCAAAAATCCTTGTGGCATTCGGCACCTGCGCCTGCTTCGGCGGGATCAACAGCCTGAAAAACCGCTTTTCCGCCAAGGAGATGATTGATGAGGTTTATCCCGGAATGCCGATTGAAACCCTTCCGGTACGCAAGATCAGCGATGTGGTCACGGTTGATCTCTCCATACCCGGATGTCCGGTTGACAAGATGGAGGTGGAGCGGATTGTGGTAAGCCTTGTTCGTGGCTCGCAGATTACGCTCCCAAAATACCCGGTTTGTGTGGAATGCAAGGCACAACTCAACACCTGCCTCTTCGAACTTGGCGAAATCTGCCTCGGACCCATCACCCGAGCCGGATGCAATGCCGTTTGTACAACCGGAAAAACGCCCTGCCTCGGATGCCGGGGCCCGTCAGAGGAGATCAACATGCCAGCCTTTCTTGATCTTGTCAGGCAAAGAGGGCTGAGCTTCGATGACCTGCAGGAAAAACTGGCTTTTTATAACGCATTTGAAGCATTCCAAAGCCATGAAGCGTGACTACGCGATTGCTATCCATCACCTCTCACGGGTTGAAGGGCACGCAGACATCAGGATAACCGTCAGGGAGGGTCAGCTTGTCGAGGCCCAATGGGCCATTGTTGAAACCCCAAGGTTTTTCGAGGTGATGATCAAAGGGATGAGCGCCGAACGAGTGCCCTTTCTGACCTCAAGGATCTGCGGCATCTGCTCAATCAGCCACGCCCTTGCAAGTATCAGGGCGCTTGAACGAGCCATGGCGATTGCACCGCCGCTGGCTGCCGAAAAAACAAGGCTGCTGGCCATGCACGGCGAAACCCTTCAGAGCCATGCCCTGCACCTCTTTTTTCTCATCGCACCGGATTTTGCCAACAGCGCCAGCGTTCTGCCGCTGATGGAGTCACACCCCGATCTGGTAAGGGCAGGGCTGCAGCTCAAGGAGCTTGGTAACGAAATCAGCGCCATAACTGCGGGACGATGCACCCACCCGGTCAGCCTTGTGGTGGGAGGGCTCAGCAAGGCCCCCGACAAGGAGAAGCTTCTCAACCTTCGTACCATGATTCAGGAGAGAAAGCCTGCGCTCGCCACGGCATCTGCTTTTTTCCGCTCCCTCGTCATACCTGATTTCACGCGCGAAACCGAATTTATCTCATTGCGCAATGGCTCAAGCTACCCCTCAATCGGCGGAAGCCTGGTATCGAGCGACGATGTCAAGCGGGAAGAGAATGACTATCTCTTGATGACCAATGAGTACACGATGGATTTTTCCACCTCAAAATTCACCCGTCTGAGCCGTGAATCCTCGGTTGCCGGAGCGCTTGCACGCTTCAACAACAACCATGATCTGCTGCATCCTGGCGCAAAGGAGGCTGCAGAAAGCCTGGGGCTCAAGCCGATCTGCCACAACCCCTTCATGACGAACATCGCCCAGCTTGTCGAGTGTGTTCATATTCTTGAGGATGCTGAGCAGCTCATCAACTCGCTGCTCGACATGGAGCTTCGGGAGATAAAAACACCATATGTACCCCAGGCTGGAGCCGCCACAGGAGCGGTTGAAGCGCCGCGCGGAATTCTCTATCACCATATGGAAACCGATGCTGCGGGAAAAGTGGTCAAGGCAAACTGCATCATCCCCACTACCCAGAATAATGGCAACATTCACCATGATCTGCGGGCACTCACCGAGCAGGGGCTCAGGGAGGGGAAAAGCGACAGGGAGATTGAAAAGCTCGCCACCATGCTGGTGCGCTCCTACGACCCCTGCATTTCATGCTCGGTACATTAAGGTTACCTGTTGCACCCTGCCGGTCAGTTCGGCAAGCCCGTTTCTCTGAAGCGGATCTCCGACATCAATAAATCACGTTGTCGATACTGTTCGGTATAAACGTACAGGCACATCGAGAATCCCGCAGGTGCTGATGAGTTTTTTTCTATTTTGTTCAACCAGATCGGCCTGATACACACTTTGAGCAAGTCTGCCCTGTATGTCGATAAGGAGAAGCAGTGTCTCTTTCGGAGACATCATGGTACAAGTTTCAAATGAAAGCGATGTCCGGTTAAAGCCATCAACGTTATTGAAAAGTAATTATTAAACCCAATTTTTTCCGCTCGAACAATGACCCCCGATAAACCAATACAGAACCGGATGCCACCTGGAAAGCGAGGCGAACACCTTGTGGTGATGCAGTTCCTGCTGATGGCCGCATTTATCCTGACCCCGGTACTGCCTGATCAGAGCGCAACCGAGCTCTTCGCCAATACCGTTCTGCTCCGGTGGGCCTTGCTGATCATCTGCTGGGGCGCGGCAATCCTGCTGGGCGGCCTCGGCTCACACCACATCAAGGAGTTTCTTTCCCCCCTTCCCTATCCGGTCAATCACAATCGGCTGGTGACAACAGGCGTTTACGGCATAGTGCGCCATCCGCTTTACAGCAGCCAGCTCTTCGCTGCATTAGGATGGTCTGTTTTCAGCATAAGCCTTTCACACCTGCTGCTGCTCGTCGTCGCCATTCTCTTTTTCAGCTACAAAGCTTCTAAAGAAGAGCGGTGGCTGACCCAGATGCATCCGGAATACGCCGACTACGCAAAAAAAGTAAAGACGTTTATCCCGTGGATCTACTGAAGGTCACCTCCATGTAGTGACGGTAACGCTCAATCCTTCACGCAACGAACGGAAAACAGGAAAAGCAAGAGGATAGGGAGCGTTGGGAACACTATCAATTGACCGGCGCTGCCACCTGCCTGATCTACCGGAAGAGTGAGGTTTCAGTTGTTCCGGAAAAAATATTCTGGAAATAACGCCGCCATTCCGCTACATTGTAGCTACACCAAAGAAGAACGAAAGTTAAAACGAGGAAAAGAGATGATTGCAAACACTGTTGTGAGGGCGCGAATCGACGAAAAAACCAAAGCTGAAGCCACCGCAGTACTGGCTGCCATAGGGCTCACCCTGTCCGATGCCGTGCGCCTTATGCTGATGCGGGTTGCCGCTGAAAAAGCACTGCCATTTGATCCGCTCATTCCGAATGCCGAGACGATAGAAGCTATTATGGAGTCGCAACGAGGAGAGCTTATCGCCGTTGGTTCCAGAGAAGAATTATTCAGGGTGCTTAATGAGGAGGATTGAGCTATCCCGGAAATTCAGGCATGACTATCGAAGAGAAAAATCAGGAATGTATGGGAAATCCCTTGATGCTCTATTAAATGGAATCCTTGATCTCCTCGAGTCCGATGAGGTCTTGCCGCCCAATGCCGTCGATCATGCGCTTATGGGAAAATTCACAGGGTACCGCGATTGCCATATCAAGCCTGATCTTATTTTGATCTACCGCAAAACAGGCGACGACGTTCTTGAGCTGGTTCGTCTTGGATCACACAGTGAACTCGGATTATAATGTCAACTCCCTGGCGTCCGAAACCGTCAACCCAACCCGGCCAACATACCTATCCCGCTCATCCTCAAGAAGCCTCGCGTAAACCTCCGTCTGCGTGATTGAGCTTGTGGCAAAGATAGTCACTCACCACCTTCAATGGCATCCCCGCAGAGAGGCACAGCGTGGCAAATGTGTGCCTGGTGCAATTGAAACTTATCGGCTTTGCGATTTCCTCCCGCTTGCACCATAGATGCCCAATCAGCTACCCAAAGAAGCCTCAAATTCCGCGTATCTCGCATGTTCTCGTATTTTTTATCGCCTGGCGCTTCGCTCAGTTGCCCAATGAAGCGCGAACTTTTTTGTTCTCTTCATGCAAGAAAAAGATGCTGCGGAATTGGGTCAGTTGCAGTGCCTGGTTAGCTGCTTTATTCTTCATAATCCGGATATTGCTCAGGATTAACTCCCGTTGACTCAACTATAATCGGATATTTTTTATTTTTTTCTTCTATTATTTTCTTTCGTGACTTCTTAATCTCAAATAACCAGTGATCTCCGAAATCAAAAAGATAGTATAATTTATATCCCGTCATTGGATATATTTCATTCAGTTTAGTTTTCTTGGAAACTGAATAAGCCTTATTTTCAGGCTTCTTACCAACGTAAAATTCGTATAAATGATCGTCATCAAAATCTACGATCTTTTGAATATAGTTATGTAACTGCCGCAGCGAAAAGTCCTCTTTGACCTCTACGGTTTTAGACCAAGGGATGTCACTCTCATCATACGGAAACGAAATATGTAATTTGTAAACTTCCATTTGCTCCTCTTTTTATAACCCGTTAACGTCTGGATTTGCAATGTGCCGACAGTTCCACGTCAGAAGATAATCAACTCCATTGACTGTGGCAATTGCAATGCGGAGCGGATGACGTTGGACATTACGAGCCGAACCTTTTCGCCACCTGCATCACTCTCAGAGGTACTCTCTTTTCTGCCGCTTGCACCCGGAGAAACAAAAAACCCGTGAGGCACGGTTCCTTGTGAATAGTTTATGTTTTGAAATTCATATACTCCGGTAAATTGCCGTACAAAAAAAGAGTCATCATGAAAACGGACGTAAACGAACAGAGCAAAACTGTCAAGTCTGCTGCCCGAAAAGATGCAAAGCAAAGCAATGAGAGCAAAGCCCGTCTTGAAGCGAGAATCTCCAGGGCAACCCATACCCGGATAAAACTTGCCGCAGATATTCAGGGGAGAACAGTAACCGATTTTGTCGTACATGCTGCTCTCGAAGCTGCCACAAAAACAATCGAAGAGAATTTTGTTGTTCAGTTGTCAATGGAGGGACAAGAGGCTTTTGCCGAAGCCCTGCTGAATCCACCAGAACCTAATGACGCTCTTCGACGAGCCTTCGAAAGACAGTCAGCACTTACAGGCAGGGACGGCTCGCCATCGATAAAAGCTATCAGGGAGAGGGACTTGGCAGCACGCTCATTGCAGACGCACTGATACGCTCATCAAGTTCTTCGATGGCTGTTTATGCCTTGCTGGTCGATGCAAAAGACGAGAGCGCAGCAACGTTTTACCTGCACCATGGATTCATTCCCTGTATCGGTGCACCTCATACATTGTTTCTGCCATTAGGCACACTCAGGAAACTCTGACTGCTCATCAGCAGCAACCATCAACTTACGCGCCGAACCTTTTCCCCACGCCAGCCTCGGTCTCAGAGGCACTGTTTTTCTTGCTGGCAGAAGTTTTATCGGCTGTTTTTATACTCGATGATAAAATCAGCCGAATCATGCCCTACAAAACCAGAACACTTGAGCGCTTTTTCCTCCAAGCGAGTCAACAATTCCCTACATGACGTGGAAGTATCTGGGTTGCTAAAGGTTGCACGAGCGGCAAGGGTCTTTCTGGACGGCGCATGTCTACTGAAATCGATGCCCGAGATTGGCCGCCCAATGGAGGATGACACTCGCAGACGCGAAGAGCTTCCCTCTTTTGGTGCTGGCACTTTTGTGCTTCGCTATATGTGGGACAAACAGGATACGGTTGTTATTATTCGTGTCTGGCACAGCAAAGAGATCAGAATTTAGAGCCTTAAAAGCCCACTATCTTCATCTGAATCCATCGGGCGAAATGGCACTTCTGATTCTTTCATAAAAGTTTAAGCAGTTGTGTGCGTCCCGTCATCTCGCTTAAAATTAAACGATTATCGAAGCTTTTCGTTACTTTTCCTTTCTGATGAGCAAAAGAACCTGAATACCGGGCCGCTCACGACTTTTCGGCTTACATCGGACCGAAAAAAACACCGGAACCGCCATTTTACCGTTCCTGAACCCAATGCTGAAAGCCATCTCGCCACATATTCACAAACTGATGCCAATGTGCCTCAACGTGCCTGCGAACGAACGACCCGAACCCTTCCCTTTTCGGCAGGTCGGCACTCATGATATCGGCAACTCTTCTTCCTATGAACAACACCTCCAACAACATTCGATATGAAAGGAGCAATCAGAAAAATAAGCATCAACGGGTATAAGTCGATTCGTGAGTTGAAGGAGTTTGAACTCCGTGATCTGAACATCATCATCGGGGCCAATGGCTCCGGAAAAAGCAATCTTGTCCAGGTTTTTCAGTTGCTGATGGCGATGTCGCGTAAAGGGTTGCAGAAATTTATCCTTGAAAACGGCAACGCGGACAACTTTCTCTACAATGGGCCGAAGCACACTCCTACAATTTCGATGGAGTTTGAATTCGAGTCTCATAGCGATTACAGACAAGGATCGAACTACTACCGTTTTGACTTGACCCCTACTGTAGACGATACCTTTCTTGTCATTGAAGAACGGAAATATGTTACAACGAATTGGCGGCCTTATGGCAGTCCATCACTTGAAAGCCGACTGGAGGACGAGCAGGAAGAGCCATCTGCTACGGGAGGACATGGGGTAGGCTATTTTATTTATCGATCCATAGCCAACTGGATGGTCTATCACTTCCATGACACCAGTTCTACGGCCCCCATGCGCCGCTACCAGATCATCGAAAACAATGCTAAGCTCGGAAGCGACGGCGGCAATATCGCCCCGTTTCTGCTGAAATTGAAAACCGGCAACAAGTTCCCTGCCCCTTCATATTATAAAGAGATTATCAATACCGTCCAGTTGGTCATGCCTTTTTTTGACGACTTCCGTCTTGATGTGATCAATATGGGTGAAAAAGATATGGTCAGACTGAGTTGGCAACAGAAAGGCTCCGATTTTCCGATGCAGCCCTATCACCTCTCCGATGGCTCCATTCGGTTCATCTGCCTCGCTACTGCGTTGTTGAATCCATTTCCGCCTTCCGTCATTGTCATTGACGAACCAGAACTTGGCCTGCATCCGGAGGCCATAAGGATTCTCGGAGAACTGATTCGTGATGCGGCAAAACGAACGCAGATCATTGTCGCAACGCAGTCCCCCCTGCTGCTCGATCAGTTTTCCATCGAAGATATCGTGGTGGTAAACCGCAGAGAGGGACAATCTGTTTTTGAACGATTGCATCGTGCCGATTTCGATGAATGGCTGGAAAATTATTCTGTCGGTGAGCTCTGGTCACGGAATATCATTGCTGGAGGCACCTGCCATGAATGATTATGCCGAAGTAATTGTGCTTGCAGAAGGGCCAACAGAACAACTCTTCGTCAAACGGTTGCTGGCGCCATATCTGGCGCATCAAGGCGTGTTTCTTACACCTGTCATTTTGAATAAGCCTGGTGAAAAAGGTGGCGATGTCAAATTTGCACGCGCCCGTAATGATATCGAGAAACATCTGAAACAAAGAAAGAATACCTGGATAACGTTATTGGTCGATTACTACGGAATAGGCAGCGATTGGCCCGGATACGCGGAATCAAAAAAGCAGACGCAGCATACCCGTAAGGCCCAGATCATGAACCAGGCTACGGCTGAAAAGGTCGATACCCTGTTCTCAGACCTCAATTCCGCCCAGCGTTTCATTCCTTATCTCTCCATGTATGAGATCGAAGCCCTCTACTTCAGTGACCCGCCTGGTCTTGCCGAACAGTCTGGAGTGCCGCAAAAAGCAATCGAACAGATTCTGGCCACATGCGGCGAGCCGGAGAACATCAACGATCACTCAACAACCGCTCCTTCAAAAAGGCTGGAAAAACTCTCGAGCCGGTTCAAAAAAACCACAACCGGCATTGCCATAGCCACTACCATAGGCATCCCTAAAATGCGGGAATCATGCCCGTTATTCAATAACTGGGTAACACAACTCGAGAATCTCTCGCACTGACAACTCCGAAAACCGACGTTTTACCTGCAACGTGATGTACGGGACCTCGCCAATGTCGGCGACGAAAGTGCATTCCTGAGATTTCTCCGCTCCTGTGCGGCACGCACCGGCCAGATGCTCAATATCCTGGACCTTTGCCGCAACAGCGACATCAACCATGCGACCGGAAAACGATGGCTCTCGATTCTTGAAAATTCAGGCATCATCTACCTGCTCGAACCGTGGCACACCAATATCAACAAAAGAGTGGTGAAAACTCCGAAACTGTACTTCCTCGATACGGGGCTTGCGGCGTGGCTGACCGAGTGAACATCACCTGAAACGCTGGAAGCTGGAGCTATGTCAGGAGCCATTCTTGAAAGCTGGGTTGTATCGGAGATCATCAAAAGCTGGTGGCACAACGGAAAGCGTGCCCCCATTTATTACTATCGCGACAAAGACGCCAAAGAGATCGATCTGCTCATTCATCAGGACGGCACACTCTATCCAGTCGAAATAAAAAAATCGGCAAATCCGGGAAAAGAGGCCATTCGCCACTTTGATGTACTTCAAACCCTGAAACAACCGATCGGGCAGGGATGCATCATCTCGCTTGCCCCCATATACCTCCCGATCACATCAACCATCGATAACGTCCCTGCAGGAATGGTGTAAACCGGAGTCAGGAATACAGGGCATAATCCCTATTTGAATCTCGAACCTCGTCGAGGCTCCACAGGGTAAATCATCAAGCTCTGGTTTATCCCTGTTTTGCGGCGCCATCCACCAGTGTTCCGTTAATGAACTTGTGAATAATACTTGCTACATAAGTCTGGTACGGCAAACCTTCTTTGATGGCCTTTCTTTGTAACTCAGTGAGGTCTCTTTCAGAAATCCGAATATTCAGCCTCTTATCTTTTTTTAAAGAATTACCAGCATACTCAGCCAACTCTTTTCTTCTTTTTGAAAGATCGGGAACAGGAACCCATTCACCTTTTTCAAAGCTATCCAGTATTTCCTTCTCTTCTTTGGTCAGTTTAGCTTTCATGTTTTTCTCCTAAATATTGCTGAGTGGCCTTCCTGCTCGGGATAATGGTTTTCAGAAACAATTCTTCCTCATTTTCAACATAAGGTACGAGATATGCGTAATTGGTCACGCTCAATACCATGATTCGTTATTCAGGGTATACCTCCTGGTTGGGATGGAGATAGTCGTCCAATATCTCACCCCTTTCAACAAAAAAAACCACATCCTCGAAACAGATTCCCCGTGATGCTTTGAGTACCACGCTCTTTTCGGTGTTTCAATTGATTCTTTTCATTTTGTCAATTTATCACAAGGTGTGCAGTTTGGCAATGCTATACCGAGGTTTCGGGCAAGGTTAAGCGATGAAAACAGGGAGCGGGTCTTGTGTTTTAGCATGCAATCGGTAAAATCTCAAAACACAAGAGATATCCATTTTTTACTACGACTCTGACCTCCGCAACATTATGGCCGAATACAAGCCCAGAGCCGGAGCCGCCACCGGTGCTGTAGAAGCTCCGAGAGGCGTCCTCTACCACCAATGGAAATGGACGATGACGGCAAGCGGACTGCATCATTCCGACAACCCAGAACAACGCCAATATCCGTTACGACCTGAAGGCGCTTGCCGCCGAGGCCATGAAGGAAGGGAAAACCAACCGCGAGACTGAAAAGCTCTGTGTCATGCTGGTGATGTCATACGACCCCTGCATTTCATGTTCGGTACACTGAGGGGGGACATACCCTGGGAGCGCCGGGCTCCAGCCCAGCCCCCTCCCGATAGAATTCGGAACGGCATTATAACGATGGCAGTACCCCCATCTGCATTAGTCTCAAAGGTTGCATCTTGTTTTCGGCTATTTTTATACTCGATGATAAAATCAGCCGAAAAACGCTATAGCCGATACCAGTTTCCACCACTGTCAGAATCTGAAGCGCTGCAGCATCCTGCCGGTCAGTTCATAAACCACGTCTCCTTGACTACTCTGAACGAGTACAGCTTCGATGCAGGGCATCAGTCGCCCGCCCATAGCCGTGAGATGGGTATGGCATAGAGCCTGTCACCAAATCCTGCAACAGATTCACCATCGTAGAGCACCACACCTGCTGCAAAGTTATTTTGCACGGCGTCTTTCAGCTTGCGCAGGCCCTTGAAATCATCGCTGGTTACGGTTGAAGCCGCCTTGACCTCCACTCCTGCCACAAGCCCTTCGGATTCCAGCACCACATCGACTTCGACCTGATCCTTGTCACGGAAATGGCTGAAGGCGACAGCTTCTTCATGCCAACTGGCCAATCGTCGCAACTCCTGATAAACGAATGTTTCCAGCAGCCTGCCAAACAGTGGGCGATCCCCCCACAGTGAGTTACCGTTCAATCCAAGCAAGGCGCAGGCCAGTCCAGTGTCGCCTACATGCAGCTTGGGTGTCTTTACCAGCCGCTTCATCCGGTTCCTGTGCCATGAAGGCAATTCGTCCACCAGAAAAATCCGGGACAAGAGCGTCAGATATTCGCGAATCGTCTGGCGGCTGATCTGAAACGGCGCAGCCAGCTCGGAGACATTCACCAAGCACGCGGTTTGTCCAGCGGCCAGCCAGCGAATCCGCAAGTTTCGGCACCAGCAGCACATTGGCCGACCCCGTCAGAATGAAGCGCCCGGGCAACCGGCGGGTATCCACCGCAGCCTTGAGCGAGGTAAACAGTTCCGGTACCCGCTGCACCTCGTCCAGCACCGCCCGTTCCGGCAAATCGGCCACATAACCGATCGGATCGGTCTGGGCCGCCGCCCGCTGGACATCATCATCAAAAGTGAAATAGGCAAAACCGGCCTCATCGCCCACCAGTCGGGCCAGCGTGGTCTTGCCGCACTGCCGCGGGCCGTGGAGTAGAACCACCGGCGAATCTGCCAGAGCTTCCACGATGCGCGGGCGCAGAAAACGGGGATGGATGGTCTCTTCACTCATGACGGCTATCTGTAATTCAATCTTCGGCCAATTGCAAGATTCAGTTCGTCTGATTGTCGGCGATGATACGTCCAATTGTCAATATAGATAACAATAATCACATCGCCACATCCCCGTTCATGTATCAGAAGAAGAAAACGCTACGCTCAGTACCCGTTCTGAGCCGATGCTGTTATTGGCATTTGCATTACGAGGTACTATCGCGATAAGGATGCCAAAGAGGTTGATCTGCTCATTCATCAGGACGGGACACTCTATCCGGTCGAAATAAAAAAATCGGCTAATCCGGGAAAAGATGCCATTCGCCACTTTGAAGTGCTTCAAACACTGAAACAACCGATCGGGCAGGGATGCATCATCTCGCTTGCCCCCATGTATCTCCCGATCACATCAACCATCGATAACGCACCTGCAGGAATGGTGTAACCCGGTGACCTCAGGGTTCGGCCACATTTCACGCGCTACGGGAATGGCGCGTGACGTACTTACGAAGCACACCATCCATTCGCGATTGCCACCCTTCACCGGTTGACTTGAAGTAGGCGATGACCTCGGGGCTATAACGCACCGACACAAGCAGCTTCTTGTTTTCAGACCTCGGACGACCACGCATGGCGCGGATTGGCACCATCGCCTTTAGTTGCTTTGGCGTGATTGGCTGCGCGTCAGGATCACTTTTGGCTGCCGCAGTAATGATCTTGTCCTCTTCCACAGTGGGCATGAGGATAGTTGAACGCTTAGAGATTTTCGACATAGTGTTTCACCTCTCGACGATTGGCGCGGCGCAGGCTGATGACCCTTCGCACTTCGCCTCGGTCTACAAATGCCACGCAGTACAGGATTTCGGTTTGCGGAGCGAGCGCAATCATTCGCGACTCGCCGTACTCAAACCGTTCATCAAACCAGACCAGTGCGGCTTCCCAGTCGAGGTCGCCTGCCATAGCCAGAGACACACCGTGCTTCGCTTGGTTGGCTGCGTCCTTGGCGGGATCGAACTCGACTCTCATAACTTTAATGTAGCTACAATTAATGAGATTGTCAAACGAACCGTGCGGCGATCTTCTATGGGGCCTAACGCCCACCTCACAGGAACCTAAAGCATAGCGAAGCGGCGCTTTTGGTTTCCTGTGCAGGTGTTTGTTATAAGTTTGATCGGTAAATGTATGAGTCTTCTATGAAATGACCGTTAATTGTATTCCTAGAAAACCTAATACCAGAAATTCCATCGCCTGTACCTATAGCAAACTTCAAAAGTTGAACAACTTGATTCGCTGTATTTGTAACACCAATGTCATTCAAAGATATTACTTCCTCTTCTTTCGATGCAGAACTGTTCGCACTAACTACTTTTTTGTAGTACTCACGTGGCCCTAGTGAATCGACCAAAGGCGAAGCAATTATTAGTTTCCAAGCTTTATCTTCTGAAAAATAAAGCCAAAACGCGCTCTTTATCTCAGCCTGCTCGGCATCAAGTCTTTCTACTAGCTTGGCACCGGCTTTTATCATAGAGTCTGAAAGACTCTCTGTTACCAAAATGTCTTTAGCCATGCCAATATTCCTGATTGATTGTGTGTAATTGCTTCATAGAGATCTTTTGCTTTTCTTTCTTCGACTCTACTTTCGTATCTCGCCTTTTCATTCCAATCTTTTGCGACAGCCCAGTTAAGTTGAAAATTCCCGTCTTCCTGTTCTTTTTCACTCAGCTTTTGCTTTAAACCTGCGACACCCAGCAAATCTGTTAGTTTATGGCTGTAACTATTTTTAGCTAACTCTAAATTTGGGAAATCGTACTGCTGCACCTGCTTCGCAATGCATACTTTTATGGCACATTCCAGCGAATATCCAGCAAGGTAATACGCCCCCTGGTAACTTTCAGCATCGAGGAGAGCCTTAGCCTCCTTTATCCTGATTTCAACGAGCTCTTCTAAATCATTTTTGTTCATATGAGCATTGGTCTCATTTTGATTCACTTATAACAACATTTAGACTGATCTGCCTGATTCAGGAAAAGCAGAAAGCTGCATTCTGTATAAAACATCTTAAATATCGTATTCACAGGTCAGACAATTGATTATTTATAAATAATTTAAACGCATCAACAATCATTTAACCCTGCCGGTTTATACAGATCGGTCTAAACCGGAAACAAGCATATCAGCAGGGCTTTTTACACCACGACCACCTTTGTTCAAAACATGGGTATACATCATTGTGACGCTTACATCTTTACGCCCCATTCCGGAATAATGCGAACAATAATTTTATGCCTGCAGCCGGTGTCCATCTTTATTGTCAGGCGACTATCTCTCTTTTTCGAAATATTTCACTCGCTTCAAACCCTTGAAATGCTGATCCTGTGTCCAGAGCATACAATTGTATTTCGAGGAAGTGGCATAAATTATACTGTCAGCTAACGCCAATTTGTAGTCTTTGCCAATCTTCGCAGAATAAATTGCCAGATCTGCGTCGAGTTCGATCACTCTTCCTTGTCTCATATGAGCGACGACCAGTTAAAGCTTGATCTTCGTTTGATTGGCTCAATAATTTCTTGACGACTTCTTAAAGGGTAATTGATGGAACAACAAGGGATGAGATATCTTCTATCGCTCCAGCAACAGAATCACCAACGTTGCTGCCAGCAAAGTATTCCAACCAGCATGAAGAGTCAACAACACTCATATTCTCTCTTCTTCTCTTTTGATCTCAGTGTTAATACCCTTAAAGATACCTTTGAGCGATTTCATCGGCTGGATTGGTACAAGTTCAATCCGACTGCCATAGGTGATGATCTCCATCGTTGTTCCGGCACGAAGACCAATATCTTCTCTAATTTCTTTGGGTATAACAACCTGAAACTTACTTGAAACAGTAACCGTATTCATTAAGTACCTCCATGGGTTACAATAATACGATTAATTGAGGCCATCAAGGCTTCTTACTCCATGAGCACTTCTGTTCAAAACATGGGTATGCATCATCGTGGTGCATGCATTCCTATGTAAGAAGAATACACCAGATTTTCAAGTATTTGAAGATCATAATAACTCACATCGTCTTTCGCACAATCAGTACGAAGTAAGGATGAGCCTCTCATAGTTCACCCGCCCATCGCTTCAGTTATCCAATCCCTTGCAAACTGGCTGAGACGGGCTATGCCGAGGTTTCGGACGAGTTCAACCGGGTCGCCATTCGTTCCAAGTAACATGTCAATTGCCCTGATCTCTTCAGTGCAAATGTATTCGACTTTGCGCATTTCATCAAGGATGCTTTCGAGATCGCCTTCGATATCGATATCGCCGTCGGGATCATCATCGGAACGGGCAAAAAAGTTGGTTGGTGGCATCTGCTTCGGGTCGCCAGCGATGATAACCTGTTTAGCGCGTGCGAGGGAGCCTACCGCGTCCCAGACGGTAATCTGCGATGCTTCGTTGAAGATGACGACGTCGAACAGCGCCTGATCGGCAGGCAGATACTGGGCGACGGGAGCAGCATTTTGAACAGGTATGAGTCAAAACCCGCTAATGAAAACTAACGTGTGGCTTTACTCCCAAAACAGCTCCAACACGACGCAAAAATGCCAGACTGACGTTTCTGTACGCTCCTGATTCCAACCGGGAAATCGCAGCTTGTGACGTATGTGCCTGACGTGCAAGCTCTTTTTGAGTCATACCGGCAGTCATGCGGAGATGGATAATCTTTTTTGCGACGTCAAATTCCTCTTCGAGAGCATCATACTCTTTTTTGAACTCTTCATCCTTGAGATTCTCTGCAAGCAGGTCATCAAAATTAGTTGTCTTCATTGCATCAACTCCTCTATAAAAATCTTGCGTAATTTTTGAGCCTTTTCAATTTCGCCATGATCTGTTTTCATCTCCTTTTTTATGTAGCCTGATGTTGCCACATACAGGGTGCCCCTATGATGGAAGTAGAATATTCTGCAAATATCAGTGCCAACGTTGACACGCAATTCTTTAAGACCATCTGTGCCTGCCAATGTTTTTGAATGCGGCTCAGCAAGCCTGTAGCCGCATCAATTAGCCGCTCTCGGGCATGCTTTTGCAAAGCAGGCGCTCGAAAAGAGAAAAAACGACCGGGAGATTGAAAAACTGTGCGAAATGATGGTTCACTCTTACGATCCCCGCAATTCATGCCCGGTTGAGTGAGGAACTTCACAGAAATTATTACATAACATAATTTCAACAAAATACAGAATAAAGCCTTGTACTATACAGATTCTTCTTACATTGTCTTACGCGAATACTTGCGTTTGCGTAAAGTATCCTTCTAACATTTAAAAAAAAAGAACGATGAAAAAGAACACATTTATTTCGTTACTACTATTGGTTGGACTTGGACCTGTGTTAACAGGTTGTGCAACGATTATGGATGGGTCAAAACAAAAAATCGGTTTTTCCAGCAATCCAACAGGTGCTGCAGTTAGCGTTGATGGCAAAACATTAGGGAACACTCCTTTAACTGAAGATTTGTCGACAAAGGATATCCATACCGTAAAGATGGATTTGGTTGGTTACCACCCATACGAAATGACACTAACCAAGAAAACAAATAGCTGGGTATGGGGTAACATTATTTTCGGTGGTTTTATCGGATTAGGCATCGATGCTATCACAGGCGGACTGTATAGATTAACCCCTGAACAAGTAAATGCAGACCTGAAAGTAAAAGGACTCTCATCATCTGACATAAAGGATAAAACTCTTTATGTTACAGTGACACTGCAGCCAGATGCTTCCTGGCAGAAAATTGGCGTTATGAACTGATACGCAAACCCGGCTTTTTCAATAACAGCCAAATTGCGCCACCTGCCGAAAGATAGTGCTCTAAACCAGCAAAAAGGCGGAAAAGTGTAGTTACTGTTCCGCCTTTTATGGCAGCAATCATTTAGATGCTTGACAACTTAAAGAATCTCGACAAGCTCGATTTCAAAGGTGAGATCCTGACCTGCGAGGGGGTGATTGGCATCAAGCGTGACTGAGGTATCACTCAAGTCAACCACCATAACCACGGCATGCTGGTTGTCGGGAAGCCCGACCTGAAGCTGCTGGCCGATTTCAAGTTCCATATCGGCAGGAAACCGCTCACGATCAACATCGGTTACCAGCTCTTTACTGTGCTCTCCATATGCCTCAACGGCAGGGATAACGGAAGTCCTTTTCTCTCCGGGGGCCATATCGAGTACTGCTGTATCGAATCCTATGATAACCTGCCCACCCCTTCGATTATCCGCTCTCTTGCAAATTGGCTGAGACGGGCTATGCCGAGGTTTTCAAGGACGTTCTGGCGGATTTTGTCGCGCAATGCCAGAGCTATGGCCGCGAAAGGAGAATCGAAATCCCCCATGGAGCCATGAACGGCTGCTCCGAGTATGGATGACCCGCGTTCGGCGTATTCGAGAAAATGCTTCAGGTCGATAACGGCTCTTGCCGATGTTCGGGAGAGATCAATGCGGTCAGGGCTGAGCATTGAAAAAACGATCATCTCTGATCGAGCCCGTATAAGCGCCACATTGAGACGCCGTTCGACACCGTCACGGTTGAGCGGGCCGAAATTCATGGTAGTGTGACCCGACTGGTCAGGGCCGTAGGTGACGCTAAACAGAATGATATGGCGCTCGTCCCCCTGCACGGTTTCGAGGTTCTTGACAAAAAACGGTTCGAGGGTATGCTCGCCCCGATCATTTCATCAAGGATGCTTTCGAGATCGCCTTCGATATCGATATCGCCGTCGGGATCATCACTGGCAAAAGGATCTTTCCCGCCACGCAGAACAATCAGAGCTTCACAACCCCTCGGCACGCGGGATAGCCGCTGCAGCCCCAAAACTGTTTGCCATCGTTTATTCCTGCCTTGGCTGTCCGCAACACCATGGGCTTGCCACATTGCGGGCATGAGGGAATGGAACCAGCAGGTTCGAGTGAACCGGAGTGCTCCTCCTGCTGCCGTTTACGCTCTACCAAGCGGGCTACAGCAAGTTGCTCACTATAGCCCCCGCCCTCAATAAACGCCTTTTCCAGCGCAGCAATCTGCTGGTCGAGCAGGTAATTCGCCTGATTGATAAGGCAGATAATCGCATTGGAGCGAATGGCAGCATCATCATGCTCCAGCCATGGCGCGTACAGCTCCCACCGCTCCTGATCACCAATATTGGTCAGATCGGAGTGATCAGGAGAGCTTTGCCTGAACCGTTTCGGCACATCGCGAACGGCATACGCGTCCTGGCTTGAAGGCGGCCATTGAGGAAGGTGCCGGTGGCGCAGATAGTCCTCAAAATCAAGCAGAAGCTCCTCAAGGCTGGCCCGTGCAACATTAATCAACCGCAGTTCTGTTTGTGAGGAGGTTGCCGCAGCACGGCTCCCCTCAGCAATGTTCTGCCTACCGGAACGGGCCGCCTGGATCATCTGATCCACTGTACGCGATCGGGAATCAATGAACTTCTCGCAAAACCAGTAAGTGGCGTCATATATCAGAGTGGCCGTCTGAAAACTGGCGCTCTTACGATAGCCGCCACTCGGTCGCAGCTTTTTCACAGGGTTCATGCTGAGAAAATCACAATTTTAAATATAACGCTAACGAGCAACGCCCCGTGCCACCTTACGGAACCTGAAAACACCAAAGCGCATCATTGTAAGGATGCGCTGGAACGGACGGTTAAGCATAGCGTTACGCAATCAATGCGGTTCGTTCCTCATAGCATCCATGGTTCTATTTCAGCAACTGAATATTTCCAGCAGCCACTTTACCATTCTTTTCAACCATATCATACTTGACTTTATCGGCTTCATTTAAGGTAGCAAGCCCAGACTTTTCAAGTTCGTTGATATGCACAAATACATCCGCTCCGCCATTATCAGGGATAATAAAACCAAAGCCTTTCATTTTATTAAACCATTTCACCGTACCGGTATCAGCCATCACAGGGGTGGTCATGAGAATGGACAGAGCAAACGCAATCCCATAAATTTGTTTCAGATTTTTCATAATGAAACTCCTAAGATTAGCTCCCAAATTAATGTTGTTTGGCATGTATGGGAGTAAAACAGACCAAACCAAATGATTTGTAGCGACTTTGCAAGCGAAGCATGGTTGGCTTATTTATCTGGATATCGGGTGGCCTACGATAAAAGCGTTTGCACACCCTCGGCTTTTTTCATCTCAAATTCTTCTCCAGCAAAATACCGTATCGCGATCTCTTGGCGACGATTGGGAGTGTGTCTAACGACCAAGCGCTCACCAGCGCATGCGCATTAGCGCGAAACGTCCGTGCGCAGCACGCATTGCCACGCATGGCTTTAACCGGCACCATATCTTCAATAAAAGCTTCTGGAGCAATACGTTATTTGTGCTGCCAAGTAACAGCAGCAAAAAGAATTCCTGCCTGATTGTCCATTAACCGCTAACTCCCAATCAGCAGAATGGACGGCTTCTTTCTGTACAAGACAACCTCACAATCATAATGAAAGAGCAGTCAACTAATTATTTAAACCTGCCGGTTTATAATGACAAGTATAAACCCACAATAAACACGGACTCCCTCTTAAAAGGGAAAAAAGAGGGCCCAAGCAAAAATAGCAGTTTTTCAAGTAAATGTCTGTTATAATCATGCTCGGAGCTCTGAATTGATCAGTCGGATCCATCCAATCTAACCGATCCGACCGATCAATCATAATCTACAAAAAAACGGCGGAAAAGCTTTTTGCTGTTCCGCCTTTTATGGCAGCAATCATTTAGATGCGTGATAACTTAAAGAATCTCGACAAGCTCGATTTCAAAGGTGAGATCCTGACCTGCGAGGGGGTGATTGGCATCAAGCGTGACTGAGGTATCACTCAAGTCAACCACCATAACCACGGCATGCTGGTTGTCGGGAAGCCCGACCTGAAGCTGCTGGCCGATTTCAAGTTCCATATCGGCAGGAAACCGCTCACGATCAACATCGGTTACCAGCTCTTTACTGTGCTCTCCATATGCCTCAACGGCAGGGATAACGGAAGTCCTTTTCTCTCCGGGGGCCATATCGAGTACTGCTGTATCGAATCCTATGATAACCTGCCCGCCCCCAATTGTAAACTCCAGTGGTTCACGGTCAACTGATGTGTCGAACATCGTACCGTCATCAAGCGTTCCGGTATAATGAACCCTGACGGTATCTCCCTGTTTTGCCTGCGCCATGCACTCCTCCTTTTTAACTGATCAAAAACATTTACTTTAATAAAATTCAAATCCTTACCAATCCCTCATCAAAAGGGCGCGACAACGATCAGAATAGTTTGCGAAACTATGGAAAAAACGGCAAAAATCACATTTTTTTATGTTTCAGGAGCCATTTTACCCTTATCCATCTCCATCGTCAGTTTCGGCAACCATCCGGGATAGTTACTCTTGATGAACTCGATCAACTGTTCACGCACCAGACAGCGCAGTTCCCATACGTTGGAGGAGTTGGCTGCACTCACAAGCACCCGTATCTCGACCGATTTTTCGGTGATATTGGTTATATGAAGTTGTGCCACGCGACCATCCCAGAGGGGAGTTGATGCCAAAACCCGTTCGAGCTCATGGCGGAGCGTTTCGGGATTAACGGTATAATCCGTATAGAAAAACACCGTGCCAAGCAGCTCTGCAGATGTTCGTGACCAGTTCTCAAAGGGACGATCAATAAACCAGTTGATGGGGACAATAAGGCGACGCTGATCCCAGAGCTGAACAACAACATAGGTCAGGGTAATCTCTTCAATTCTCCCCCACTCGTTTTCAACAACGACCACGTCATCGATGCTGATCGGCTGCGTAATGGCAATCTGAATTCCGGAGATAAGGGTTGTGAGGCTTTTTTGGGCTGCAAAGCCAATAATCACGCTGGCAATACCTGCAGAGGCAAGAATACTTAACCCAACCTGACGAACCGTATCAAAGGTCATCAGCACACTGGAAACAGCAAGAAGCAGAAGAAGCACATTGAGAATCTTGCGGGCGAGGCTGACATGGGTGGATATTTTTCTTGCAGATTCGTTTTCCCGGACTTTTGCCGCATATCGTTGCAGGATCAATTGCTCAAAAACCCTGAACAGTCGCATGAAAAACCAGACGATACCGATAATGGCAATAATGAGGAGGAGGTGCCGGAGAATATCCCTTATATCCGCAGGGAAGGGTATTGCATGGAGAAGCATGGTCAGAGCCACAAGAGAGAGAAGCAAACGGAACGGCCAAGCCATGAGTTCCAAAGGAACACTGGCGCCTCTGATCGAAAAACGGATGGCCGCCAGCGCTCTGCTGAAAAGCGAATTTGCCGCCAGATAACCAATCAGGGCAACCAGAACCACCAGTGCCGGTATCAGGTAACCACCCTGAACCAAATCCCAAAAATTCTGGATGATCTCCATATGCATACAACAGTAAGCTCACTCCGAGTCAAATGACCCGGAGATTTCCACAATATCCTATCCTTTCAGTCGGGCAAATTCACTTTTTGAACGACTCACGCAATCTTCAATAGCCATACCGCCAAAATAATTACCAGTCAGGAGCAGACTCTTCTTTCCCTTCAACAATGCGTCCGTTTTTTCAAGCCACTGATGATGGCCAAGCCGAAGCGTAGGCACGGTATTCTGTTTTGATTCGGTATGCTCTATCTTCGAAAATCCAATACCAAGCACCTCTGTGATGCGACTTCTTTTCGTCTTTTCATCCAGACCCGGCTTGAAATGGAAAACAAAACCACGATAGTTATCGTCTGGTACGGTATCGCGCGATACGACTGAAAAGAAAACGTCGTTGGGTGCAATAAGAGCTGCAACAGGTTTGAGCTTGACATTCTCCTTGCGGACAATGACCCCGACAGAATCAACGTCAGCAGCCTTGAGCTGGCCAAGATGGTTTGCGATATCGGGCTGAATACCTTTCAATAGCTTTGAGGTGACCGAAGAGGGTGTTGCAAAAACAAGTGTTTTGGCTGAATACTCTCCACCTCCGGCACTCCTGATTTCATAGAGGCCATCTTTATACACCACTGAATTGACATCCTGACTGGTAAAAACATTCAGACCGCTTTTTGCGGAAATGGCCCGTGCAACACTCTGCAAACCGTTGGTGAAGGTATAGTTCTTCAGCATATCCTTTCTCTTCTCCCGGCTTTTAAACATCATATCGGCAGGAAAATCGTCCGTTTTCTGTGAAGGAACAGCATTGAAAAAATGGCTGATCACCTCCCGGTAGTTGCGTTCTCCCACAATCTTTGAATAATAGGAGCTAACGCTCAATCCGGTTTTCTTCAGTTTGAAGAGGTTCGGGACGGAAACAAGCAGTTCCAGAATGTGAAGCTGGGAAACAATAGATTTGATTTTTCCATTGACAAAGAGGGTAAAGGGCACCTTGGCACGGGGAATGATCGAATCCTTCAGGCCACACCCTTCAACAATATCGAGCAGATTCTGGTATGAGCTGTAACAGGTATGAGCGCCAAGTTCCATCCAGAAATTCTTGCCGTGGGCGTTGTACTGAGGGGAGGCAAAAGAGCCGCCGATCGTATCATTTTTTTCAAGCAGCGTGGTTTTCATGCCAGCCTGCACACAATAATAAGCAAGGCTGAGGCCGCTTATGCCACCGCCGATAACAACAACATCGTTTTGCATCATAAAAGAAAAAAGAGTTTCGTGAGATGCGTTTAAAAAAAACAGGAAAGGCCGGGGCAGCATGAAAAGCACCGCGCCTGTCGGAAAGAATCAATAACTTCTGGCCCAATTTAGTGAAATCGGAGAAGAAGACCGCTGGAAAAGTTCAGAAGGAGTTCCACGATTATGGCTGCGGCTCCTCTGCCCGATAGTTTTGCGAGTAGCGCACATAGTTTTCCGGTGACTCCTCAATATTGCGTCGTTCAGCATCAGTAATCGGGCGCATCACTTTAGCGGGAACACCGGCAACGAGCATTCCTGAAGGCACCGTAAACCCCTGCCTGACCAGTGATCCGGCGGCAACAATCGACCAGGGCTCAACAACACAGTCATCAAGCAGCACTGCGCCCATGCCGATCAGCACATAGTCCTTCACCGTGCAGGCATGAAGAACGGCTCCATGACCAATGGTAACACAGTTGCCGATGTTCAATGGGCCGGTATCGTGTGTAACATGCAGCGTTGCATTATCCTGCACACTGGTTTTCTCACCTATGCGGATAGGACAGACATCACCCCGCACCACAGCATTGAACCAGACACTTGAATAAGCGCCAATATGCACGTCACCAATGACGAATGCACCCTCCGTCATGAAAACCGTTTCATGCAGTGTTGGCCAGAGGCCCCTGTAAGGCATTACTTTTCCCATCAAATTCTGTAATTTTTGATCTGTTAGAGATACGCATCCAACTTCCCGCAGCATAGGAACGCACTCGTGGCTTCTACTGGATAAAGAGCCGCCAACACACAGTAATTGAACCGCCTGATTGCTATTCCTGCAGGAAGGAATCAAGGGAAGATAAAATATTTTTTTTTCATGACCGGATTTATTAGATTGGCTTAATAGTGTAATTAACCCTGAAAATCAAGCGGCCATGAGCAAACTATCTGGAGTATTTACCAATGGGGCGGAGTGTTACGGAAGATTCGTTGAGGTCTTCATTGACGGGCACTGGTGGGTAGTCGGAGACGCTCTGGAGAATATCGGAAAGACGACGAAGCGGTTGTTGGTCAATGCCTATCCTTTCATTTACGGTGGTGGTGGATCATCATCTGTTTTCAAGGGTTCTTCGCCCAAGGCGGCAGGTTATGCCAAACCAACCAAGGATATTGAACAACGGTTCAGGGATTGAGAAGAGAACGATAAACTCTCCTTTTCCGGTATTGATGGGGATCTTTTAAAAAACGAGGCGTTTGTCCTCGTTTTTTTTATTTCACGGATGTATTTCTGGCTGGTCGCGCTTTTCATGCTGCGAGTATTGTCAGGATCAATCCTTTTAACCCTGTTTATCCTTCTGCCCCCTCTCTTCTCGCCTCCCATTTCCTTGACAAGCCCCTCTTTTTCCTGAATTTTATTAGATTGAGCTGATTTTTTGCATGATAAGATCGTCGTATTGAATCAATGAGTTGAAATTGGCTGGCATGAAATCGACTATAGCAAAAAGCAGATTCGACTGGTGCAGTTGTCCTGACAACTCTTTTATGGAACTGGATCATTCAGGGCAAAACGTAGAAAAAAGCCCGCACAAGATTCCGAAAGAGATCGGTTATGGATGGTTTCAGGCCATGCATTTGCCGTTGAACATGGTTGTTCGCAAAAGCCATATTCAGTTCCGGCATGAAGTAGCAGGAAGACTCTTCCCTGCCCTGACGGCTGTTGAGCAGTTTACCGAACCGGTGCTGTATGTGCAGTCCGCAAGGAAGGGGCGTGTGATTCTTTCGGATAACCGGAATGGAGATGAGTGTATCATCGACCATAACAACTGTGCATTTCACCATATTGCATTTCGTGACCACGCCACAAAACTCGACACCAGCGAAAATCTTGAAATCGTCTCTCTTCTTATCGGCGATTCCGTGTTGGTTGAACTGCTTGGAAACGAGTGTGTTTCGACCCTTTTTTCAGGACTGCAAGTAACTTCAATACCGGCGTTGTCCATTAAAAAGATTCCTCTGCATATTAACGTGCTGCTCCATTCGAGCATACCTGATCATCTGACAGGAAATATTGCAAAACTGTATGCGCAGGCTAAGGTACTGGAATATCTTTGTGCCATCAGTGCATATCTGGGCTATGCTTCCGAACGGCAGTCGCCGGAATCGGAACAACAGAAAAAAATCCGGCAGATTCATAATGATCTTCTTCAACTGGAAGGAAAGGTACCAGCGCTTAATGAACTTGCGAAACAGTATGATCTCCCGCTCCGACTGCTGAAAGAGGGGTTCATGAAAATCTATGGCAAGTCACTTTTCAGCTACATCTCTGAAGTACGCCTTAACGAAGCTCACTCGACCCTTTCAGGCACCAGCGTTCCTATGAAAATCATAGCGAAAAATCTTGGCTACTCCCATGTAAACCACTTTATCAGTGCATTCGGAAAACAATTTGGCTATTCACCCGGGAGTTTGAGGAAGAAAATGCGATAAATAACTTTATTTTGCGGCAGAACAATCCCTGCAACAAAAGGGGAAACTCCGCAATCGACCATTTTTTTTTGGGCATCGGCATGAAAGCAACACTGAGCTGTAACAAGCTAAAGAAGATCTACAATAAACGCGAAGTTGTCAAAAGCTCATCTATTGAGGTAAAACAGGGAGAAATAGTAGGGCTTCTTGGACCAAACGGTGCAGGAAAAACCACGACCTTTTACATGATTGTGGGGCTGGTTCGGCCTGACGGTGGAAATGTGTTTCTCGATTCGGCAAACATCACGCGACTGCCTATGTACAAGCGGGCACGTCTTGGTATCGGCTACCTCCCCCAGGAAGCATCGGTCTTCCGAAACATGACGGTCGAACAAAACATCCTGAGCGTGCTTGAATTCACCTCCCTCTCCAAAGCAGAACGCAAGGAGAGAACCGGCATCATGCTTGAGGAGCTGAACATTACGGCTATCCGTAAAAGCATGGGTTATGCGCTCTCCGGTGGCGAACGCCGACGCACGGAAATAGCAAGGGCCCTTGCGCTCAATCCCAAATTCATTCTGCTCGACGAACCCTTCGCCGGAGTTGACCCGATTGCTGTTGAAGATATCCAGCAAATTGTTGAAGGGCTTGCCAAACGCGACATCGGTGTACTTATCACCGACCATAACGTCCACGAAACCCTCTCCATTACTCATCACGCCTACCTCCTCTTTGACGGAAGCATCTTCATGCACGGCACTCCTGAAGAGATCGCTTCCAATCCAGAGGTCAGAAAAATATACCTCGGAGAAAAATTCACCCTCGAACGGTATTAAAGCAACGCCCATCAATTTGCTAACAGCCATAGCCCCATGATAGCCGAACACCTGCTTTTTCAGTCCGACGGCGGATTTATCCGCATCCCGATATGGGGTCATATTCCACTCAGCGGAGCGCTGAAAAAAATATTGTCACACCCCTCGTTTCTTCGCCTGAAGGGTATACGGCAGCTCTCTTTTTCGCAGCAGGTTTACCCTGGAGCAACACATACGCGCTTTGAGCACTCCATTGGGGTCTATCATCTGATGAAACTGATTCTGCAGCGTATGTTGACGAGCCCTCTTGCGCTCAGCCTTCAGGATGAGCACTTCAGATTTGACGACCACAACTGCCGGGTGCTGCTTTCGGCCTCTCTTTTGCACGATATCGGCCACTTTCCCCATGCCCATATCATCGAAGAGCAGATTCCCCTTTATGCAGGCAAGGCGGTGTTTTCACATCATGAGGAGCTTTGCCGGCACTTCATTTATGAGCAGAACCCCGGAGTTCCCACAATCGCAGAAATTCTGCAGGTGGAATGGAAGGTATCACCCGAAGCGGTTATAGCGCTGATCACGGGCAGTTCCGGAACCTGCTTCAGCAAGCTGATCAGCGGCACGCTTGACCCTGACAAGATGGATTACCTCATGCGTGACGCACACCACTGCAACATTCCTTACGGAAGCATTGATATCGAACGACTGATTGAGTCGTTCGTGCCTGATCCACAACGAGCGCGCTTTGCCATCACTGAAAAAGGTATTGCTCCTCTTGAGAGTCTGCTCTTTGCAAAATACATGATGATGCGCAATGTTTACTGGCACCATACGAGCAGGGCTCTCTCGGCGATGCTCCGCAGGCTTCTGCAGGATATTGCAAGTGAAGGGATGCTCTCTCCCGGGACTTTGCGCGAGCTCTTTTACGGCAATGCAGATGACCGGGTACTCCATGAGCTGAAGCAATTGCTGCCGGAAAAGGAGCATCCTCTCTCTGCCCTGCTTGATGACATTCTCATGCGACGGGTCTACAAGAGGGCAATAACGGTACAACCCTACCTGCCAGAAACAGCAAGAGAGGATGAGCGCTGGTTTGTCTATAACAGTGACAGCGGAATGCGCCGCGCCAGGGAGCTGGAAATCTGCCAGTTGCTGAACAAGCGCTACCATCTCAGCCTCCACGGTCATGAGGTACTCATTGATCCCCCCTCAAAGAAAGATATTTTCGATTACGCAGATCTGCGAGAGCTTCGGGTCTACCCTACCCGATCGGAACATATCCACTACGCACTGCAGTGTGAATCCGAGTATGTCCGGTTTGACGATCTGCATGAATCGGTTTTCCAGTCTGACTTTATTCTCGCTTTTGAGCGCTATACCAAAAAGTTCAGGCTGCTCTGCCGCCCTGACCTGGTCGAGCGCATCGTCGAGTCACGAGAAGCAATCATGTGCCTTCTTGCAAACGATATTGACCTCTTTCGATAGAAGGTTCCGGCAAACAGCCTGCTTCCACAGAAAGCAAAAATCCAAAAAAAGGAAATGAGCATTCTGTACTTTATCTTTATATTAATCAGCAACCAAAACACTATTGCACTATGGAACAGCAGGACAAGTTTTACAAGGGGCTCTTCTTCGGCGCCGTGCTTGGCGCAACTGCCGGTACCATTATGGGATTGCTCTTCGCTCCGCATAAAGGAAGAGAGACCCAGCAGATTATTTCGGGGACAGTCAAACATGCGTTCGACAAAGCCTCCGATCTTTACCAGAGCAGTGAGCAGGATGGGGTTTACAGCAACGAGGCGAAAACGCGCTCGCAGGAGATCATCGATACCGCCCGTGACGAAGCAAAAAAAATTCTCAATGAGGCCAACAGCATTATCCGGGATATCAAAGGATATCCCAAAAGCAAGGAAAACTGATTGATGCTCACATTTCGCAGCGTAAACCTGAGTGAGGAGAGCATTGAAAAAGATGCCATCCTGTTGTTGCACGCCTTTCCGCTCTCTGCCGCCATGTGGCAACCCCAGCTTGATGCTCTTGGCAATGCCGGTTATGCGGTCATTGCTCCGAACGCCTATGGTATCGAAGGCTCCATGGAGAGGCTGGATTGGACGTTTACCGATTACAGCCATGAACTGGCAAAACTTCTTGCATCACTGAGGGTTGAGCGTGTAACCGTTGTCGGTCTGTCGATGGGTGGATATCAGGCTTTTGAGTTTTTCCGACTCTACCCCAACAAAACCAGATCGCTGGTTCTGTGCGACACCAGGGCTGAAGCCGATACTCCCGCAGCCAGTTCGGCGCGGAAAGAGTTCATCAGGGCAGTGGAAACTCATGGGGCCGGAGAGGCAGAAAGGCGCATGGTGCCGAACTATTTTACCACCGAAACCGGCGCCATGAGGGAAGAACTTGTTGCAGAGGTTTCTGCAATGATACGAGATCAGTCCGCCACGGTCATAAACAGTGCCATGCAGGCCATTCTGTTGCGTTCCGACGCAACCCCGCTCCTTGCCACCATCCACTGCCCGGTTCTCGTGCTGAACGGAAAGGAGGACAAGCTCACCACACCGGAAACAGCCGAAAGCATACACTCCCTTATTCCGCACTCAAAGCTCCATCTTCTCGCCAGTGCCGGGCATATCTCAAACATGGAGCAACCTGAAGCATTTAACCGTGCGCTGCTTGCCCATATCGAGGAGGTCAGGCGCTTCTGACCTCACTCCTCTTCTACCTGCTCAAACCTGAAGGCTGTCAAGCAGGTCAAAAAAGTTCGGAAACGAAACACCTACCACATCAATATCAGAGAGATCAATAGGACAACCTGTAGCCTTGCCCGCAATGGCAAAGCTCATGGCAATCCTGTGATCATCAAAACTGTCGATCACCACCGTTCCTGACGGGGTTATCCTGCGCCCCTTGACCACGAAACCGTCTGGATACTGCTCACAATCAAAACCAAGACGCTGAAGATTGACCACAAGAGCATCGATCCGGTCACTCTCTTTCGTTCTCAGCTCGGCTGCATTATGCAGCTCAAACCGGCCTGAAGCAAAGGCAGAAAGAACCGCAAGCATCGGTATTTCATCAATGATAAAGGCAACAAGTTGCGGATCTGTGATCAGAAGGGGTTCAAGAGCCGCATGGTTTTCGACAAGAATGTCCCCGATTGTTTCGCCACCGATCACCCGCTGGTTTTCAATCGTTAAACAAGCCCCGGCATCAGTCAGAATATCGAGAAACGCCGCACGTGTCGGATTGAGACAAACATCCCTGATGATAATTTCCGAACCGCGGGCAAGCAGACCAAGTGCAACGATAAAACAGGCGGCGGAAGGATCTGCGGGAATATAGAAGGGTTTTGCCGCAACCGTTTTTCTGCCCGGCACCACAATAACCCTTTCGCCATCCTGCTCAAAACTGTCGAGACCGAGCATCACTTCGGTATGGTCACGCGAACGCACCGACTCAATAATCCTCGATTCTCCGTCGGCATGAAGAGCGGCAAAAGCCACCAGTGACTTCACCTGCGCAGAAGGAACCGGTAAACGGTAGTTAATCGGCTTCAGCTCTTTGCTTCCCTTGATGCAAATCGGCGCTGTTCCGGAGGGCGAAAGCTGCAAATCGGCGCCCATCTGCCGCAAGGGGTCGGCCACCCTTTTCATGGGCCGCTTCATCAGTGAACTGTCGCCAATCAGCTCGCTGGCAAAAGGCTGGGCAGCAAGAATACCGGCAAACATGCGCATGGTACTTCCTGAATTATTGCACATCAGCGGAGCAGAGGGTGGCTGAAAACTCCATAACCCTTTTGATTCGATTATGACCTGCCGGACAGTGCGACCATCAGCACCTTCAAGCAGCTCTTGCCGAAGCGTGATACCGGCATCTTTCAGCACACCAAGGGTTGACTGATTGTCAAATCCGCCGGAAAAATTCATAATCTCTGTAGTGCCTTCCGACAACGCACCGATAAGCGCCGCACGATGGGAGATTGATTTATCGGGCGGTAATGCTGTTACTTCACCTTTGAACACTCTCATGAGTCGCGGGATTGGTGTTGACAAAAAAAAAGCAACTCCCGTTAAGGAGCTGCCTGAGCATAACTGTTTCGACCGGAATGATCATGAATTGCGTTCTTCATTTGCCCTCTGCGCCCTGCGCCTGCTTCTCGAACGCTTCAAACGACCATCCACCGAAGGTTTAACAAAGTATGCGTTTGCACGAAACTCCTTTAAAACACCTGCACGCTCGTACTTCTTCTTGAAGCGTTTCAGCATTTTATCGATCGATTCATTATCATTTATCTGCACACTAACCAATGTAAATTCACCCCCTTTTAAAAGATCAACGTCTAAGCTTTAGTTTAATGAGATCCGTAACACTTTCTGAATTTTTTCCATTCGCAGGGTTCATCTGCACATTTTCAAGGAGCTGTTTTCTGCCGCTTTTGCAAAATTCAACAATAATGACAAAGGCACCGCTTCCTGTCGCCTGTTTTTCCCTGACCACGCCAACCTCTCCAAGAGCCTGATGATAGAGCGCATCTCCCTTGGCGTAGATACCATGCGGGGAGTAGACCTGGCACTCTTCGACCTTCAGCTCACCCGGACTGACCTCCCGATCAATCTGTATCTGCCACTCCTTGAGCAAATAGACCTGATTACACTCGGAACAGCGAATCCAGTACTGGTTTTCGGCTGCAGGCGGCAGCTCTCCCGTTCCATTCTTGCCCCCTTTGGGCTTTTTGACAGTAACAGCCGTCAACAAATCATCATCCTTCGGCTTGTCACTCGGCATCCATTCGCCGACAAAGACCTTCTCTGTAATCTGACCGCATCCTTCACAGAAGCAAGCCTTGATCTTACCCTCCAAAATGAACTGCCTTTTTCTGGACTCTACCTTCATAGCATATTGCTGGTTGTTAACCCGGCTCAGAGCCGTCTGGATTTTCGCTTCTCTCCTCCCCGAAATTGTTTCCGGCTTCATGGCGCAATATAGTGCATCGCACCTGAAAAAAAAGAGGAATGTTCAGGAGTGCCTAATTAAGGAAATCCCTTCAAAAAAACAACCAGATAATGCAACAGCACTCACTTATGGGTCAATGCATCAATAAGATCTGATTTTGTAAGCAATTGCAAGCGTCCATCAGACAAGCTTATCAGCACTCCGGATGCACTTTGCTGCAGTTTATCGGATAATTCCGAAATCGTTGCATCAAGCCGACATACCGGAAAAGGCCTCTCCATAAAACCGACAACCTTTGCATTCATGGCATCATCGTTTTCTATAAGAATGGAGAGGATCTTGTTTTCACTGATACTGCCAATCGGAGCGTTATAGGATACGATCGGAAGCTGGGAGACATCGCTCTGCTTCATCATCTCAAAGACTTCGGCAAGCGTATTTTCCGGATAGGCAAAAATCAGATCCCTGCGCACTTTCAAGTGCAGGATATCTTCAGCCGTAATCTGCTCAAGAGCCGATTTTACCTTACGATAAAAGCCGTGCTTACGCATCCACTCATCACGGTACATCTTGCTCAGATAATAGCCACCAAAATCATTCATCACCGCAACCACACAGTCATCCGGGCCATATGATGCTCCAGCCCGAAGCGCGGCAGCCATCGCTGCACCCGATGCACCTCCACCGAAAACAGCCTCCATCCGCAAGAGCTCCCTGGCACAGTTGAAAGCGTCATAATCGCTCACCTGCACCACATCATCAAGAAGCGATGGATCCCAGAAAGCCGATGGCTGCCGGGAGCCAAGTTCCTCAAGTTCGGAGAGAGCCGGATCTCCGGGCATACCATCCCTGAAGAGAGAGGCATAAATTGAACCCTGCGATTCAACACCGATAATCTGAATTTTCGGGTTCTTTGCTTTCAGAAACGCACCGATACCAAAAACCATGGCGCCCGAAACCATTGGCACAAAAACATGGGTAACCCGCCCCTCTGTCTGGCGATAAATCTCGCTGCCGGTAGCTTCTCTGTGCACCTTCAGACTGAGAGGGTTCTTGTACATTCCGGTGAAAAAAGAGTTGCTGATACTTCTTTCCAGGCTTTCAGCCACATTCATGCAACTGCGCTCTTCTCCGGGCAAAGCATCCGAAGGGGTGATGACCAATTCCGCACCAAGAGCACGAAGCATATGCTGCTTCTCCTGCGATATTTTATCAGGAGCTGCCAGCAGCAGTTTGTAACCGCGACTCACTCCAGCCATGGCCAGAGCAATACCGCTGTTACCAAAAGTCCAGTCCACAAGAGTCATGCCCGGATGGATCAGCTTGCGCTCTTCAGCATCCCTGACAATGGCCGAAGCCACCCGGTAATAGTGCGAGCAGGCCGGATTCATGTACTCAAGTTTAGCCATGACCTTCGGGCTGATCTGGCGGGCCATCTGCTTTACAGAAACCATCGGTGTTTCTGAGGCAAGCCCGAATATATCGTGGTTCGACATGGTAGTAGCTGAGAAATGAATTAAAATGAACAACGCAGCCTGATAACGTTGAATCCTGAAAATAGAGAAGGAATAAGCGCCATTCAGGTTTGAAAATCATAGACAAAATATGTTTTTTTACAGGAAGTTCCGCAAGCAGAGGAGACGGAATGAGCAGGAACGGAGTTTTATGACAATACGGCAACAGCAAAACAAGAAGCGCATTATGGATGCAATACAATCGAATTTTTCAGCAGGGTTTGCCCTTGCTGAAAACATGACAGAAGCGCTTGTCTCCCTTGACAACCTTGCCTGGAACACAAGCCTCATCCGCAAGAGAGTAGTTGGAAATGCACGTATTATGGGTATCGTCAAGGCAAATGCCTATGGCCATAACGTCCACCGGGTTGCCGAAACACTTGAAAAATCGGGAGTCAGGGATTTCGGTGTTGCAAACATCCATGAAGCCATTGAACTGAAAACCGGTGGCGCACTGAAAAAGCCGGCAAACATTCTCGCTTTCTCCTCTCCGCTTCCCTCCCATATTCCCTTTTTTTTGCGCCACGGCATTGAAATGACTCTCTGCGACAGCCTGACACTTCAGAGTGCAGAAGAGATTGCGGCTGCAGAGAACAAAACCATTGCCGTACAGCTCAAAGTGGATACCGGAATGGGCCGGCTCGGCACTCCTCCGGCAGTTGCCATGGAACTCCTCCGGCAAATTGACCACTCGCCGCACCTTGAGCTGAAAGGGATCTACACCCATTTTGCCGACAGCTCTACAGCCGAAGGCACAACCAAACAGCTTGACGCCTTTAAAACACTCACGGCGGAATACGAACATGCCTCAAGCAAAACCGTCTGCAAACATGCGGCCAACAGCGGTGCAATCCTCTCGGCGCCAGAATCCTGGCTCGACATGGTGCGACCCGGCATCCTGCTTTATGGTTACCATCCGACCAAAAACAGCCCTTGCCGTCTCGACGTCAGACCGGTCATGCAGTTCGAGGCTAAGGTGATTTTTGTCAAAAAGGTCCCTGCCGGAACCACCATCAGTTATAATCGAACCTGGACTGCCAATGAGCCTCGCTCCATCGCAACCATAGCCGCAGGCTACGCCGATGGTTATACAAGAGCCCTGTCAGGTCGCGCCACCGTCATGATCAACGGGAACACCTACCCGCAGGTCGGCATCGTCACCATGGATCAGATCATGGTTGACCTCGGCACCCGGCACGATGTCAAAACTGGAGACACCGCCACGCTCTTTGGCTGGGAGGGCATCGGGGCCGACAGCCTTGCCGGGCTTGCAGGTACCATCAGCTACGAAATGCTCTGTTCGGTTTCTGCCAGGGTAAAACGTATCTTCATATGAACCCGCTCGAAAAACTGGCGCTGAAACTCAGCCTCACCAAGGCGGAGATCTCTTTGGTCTCCATTCTTCTGGGCTTTCTGCTGCTTGGAGGCATCCTGAAGGGAATCCGTTCGGCAGAAGAGGTTGATCTTCTTGTCAAAAAAGCTGAAACTGCCCGATATGATGAAAAAGAGGTAGACAGCCTCATCGCCCTTGCCAATGTGCAGCAGGCAACCGTCAAAGAGGATGTTTTGCAGGATAGTGAGACCGAGCATGATGATGCTTCACCTGAACAGAGAACCGAAGGGCACCGCTCTTCAGGCAAAAAAGTCTTTAACGGCACCATCGCTTTCAATAAAGCCAGCAGCCGGGAGTTACAGAAAATTCCCGGAATCGGGCCCGTCATGGCAGAAAGGCTGATTGCATTCAGAAAAACAAAAGGGGGGAAAGTGCAACAATTCCAGGACTTTCTTGAAGTCAAGGGCATCGGCAAAAAAAAGCTTGAATCCCTCAAAAAATATTTCATACTCGACTAATGAGCAAGAGCCTGATCGCCTGCGCCATCGACGCCAGGGAGTGCGCCATTGTACGGCTGAAAACAGCCGGTGGGAGCGGCTACAGCCTGAGCGGCTGCAAAACACTGCCATTCGGCCTTGATGACCTTGCCTCAGGCAATGGAACGCGACTGCTGAAAAAGCTCGACAGCCACCTCAACGTGTGGCCTGATGAAGAGCTGGCACTTTGTTTCGGGCCAAAAAATTACCTCCCCCTTCCAGCCTCTTTTCCCGCCCATGCAGACACGGAAAAGTGTAAAGAGTACAGCAAAATTGAGGCCGGTTACTTTCTGAACCAGCCCGAAGAGTACCATTGCGACTGTACCGATTATGGCGTCAGCCAGAACGGGCCGCATAAAAAAAAAATGTTGCTCTTCTATCCTGCCGAGCCTTGCAGAAGAGCTACAGAACACTTCGCCGTCACGCGCCGGATCCTCTTCAGCGGCACTCCGCAGCCTCCTCTGCTCCACCTCTCGAAGTTCACCGGAGAGAGGCAGGTAATCCTTGAAATTGAAAACAACTATCTCCTCTTCAGAGTGTCAGGGGAGGGCCGGATAGAAACATTTTCCTGTCATCAGGTAAAAAACCGCAACGAGAGCGAATACTTCACCATCAAAGCGCTTGTCGAAAACCCGATCTGCCGGGAAACCGAAGTGCAGCTTTTTGGCTCACTGGCCGACAAAACCATGATGAGGCTGATCCAGAGAGAGACGTCGATGAAACTGAAACCACTCAGCATCCCACCCTCAATCCCCATCAGTAACCCGGAAAAATTTTCCACCTCCTCAGCAATTGCGGTAAAAGCCATCAGCACCGCACTGATGGCTCTCGATGAACAAAAGCGGTTTACACTTTTTTCTGACTGAGCATCCCGGAAATTCTGGACAGCACTGCCTGCCGGGAGTCAGGTTCCGGTGAAAAAGATTGCCACTTTGGCCAGATAGAGAACGCTATATTTGGCCAAAGTGAAAAAATATCACGATATTTGGCCGGATATAACTTTTTATATCTGGCCAAATCAAGCCCATTTCACTATCTTTGGCCAGATAGAGAACTAAATCCAGGGCAAGAAACTCTTGTTATGAGCAAAAAAAACATCTCTGGCCGCAAGGATGAATTACTGATTCTGGAGCGGGTATTGCTCTCTCCGGAGCCTGAGTTTATGGTGATTTATGGCCGCAGAAGAGTCGGAAAAACCTGGCTGGTCAGGGAGTTTTTTGGCGAGATGATCTGCTTTGAACTCACCGGTATGCACAAGGCATCGCTGGAGGAGCAGTTGACAAATTTCGCCCAATCTCTGGCCAAAGCCACCGGTATAACTGTTGAACTTAAGAGACCCTCATCCTGGTCAGAAGCGTTCAGCCAGTTGGAGCGCTTTCTGGAATCTTCTTTTCAGCGAAAAAATGGCAAGAAACAGGTTCTTTTTCTGGATGAATTGCCCTGGCTCAACACTCCCCGTTCAAAGTTTCTGTCGGCCCTGGAGCATTTCTGGAACAGTTTTGGCTCCCGCCAGAGGAATTTGATTCTTGTTGTTTGCGGTTCTGCGGCATCATGGATGTTGCAGCATATTGTACGCGCAAGGGGTGGGCTTCATAACCGGCTTACCCGTCAAATCCGCCTTCTTCCCTTTACACTTCCGGAAACAGAGGAGTTTCTGCTCAAAAGGGGAATCAAGCTCACCCGTTATCAAATTGTTGAACTCTCTATGGCAATGGGTGGGGTGCCCTTTTACCTGATGCAGGCGGAGCCGGGATTGTCGGCTGCACAAATTATTGATCGGGTCTGTTTTTCACCGACAGGTCTTCTGCGTCATGAATATGAGAAGCTTTATGCCTCGCTTTTTGATGAGAGTGAACTGCACATGACGATTGTAGCTTTGCTGAGCAAAAAACGTTCAGGTTTAACCCGTAATGAGATACTCACCCTTGCAAAAATTACGACTGGTGGACGACTTACCCATATTCTTGAAGAGCTGGAAGAGTCCGGATTTATCGAGTCACGGATTCCTTTTGGCAAAAAAGGGCAGGATTCACTCTACTGGCTGGCTGACGAGTTCACCCTCTTTTACTTTTCATGGATCAAGCCTCTTGGCAAAAAAAAGGTCGATGCGGGATACTGGCTGTCGCGTCAAAGTGATCCGGCACGAAACACGTGGGCTGGTTTTGCCTTTGAAACAGTTTGCCTCAAGCATGTCCGGGCATTAAAAGCGGCCTTGGGCATTGCCATGCTCGAAACCAGCGAAGGCCCGTGGCGTTACCAGCCAACCGGAGAGTCATCATTACCTGGCGTGCAGATTGATCTGCTCCTTGACCGGCGTGATGCCTCCATCAATCTTTGTGAGATGAAATTTTCACAGTCAGAATTTACCATCGACGCCGCATACGCAAAAAAACTCCGTCAGAAAATCACCGTTTTTCGTGAGGTAACCGGTACAAGGAAAAACATCTTTCTCACCATGGTCACAACGTATGGCATCACCAATAACAACTGGTCGCAGGAGCTGCATCCCGACAACCTTACCCTTGACGCGCTTTTCTGATATCTTCGACGAGGATTTGCAACCAACACGAAGAATCCACAATGATCATGCTCTCCCTTCTTCTCTCTCAAAATCAGTATTGATACCTCTAACAAAGCCACGAAGATCAGAGATTTCACGATCAGGGATAAGCTCAATTCTCCCTTGATATGCAAGAACCTGTAATTTCTGACCCGGACGAAGGTGCATGGATTCTCTCAAGTGCCGGGGAATAACAACCTGAAATTTAGGTGACACGGTAACTGTTTGCATAACGACTCCTGTCGGTAATTTTAGAATAGTACATAAGATCATGCATCACACTCTTTCAATCCAGGAAAGAAATTACTTGCAGAGAAAAAAGAGCTGGCAACGATCAATCCGTTACTTTCGCCAGGCGTTCTTTTGATTGACAATAACCTCAGCCATCAGCAAAGCACTGATGGCTTTAGACGAGCAACAAGAATCTACGCTCTTTTCTGATTGACTATAACCTCGGCAATCTGCACGGCATTGGTGGCGGCACCTTTGCGGAGGTTATCGGCGACAATCCACATATTGAGGGTCTGGGGATGCCAGTAGTCACGGCGGATTCTGCCTACAAAGACGTCGTCGCGCTCGTATGAGGTGAGCGGCATGGGGTAGATGCGTGCTGAAGGGTCGTCCTGCAGGATGATGCCGGGTGAGGTGCGAAGGAGTTCACGCACTTCGTCAATATCAAATTCATGCTCAAGCTCGATGTTGAGCGATTCGCCGTGGCCGCCGTAGACCGGAATGCGCACGGTAGTGGGAGAGATGCTCATACTCTTGTCGCCCATGATTTTGCGGGTCTCGTTGACCATCTTCATCTCCTCCTTGGTGTAGCCGTTATCGGTGAAGGCATCGATCTGCGGCACAGCATTAAAGGCGATCTGGTGAAAATGGGTGAACTGCTCCTGGCTCTCTCCTGCCAACTCGCTTTCAAGGGCGTCGCGTCCGATCTTTCCCTTGCCGGTGACTGACTGGTAGGTCGAAACCACAACCCGTTTGACACCGAAACGGTCATGCAGCGGCTTGAGCACAACGACCATCTGGATGGTAGAACAGTTGGGATTGGCAATGATCCGCTCAGGAGTGCCGTCTGCCCTGAAAATAGCTTCGGGATTGACCTCAGGCACAACCAATGGCACATCGGGCTCCATGCGGAATGCCGATGAATTATCGATGACAACCGCTCCTTCAGCGGCCGCAACGACTGCCCACTCTTTACTCGCTGTTGCGCCTGCGGAAAAAAGGGCGATATCAACTCCCTCGAACGCTTCGGCAGAGGGCTCGCGGATAATGAACTCTTTGCCCCTGAAGGTCACCACCTGACCGACACTTCTTGATGAAGCAAGCGGAACAAGCTCGGTTACAGGAAAATTTCTCTCTTCAAGAACCTTGATCATCGTGCGACCGACCAGACCGGTTGCACCAAGTACCGCCACTCGGCAGCGGGAATCCTGACTACTCATATCTTATTATATATTATTGGCTTGATAATTCAGTAAAAGTTTATCGGAATGGTCATTGAGGTACTCTGTGCCCTCAAGAATCTTTCCCTCCATCACATATCCTTCACACTCCTGCTTGTAGGCAAGAAGAATATCGATAACCTGCTCCCACCCATCCTCGCGTACCAGTTTATTGCGTACCCGCGACACCATCGGCAGCCCTTTCAGATAGGTTGAATAGTGGCGACGCATTTCCAGCACCCCATATTTTTCGCCTTTGAACTGCACGGAGAGCTTCAAATGCTCTATGGCAACATCAATCCTTGCCCGAAAATCGGGCGGTGGCATCGGCTTGCCGGTTTTCAGCAACTCTTTTGCGGCCTCAAAGATAAAGGGGTTGCCTATGGAACCGCGACCAATCATCACTCCATCTGCACCGGTCTCGGCAAACATGGCAAGAGCATCTTCAGCCGACCAGATATCGCCATTGGCAATAACCGGTATGCGCGCCTGCTCCTTCACTTGACGAATCCACTCCCGGTTCGCCCTCCCCTTGAACATCTCACTCCTCGTACGACCATGCAACGCCAGAGCCTGAATACCGACATCCTCAAGGCGTGGCAGAATATCCAAAATATTAATCGATTCAAGATCCCAGCCAATCCGTGTCTTGACGGTCACCGGAATGGAAACCGCCTTGACAACCGCTTCGGAAATGGCGGTCATCTTCTCCGGTTCCCTGAGCAGCGCAGCGCCTGCACCCTTTCCGGCAACCTTCTTGGTTGGGCATCCAAAATTAATGTCGAGATAGTCAGGGCAATACCCTTCAGCAATGACCGCAGCATCAACCATCGACTCGATGCTGCTTCCAAAAATCTGGATGGCAAAGGGCCTCTCAACCTCATCTGTTTTCAGCTTGCGGAGCGACTTTTCAACTCCCCTGCGCAGCGCTTCGGCACTGATGAACTCGGTATAAACAATATCAGCCCCGTGACGCTTGCAGAGTTGGCGGAATGCCCGGTCGGTCACATCCTCCATCGGCGCGAGAATAACCGGCCGGTCAATCTCAATGGTTCCTATTTTCATGCCTACCCGTTAATAATCTCTGCAGGCCCGCTCATCAGCTCTTTGACCTGCGCCTGAATTTTACTGTAGAGCGCCGAATCTTCACGCAACGCCTTCTTGACGGTCTCACGTCCCTGGCCAAGCTTGTCGGTGCCATAACTGAACCATGAACCAGCTTTTTTCACCACACCGAACTCAACAGCCAGATCAATCAATTCACCCATAGCCGAGATGCCCTCACCATACAGAATATCGAACTCAGCCGTACGGAAGGGAGGGGCAACCTTGTTTTTGACCACCTTCACCCTCGTACGATTCCCGGTAATCTCCTCACCATCCTTGATCTGGGCAATTTTACGAATATCGAGACGCACCGACGAATAAAATTTCAGCGCCTTGCCGCCGGTCGTTGTTTCAGGGTTGCCATAGACGACCCCGATTTTATCGCGAAGCTGGTTGATGAAAATACAGACGCAGCTCGATTTTGAGATGGCGCCGGTGAGTTTGCGTAGCGCCTGGCTCATAAGCCGCGCCTGAAGACCCATCACACTGTCACCCATCTCGCCTTCAAGCTCAGCCTGGGGCACCAGAGCCGCAACAGAATCGACCACCACCACATCGATGGCATTGCTCCTGACCAGTGTTTCCACAATGGAAAGCGCCTGCTCGCCCGATTCCGGCTGGCTGATGAGCAGGGCGTTGATATCGACACCAAGTTTACGGGCATAGGAAGGATCGAAGGCATGTTCAGCATCAACGATAGCCGCAATTCCCCCCTCTTTCTGCGCCTCAGCAATAACATGGAGGGCAAGGGTGGTTTTTCCGGAAGATTCCGGCCCGTAAATTTCAGTGACCCTGCCGCGAGGCAAGCCGCCAACACCGAGTGCAAAATCAAGCGTCATTGATCCGGTTGAAATCGACTGCACCTTCATTCCGGCGGAATCATCACCAAGGCGCATGATCGCACCCTTGCCAAACTGTTTTTCAAGGGCTTCGACAGCCAGGTTCAGTTGCTTGAGTTTCGCCGGATCAACGGTAACGGTTTTTTTTTCGATTTTCTGAGTGTCCATGGTAGCTGCATGTAAAAAAGTTGGAGAAAGAGTAGATCCTTCGGCTCAGAGCAGAGTCTTGAGCGTTTCGGACAGCTCGCGGTAAGACAAACCAAGCTCCTGCTCTGAGCGGGTATTACTGAACGCAAGAATCCTTGAGGCGATACGAATGCTCTCGAGGCTGATAAAGGAGGGACGGTTCGAGAGCATCGACCAGAGCTCTCCGCCAAGACCGGCAAGCAGACCAAGTGCATCCGGCACCATAAATGCCCGGCCACTGCTGCTGCCAGAAAGAGTCCCTATGCGGGCAAAAAGCTCCCGGAAGGTCAGATTGCTGCCAACCACAACATAACGCTCCCCTGAACGCCCTTTTTCCCAAGCCGCCAGGTGGGCATCAGCGACATCGCGGACATCAACAAAACCGGTGCCTCCCGAAGGGAAGAAGGGAAGCTTTCCCTGATAGACAAGGCGCAGTACCTCGTTCGAAGAACTGACCGAAGCGGGATTCCGGCGGTCAACACCAATGACCACACCGGGATTGACCATGACCACTTCAAGGCCCTCTGCAACACCGCGCAATCCCTCAAGTTCAGCAAGATGCTTCGACTCCATATAACCATTCCGTCGCTGCCACTCCTGAAAGGTGGATGACTCACTGGCTGGCGAACCATCCTCGGAGGCGCCGATGGCGGCAATGGAGCTGGTTAAAACAAGCCTGCGCACCTTATGGTGCAGGGCGGCATTGACCACATTTCTTGTCCCGACCACATTGGCCTCATAGAGCGCATTTCGGGAGTGTCTGGTATAGGAGATAAGTCCCGCACAATGAAAGACCGTTTCCGCTCCCCTGAAAGCCTCAAGAAGGGCAAGAGGATCAAGCATATCCGCCCGAACAATCTCGACAGGCAACCTCTCCAGAAAAGAGCAATCCGAGCTTTTCCGGGCAATAACCCTGCAGCGACGCTCTCCGGGAAAGCGTGCAAGCAGCGCAAGAAGAATCTGGGAACCGATATATCCGGTAGCCCCGGTTATGACAATTGATGAGTTAGGCATGAAACGGTGAAAATAAAAAAAGAGCCCGGCTGCAAAGATGTAAACAACAGCGAGAGCTTCACTGTTCGCAAAAATAAGAATTTCGCGGCTATTGTTTTCTTCTATTTTCGTAATGCGGGAGGAATGGATAACATCGGGTTCATGTCCCGCCAGAAAACCATCCATCCATGTTATCATATTTTTTTTCACATCTTCGAATAGGAAGAGCAGTTGCTCACGTTTTCATGTGCGCTCTACCTCCGAAAATATTCCCCCCTTAAAACCCTTATACTTTCCTTATCTTGGTTTTCAGGCAATATGCGGGAATTTCAGAGAACCAGCTTATCAGTAAATTATTCAGTAATGAAGCAAGAATCGTCCAGCCGTCAGCCATCTCCCTTTTCAGAAGCTTCAGTCCAGCAGGGTGTTCTGACGAACGGGTTGAGGATTATCACGGATGCCGTCCCCTTTGTAAAGAGCGTAACGCTCGGTATACAGATTGATGCCGGGTCACGCGACGATCCCAAAGAGTCTCCGGGACTGGCACATTTCATTGAGCATGCCATTTTTAAAGGTACAAAGCGGCGCACCTACATCGACATCGCCAGAAATATTGAAAAGCACGGTGGCTATCTCGATGCCTATACCACCAAGGAGCAGACCTGCATCTACCTTCGCTGCCTGCCGGAACACCTTGAACCCTCTTTCGACCTTCTCTCCGATCTTGTCTGCGACCCGGTGTTTCCTCCTGAAGAGATCGAAAAAGAGAAAGAGGTTGTTATCGAAGAGATCAGCAGCGTCAACGACACCCCTGAAGAGCTTATTTTTGAGGAGTTTGACCTGCGTTCGTTTCCCCGCCACCCTCTCGGTACACCTATCCTTGGCACGGAAAAAAGCGTTGAAGCGTTCAGTGATGAGAACCTGAAAAACTTTATGCGGCAGCACTACATTCCGCAAAAGATGCTGATCACGGCTACCGGGATGGTACATCACGACGAGATTATGCTGCTTGGGGAGCGATTTCTTGGCAAGCTCAGAGAGCCATCAGGCAGTCAGTATGTTCGCCAGCCTTTCCTCGCAGAGGATTACACCCCCTTTACCCTGACACTGAAAAAACGGGTCTGCCAGGCGCAGATTGTGCTCGGTACGGCCATAGCCCGCCACGACCCTCTCTTTTACAGCCTGATGGTGCTCAACTCCATGCTCGGTAACGGCATGAGCTCCCTGCTCAATCTGGAACTTCGCGAAAAACGGGGACTGGCTTACAACGTCTACTCATCGATCACCTTTTTCGACGATCTGACCGCGATGAACATCTATGCCGGCACCGACAGCAATAAAACAAAGGTGACCCTTGAACTCATCAGGGAGTTGCTCCAGAGTGATGCACTCAAACAGCCCGATCCGGAAGAGGTTCTTGCGGCAAAGAGGAAACTGCTCGGCTCGCATATCATGGGAATGGAAAAAATGACGCGAAGAATGTCGCAAACGGCTTCTGACCTCTCCTATTTCGGACGATATATTGAGCCTGAGGAAAAAACTGCGGCTCTGGAGGCGGTCACTGCAGAGGATATTGCCGAAGCGGCCACACGGATGCTCCATGATGCGCCATACTCAACACTGGTCTACAAACCGGGAAAGCAGGGCTGAGGGCAGCGAAGCGCTGTTTTCAAACACAAGAATTAATTCGTATCTTGTGGACTTTTAATTTTCCACCATTACTCATCAAATTAACCAACAAGAGCCTTGCAAAAGAATATCAAGAACGTCAGCGAAACCGAACAGGAACTGGAAATCATTCTTTCCGCTGAAGAATTCGGTACCGAATATAACCAGGAACTGGAAGAGGCAAAAAGAAACATTCAGATCAAGGGGTTCAGAAAAGGACATGCTCCTGCTGGCTTGATTAAAAAACTGGCAGGCCCTTCAATTGAGGCAACAGTAGCCGAGAAAATGGCATCCAAATATTTCGGAGAGATTGCTGATGCTGAAAAGATAAAACCGGCAAGCCGCGCACAGATCATTGACGTCGCCTTTGCACCCGAAGAGCTGAAAATCACGCTCGCCTACGAAATTCATCCTGAATTCGAAGTAAAGGATTTCAGTGGATATACCTTCACGCAAAACCGCTATGTGATCACCGATGAGGATATTACTCGCGAAATAAACCTTATTCTCAAGGGACACGGCACCCTCAACACGGTCGATGAGGCCGCGTTGTCTACCGATACGGTGATCGGCGATGTCTACAAGCTTAATGAAGCAGGCGAAACCGATGATGATCAGAAAACCGATAATCATCATTTCACCCTTGAGTACCTTCCTGAGGAGAACCCGTTTCGCAAAGCGCTTACAGGGAAAAAAGCGGGAGAGAGCGTTGATATTGAAAACGATGAAAAGGAGTCTGCACAGCCATCCCGCTTCCGTGTTGTCATCAGCGAAATCAAACGGCTTGAACTGCCGGAACTTACCGATGAGCTGGTCAAGGAGATTACAGGTGGTCGCTTTGAATCCGTGACCGACTTCACTGCGGACGTTCGTATCCAGCTTGAGCAGCACTTTCTTCTTAAATCCGATGAAGAGCTTCTCGAATCGCTCTCGGCCAAACTGATCGAAGAGAACCCGGTGCCTGCACCAAACTCCATGATTGCCTCGTTCTCAAAAATGCTGCTTGAAAATGCCAAACGCCAGATGGGTGGCAGCTTCCCGAAAGGATTCGACGATGAGCAGTTCCGGCTTGCGATGAAACCCAATGCTGAAAAACATGCGCAATGGCTGATGATCAGTCAGAAAATTGCCGAAGATGCAACTCTTTCGGTGTCGGACGATGATATAAAGGCTTATGCAGATAAAGAGGCTGAAAAAAGCGAGTCCATGGATGCTGAAGAGATCCTGAAAACCTATCTGTCACCCGAGTTCCGTGATTACATCACCGACACGATCCTCAAGGAAAAAATCTACAACATTATCAAGTCAAGAGTAACCATCACTGAAGAAGAGAAATCCATTCCTGTTCGCCAGGAGTAATTTTCCAGGTAATTGCAGATCAGAAGCAGGAGTTCATGAATAAGGAACTCCTGCTTTTTTTATGCCCTGTTGTTCCCGCTACACCCACTCTATCAACGCTGTAGCAATAGCGGAATGACGATCGTGGGCAATGGAGATTGTTATGGCGCCACAGGCAGGAAAGCTCGCAGTATCATCAGGCTGCACAAAGGGACGACCCTGTTTATCATTGAGTATTGCAAAGCTCTTCCAGTGCACACCAGAGGAAAAACCCGTTCCAAGCGCCTTGACGACCGCCTCCTTTGCCGCGAACCGTCCGGCAATACTCGCTACAACCTGCGGTTTCTGCAGGCAGATTGCAATTTCCTCTTCAGAAAGAAAGCGCTGGAGAAACTTCACCCCATAGCGGTTGTATGCTTTTTCAATCCGGTCAAGATCAACAATGTCTACTCCAATCTCCATGGTTCCCGTTCAAACCAGAACAATCGTCATTGAAAGATCAAGAGCCTTGACACTGTGCGTCAGCTCTCCTACAGAGATAAAGTCTACACCGGTTTCAGCAACTTCCAGAACATTGTGCAGGGTGATATTGCCGGAGGCTTCAAGAAGAGGAGTAAAACCGGAACTCTTCACAAAGAGGACAGCCTCTTTCAGCAGCTCGGGAGTAAAGTTATCGAGAAGGATAATATCCGGCAAACAGGGCAGAGCCTCCCGCAACTCCTCCATGGAACGAACCTCCGTTTCGATCTTCACCTCAAGCTTCCCCTCTTTGCGGTAAAGTTGGGCACGACGGATCGCATTGGCAATACCTCCAGAGGCATCAATATGGTTATCCTTGATGAGAATCATGTCGAACAGGCCAAAACGGTGGTTTTTTCCTCCGCCGATCCTGACCGCCTCTTTGTCGAAATAACGAAGTCCGGGAGCCGTTTTTCGGGTATCAAGAATTTCAGCCCCTGTATGGCGAATACAATCAACATAGAGCCGTGTGCGGGTTGCAATCCCCGACATGCGCTGCATGAAATTAAGCGCTGTACGTTCGCCGATGAGCAGCGGAGCGAGCTTTCCTTGCACCTCAAGAATCAAGTCACCGCGCTGAAGGGTTTCCCCATCATGGTGATGCAATACGACGGAGAGCTTATTATCACAGGCAGCAAAAACCTGAACGGCAACATCAGCCCCTCCAAGGATACCATCCTCCTTGGCCCTGATAACGGCGCTTCCCCCCTGAGAAGGATCAATGGTAGCAAGGGTGGTCACATCCCCCTTGTAACGATCCTCCTCAAGAGCAAGCATAATGGCCCTTGCACGACACCCTTCATAAAACTCGTCACGAGCCCTGTTTTTCATGATTGCCATTCCCGAATACATTGAAAAAAAAATCAAAACGCCATCCCAAGGTAGTGAATTTTATACTCTTTCGGGAAGATGACGCCCCATCTCCCCACCTGATTCAACAATCAGCGCTCACATCTCCCGGTAATCGCTGAAGCAGACGAAGCTCTTCCAAAACAAAAAGCGAGAAATCCCCCTGGGTAGAGCGATAAAATGGCTTGTTGTAGAACGAGATAGAGAATTGCTATATTACCGTGCAGACGGTATGGGCAGGTATCGGCTTATGCAATATTATCGAAGCGCTGCCCGGTTTCGAGTTTTTTTTTGAAGAGAACCATGGATATTAAAAAAATAAAATTTAAAGCGCTCTTTCAGGATATCTCCTCACTTCAGGATATCTGGCAGTTCTCTACAGTAAATACCCATGATGTTGATTTTATCAAGTTCAGGCAGCGCTCCGAGTGGTTGCAGTATACCGGACTGGATGACAAGGATGGGCATGAGATTTTCGAAGGGGATTTGCTGGAATGGGACAAGATTATTCTGGAAGTTGTTTTTGAGGCTGGCAGTTTCAGAGTCCTGAATGAGGGCGACTCCGATATGCTCTTGTGGTTTTGTTTGCCCGATTGCAAGGTTATCGGCAATAAATACGAAAAAAAGGTCAAGCACTGAACAACGGGTCAGATACGCTTTTCAGAACCAATATCCAGCGATATTTCATTCACTCCGGGATTTTTATGACACCGTATGCTCACTCATGCGTCAGGCTGGTAAACATGGTTTTCTATGCCCACCACGGCGTTCTCAAGGAAGAGCACACCGTAGGAGGGAAGTATGAAGTGGATGTGGCGCTCTCTTTCGACTTCACCGTTGCAGCACAAAACGATGACATCACAAAAACCATCGATTACGGCGCAGTGTACAAAAAGATTCAGGAGGCCCTGACCCTCAGGAAGTTCTTTCTTATCGAGGCCGTCGCCTATGAAATAGCCCACGACCTTCTCCGGGATTTTCCTCTTCTTGAAAAAGTCGCCATCAATGTCCGCAAACGCAACCCGCCCGTTGATGGTATCTGCGATTATGCTGAAGCCGATTACGCCACATCCCGCTGCTGAAATTATGCCCATGCACAAGGTCTTTATCGGGATAGGATCCAATATTGGTGAGCGCCTCCACCACCTTCAGGAGGCCGTTGACCGGATTGCCCTTCTTGACGGAACAGAGGTGAGAGGCGTCTCAGCAATCTATATGACCGAACCAGTCGGCGAGAGCGAACAGAACCGCTTCTTTAACGGGGTAGTTGAACTTGAAACATCACTTGCACCCGAAGAGCTGCGCCGACAATGTAAAACAATTGAGCAGGAACTTGGAAGACCGGATGCCTATCCGCGCTGGAGCCCAAGAGTCATTGACCTCGACATTCTGCTCTACGACGACCGCTCTCTCCTCACCGAAACACTCACCATACCGCACCCCGAATTGCATTGTCGCAACTTTGTCCTTATCCCTCTGCTCGACCTTGCCAATCCCCTGCATCCCGCAATGCACCAGACCATTCTGCACTTACTCTCCTGCTGCAACGACCGCTCTGTACTGATAAAATTAAAAGAGGGAATCAGGATAAAAAAAAGACGGAGTGCCCGGTAAAGCACTCCGTCTGTTCGTAATCACGATGATCCTGAAAAAGCCGGTCTGACCTTCTCAGTTGGCGAAGGTGATATTCAGGTTCCCTTCAGAAAAGTCAGCCCCCTCCGTCTTGCGTCCAACAAGGACATTGGGCAGAATAATGCTTTTGCGGAAATTATTGATGTCCACCAACAGCTCATCACCCTTGATGTTCACATTAAGCTTCTTCACCTCAACGTTCGGCAGGTAAAGACTCAGGACATATTTGCCATCAACTTTCTCCAGCATCTGGGTTTTGTCATCAACGTAGAGGATTTCTGCTGGATTACGCTCACCAAACATCTCCTGACTCAACTGATAGAGCCTCTCCGTATTGATAATTTCTGCCGTAGACTGCTTCACCCTGAAAATCGGTACCGGATAGAAGCAATTTTCAATCACTTTGAGATATTTGCTCTGAATATCGATAAGGCTCTGCAGATAACTGTCCGTCGAACTTGAGGGAAGAATCTTGTTGACAACTGCGGCATCAAGCTTGTAACCGAAGAGATTAAGATAGGTCTGCACACGCAAGGCCTCCTTGATAACCATGTTCTCAGGATTAAGGACAACTCGGAAGGTGGTTATTGATTTATCCTGAAGCATGGCATGAAGCTCTTTCATATGCGAGTTCACCTCCGGCATAAGCTTGAAGATATTTTTCTTCGGCATAAACTTGTTGAGGAGTGGAGCCGCAAAACCGATGGCCTTTGAATGCCATCCGCCAATTTTATCGGCATACCATCCATACGATTCAGGCATTCCAAGCAAACGCATGGTCTCTCCTGTCGGGGCAGCATCAACAACCACCACATCATAATCACCTGACTTGGCAGCTTTCCAGATATAGCGCAAACTGATCATCTCCTCCATACCCGGCATGATTGCAAGCTCTTCGGCGACAACCTCATTGGCTCCATCATGCATTAAAATCGATGAGAAATAGGAATAGAGTTCAGTCCAGTTCTCCCTTATTTCGGCAAGAACGTTTACCTCCATGGCAAAGAGATTCTTTTCAACCTCTACCGGCGTGGAAGAGAGTTCGGTACTCAATGCGTCGGCAAGGCTGTGAGCCACATCGGTACTCATAATCAAAACCCTCTGTCCTCTTCGTGCGATTGCGGTTGCAGACGACGCTGAAACGGTAGTCTTGCCTACCCCTCCTTTACCCAAGTAAAGAATAATTCTCATGTTGATAATAAAACTATTGAGTGAACTTGATCTTGACTGAACACTTTTTATCGATGAGTTGCGCCTTCATTATCGGCGTCATGGCCAGTATGTTGACCGGTACCTGATTCCTTTTTCCCCTGAGTTTCATCATCAGAGTGCGATACCGGGGTGAGCCTTTCCGATGGTTGCGCATTGTCCGAATCCGACTTGATCCTGATTCTGGTTTTTGAAACACCCCCTGCTGCTCCTGGAGACTCATCCATACTCATCATGTTTTTCACAAGTGGAGGGACATCCTCATCAAGAGATTTGATGGTAATACTTTTGCGCTTCGGGGCAGCATCACCTTCATGATCACCTGCACTCCCTGCACCCACTCCCGATGCAGCGGAAACCCTCTTGCCCGATTCACCGGAAAAGGGCTCACTGCTGAAACAATCATCGTTGGAGGTCGCACGATCATCACTTGTTATATGAATGCTCCTTTTTTTAAACGCAGGCTCTTCATCATCCCCATTATCACGTCGCTGATGTGGTGAGGCATCATGCACTCCCCCCTGAGGCGCTTTTGAGGTGGGGCGCTGTGTTCTCTTTTTCGATGCATCGCCAAAACTCGAAGAGAGCCGCAACAGCTTTCCAACCGATCCGATGACCCCATCATTTTTGACCGCAGTTTTGACAATATTGATAACAAAACGCTCCGCCTGTGGATTATCTGCAATACTGATGAGCAGTTCATTAAGCGCGGTCAACATACCGGGCACATGCTGCAGGTCATTTTTAACCTGGTCACGAATTTTGAACGGAGCATCACCAATCATCTCCTTGAGAGAACCGGCAATTCTTTTCAGTGAAGCCGGATCCGTAGGAAGAATATTTTCAATGCCTTTAAACATTTCAGCCGGAGAAAATCCTTCCGGCGCTGCCCCGCCTGCCTGCGAACCCCCGGGCACCCCTCTGCCCTGCTTCTGCCCGCTTTCATCCGGAGGATAACCGATCGAAGCCTTGTATTGTTCAAGAAGATCCTGACCATAACCGATATGGCTCTCCTGCCGCGAAGGATCAGGAGCATTCAGGCGAAGAGAGATGACCTGAGGAACACAGATACCCCTTACGCCCTGCAAAATATGAAGCGAAACATCGTCAGGAAGAATTTTCCGGTAATCAAGGCCAAAACGCTCTTCGATAATTGATTCAACAACGGTATGAAGCCTGGTAATCAATTCAGCTTCCCTTAGTTCGACCATATCAAAAATAACATAGACCGGCTCCTTCTCCTCACGGCGAACCTTGAAATTCAGCGTCGCGAAATCATGATCCTTATTCCGACTGTTTACACTGACAGAACCAAGATTAAAGCGGTCGAGATAGTCTTTGTTCGAACCTCTCGCCCAGAAATAAACAGCCTTGTCGCTATAAATCAGATAATCCTGAAAAGCAATATTACCAACACGCTCCTGATGTGATTCATAAAAAACCCCTTCAAAAAATGCAATCGGATTTTCACCGGCATGCATGAGCCCCTTCTGAAAAAACTCAGTTACATCACTCTGTTCGGTCTGCGCCGAGATATACAACGATATATTAGCCATTACCCATACCCGTTCACTTGATACTGATTAGCACACTGACCTTAAATCTATGAAAATTTTACAATAAACAGAAATAACCCGACAACGCAGAGAGCAACCTGATTTATGATCAAAACAAAAAAGGCAGTGAAAGCTTTAACCTTTTCACTGCCTGGGCAAAGAGCATAATCTCGTTATGCTTACTCTGCGAACTTTGATTCAACAGCTTTCGAAGGAACAGCATAACCTGAAACTTCAGGTGAAGAACCACGAAGGCTTGTGCCTCCGCCTGTGCTGCCATAAGCATTGCGGTTGATTCTCATGGTGCCTTTGCCCAATGAATCAAACAACATTCCTACAGTTTCCCAATGCCCCTCAACCATTACTTCGAAAATACGCCCGGCTGCTGCCAGGATATCAGTAAAAACGCCACCACCACTCATAATTCCTCCCTGGAATTTAATTGTTGGAAAAATACCAAAACTTAAGTTTAGAACTCCTGTCCCAATTTAATAGTAATAAACAAAAAAACACAAAAAAAGTTTTTTCTGCCGCCTTCGTAACGAAGTACGTCAACAACGCAGATTACCCTATTTCCTTACCTGACCCTTCTGAAAGGAACCCGCAAAATTCTTGACAACTTCAGAAGCCGACACCCCTGCATCACCAACGGCTGTTGCTGCATTTGTGGTCGCATTTTCAACGGTTTCGACGGCATTGACATACAACTCGCTTGCCGTTCTTGATGCATCCTTAACGGTAATGGCAACCCGATCAATGGTCTCGCCGACAACCCCGCCGGTACTGCCCAGCAGATTCCCGATGCCCGAAGCGTCGATAACAGCGCCCACAGTACCGGTCACCGTATCAAAGACATTTCCGGCAAGATTCAAGCCACCAACAACAGCGCTCTGGCCAGTCAAAAGCACACTCTCGGCAAGAAACGTGAGGCGATCAGTAAACTCAAGCTCCTTAAAATCCTTACGCAGTTTCTGGTACGATTCCGACATAATCAATCTCCATGGAAGTGAGGCCGCGAAAACGGAGCCCCGGTTATGATTGAAAACAATACTAAATTATTCTGTCGGAATTTAAACATAAATATCGATCTAAACAAGTGTTCCCCATGAAGCACCTCTATCCCCTGTCATAAGCTTTCTGTTCTTTTTGCAGGCGGCTCTGCTCGTGACGATCAAGATCAAAGGGTATATGAAGCCATTTGTCCTTAAATACCGCATCGCCCGGTTCAAGCCCGGTCAGGCTTATCGGAAGGGTGATGATTTTACGCTGGTTGCCGATCTGTACAAACAACTCGTCGCCTGTTACCCATACGTCGATATCGACAGGGTTGGCGAACATCAGCTTCAACTGTACCTCATAGACATTGCCGTTACGGACAAATTTGATCGGTGGTTCGTCATACATCATATCAGACGGATCGCTGTCGCCGTACATATCCTTGGCAAACATCTCCAGGGACTTCAGACCGACAATTTCCTGCTCGTACATCCTCAGTTTTTTCACCGGAAGGGGAGAAAAACCCTCTTCAATCTCTCCCAGGTACTTCTGTTGAATCGCTTTCCAGTTCTCCAGATATCCACTGTCCTCTTTGGTATCAAGTAACCGGTTGACAAGAACCATATCCACCTTGAAACCATAAAGGTTCAGATAGGTCAAGGCACGCATGGTCTCCTTGATCGACATCTTCTCCGCATTCATGACAAGGCGTACCGTCGATTTTTTATTATTCGTAAGAATTTCACGAATGTCTTCAAGCTCATCAAAAACCTGATCAACTGACTCAATGGCATCTGCCGGAGGCACAAAAAAGGCAATTTTATCCGACATCCTTGAAAGAGGCTTGCTGAGCGGCTTGATAAGATACTTGTTCACATTCTTCACCGCCTTCATACCCCAGGCAAGCGTATCAGGAAGAGAGAGGAGACGCAGGGTTTCACCCGTCGGGGCGGTATCGAGCACCAGCACATCGTAGAGACCGGAGGCTTTATAGCGCTTGATTCTCAAAAGAGAGAACAGCTCTTCCATGCCAGGAAGAATGGTCATTTCATCAGCCATAACACCTGAAACGCCCTGGGCCATAAAAATCTTGGAGTAGTATTTCTGTACAGACTGCCAATTCTGCTTCAGGTCAACATAAGGATTAACTTCAATGGCATGAAGATTCTCCTTGATCTTTGTCGGTTCAGCGCCAAGAGGCAGGTTAAAGGAATCCGAAAGACTATGTGCGGGGTCGGTTGAAAGAACAAGGGTACGATAGCCCAGTTGCGACAAACGGACAGCCGTAGCCGCAGAAACGCTGGTTTTCCCTACCCCGCCTTTACCTGTAAAAGTTAAAATACGCATGAACCAGACATTGGATGTTATGACCACTGAGGAAAAATCAGAAAAAGTCAAAGATATAACTCTGAGCTGACTCTACAAAAGAATCTAACATACACACTTCAGCCAAGGTTTAAAATTTTAAACTTTTTAATCTCGACCGAACAACTTGCAAATGAACGTTCAGCTCACTTAATTGGAGTTCTCAAGTAACAAGATATCACCATCTCCTATCCTTTGATGAGCATCGTCATGCCCGAAACAAACTCCATCACTGATACACGTGCAACCGTAGTTGAGACCCGTCGCATCAGTCACGATGTCACGGTCATCACTCTTGATTGTCCGGCAATTGCCGCATCCGCAAAACCCGGAAATTTTGTCAACATCAAGGTCAGCGACACAACGCTGCCATTGCTCAGACGGCCATTTTCGATACACAATGTGCGAGGAGGACTCATCGACATCATGGTTAAAGCCGCAGGGCGCGGCAGTGCACTTTTTTGCGACAGTACAAAAGGCTCAACCATGATGGTTCTCGGGCCACTCGGAACCTGTTTCGACATGAGTGGGAATAAATTCAATACCGCCATTCTTGTTTCAGGAGGCATCGGCACCGCTCCCATGCTCTTTCTTGAAAAAGAACTGAAAGCTAAGGGCATAAAGGTGATTAACCTGATTGGTGGCCGAACAAAAGCGGAGTTGCTCGCCGAAGAACTTTCAAACTGTAGGCTTGCAACAGATGACGGTTCAGCAGGATTCCGGGGAACTGTAGTTGAACTGCTTCGCCGGGAGTTACCCGCACTCGAACAGGATGGCGCTCTCAAGGTTTTCTCATGCGGACCAAATCCAATGCTGAAAGCAGTTGCCGCATTCTGCCGTGAGCAGCGTCTGAGATGTGATATCTCACTTGAATCGGTTATGGGCTGCGGCATCGGGATCTGTTACGGCTGCAGCGTCGAAATCAAAAATCCCGACGGGGGACTCCGCACCATCCTGCTTTGTCAGGAGGGTCCTGTCATCGATGCCGAACTGCTTGCAGTATAAAAAAGATAATTTTATCTTTACAAGAGCCCGGAACGGTGTTCCCGAAAGCTTTTTTCAACAAACTACCAACTACCATGGCAAAAGGACTGAACAAAGTAATGCTGATCGGCCACCTCGGCAACGATCCCGAAATGAAAGTCACTACCTCCGGCCAGTCGAGAGTCATTTTTACCCTTGCTACAACCGAAAGTTACAAGGACAACGATGGCAACTGGCAAGAAAAACCGGAATGGCACCGAATCGTCGTCTGGGGTAAACTGGCTGAAATATGCAGTCAGTACCTGAAAAAGGGACGGCAGGTCTACATTGAAGGGCGTCTGCAGACCAGAAGCTGGGACGATCCCAAAAGCGGCGAAAAACGGTATACGACCGAGATTGTCTGTTCCGACATGCAGATGCTCGGCGGAGCGCGGGAACAGGGAGGCGGAACGAGCTCTGAAAGCAGCTCCCAGGGTTACGAGCGCCAGCAAAGCCCTCATGACTATCCATCGCCACCAACCCACCCGTCAGTACCCATGCTTGAAAATGACAAGGATGACCTGCCATTCTGAAGCGTTTTAAGTTGTCAGTTGTCAGTTGTCAGCAATTACTGATGACTGATGACTGATTACTGATGACTGATTACTGATAACTGATTACTCATGACCACCAAAAGCGCTCCTGCGGCTCACCCGATAACACGTTACTATCAACGATGGATGCACTGAAAAAAAATATTCTTGCCGGAAACATTGCACCGGTTTACCTCTTTTATGGCACCGAAAGCTACCTCAAGGAAGAGTTTGCCGACCTTATCAAAACGGCTGTTTTTCCATCCGAAAGCGATGCGGCCTGCAATACCCATATTCTTTACGCTCCCGACCTCACACCAGGTGAACTGATATCAAAAGCCTCGGAATACCCGATGTTCACCCCAAAACAACTGATCATTGTCCGGCAGTTTGAAAAAATCAAGAAGCCCCCGACCAGAGAGTTGCAGAAACAACACGAAGAAAAATTCAGCCGTTACCTGACCAATCCGGCTGAGTTTACCGTCCTGATACTCGATGCTGGCCAGATTGAGAAAAAAGAGATTGAAAAACCACCTTTCAGCACGCTGAAAAAATACCGCCACGACTTCCCGGCCATCAAAACTCCGGAACTCTTCGCTTCCAACAGAGCCAAAGCTTCCGGATGGAGCTTTGAGCCCGATGCCCTCAAAGCCTTTACCGCCTATATTGAGCCATCAGCGCGGGAAATATGCCACGAAATTGAAAAAATCATCCTGTACGCCTCTGCCAGGGGAGCTGAAAAACGGATCACAGCATCCGACGTCCTCGACAGTGTCGGCGTATCACGCACCTACAACGTCTTTGAACTTGAAAAAGCCCTGGCAGAACGAAGTCTGAGGCTCTGCAGCGGCATATCGCTCATGATCATGGAGCAGGAAGGGCAGAAAGAGGGGCTCGGTAACATCGTCCGTTTTCTTGCCACCTTTTATATCCGCCTCTGGAAGCTTTCACTTCCGGAGGTACGGCAACTTCCCCAGGCAGAAATCGCAAAAATCCTCGGCATGTTTGGCAAACAGGAGTACTTCGTCAAAAACTACCTTGCCTACACCCGCTCATTTTCACTTCAGGATACCGAGCGAGCCATCACCGCCCTCAAAGAGACCGATGCCGCACTCAAAGGGCTGCTCCCCTACCCCGACGAAAAATACCTGCTCCTGCGGCTCATGCAAAAACTGCTCGGATAAATTGAGCCCCGCCATCACAACCACCCCTTGCGGCGATACCAGGAGATCGTTTTTGCAACACCTTCGCCGAGAGTTGTGCCGGCTGTAAAACCAAGATCCATTTCAGCCTGAGCGGAGGAACAGACCCAGTAATCCTGCACCAGTTCATAAGCCTTGTCACGATTGATGAGCGCAACCTTTCCACGTAAAGAGCCCACCGCACCCATGAACGCGCCAAGCAGAAAGAGGAGTGGCTGCGGCAACGAAAAGCGGTAGATCTTCCGAAAACCAAGCGCCGGTTGCACGGCAGCAATAAACTCATCCCACGAGTACGAACGGGATGACGTGATATAATAAATAGCTCCCACAGCCCGTTCCGAACGAGCCGCCATCATCAGGCCACAAACAAGATCATCAACATAGACAAGACTGAAACGCTGCCTTGCCACATTTCCCGCCGAAACCAGTACCCCTTTGGAGAGCATCTGAAACACCTGCAGAACATCCCGGTCACCCGGACCGTAGACTGCAGGAGGGCGTACGATGGTAATCGGAATATCCCCCGCACTCTCCAGGCAGAGCCTCTCCGCCCGCAGCTTGCTGCGCCCATATGCACTAACCGGAGAGGGGAGATCACACTCCTTCACACCATCTATCCCTTCTGAAGCCGGACCGGCAACCGCAAGAGTCGAGACCAGGAGAAAACGCTTCAGACCGGGGTTATGCTCCCTCACGGCCATAAGCAGATTCTCTACCGGCAACACATTACCCGCATCATAACCCGCCTCGTCAAGAGCCTTCGTCACCCCGGCAAGATGGACAATCCGGTCGACACCCAGAACCGCACGGCCAAGAGCCTCCATGTCGCAAAAACTGCCCCGGACAACCTCTACCCCCTCAGGCAAAGCACCCTCATTACTTTCAGGACGAAGATAGACCCTCACCCTCTCATCCTCTGCGGCAAGATGGCGCAATAATCGAGCACCAATAAAACCGGTTGAACCCGTCACCAATACTGTTTCGCCCATATCCCACATAACTCCATTTATTCAGCAACATACTCAGCTTTTCATCCTGAAGAGTCTGCTGCAGCAAAAAAACCGGCCACTGTTTTAACAAAAAACTAAAATTTTTGATACATTTCGGTTTCTGAGCAAAATCCGCTTACTTGAAAACCGGTCACCCTCTAAGTAAAGAGGAGAGATGACCGTAAAAACAAGAAATCCCGGCTTTTTCTGTTATAGCCGAAGTAAAATTGCATTCCTGTGGATAAAACGAAAGACTTGTTTAAAAAGTGCATTGAATATACCATTGCCGACGAGGTAAAGGCGCAAGGCGTCTATCCCTTTTTTCACCCGATAGACGAAAATGAGGGCCCTGTTGTCTCCTTTGGAGGGCGAAAGCTTGTCATGGCTGGCTCGAACAACTATCTTGGCCTGACCGCCGACCCAAGGGTAAAAGCAGCTTCGATCAACGCCATCAACAAGTACGGCACCAGTTGCAGCGGATCACGCTACATGACCGGCACGGTAAACCTGCACGTCGAACTGGAAGAGAAACTGGCTGACTTTTTTGAAAAAGAGCGCTGTCTGCTCTTCAGTACCGGCTATCAAACCGGTCAGGGCATCATCCCGACACTGGTCCAGCGCGGTGAATACATTGTCTCCGACCGTGACAACCATGCCAGCCTTGTGGCAGCCTCCATCATGGCCCAGGGAGCCGGAGCAAACCTGGTACGTTACAACCACAACAACATGGAAGACCTGGAGCGCGTCCTGCAGACAATTCCTGAATCGGCAGGACGCCTCATCGTCTCCGATGGAGTCTTCTCTGTCTCCGGAGAGATCGTTGACCTGCCAAACCTGGTCAAACTGGCAAAAAAATATAACGCACGCATTCTCATAGACGACGCTCACGCTGTCGGAGTGATCGGCAAAAGAGGCAAAGGCACCCCGTCAGAGTTTGACCTTGTCAATGAGGTAGACCTTATCATGGGCACCTTCTCAAAAACCTTCGGTTCACTTGGAGGCTACGTTGTCGGTGACCGCAGCGTCATCAACTTCATCAAACACAACGCGCCGGCGCTTATTTTCAGCGCATCTCCAACACCGGCAAGTGTTGCTGCCGTTCTGGCCTCACTCGAAATTATCCGCACCGAACCAGAGCTTATGCAGCGGCTTATCGCAAATACCGATTATGTTCGCCAGGCGCTGCTCAAGGCCGGATTCACCCTCATGCCATCCCGCACAGCAATCGTCACCGTACTGATCAGCGACCAGATGAAAACCCTCTACTTCTGGAAAAAACTGTTCGATGCCGGAGTTTACGTCAACGCTTTTATCCGGCCCGGCGTCATGCCTGGTCACGAAGCGCTTCGCACCAGCTTCATGGCAACCCATCAGCGCATCCATCTCGACAAGGTCATCACCGAATTCTGCACCATCGGCAGAGAACTTGGTGTCATCGAATAAAATACCGATACCTTCGCACTCCCCGGTACCTGCCGGGGAAGCGCTTTTTTACAGCACAACTACTCTTTCACACCCTCTATCCCGGCTCCATTACGGTATTCATTGCATTATTGCATTTTTTTTTAATAACTTTGCGATGAGTTGACCTGTACAGGCAAGGGGAGGCATCGCCATCCCATCCCCTGATGATTTGATTGCTGAGAATAGGTACTGGTGAGTATGTACTGCCAAACAAGGTAAAACGAGTTATTGACCCTGTTTTTTTGTCCGTATCATAACAACCACACAACAACAATACACAACCATGAAAACAAAACATGCGCAACTGTTCAGCGCTCTCCGTTTTGTTCTGTCGGCGTTCTGCCTGATGGCGCTGCTGGTACCTCTCCCCTCCTACGGAGCAGATACCGGCACGGTAAAAGGCAAAATCATCGACAAAGCTGACGGAGAAGGCGTTTACGGTGCTTCCGTAACCATCGGGGGCACAACCATCGGCACAGCAACCGACATGAACGGAAACTTCACCCTCCAGAACGTCCCCGCAAAACAACAGAAGATTTCCGTCTCCATCGTAGGCTATGCTCCGGCAAGCCAGATTGTCACCGTCAGCACAGGCCAAACCGCCGTGGTCAACCTGCAGCTCGGCCAGACCACCATCATGGCCTCCGAAGTTGTGGTTGGTGCATCACTCTACAAACAGGACCGGCTTGAAGTCCCCGTGACAGCCAGCGTGGTCTCGAATGAAAAGATCAGGCAGGAGCCGAGTGCAACCCTCGACAAAACGCTCGAAGAGGTTCCCGGACTGAACATCAACCGTTCTGCAGGCTACAGCACCTCGACCGTACAGATCCGTGGCTCCAACACCTTCCAGGGAGGCGCTATCGGTACCCGCGTTCAGGGCCTCTATGACGGCTTCCCCATCAATACCCCGGAAAGCGGTGAAGTGGTATGGGCTACGGTAAACATGAACGCCGCCGACAAGGTTGAAATTCTGAAAGGAGCAGCGGCTACCCTTTACGGTTCTGGGGCCATGGGCGGCGTTGTGAACGTTTTCGGACACCTTCCGGACAAAATGGAAGTCAAGGCCGGTGCAAGCGCAGGCTTCTATGATGCCACCCCTTCAGACGACCAGAGCCTCTACCGTAAAGATTATACCCCCTGGCTTTGGAATACCTACTTCGGTCTTGGAAACAAGAGCGGCAAATGGAACTACAACCTGCTCTACACGCACAGCGATGACGAAGGGTATCGTAAAAACACCCAGACAGAGATGAATGACGTAAAGCTGAAGGCAAAATATGCTATCGATGCATCACAGTACCTGCAGCTTAGCGCTTTCTACAACGAGACTAAAGCGGGCTATGCTACTATCTGGCCTTACTCGATTGCAATGGGTCCTTTCGGCCCCAGTTTCGTTGCTTACCCTGAACGGGCATATGACCTGCCTGACGCTGCCTACTCCGACGACACCATCAAGCGCAAAAACGCTCTCATGGGTCTGAACTATGTCAACATGTTGAGCGACAAATTGAGCATGGATGCCAGGTTCTACTATACTCACAATGAAAGCCTTGTTGAGTATAACCCAACCCCATTTCCGCAGCTCTTCGTACCAGCAGGATCGCCTTTTCCCCTCTATTTCAGGCTTCCTGGTGAATTTAACGAGCACAAATCCGACCGTTACGGCTCGGGAGTCAAGTTCGACTGGCGTGCAAACGACAACCACCGCCTGCTCTTCGGTGTCGATGGCAACATTGTAGACGTGCAGTCAACGCAGTACACTGCGGAGATTCCGGTACTAAACACACTGAACGATATCCAGGAAAAGAACTTTGCACTCTTCCTGCAGGATGAATGGAAGATTACCGACAAGCTGACAGCTCTGCTCTCGGTACGATACGACTGGAGCGGAATCAATGCCGACAATGTAACGTACATTGATTACACAAACCCGATTTATGGGCCTCCGGCATACCCATCAGGACCCCCGACAATAGTCGGATATCATGCTCCGGCAACAGTTCCTGTCGAGAACAAAAGTGTGGATGCCATGAGCCCACGCATCGCGTTGAACTACAAAGCTACAGACGACATGAGCTTCCGCGCCTCATGGGGAAAGAGTTTCCGCGCCCCGACATTGGCAGAACGATTCGTGCGTGACGCAGGAATTATCGGAGACGGCAACCCGAACCCGGCGCTTGACAAGGAGACCATGACAGCCTACGAGGCTGGCGTCTACAAAGAGTTCAGCGATAAAGTCTCGCTTGACATCGCAGCTTACCTGAACAATTACGATAACTTGATCGAATCGAGAACCCTTGCACCAACGTCACTTCAGGTATTCCAGTACCAGAACGTTGCCAAGGCACAGATCTGGGGTATTGAGACCAGCCTGAACATCAGACCGAATCCGGAATGGAGCCTGAACATCGGCTACGCCTACATGAATGCCAAGGACAAGAGCGATTCTCCATCAGCCCTTGCAGCATCAAATCCCGATCCTGATTGGCTTGCCTACAGGCCCGAACATACCGCTTCGGCAAGCGCAACCTGGAAACCTGTCAGCAAGATTGCTTTGAACTTGACCGGACGCTTTGTAAGCAAATATAAGGCAATCAGCTCCTTCTATGCTGCAAACGTGAATGGCAACAACTATCCCGGTGATTTCATTGTGCTCAACACGGGAATCAAGTTCCAGGCAGGTGAAACAGCAACCTTGAGCCTCCTTTGCCGCAACATCGGCAACTTGCAGTATGAAGAGGCAGAATGGTTCCGTGCCCCTGGCCGCAGCTATGTCGCCGGTGTCGATTTCACCTTCTGATCGAAAACCATTGCCGTAACAGGCAGTTGCACTACAAGCCGGCTCCTTGCAAAGAGGGGCCGGCTCTTTTTTTAATCGTTAGTTTACATCAAGGGATTTTATTACATTTTGCAATCCTGTTAAAACCACATCAAACGCACATCTTTTGTAATTCTATGCACGATAAAATCAGAATTGCCGCTATTGTCGGGATGGAGCAATGCAACCAGCGGGTATGGCGCGAGGTAACCTCGAAAATCGCCGCACACGCTGAATTGACCCAATGGACCGATCAGGATCTTGAGCATCAGAACCCTGAGGCTGCCGAAGCCATCCGCAATGCCGACTGTATTTTTACAACCCTGATCCAGTTCAAGGGACAGGCAGACTGGCTGCAGGAGCAGATCGAACAGTCAAAGGTGAAGACCATCTTTGCCTATGAGTCGATGCCGGAAGTCATGCAGATGACCAAAATAGGCAATTACGTGGTCTCGGGAGATGGCAGCGGCATGCCCGATATTGTCAAGAAAGTTGCAAAAATGCTGGTGAAAGGGCGCGATGAGGATGCGCTCTACGGCTACATGAAGCTGCTGAAAATCATGCGCACCATGTTGCCGCTCATCCCCAAAAAGGCAAAGGACTTCAAGAACTGGATGCAGGTCTACACCTACTGGATGAACCCGACCACCGACAATCTGGCATCGATGTTCAACTACATCATAGCCGAATACTTCGAAGTTGAGGTCAAGGTTGAGAAGGTACAGGAGGTGCCAACCATGGGCTTCTACCACCCTGATGCTCCGGAATACCAGAAAGATCTGCACCATTACGAAAAATGGCTCCACAAACGCAATAAAAATTCAGCAAAACAGCGCAACATCGGGATGCTCTTTTTCCGCAAACACCTGCTGCAGGAAAAAGAGTATATCGACAATGCCATCCGAGCCATCGAAGCCAAGGGTCTCAACCCCCTGCCGGTCTTTGTGATGGGTGTTGAAGGCCACGTTGCCGCCAGAGAGTGGTTTACACACAACAACATCGACATGCTCGTCAACATGATGGGCTTCGGTTTTGTGGGCGGCCCTGCAGGAGCAACCACACCAGGCGCATCATCAGCCGCACGCGACGAGATTCTGGGGAAAATCAACGCCCCCTACGTTGTCTCCCAGCCGCTCTTTATCCAGGATTTCGCATCATGGAAATCGCAGGGTGTTATACCGCTTCAGTCAGCCATGACCTACTCGCTGCCTGAAATGGACGGCGCCGTCTGCCCGGTTGTACTCGGAGCCATCAAGGATGGACGCCTCCAAACCGTTCCCGATCGCCTCGAAAGGCTGGCCGGTTTTGCCAAAAAGTTTTCCGACCTTCGCCAGGTACCCAACCGCGATAAAAAAGTTGCCCTCGTCGTCTACGACTATCCTCCAGGCATGGGCAAAAAGGCCAGCGCCGCCCTGCTCGACGTACCAAAAAGCATCTACAACATCATCACAACGCTGCGCTCCGAGGGGTACGATGTCGGCGAACTGCCGGAATCACCTGAAGCGCTGCTGGCCATGCTCGACAAGGCAACCGATTACGAAATCCAGGCACACGAACAGGAGTGCTTTGCCATTGACCGTGAAGTATTCAACAGCATCACCAGCTCAAGAGAGCGCGAGCGCATTGAAGGACGCTGGAGCGGCTTCCCGGGCGACATTGCACCAATCAAGCCCGACAAGCTCTTCATCGGCGGCATCACCCTCGGCAATATCTTTATCGGCGTTCAGCCGCGCCTTGGCATACAGGGTGACCCCATGCGCCTCCTCTTCGACAAAGAGAACACACCGCACCATCAATACATCGCCTTCTACCGCTGGATCAGCCGCATCTTCCGGGCAAACGCCCTGGTGCACATCGGCATGCACGGTACGGCAGAATGGATGCCAGGTCTCCAGCTCGGTGTCACCGGCGACTGCTGGTCAGACGCACTGCTCGGTGAAGTGCCCCACTTCTATATCTACCCGATCAACAACCCGAGCGAAGCCAATATTGCCAAACGCCGTGGCTACGCAACCATGATTTCGCACAACATCCCGCCACTCGCACGGGCCGGACTCTACAAAGAGCTTCCAGCCTTCAAGGAGATGCTGAACGACTACCGCGAACGGGGACTTGAAAAGATGGTAGACGTCGAGACCGAAGAGGTCATCATCACCAAAGCACAGCAGCTCAACCTGACCGATGACTGCCCTCGCGTTGAAGGAGAGAGCTTCCCGGACTATATCAGCCGCCTCTACACCTACATGATGGAGCTTGAAGGCCGCCTGATTTCAAACTCGCTGCACGTCTTTGGCGAAACACCGAAACTGGAAACCCAGGTCACCACCATCACCGAGTACCTCAAGGTGCGCGGCAACGAAAAATCACTGCCCTCCATCATCATGCAGGCCATCGGTGAAGAGCAAAACTATGGCGATTATGCCACTCTGGCCACCCGTGCCCGCAAGGGAGAACCACAAGCCCTTAAAACACGGGAAACGGTTGACGAACATACCAGAGCCTTTATCGAAAAGAGTATTTTCGGCCAGACCAATCCGGCGACTGTATTCAGCACCATGACTGGCGGCGGAAAAGCGACAAAGGAGATGGCAGAGGCCATCAACAGCGCACTGCAGGATGGTGTTGCCCTGAAACGCGCACTCGAAGACAACCGCAACGAAATGAAGGGATTCCTTCGTGCCCTTTGCGGCGAATACATTCCCTCAGGCTCCGGCGGCGATCTGGTGCGTGACGGAGCAGGTATTCTGCCAACCGGACGCAACATTCACGCCATCGACCCCTGGCGCATCCCTTCAGAACTGGCCTTCAAACGCGGCAAACAGATTGCCGACAGCATCCTCAGCCGTCACGTAGAGGAGAACAACGGCCAGTACCCGGAGACCATTGCACAGGTACTCTGGGGTCTCGATACCATCAAGAGCAAAGGTGAAGCCGTCGCCGTCATCATCCACCTCATGGGCGCCGAACCAGCCTACGACGCACAGGGCAAAATCAGCCACTACCGCCTCGTACCGCTCGAGAAACTTGGTCGCCCAAGAATTGATGTATTGATCCAGATCAGCTCCATCTTCCGCGACACCTTTGGAGTGCTCGTCGATCATCTCGACAAACTGGTCAAGGAGGCTGCAAAAGCCATTGAGCCGCACGAGATGAACCATATCAAAAAGCATGTGGACGCAGCCCTGAAAGAGGGAAAGGATTTCGAAAGCGCCACATCACGACTCTTCACCCAGGCACCCGGAGCATACGGCTCACAGGTCGAAGAGCTGGTGGAAGATTCAGCATGGGAGTCGGAAGAGGATCTCGACAACATGTTCATCAAACGCACCGGCTTTGCCTATGGCGGCAACCGCTACGGCGACCAGCAGACCGATATCCTCAAAGGGCTCCTCAGCACCGTTGACCGCGTCGTACAGCAGGTCGATTCGGCTGAGTTCGGCATTACCGATATTGATCGCTACTTCTCCTCATCAGGAGCGCTGCAACTCTCGGCGCGACGCCGCAACCCGAAAGGGGACAATGTCAAACTCAACTACGTCGAGACCTTTACAGCCGATGTGAAGATTGACGATGCCGACAAAGCGCTGAAAGTAGAGTTCCGCAGCAAACTGCTCAACCCGAAATGGTTCGAAACCATGCTCGACCAGGGGCACAGCGGAGCCGCTGAAATCAGCAACCGCTTCACCTACATGCTTGGCTGGGATGCCGTCACCAAAGGTGTTGACGACTGGGTTTACAAAGAGGCTGCCGAAACCTATGCCATGGATCCGAAGATGCGTGAGCGACTCATGAAGGTCAATCCGAAGGCCTTCAAAAACATCGTCGGGCGTATGCTCGAAGCAAGCGGACGCGGCATGTGGAGCGCCGACCCCGACATGATCGAAAAACTGCAGGAGATCTATTCAGACCTCGAAGACCGCCTTGAAGGCATCGAGATTTAACGGTTACGACACAGAACGGTTCTTTCAAGAAAAAAGCACGGCTCGCCCCCGTGCTTTTTTCTTGACCCCTGTCGGAAACAGAGCCAGCCACACAGGGAAAGAGAACCGGCAAAAATCTCATCAGAAATACGACAATCCATCTCCCCGGTTTTCTTATTGCCAATCCATTTGGTATATTTCGGCAAAACCATTCAGATGAACCAAAGAAAATGCAACCTGATTCGCTGTGCCTGTCGCTCTCTTGAGGTACTGCTCTTCTTTGTGATTTCTGTCGTTGGTTTTAACCTCTTTGCAAAAACCACCTCCTTCAACACCAAAACCAAGGCCAGGTCACTCTCCGGAAGCCCGGTAGCCCCCCGTGAGCTCTCACTCTCCGGGATAGCGCCGCACGGCAACCTGAATCGCCTCTACAGCCTGTTTCCTTCACCAGGGCAGCAACAGTCCGCTGCATCTACCCTTTCCGTTGCTACCCATGCAACTATCCTGCACCACCAACCTCTCCCTTTATCCTGTTGCAACCGGGAGCAGAACCATCAGCCCATCACCTCCCCACTCTCCACACCCGGTAACCTCTTCCAGCAAAACCCCATCCTGCTGATTTGATACCCATCTCCTTACCCTGTTCAGGAAAGCTTTTGGCGGGAAAGCAGCAGATTCAGCTCCGGCCATTCCGAAATGCCAAAGCGCAATCGGGAACGACTGGCAATCATCACCTATTTATTGAGGGGTTACCATCTATGCATTTTGTGTTCCTTACCATGGAGGCCACCAACAACAGCGCACTGAAAGCCGCTGCGGGTGAGCTGAACAGGAAATATAAGGTCGGACTGGAGGTTTCCGTCTTCAGTCTCGGACTTCATAACAGCAAACAGCTCTGGGAAACGCTGGAACAGACTCTTCCGGTTGCCGATTTCCTCTTCGGATCAATGCTCTTCAGCGAAGAAATTGTCAGACCACTCGAAAAACTGCTCGACACACTGAGCTGCCCGATCTGCATCATTACCAGCAACCCGGCTCTCGTCACCCGGACACGAGTAGGAAAATTTTCACTCCGCAAGCCAAAAAACGAGGAGCCAAAAGAGAGCAGCATCTTCAAACAATGGGCGTCAAAACTGATGCCAAAGCAGAGCCACGGAGAGAGCCAGCGGCAACTTGCACTGGTCAGAAGTGTCGGCAAGCTGATGAAACACATCCCCGGCAAAGCGCGTGACATACACACCTTTATTGCCGCCCACCAGTTCTGGCTGAACGGTTCACAGGAAAATATGGAGCGCTTCCTCTCCCTTCTCATCGAGCGCTACTCTCCAGGCTGGAAAGGCAAACTGCCCCAGGAAGAGCCCCTTTTCTATCCTGATGCCGCCATCTGCCATCCGGAGGCCTCCGAACCCTTTTTCTCTGCCCGGCAATTTCTTGAATGGCAGCGCAAAAACAGACCAAACCCCGACCAAAAAGCGGTCATCATTCTTGCCATGCGCTCGACCGTGCTGAGCAAAAACATGGCCCATCTGAACGCGCTGGTGCAGGCGTTTGAATCAAAAGGAATCAACAGTTCGATTGCCTACAGCGGCGGTCTCGACTTCCGGCCTGCCCTTGAACGCTTTTTCAACCCCGACACCCCCGGCTCACTCAAGCCATCGCTGCTGATCAACGCCACCGGCTTTTCACTCGTTGGCGGCCCTGCAGAAAACCGGGCTCCCGAAGCGGTCGAAGTGCTCAAACAACTCGATGTTCCCTGTCTGAATCTGATCCCTCTCTCCTTTCAGCCCATTGAACAGTGGCAGGCAAGCAACCTCGGCCTCACACCGCTGCAAACCGCACTGAGTGTGGCCGTAACCGAACTGGACGGCTCCATTGAACCACACATCTATGCCGGAACCGAGAGCGGAAGCGAACGAACAATAGCGCTTGAAGGTGAGCTGCGCGTCATAACCAGCCGGGTAGAGCGACTCCTCCGGCTCCAGGAGAGAGCCCCTTCCGAAAAGAAAATTGCCATTATCCTCTTCAATTTTCCACCCAACCTCGGCAATGCCGGCACGGCGGCATACCTCAATGTTTTCGAGAGCCTGCACCGACTGCTTGCAGAGATGAAAACAGCAGGTTACCGGGTTGATCTGCCCGAAACAAGCGAGGCGCTCCGGGAACGGCTGCTTGAAGGCAACCGACTCATCTATGGTACCGACGGCAATGTTGAAGCACATCTGCCGGTCGAGGAGTACCGCAAACGCTTCCCTGCCTGCGAAGCCATCGAACCCTTCTGGGGCGATGCTCCGGGTGAAATCCTCAATGACCGCACCCGTTTTCATATTCTCGGCTGCTCACTCGGCAACATCTTTATCGGCCAACAGCCCAGCTTCGGCTACGAACGCGACCCGATGCGCCTGCTCATGGCAAAAGATGCCGCGCCAAACCACGCCTTTGCCGCCTTCTACACCTGGATAGAGCAATGCTTCGATGCCGATGCCGTACTCCACTTCGGCACACACGGCGCCCTCGAATTCATGCCCGGCAAGCAGGTAGGGCTCTCAAGCTCATGCTGGCCAAAACGGTTGATCGGCAGCCTCCCGAACTTTTACTGCTACTGCGTCAATAACCCAAGCGAAGGAACAATCGCCAAACGCCGAGGCTTCGCCACCCTCATCAGCTACCTCTCGCCACCTCTTGAACATGCCGGACTCTACAAAAATCTGCGCAAACTCAAAGAGCTGATAGCCGGATTCCGAAACCTTCCATCAGAAGAGCTGCTCGAAGAGATCAAAGAACTTGCTGCAGCAACCGAAATTGACGGAAACAGCGAAGAGAGGCCCGCCGATGAGTATATCACGAAGCTCAACAGCGAACTCTACATGATTGAAGAGCGCATGATTCCACTCGGACTGCACATCATGGGCCAGGCGCCAACACCCGAAAGCGTCAGCGACCATCTGGCCCTGCTTGCAGCACACCGTCGGCCCGAGCTTGACGGAAAATCCCTGCCCGAGCTGCTCTGCCATCACCTCGGCTACGATTACGAGGAGCTGATTGATACCCTTGACAGTGACCGGAAAGCGCAAGAGAGATGGCAGCGGGTATCGGCAATAAACCGTGAAGCCGTCAAACGTTTTACCGGACACTTCGACCCGGAAAAAAGTCCCGGTCTGGCAATCGCAACCCTGCTCGAAGGGAGCCTGGTGGTCAGGATGGCCGCAGCCAACGACTATCTGCATCGAGAAGCAGGCGCAAAGGCAACAGAACTCCATCGTCTCTGGCACTTCCTCAACACCGTCCTCGTCAATCTTGCTGAAAACCATGAACTGCAAGCCGTACTGCACGCCCTTGAAGGAAAGTATACTCCTCCATCGCCAGGCAACGACCTTGTCCGAAACCCCGACATTGTCCCGACAGGCCGAAACATTCACGCTCTTGATCCCTACAGCATCCCCTCATCCTTTGCCCGGCAGGCAGGAAAACTATCGGCTGAAGAGCTGCTGCTGCACTATCGCACCGAGAGTGGAGAGAACCCGGAATCCATCGCTCTCATCCTCTGGGGAACCGATAACCTGAAAAGCGATGGCGAAGGAGTTGCCCAGGCACTCGCCCTCATGGGCGCAAGGGTCAAAACCGATGAACTGGGCAAAATCGGCGACGTCGAACTGATACCGCTTGCCGAGCTGGGCCGCCCCCGCATTGACGTGGTCATGACCATCAGCGGTATTTTCCGCGACCTCCTCTCCCTGCAAGTCAAACTGCTCGACCGGGCAGCCCGTATGGCCGCTGCGGCGGAGGAACCCGACGAAATGAACTTTATCAAAAAACATGTCCGCCAGGAGATGACCCAGAGAGGCTGCACCCTTGATGAAGCCTCAAACAGAGTCTATTCAAACGCACCCGGAAGTTATGGCGCCAATGTAAACCACCTGGTCGAAAGCAGCACCTGGGAAGAGGAGAGCCAGCTTGCCGATGCTTTTGTCAGCCGAAAGAGCTTCGCCGTAACTCCTTCCGGCCAGTGGGAAGAGTGCCCCGAAGCTCTCCGTTCCGCACTGAAGCATGTCACCCTCACCTTCCAGAATATCGACAGTTACGAAATCGGTATTTCTGATATTGATCATTATTATGAGTATCTTGGCGGAGTTTCAAAAACTGTGGAACAGCTCAGCAAGGCAAAACCAAGTGTAATGGTTGGCGATATCGACGGCACAGGAAAAAAACAGCGAATCTGTTCACTCGAAAAGATGGTCTCCCTTGAAGCACGCACCAAACTGCTCAATCCGAAATGGTACGACGCAATGCTTGAACATGGCTATGAAGGGGTAAGGGAGATAGAATCACATCTCAGCAACACCTATGGATGGAGTGCAACAGCATCAGCAGTCAAAAAATGGACCTACGACCAGTTCAACGAAACCTTCCTGCAAGACAAGGCCATGCTTGAACGGCTTCAGGAACTCAACCCTCACGCAACCATCTCCATGACAAAACGATTGCTCGAAGCACACTCCCGAGGATTCTGGGAAGCCGATACCGCCACCATTGAAGAGCTGCAGGAGCTCTACGCCGATCTTGAAACAAGAATTGAAGGGGTACAGCAGTAAGCGCCCGGCTTGAAGATATTTATTACACAGTCAACCACACAACCGTCAAACCAGTACACTATGAGCAGCTCATCTTTCAATGCTGAAGAACACAAGAAAATGCTCCGTTCCTATTTCAATGGCCAGGGCTTTCAGCGATGGGCATCGATCTACGGCGACGACAAACTCTCCTCCGTACGCAACACCGTGCGTCAGGGCCATGCCGTCATGATGGACAAGGCATTCGACTGGCTGCAGCAGCTCGGACTACCCAAAGGAGCCTCGATACTTGATGCCGGATGCGGCACCGGGCTCTTCAGCATCCGCCTCGCAAAAGCGGGGTACAAGGTAACGTCGGTCGATATCGCCTCGCAGATGGTCAACAAGGCAAAAGAGGAGGCCACCAGGCAAGGGGTAGAGAAAAACATCACCTTTGAGGTCAACACCCTCGAATCCGTACGCGGCACCTACGATGCCGTCGTCTGCTTTGACGTCCTGATCCACTACCCGGCAGAGGGATTTTCACAGGCATTCCGCAACCTCGCCAGCCTGACAAAAGGATCGGTTATTTTCACCTACGCCCCCTACAACAAAATTCTTGCACTGCAGCACTGGATTGGCGGCTATTTCCCGAAAAAAGAGCGCCGCACCACCATTCAGATGATCCGCGACGAAGAGATGCAAAACGCCATGAAAAAAACAGGCATGAAGGTAAAAACCCGTGAAAAGATCAGCTTCGGATTTTATCATACCATGCTGATGAACTCGTCACACAACTGAGGGTGCAAAAAAGAAAACCCTATGAAAATTGTATAGAATAATTGTAAATTGGAGATTCTGGGATTTTTTAAAGCCAATACAGGGGATCCCTGTTGTTTCACGCTGTAATCCCTATTTTGTAAAAACATATCCGGAGGATGGAAACCGATGAAAATATTGATGGTTCAGCCAAATTATCATTCAGGTGGAGCCGAAATTGCCGGTAACTGGACGCCAAGCTGGGTCGCCTATATCGGTGGGGCCCTGAAACAGGCAGGATTCGATCAGGTGCGCTTTGTTGATGCCATGTGCGATAACCTTGATAACGATCAGATAGAAGAGGTCATCCGCAAAAACAAGCCGGATGTCGTCATGGCAACCAATATCACCCCATCGATCTTCAAGGCACAGGAGATCATGAAGATTGCCAAAAAGGTAGACCCGAAAATCAGAACCATCATGGGCGGCATTCACTCAACCTTCATGTACCCGCAGGTACTGAGCGAAGCGCCTGAAACCGACTACGTTGTCCGTGGTGAAGGCGAAGAGGTGACCGTCAACCTCATCCGCGAAATCGCTGCAGGAACCGACCGGCAGAACCGGGGCGAAATTACCGGTATCGCCTATCTCGACGACGAAGGCAACGTCTTTGCAACACCTGCGCATCCCGTCATCGAAGATCTCGACACCCTCTCCCCCGACTGGAGCCTCTACGAGTGGGACAAATACATCTACACCCCTCTCAACTGCCGCCTCGCGGTACCGAACTTTGCCAGAGGATGTCCTTTTACCTGCACCTTCTGCTCACAGTGGCAGTTCTGGCGTCGTTACAGAGCCCGCAGTCCGAAACTCTTTGTCGATGAAATCGAAGTACTCGTCAAACAGCATAAAGTAGGCTTTTTCATCCTTGCCGACGAAGAGCCAACCATCAACAAGCAGAAGTTCGTCTCGCTCTGCCAGGAACTTATCGACCGCAAGCTCGATGTCACCTGGGGTATCAACACCCGCGTGACCGACATCATGCGTGATGCCGACCTGCTCCCCTTCTTCCGCAAGGCCGGTCTCGTACACGTTTCACTCGGCACCGAAGCGGCCAGTCAGATGAACCTCAACCGCTTCCGCAAAGAGACCACCATCGAGGAGAACAAGCTCGCCATCAAGCTGCTCCAGAAAAACGGCATTGTTGCCGAAGCGCAGTTCGTCATGGGACTTGAGCACGAGACTCCGGAGACCATCGAAGAGACCTACCAGCTCTGCAAGGACTGGGATCCCGATATGGCCAACTGGACCATCTACACCCCATGGCCTTTCTCCGATCTCTTCAAGGAGCTTGGCGACAGGGTAGAGGTACGCGACTACTCCAAGTACAACTTCGTCACACCAATCATCAAGCCCGACAACATGGAGCGTGAAGAGGTGCTGAAAGGGGTACTGAAATCATACGCACGCTTCTACGCACGCAAGACCTTCTTCAGCTACCCCTGGATCAAGGATCCCTACGTACGCAAATACATGCTTGGCTGCCTCAAAGCTTTTGCCCAGACCACCATTACCAAGCGCTTCTACGACATCGACCGTGTCAAGACCAAGAACCGCAAGATCGAAATCGACCTCGGCTTCGACAAATCAAGGATTCTGACACAGGAGGAGGTCAAAAACCTCAAGGAGCTGCGCCCCGAAATGGTTGCCGACATGAGCTTCGGTCTCAAGGAGGCTGGTTACCAGCGTGAGCACGACGAACACAACTGGGACGAATTCGACGAGACCACCATCAAGGATCGGAACTCTTCAACCGTCCGCAACTGCTGAACAGATAGAGAAGTTGTGAAGCCTCGAAAAGCCTCGAACCCGTAATAAAAATAGCCCTGCAGCAATGTGGGGCTATTCTTTTTTTATTATTATCCAGTACTTGCTATGAGTCACCATAATGACCTCTGAGGGAAAGTACCTGCACGGTTACTACTGCATCAATGATTTTGTAGATGATTCGATCCTTCTTATTCACTCTTCTCGACCAATACCCCGAAAAATCACCCTTCAGTCGTTCAGCCTTACCTGTACCCGTGGTTGGATGCTCTGAAAGTTCAAACAAAATTTTTTCAATCTTTCTGAGGGTAGACTTATCCCCAATTTTATGCAAAATTCTCAGCTCTTCCTTTGCTTCTGGTGTTAGTATTACAGTATACTTGCCCATATATTTTTCGGGTCTTTAATCTCAGTAAACCTTCCAGCCGCAATATCCTCCTCACCTCTCTTCAAGACCTCCAGCAACCTCGTATTGTCTGAGTCGTTATCCTTCACCGTAACTTTTTTCCCAGGCACAATCTCAACAGTCTCACTCTTGTTGAACCGGACCACAACTTTCTCCCTCGTTGCCATCTCCAGATATTTCCTGAGGTTCCTGCGTAACTCTGTTGTGCTGATCGCTATCATGATTCTCTCTCCTGCATTTCGTTACCGTATATCGTACAAAGTATACTCATTTTTCCGTCAAAAACGGCAAAGAGCTGCGCTCCAGTGATGGTTGCCTCCTCAACCCTGCGCAACTGCTGAGAAGGGATACTTCATCCTGACGGGCATGAAAAAAGAGACCCCCTGCGCTAAAACGGAGGGGGTTTTCTGCGTTTCTGCCAAATCACCTTTCATAACGCACCAGAACTCATCGGCCTATACCGGCCTCACCCTCACGACATCAAACTTCCAGAGCCACAGCAACGCCCTCACCCCGGCAGGGGTTGCCAATCCGGCAGCTCCAAGCAATTCATTGACGCTTGGCAATGAGCCCTTTTCCAGTTCAGCCAGCAGCGCCATCAGCGACTCCTTTGGAAGCAGACGCGCATCAAAAGCATAATCAGCCATCGAAAGAGTGAGCAGATCATGCAACCGCGTACGGGCGCCCGGCAGCATCTCCACAATCCAGCTCCCTCCCAGCGTCTGGCTGGAAAAATGGGCAAAGCGGGCAAAGGGATCCGCCCGTGTCGGCCACTGCTCAACAGCGCTGCCGGCAGCTTCAGCACGAATGCGCCCCAATTTATCAGCAAGCGCCGCATAACGATGCAGAATCACCGACCAATCATACTCTTCCTGCACCCTCTTCAGGGCTGCAGCCCCCATTGCTCGCCGTTTCTCACCATCCAGAGCCAGGGTCAACAACGCCCGGGCGAGAGCGCTCGGCTCAACCACCGTCGCCATGCTTGCACGACCAATATAAAAATCATAGGTATCCATCCCCAGCGCATGTCTTACCGCCAAATCCCCCCCAACGCCAGCAGGAGGCAAAATGGTCGGTACCCGAAAACCATCAACTCCGTCACGCACCGTATCCTTGTAACCATCCCAATCACTCACCACAACCGGCAAACCTGCCGCCATAGCCTCAATCGGCGTCAAACCAAAGGTCTCCTGGATATTATCCGAGACCGAGACAAAAACATCCGAACCCTGCCATGCCTGCCGATAACGCAGCTCATCACCCCCATCCACCAGAATGAAGCGCACCGAGGGGGCAAGGAGCTTCTGGGCCTTTATATAGGCTCCTTTTATCGCTTCATTAGGAAAAACACCCGCCTCGACACAGGTAACCGGCACCTTCCGCGCAACCTTTTCCAGCGCCTGATAGAGCGGCGCCTGATTAGCCTTGGCATGAAAGGAGAGGCGACCGGCAAAAAGGAAAACACACTCCTCTTCGCGAAAACCAAAGGTCTGTCTTGCAATTTCACGCGCACCGGACTTTGGAGCAAAGGCTGACACATCAACACCAAGAGGAATAATTGGAAGCTCTACCTGCACAAAACGGCTTGCTCCAGTCTGCTCATGCCACCACTCCCGAACCTCAGCCTGCACAGCGCTGACCAGGGTATGCACCGCCCGGGAAGTGCAAATCAACGCATCCCAAGGCTTGAACGGCGGCAAAACAAGATTTGCAAGCTGATCCATCGCCCCTGCGGAACTCACAGTGTGGGTCACCCCCATCAGACTGTAAGCATCCGATCGCCAGAGATTTCTTGACGCGGCAAACTCCCTGGGTAGAGGCGCCGGATAATAGAGTGTGCTGGCCGAATCGACGCCACGCCAGTTGGCAAAATCATGCCACCGCAACTCACCCGTAAAACCGTTTTCCCTGAGTTGTCTACCCATGCGCTCTGCTGTTTGTGCATCCGGCACCACCCCATGAAGCAGGCCTGAAGGCCAAGTACGCGCAACACCGCGCATAAAAGCCTTCCCGGCGCTCTGACGACCCATAATTTTTTTCGCAGTGGAATAGGCATCACCTGCATAGTAAATAGCGAAATTCATCTCTTCGCTTATTTCACTCCCTGAAAAATCTGCCATACCATATCCTTCTTACCAGAACCAAATAAACCCTATGTAATTTAACAGCTTATCCCCTTGCTCCCTAAAGTATCAAAGGGCACAACAGCAACCGCTACCCTGCTGGCGCTGATTGCCGTCGTGCCATTCACATTACTCATCTTCTCCTCAAGGCCACAGTTGGCAATGGGGGCGTTGGAGTTGGTGTCGGAACAACCACCACCACTGGCACAGGAACCGGAACCTCAGGAACGACAACCGGTGTTACAGGAACTACCGGCGCAGGCGCTGCTGAAACCGTCAGTGATGCAGGCAGTATTGTGCCTCCGCCTCTTCTTCCTCCTCCGCCTGGAGTTGGGGTCGGTGTTGGTACTACCGGTGGTACCGAAGAATTGGTGTTCTGCAGGTAGACACCTCCGCTAATCTTGTTCGTAGTCTGCAGCAAAGTACCAATCGTCATGTCAATATCAGCACCATCAGGTGCACCGATTCCAGTCTGGGCAGTCATTGTAACAACTCCTGTCGTTATGATGTTGGATGTTTCTCCCGCTGTATTGTCAGTAATTGCACCAACTAACGTACCATTACCGGCCGTTATGGTGATTGCCCCATTCGTTGACTGCAGCGACGAAAGGTTAACATTAGCCGGAGAAGTATAGGTAATCGCGCCCGTCGCTCCTGTTGTCTTCGAGCCATCCTTCATCGTAATCGAACCCTTGGCTGCTGTAACGGTGACGTTGCCACTCCCCCCTGTTGTGATATCTGCATCCTGGGTAATACCATCTCCCGTGATGAGAATATTCCCGCTCGTTGAAGCCACCAAAGCATTCAGATCAATCGATCCGAGAGGCGTACCAAGCGTCACATTGCCTGAGCCATGTGCTGAAACAATATTGTTCACAATCAGATCTCCAGCCTTGACATCAATCTTGATATTACCGTTACCCCCACTGGTCTGAACGCCTGCAAGGCCTGGAATACAGAAACCTGACGCAGCTCCGATCAGCAGACCGTTTACCTCAGTAATATTAATGTTACCGCTTGTCGTATTGAGCGCCGTCAGAGCGCCTATATCAGTGTTAATGTCTGCGACACCTCCGACTGAGCCAATTCCTGTTGCAGCAACAAGAGCCGCTGTTCCTGTTGTGACAATATTGGGAGTTTCAGTTGCTGTAACATCGAAAATACCTCCCGTTGCAGCCTTCATATTGACGTCGCCACCACCAGTCACAATTTCACTCAGATCAACACTTCCATTTGCCTGCAAACAGACAGCGCCCAAGCCTGTGGAAAATAGCGTTCCATCCACCATTTTGATGTCACCGGCTGCAGAGGTCACGTTAATCCTTCCACTACCACCCGTTGTCACATCTGCCAGTGCATTGAACGTCACACCAGTACCTCCCGCCAGATTTATGTTCCCTGTTCCTGATAAAATGGCGGAATTAGCCATCAAAAGAGCCCCAGCATCCAGCGTTATATCGCCACTACCGTTAGCGATAACTGACGTTCCGTCGCCATCAGCGTCGTTCAGGATCATGTTGCCACTCTTCGTGCGCAGTACAATGTTGCCATTGTTGCCGGTTTCAAGATCTGCAAGCGTGCCATCGGTTACGATGGATGTGGTGGCGTCGGGATTGAAGTTGGTCACGCTGACCGCAACATCCTTGACCGTCACATCAGAATCTTCTGTGATGTAGATACCCGCAGTTGTCGTTCCGGTCGAGCTGGCGCTCAGGTTGGAAACATCCGTCGTCAAGTGACGGGCGGCTGCGCCGATCGCATCATCTGCCGCTATCCGCAGGTTCGTGGCCGTCACATTCTTCGTGCTGCTGGCAGCATTGATCACCGCTCCGGTATCGGCAACAAGGCTGACATTTGCCGCCGTCACATTGCCAACCGTGATGTCGGTATACGCATTCAGACGGGCACTGCTGTCGGTCGCTGTAACCCTCGCCGTGCCATCCATCACAATTGCGCCCGCTTCCGCATCAAGGCTTATCGTGCCGGGTGTGCTGCTCTGCACATCAACCAGGCTATTGAGGTTGATCGCATCGGCGGAGGTCAGGGTGATGTGACCCGTCCCGCTCAGGATGTCCGCTTTACTCTCTGCCGTGATATCGCGACCTGTCCCGTTCGCATCAAGCCTGATGTTCCCCGTACCGTTCGCAATGACAGACTTACCATCACCATCGCTACCATCGGTGAAATTGATATTGCCACTCTTCGTGACCAGCACGATGTTGCCATTATTGCCGGTTTCAAGATCTGATTGAGCAACATCGGTCAAGGTAGTTGTGCTGTTGGTCGCATCAACATTGAAGTTGGTATAGGTGACTGCCACATCCCTGACCGTCACATCCGACTCTTCCATGATGTAGATACCCGCTGTTGTTGTTCCGGTCGAGCTGGCGCTCAGGTTGGAAACATCCGTCGTCAAGTGACGGGCCGCTGTGCCGATCGCATCATCCGCCGCTATCCGCAGGTTCGTGGCTGTCACATTCTTCGTGCTGCCGGCAGCATTGATCACCGCTCCGGTTTCGGCAACAAGAGTGACATCTGCAGCCGTTACATTGCCAGCCGTAATATCGGTATACGCATTCAGGCGGGCACTGCTGTCGGTCGCAGTAACCCTCGCCGTACCATCCATCCTGATCTCGCCCGCTTCCGCATCAAGGCTTATCGTGCCAGGTGTGCCGGTCGTAATATCAACTCCGCTGCCGAGCAAGATCCCGTCTGCAGCAGTCAACGTGATATGGCCCATGCCACTCAGGATATCCGCGTTGGTATCTGCGAGGATATCACTACCTGAACCATTGGCATCAAGCCTTATGTTGCCAATGCCATTTGCAATCACCGCAATACCATCCGTTCCGCCTGCTGCTGCGCCGTTGATATCTCCATCCGCCAACGTAATGCTGCCATTATTGGTAACCAGCACGATGTTGCCATTGTTGCCGGTAACAAGATCTGCCAGCGATGCATCATCTACTGGTGTTGTAGTGGCATCACTGTTAACGTTTGAGACGCTGACCGCCACATCCCTGACCGTAACATCCGAGTCTTCCGTGATGTAGATACCCGCTGTTGTTGTTCCGGTCGAGCTGGCGCTCAGGTGGGAAACATCCGTCGTCAAGTGACGGGCGGCTGCGCCGATCGCATCATCCGCCGCTATCCGCAGGTTCGTTGCCGTCACATTCTTCGTGCTGCCGGTTGCATTGATCACCGCTCCGGTATCAGCAACAAGGCTGACATTTGCCGCAGTCACATTACCGACCGTGATGTCGGTGTACGCATTCAGGCGGGCACTGCTGTCGGTCGCCGTAACATTGTCCGAGCCATCCATTACAATTGCGCCCGCTTCGGCATCAAGGCTGATCGTGCCGGGTGCGCCGGTCTGCACATCCACACCACTCTTCAGGTCAATCGTCCTGGCCGCTTGCAGCGTGATGTGACCCGTCGTGCTCTCGATGTCGGCGTTCGCATTGGCCACGATATCCGTACCTGTTCCGATCGCCTGCAGCAGGATGTTGCCACTGCCGTGTGCCACAACCGCCGCATCGCTGTCGAGGTCGGTGGTGGCCGTTCCTTCGTTCAGTGTCAGGTCGCCCGCTGTCGTCCGCACCACAATTGAGCCGTTGTCGCCATTGGTGTTGGTCGTCAACAGGTCACTCTGGATCGTCTCGCTGCTTTCGCTGGTCGTGGCATCGAGTGCAACCGTCTCTACCGATACCGCCTTGGCAGCATTAACCTTGCTGATGACGTCGTTGATCTCCAGCGCATCGCTCTCAAGGATGTTGATGCCGTCGGAGCCCCGAACCATTGCCGAAAGCGTCCCGACGCTTGTTTCGATGGCATTGACAGGCTGACCAAGGCTGTTGCCCGCCAGTACGCCCACGCCTTTGCCTGCATCGAGCCTCAACCCGAGTGCCAGAATATCCTCCGTGCTGTCGTCGTTGCCCGCGCTCACCGTGTCGCTGTCGAGTATCGAGCCGGGGGTTGTGATCGATACGTTGGCCTTGCTCGCCGTAATCACACCGATCGTAACCTGATCACTGACTTCGTCGCCAACCCTCATCCGGATGTCGCCATCCACCGTATTCAGTGTCGCATCTGCTGCCATGGTTACGCTGCCCGTGCCGGCCTTGATGTCAAGGCTGCCGGAACCTGTCGTCGTCACATCCACACCACTCTTCAGGTCAATCGTCCTGGCCGCTTGCAGCGTGATGTGACCCGTCGTGCTCTCGATGTCGGCGTTCGCATTGGCCACGATATCCGTACCTGTTCCGATCGCCTGCAGCAGG
>Ga0247840_10000433_pt1 | contig 87183 bp, 77 predicted proteins | sample LaCruzMarch2015__FD_192404 | JGI IMG/M metagenome (GOLD analysis project Ga0247840, IMG submission 192404) | Freshwater microbial communities from meromictic Lake La Cruz, Castile-La Mancha, Spain - LaCruzMarch2015_17m | ecosystem: Environmental > Aquatic > Freshwater > Lake | place: Spain... | reverse complement strand
TGTAAATTTGTACAGGACATAAACTTACTTGAAAGTTCTGCTGTCGTTAAATGCTGTTTTAATTGTAATTTTTTCATATTGCAAATATACAACATATTTAAGTATCATGTTAGCGGTTTAGTATAAATTTGCAAGATGGGCTTTTTTAATTCCATTTAATGCAAAAGTCTTTTTTGTAAAAAAAATATTAAAACAGCTTATGTAAAATAATTATTAATTTAGCGAAAAAAATCAAAAACTTGAAATACACAACAAACCTATCGAACCTATGTTATTGTCATCAAGCCGATGCCACCACTCACTTATTCTCACGTGGCTTTACCGGACACGAACATTTAGATAAGTTTGGCTTAATAAACATGAACGGCAGATTGTACGACCCATTGTTAGGTCGTTTTCTTAGCCCCGACCCATTTATACAAGCACCCGACAATACCCAAAGCTACAACCGCTACAGCTATTGCTTAAATAATCCCTTAATTTTTTCCGACCCAAGCGGATATGTGACTTCTCATAGCTCAAATAACAGCAATAGTATAGGAATGCCAAATTCACAGTACCATTCTTTATATAGTGGAGAATACAATTATTATGCACAGCGTACTTGTGATTTTCATTCAGATTGGGAATCAAGTTGGATGGAAAATATAAATAATGGAAGTATAAACACTGGAGAAATTTACAATTTAGGAGGTAGTGGTTGGAATATTAGTGGTTCAGGCAACGGTATTTGGAATAAGCAATATATTGATTTAGGTGTATATGGAAAAATTCCTTATTATACTAATAGTTACTCAGGTGCAATAAGAACAGGTTATACTTACTCTTATACTTATAAGGCATCTACAACCTATGAAATGAATGGGGAAACTAAAATATATAGTGGAGTAGGTTTTGGAATTGGATACAAATGGTTAACTATTTTACCACATTATTCAAAGAGAATAATTGAACAATCGGGTGGAAAACTTCAATCAATTCCTAATGAAATTGCTAATGGAATTGGTTTGGAATCAACACTTGTGGGGGGGTCTGCAAGTTCTGCAGCCGCAGATTTAAAATATGCAGGAGAAGCTGTCTCCTCATATAAATATCTTAAGGTAGGAGGTAATATAGTTAGTGGTTTTGGGTTAGGAGTTACTTACTATAATTTTAATGTGAAATATCAAAACGGAACAGAAAATACTGCTGATTGGGTTGACTTAGGAGCAAACAGTACATTATTCACTTTAGGACTGTTTATAACCAACCCAGTAGGAGTAGGTATTTTGGTTGGAGCAGGTATTGGATATGGTATTTATCGTATATCAGGTGGTGATAATGCTGATAAATGGATTAATGATAAATTTGGTTATAAATAATAATATAAACTTATGTCAATAATAAATTTTATTTACTATAGTATATTAAATACTGTGCCGAAGAAAGCAATTTTTGGAAGAAGACAAGTAGCATGTACACTATTTTCTTCATTTTTAGCAATTTTTGGTCTATCAATTGATCATTTGACATCTATGTATTTTGGATATTCAGAAAGCAATTTTACAATTGGTGTTATTATAATAATTCTATTTGGTGGTTTATTTATATTAATTAGATATATTTTTCTCAATCCAAATAAAGTAAGGAATTTGGAGCATAAATATAGTAAAACACCGAAAATTATTTTAAAATTTGTAGGGATTTCATTTCTAATATTTTGTTTCTTTGCTTTCGTTATTACAGGAATAATTGGTAGTAAAGCAAAAAGAATCAAAAAAGAGAACATTAAGAATCAAATTGAATTATATCAAGAACCAAGTTTAAACATAATAAAATGAGAACAATCACAACATTAATTCTGCTTCTGCTGCTTCAAATAACAGTAAAAGCACAGAATGTATATTATACTTATGATGCATCGGGCAACAGGGTACACAGAAGCCTAACACCAACTCCTATTGCCCCACCCAGTAACAATGGAAGTGATAGTAGTACCGCCATTGTTAATGATATAGAACGTATAATAAGCGCAGATAGCATACTCACTTCAACCCTCTCAGATAGTGCGGGCGTAATAGCGAATGCAAATAGTATTGCTGTTCTTACAGAAGGTGATATCAAGGTATTTCCCAATCCTGTGCAAGATAAGCTCAATGTGCAGTTTAATGGCACGGCATCACCTGTAGGCTATAGCCTGCAAATATACGATGGTGCAGCAAAGCTTTTCTATAAAACAGGCAGTATGCAGGCACTCACCGAAGTGGATATGCAGCAAGCAAAAACAGGTGTTTACTTTTTGGTGATACAAACTAAAGATGGTAAAAGGCTGTACTGGAAAGTGGTGAAGGAGTAATACCTCACCGAAATCCTCTCCGAAGGAGAGGACTTAAAAGAAGTAATTCTCATTGTGTAAGATTGCAAAGAATGAGCTGATAAATATCTGCGTATATCTGTTTAATCAGTGTCGTCTGTGTTTTATTTTTTAGTTCATTTTTTGTTCTTTTGTCTCTGCGCAACTTTGCGTAAAAATCTGCAAAACTCAGCGAGAAGTAATCTTTTTCCAAAGTGTATTTGGATAGTTTTGTGCTGTTTAATGGGTAGTATCCTATCAATGTAACTAAACAACCTTGTTTTATACTATCTGTCTTATCAAATTTATTATCTCTTTACTATCAATTATAGAATTACATTTAATGGGGTCTTGCGAAATATTTAAAGATAATGATTAAGTTATGATTTCGATATATTTGGTGGGCTACGTATTTTCAGATTACTGTATTTTCAATACCTTACTCTAAAAATCATAATAAAAATTATGTAAACTGGTACGAATTCCAACATAGAAATAACTGGAATGTTTTCTTGATAAATCAGTTATTTCGAGTCTATCAGTAACACCAATAGAAATATTAAAATTAGTTCTGGGGTTTATGAGGTAGGAAATCCTAAGGTCGTTGAAAACAACATTGGTTTTAACGCCTTGCCCAACAAAATTATTATAATTATATGGATGGTCTTCGTAGGATTTAAAAATATCTTTCCCGAAATTAACGCCTGCACTGTCAGCTCCATATACAATGTAATTTAGCTTATATTCAGCAAAAAATCTCTTGTAATTGTAATTTATAATGGAAACCGATTCCCAAAAATTAGCACCAATGGGATGAGCTAGTGCCTGATTGTAATGTCCATAATTTTGTATTGAAGCGCGATGAGAATACGTATAAGGTCTTACAAAATTAAATTCGGTTTGTACATACAACGACCTAATATTAAATAAATCAAACGCTTTTGCACCTAATTGAAAAGCTTGTTTATTTCCCCACCAACCATTTCCCGCAAGAACTTCATGTAATTTGAATTCATCTAACATTAATTGTCCGTAAATTATATATCGATCAGCTAATTTATAAGACACATTTATACCCAGCAAGGCATTATCGGGAGAGCCAAGCGAAAACTCAACAGGGCGAAAGAAAATAACAGGATTTAAATAGTTAATGTCAAATCCTCTAAACCCACTACTATCCTGAGCCTGCCAAATAATTGATTCAAATAAGCCAATATTTAGCCTTTTGTTTACAGCATAACTTAAATAATGAAACGTTCCATATTTTTTTCTAAATCCTAAATCATTAGAATGTGGCGTTTGTAAATCCTGAAATTCAGCATACAAATTTGTATATTTAAGTCGCCATACATTGGTAGTAATTTTTAAATAAGGGTAGTTAAATGCATTGTCTGACAATAAAAGAGAACGGTATCCATCACCAATAAAATTTTTACCATGCCCAAACTGAATATTAAAGTATTTAGATGGTGTATAAGATATATATCCACTTGCCCAAGCATAATCATAGCCACTTTTGCCAAAATTTCTCACCATTCCTTGTCCGGAGACAACTCTTGTATTTGCAATGCTGTTACTAAGATAATTTACAAAAGAAGCCTGATTCTCATAAAAAGTAGTTGAAAATGAAAAATCTTTTCCAATACTACCTTCAACTAAAAATCCTCTGGTATTTACATATTTTGTTTTGTTATCACCATTCAAATCTTTTCCCAATTCAAAATTAAAAACAGGATCAATATTGGCAATAAACCCATCTTTATTAATAGAAATAAGATGATCATTAAATATTTTATTCCAAAAGAAGTTGGGAAGTTTTCTGCCAAAATTTCTTTTAATTACATATTCATTTTGTAGCGAGTCGGTATTTATCAGTTTGTCAATATCTGATGTTAACCATGGCTTTACGGAAGTATGAAAGTAATAATCAGGAGTATATAATTTTTCCTCTATTTGATAGAAGAACGGATTGGCTAAAGGAAAATTCAGCTGTTGAGCTTGAATACTTAAAGCTAGAAATAAAAAAAATATAAATAAAGTTTTTTTTAGCATCAAATTTGATTGGTATTTACAATGCAGAATTTTTTGAATTTTCTTTCTCTAAAACAGACATTTTATTATACCTTTTCCGAAGAATAAGAAATGGAATAGCTGATAACAAGGTACTCAATGTTAAAGTAATCAACATTAAAAGAATAATTCCTAATTTTTGTAATGAAAAAGCTAAAAGAATAAAAAGAATATTGGCTAAGACTAGTATTGTCGTGGATTTTGCATGTGAAAATCCCAACTGCAATAACTTGTGATGAACATGTGTTTTATCAGCTTTAAAAGGTGATTGTTTGCGACTTATTCGTATAATAAAAACTCTTATTGTGTCGTAAAGTGGAATAATTAGAATAGAAAAAGAAACAGCTGGTGAAGCATTAATATGATAATATCCATATATCTGTAAATTGCTTTGATTAAACTGAATAGCAAATACTGCTATCAAAAACCCTAATACCAAAGAGCCAGTATCGCCCATGAATATTTTATTCTTTTTGCCAAAAAGATTAAACCACAAAAACCCAACTAGTGCACCTGCTATAGCAGCAGTTAAAAAAGCAAATTCAAATTGACCAGAAAGATAAAACCATATTCCAAAAGTAACGGAACAAATAATACCAATAGCCGCAGCTAAGCCATCAATGCCATCTATTAAATTAAATGCATTGATGATAACTATTACAACAAAAATTGTTAAATAAAGGCTACAATGATAATTAAGATCAGTTATACCTAAAAATCCATGTAAACTTGTTAATCTAATATTCGCAAAATCAACAATTATAATCGCTGCCACAATTTGTGCTCCTAATTTGCTCAAAGGTGCTATAACAAAAATATCATCTTTCATTCCGATGAAAAACATTAACAATACTCCTGCTACAATATACCTCATTTCCATTAACGAACCAAAAGGTGGAAATAGCAAGGAAGCAAATATAAAACCAGCAAAAATTGCAATACCACCTAATGTAGCTGTAGGTTTATTGTGCGAAGCTCTGTCATTAGGCAAAGCTGCCAAGCCTTTTGCGTGTGACATTTCTACAATAGGCTTTACTGATAAAAAACTTATTACAAAAGCTGTAAAAAAATTTATCAATAAAGTTACAAAATGAGTAATAAAAAAAACTTTCATATAAATAAAGTTTTAACAAAAATTCATTAACTGCAAATATATAAATATAAATCTAATTTGAAATAGATTAAATTAATCTTTATCGGGAACTACAACAGGAAAATCATAATCAAAATCTTGATAATGCTTATGTTCTAATATATTACCAAGAAAATTAGTATAGGCATCCGTAAACTGAAACTTATTGATATCATAATAAGGTTTTGAAAGTGGTTTATTTCCTATAGCCCCCATATCAATGGAAGAAGTATTAAATTCTTCTAATTCTTGATAAGGAATTATTTTTGTAATAGTTGGCATTTGACCATATTCCTCTCTTAATAGCAAATCTACTACTTTATCAGCCAAAGTTGTTGTAAGACGGCGATCGTACTGGCTGCATTTTCCACTACGTGCATAATATCCTGTAATTTGTGCTCTTGCTTCAATACCTAATTTTTTAGATATATCAGAAGCAATAACGCCACTAATGCCACCAAACCTTGGATGACCATATTCATCCAATTCAGAACTTGCATATACAACATCCAGTTTTCCTGATTTTTCATCATACCATCTAACACCTTCAGAAACAGGAATTATAAGCATTTTTTTGGGAGAGCGCAAATAGGTTTCTTTCACTATTTCAAAGAAAAACTCTTTGCGTTCTTTGGTCATTTCAAATTCAGGAATTAAAGCTAATTCCGCACCACCAAACAAAGCAGAACCAGTTAGCCATCCTGCATCACGCCCCATTACTTCTAAAATCATAATACGTGAATGCGATTCTGCAGTTGTTTTTAATTTCCCTGTAAATTCTGCAATTGCTTTGGCTGCCGAAGGAAAACCAGGACACAAAACAGCTTCAATATTTGAACCTTTATAATTGTGCATCGACATTGTTTTTAGATCGTTGTCAATCGTTTTTGGAAAGCCAATTACAGGAATTCCTTCAGTTTCGTATAATCGTTTTGCAGCTCCATTGGTATCGTCACCACCTATAGTAACTAATACATCAATTTTATATCTCTTTAAATTTTTTAAAATTTGTGGTACGCGATTTTCAGGATTTTTCTTTGATGGAAATGGATTTGTGCGACTCGACCGCAATGCTGTACCACCATACCATCCATCATAAGGTTGGTTGGTTAAATCAATTACATCGCCGTCGCCTAACAAGCCTTTCCATCCTTGTCTGACTCCATATACTTTATATCCCAACATAGAAGCCCTATTGCGAATAGATTCTATACTAGAATTAATTGCAGGTGTATCTCCCCCACCGGATAAAATAGCTAAAGTTTTTCCTTTAAAAAGTTTGTGTTCTGATTTCATATTGATATGTATTTATTTTTAAAATTTAATTATTGGAAATGTTTCTATAAGTAGTCTTTTCTTGTTAATGGAAAAGTATTTTATAACACATTTGGTTTTTCAAATTATTTCTATTCCCTAAAAATTGGACTGCCGTCTTGCTTCTTTTTTTTGTCTTCTAATAATTTTTCTTCTTTCATTTTTCTACCTTTGATGTATGATACTTTATAAATTAGATCACCTTTTGTATCCCAATATTGCCAAATTCCATCTTTAAGTTGAAGATTATAAAAGCCTTCACCTGACTTTTTACCATTTTGATAGTATTCTACCCATTTACCATTAAGACGTCCATTTGTAAATCCTTCTTCTTTATACTTAACTCCGTATTTGTCGTAAAAAACCCAAGGCCCTTCTTTTTGATTTTCTTTATAACTGCCTTGAGATAATACTATTCCTTTTTCGCTCCATTCTGTCCATTTTCCATCTATTTTACCTTTTTTATAAGACCCGTCACTCTTTTTTTCTCCGTTTTCATACCAAAAATAATCTGTTCCATTTTTTAAATTTTCAGAATAATTTGTTTCATATTTCTTTTTGCCATTTTGGTACCAACCTTCCCATTTCCCATCCATTTTCCCATTCTTAAAATCACCTGAATAATCTATTTTACCATCTGAATACCATTGTTTCCAATTTCCTTCTTCTTTTCCTTCCGCAAAAGATCCTTCATGAAATTTTTTACCACTTTCATACCAAACAATCCAATTCCCAGTTTTTTTACCTTTCTCAAATTTTCCTTCTTTCCATTTCTCACCAGTTTCATAATAAAAAACCCAGAGTCCATCTTGCTGTCCTTCAATGAAATTACCTTTACTGCCAATCTTCCCATTATTAAGATAAAAAATCCATATACTATCTTGCAAATCATCCTTCAACCTTCCTTCCATTTCTTTTGTTCCTGTTGAATCGTACCACCAAACTCCATAACAATTCAATTTGTCGTCAATATAAAATCCTTCAAAACTTTTTTGAGAACTCTTATGATAAGTTGTTGTTTTCCCCTGTTTTAATCCCTTTTTATAAATAAGTTCTTCTTGTAGATTTCCATTTTCATACCAAGCAGTCCATTTTCCATCATATTTGCCATTAACTACTTTTATTTCATTTTTTTTCTGCCCGTTTGCATACCAAAACATATTGGTTCCATTTTCAAAATATTCTTCACTTTGCTTAGTGCTATCATCAAAAAAAGCAACCCATTTACCTGTTTTTATACCTCTTATGTAATTTCCTTCCTTCCACAATTTTCCATTTTTATACCACCATGTCCATTTTCCCTCTCTTAAAGAGTCTTTTAGAATTCCTTCTCTAACTTTTTGACCATTTTCCCAAAAATCTGTTTTTTGTTCTTGCGAAAAACCCAAGGAACAAATTGTAATAAAAATACAAATTAGTATATATTTCATTTCTTCTAAATTTATTTATTCCTTTCAATAGTAAATAATACAAGTTGCTTCATCGCAGATTTTGCTTCACAATCGGGCATTTCAGAAAGTAAAAGCAATGCTTTATCTTTATATTCTAACATTTTGTTTCTTGCATATTCAATTCCACCGCTATTATTTACTTTTTCAATAAGCTCAGCTACTTTCTCCGGTTTATTATGATGATTTTTTACAATATTAATCGCATTTTTCTTCTCTATAAAACCAACATTATTTAACATGTAAATAAGAGGTAATGTCATTTTTTGTTCTTTAATATCTATCCCATTAGGCTTGCCTGTTTCTCTACTCTTTTCGTAGTCAAATAGGTCATCTTTAATTTGAAAAGCGATACCTACATTTTGTCCAAATAAGTGCATTTTGTTTACAATATCTTCATTGTTAGTAGTAGAGGCGGCTCCACAAGCACAACAAGAAGCTATAAGTGAAGCTGTTTTTTTTCGAATAATTTCGTAATAAATATCTTCTTTAATATCAAGATGTCGAGCTTTTTCAATTTGTAATAATTCACCTTCGCTCATTTCTTTAACAGCATTGGAAACAATTTTTAAAAATTGAAAATCATTGTTGTCAACAGCTAACAATAACCCTTTTGACAATAAAAAATCACCAACCAAAACAGCAATTTTGTTTTTCCAAAGTGCATTGATAGAAAAAAAACCTCTACGTTCATTTGAGTCATCAACAACATCATCGTGAACCAATGTAGCTGTATGCAGTAACTCAATTAGGGAAGCGGCCCTATAGCTACTTTCATTAATTTCTCCACAAATTTTAGCTGATAAAAAGACAAACATAGGTCTTATCTGCTTACCTTTGCGTTTAATAATATAACGTGTAATTATATCAAGCAATGGTACAGAGCTTTGCATTGACACTTTGAATTTCTTTTCAAAAATATCAATATTTTCGCTAATAGGTTTTTTTATATCGTTAAGTGAAATCATTGTTTTTTTCAAAAATCAAAATTAATGAAATTTTGATTAGAAAATACGTTTTTATACTTTCTTTTGTCGTTTAACGTTAAATGTTGATATTTGCACAATTATTAAAACCAGTAAAAAATGAGTGGATTTTTATTTAATGAAATTATTTTTGGACCTGTAAAAAGCAGAAGATTAGGCATTTCGCTGGGAATAAATCTTTTGCCTACATATCAAAAAATATGTAATTACAATTGTATTTATTGTGAATGTGGTTGGAATAAGAACATCATTCCTAACGAAACTAAACTTCCTGCAAGAAATGAAGTAAAAGATGCACTTACAGCAAGATTGATACAAATGAAAAATTCAGATAAAACATTGGATTCCATTACATTTGCGGGGAATGGTGAACCTTGTCTGCATCCCGAATTTGCAGAAATTGTTGAAGATGTTGTTGAATTAAGAAATCTCTATTTCCCTTCTGCAAAAACAACAGTGCTTTCCAATGCTGGCTTATTAAATAATGAAATTATTTTTGATGCACTTAAAAAATTAGACAATAATATTTTAAAGTTGGATGCAGGGACTGATAAAATGTATCAATTGATTAACCGAAGTTCCAAAAACATCAATATTCTTCAAATTGTTGAATATCTTAAAAAGTTTAATGGGAAATTGATTATACAAACCCTGTTTCTGAAAGGAAAATATAAAGAAGATACTATTGATAATTCAACAGATGATGAGGTTAGCATTTGGTTGAAACATATTGCAGAAATTAAGCCAGAATATGTTATGATATATCCAATTGATAGAGCTACTCCTGCTGATAATTTAGAAAAAATTGAAAGAAAGAAACTAGAAGAGATTGCCGCAAAAGTGAATGCTATTGGAATTGCAACAAAAGTTTATGACTAAATTTTTAATAATTGAATGGATTTATAAATTCTTTTTCTAATTCAATTTTTACATTCGTATTAAAACTTATAATTTATTATGGAAGAATATGATATAAAAATATTATTGGCTTTTGGCAAAGCTGTTGGTGGACATAAAGATTTCTTTAAATGGCTTTTAACTAATGGTTACCCAGAACTGGCAGCCTTATCAAATGCAATTAGAGGAGATGAAGAAGCCTTACAATGGATGCTCAATAATGGGTTTCCAAAACTTGCTGTTTTGAGTAATGCAATAGACAACGAACCTAATGCTGTTCAATGGTTGATTAATTCAAAAAACGAGGTGCTTTTTCAATTTTCATTGGCTTGCAGAGGAGATGAAGATGCCATCAACTGGTTAAAAAAACAACAACTTCATATATATATTTATCTGGCAAACCAAATTAATAATTTATTAAAATTACAAGCAAAAGAAAATACTTTTTGGTATAAAATTAAATTCTGATACTACAATCAAATTATATAAAAAAAGAGCCGTATCAATTATAATACGGCTCTTTTTTGTTTAAAAACTGATTATTCTCTTATAAAATCAACCCTTCTATTAATTAATTTATATTCTTTTGAGAAAATATCAGCTTTCCCTTTTCCTTCGAAAGAAAGTCTGGCTTTATCTATTCCATATTTATTAATTAACGTATTATAAACCTGTTCTGCACGTTTTTTACTAAGGTAATTATTGTATTCAATAGATCCTGTTTGATCTGCATTTCCAACAATTTTAAGCTTTAATTCCTTATCGGTTTTCATATACTCAGCTATTGAAGCAATTTTAGTTAATTGATCATTTTTAATATTATAAGCATTAACATCAAAAAAGATAGAAAATTGCATATAGCCAGAGTTAACAATTGTAGTTGTTTGATTTCTCTTTAAAGTATCTAAAATTGAATTATAAATATCCCTTTTTAACTTTTCTATATTAATTTCTGCAGGTGCTACAGGTGTAATCGGAGTAGAAGGCGTAGTATTTATTTTATTTTCAAGATCTTTAATTTTTGTATCTTGATCTTTAATTTTTGAATCTTGATTGTTAAGTTTATCTTCTAATCGTTTCAACTTAGCATTCAGAGAATCTTTTTCTGCTTTAGTAGCATCGTCATTATAATAACCTGCATTTCCAAGTGATCCTTTCTTTGTTCTTGAATTTACAAGATCCCCACAATCCGCAAATACTGATGGATTATTTCTAAAGTTAAATTTGTAAGTTAAGCCTAAAGAAGTATATGATAAAATATCATATTTAAATCCTCCTTTTGCTGCATCTATTAAATCCGAATTGGCAACCGTCCAGATATTTTCGAGATTAATTTCAAATCTTGAATCAAGTTTGTATTTAGCACCAAACCCTAAAATAGCAACAGATTCGGTTTGCATTTTTTCTTCTACAGTACCATTAGCAGAATAACCACGACTTGCAAGATAATTATCAGTACCTAATTGCCTTTTAACCGATCTAAAATCAACAAAACCTAAACCAGCCATACCATAAAAATTTAGTCTTCTACATGGATCGTCACCTAAAAACAATCTACTAAAATTCATAGTGACGTTCATATTGTATTCGTTAAACTGAGCTTTGAAATAGTATTTTGAAGGTCTTCTGGTTCCAGATAAATTTCCTTTAATAAATTGACCTCTTAATTCAAAAACAGAGCTCAGCTTTTTAGTAAGGATGAAACCAAAAGCAGCATTCCATTCATTTGTATAGTTTGTTACAGGGTAAAATTTATATTGTCTAATATCCCCCCAAAACAAACTTGCACCTCCATTAACATTGATTGACCAATTGTCAAGAAGTTTTTTTCCTCCAACTTCCTGACTTGAAGCAAGGTAAGGAAAGCTAAGAAAAGCTATAACAAAAAGTACTATTAATTTTTTCATAATGATTTATTATTTGATGATTTATTTATTTTTATATAAACACTACTAGTAACGACTAACGAAAATTTAACATTTGCAAATATAGACAAAATTTTATCATAATGTATTAAAAAAATATTATTTTAGTCATTTTTCTCAAAAACTTATCTTTAGTTTAAGGAAAATAACAATAGAATAAGCGAATTTGTTTACTAAAACACGAATATTAAATAAAAGTTTTTCTTTATGTCAAAAATATTATCCTTTTCTCGATTTTTTAAAATATGTACTATGTAAACAGATTCCTTTCAAATAATTTTAAAATACATTCATTGTTTAAAAGCAATAGCATTGTTTATAAATACTATACCTTACTAAATTTAATACAATTAAATAAAGAATTTATAACTATAACACTCCTTCAAACTGTTTTAAAAAGCGAACATCGTTTTCAAAGAATAAACGTAAATCTTTGATTCCGTAACGCAACATAGTAATACGTTCAATTCCCATTCCAAAAGCAAACCCTGTATATTCAGAACTATTTATACCGCAATTATCCAATACATTGGGATCTACCATACCACAACCCAAAATTTCTACCCATCCTGTATATTTGCAAATATTACACCCTTTTCCACCACAAATACTGCAAGATATGTCCATTTCGGCTGAAGGTTCAGTAAAAGGAAAATAAGATGGACGCAATCTGATACTGGTATTCTCGCCAAACATTTCTTTAGCAAAATATAATAATGTTTGTTTTAAGTCGGCAAAAGAAACGTTTTTATCAATATAAAGTCCTTCAACCTGATGAAAGATGCAATGTGCTCTAGCAGAAATAGCTTCATTTCGAAAAACTCTGCCAGGAAAAATCGCTCTTATAGGTGGTTTGTTGTTTTCCATTATACGAACCTGTACAGAAGAAGTATGAGTTCGTAATGCAATATCACCATTTTCAGATGATTTTTCAATAAAAAATGTATCTTGCATATCACGAGCAGGATGTTCGGGTGGAAAATTCAAAGCTGAGAAATTATGCCAATCATCCTCAATTTCAGGGCCCTCGCTTACAATAAAACCAATTCTTGAAAAAATATTTATGATTTCATTTCTCATAACAGAAAGAGGGTGGCGAGATCCTAATTCTAAAAAATTAGCTGGCATACTAAGATCCGTTGATAGTTTCTTTTCAGTTGAAGGAAGAAAATTATCCTTAAATTCATCCAGCTTTTTCTGAGCATTGTTTTTTAAATCGTTGAGCAATACTCCCATTTCTTTACGTAGATCTGGAGCTACATCCTTAAAATCGGCAAATAAGTCTTGAATCTTGCCTTTTTTACCTAAAAATTGTATGCGGAATTGTTCCAGTTGATCTTGATTTTTAGGAATAAAAGCAAGTATTTCATCTTTTAAAATGGAAATTTTTTCCTTCACTATTTTTTATATTAATTATTTTATTAAATGCAAAATTACAGAATATTCTTTATATTTCTTGTAATCTTTGACCACTAAAAACAATTTATGGTTGTAAGTTTATTCTTTAACAATTTTTACTGACATAATAATATTTTTCAATGGACGATTATTTTTATCAGTTGCAACTGAAGCAATCTTATCTATTACATCCAACCCTTTGATTACTTCCCCAAAAACAGTATAATTGTCATCTAAATGAGGTGTTCCTCCTATTGTAGAATACGATTTAATTTGATCAGGTGTAAATGTTTTACCCATTCGTTGAGCAAACATATTTAATTCTGCTACTGTGTAAACCTTACCTTGTACAATGTAAAACTGCGAACCCGATGAAGCTTTTGATGGGTTTACCTGATCTCCTTCGCGGGCAGCAGCCAACACCCCTTTTTTATGGTAAATACCTTTTCTAAATTCAGCAGGAATTGTATAAGAAGGACCACCATTTCCCAACATACTACCATCAACTGCATGTTTAGAATCAGGATCTCCTCCTTGTATCATAAATTGATTGATAACCCTATGAAACAATGTACTATCAAAATATTTCTCTTTTGCTAGTTTAATAAAATTATCTCTGTGCAATGGCGTTTCGTTATATAGTTTTATTGTAATATCACCCAACGCAGTACTAATCATCACTATTTTATTCAATGATTGTTTGGATTTTTGAGCTTGACTTACATTATATAAACTAAAGAAAACGAAAGGTGTAATAAGAATTGTTAAAAATATTTTTTTCATGATTTTGTGATTATTAATAAAAAAATATGTAGGTTTGCTAAAAATTATAATACAACGCAATATTAATAAAATATAAGTAAAAAGATGAAAAAAAAATCAAGAAAATTACTTTTTATTTCCTTTTTCATAATGACATTGATATTTAGTATTACCTCCTGTAGTGATGATACGGATTGTAAAATAGAAATTGTAGCCAAACTTTTTGGCGATACTACAGTTGTTGTTCCTAATGCAAAAGTTTGGATTCATCAAAACGAGACAAACATATATGGCATTACAGATGCATCTGGGAAATATCAACACACCTTTGCATTGGAAGCAATTTTTAATATTACTATTAGCGATAGTATTTTAATAGATACAACAACAAATCCTGACACTTATCTTCATCGTATTGGCGAAGGAACAATAAGACTTAAACCAGGCGAAACTGTTAGAAAAAGTATTTTTATTAAGTAATTCAAAGATAAAAGCTTATTTTTCTCTTAAGCTTTCAGTTCTTTTCAGCTTATATTATTCATCTATCATTTCTGCATCCGACAGACTTTTTGTTACCATATCATAAACACGCCGACGTCTCTGTCTAATATTTCTAATTCCAATAGTGATAAGTATTGTTAGAATTATAAGAATAATAGATAGAATTACATAAACACCTGTTGCATTTTCAGTTTCTGTTCCAAAGCGAATACCCTTTCCAAAAACAATTCGAAATGCAGCTAAACATAGTATAAAAAACGAGACAAAACCCCATGAAAAATCATACAATGGCGGTTCATCTTCTAAGTTTGGTATCATAAACGAATCAAATCTAAAATATGTTGGTATTAACATGATTAACATAGAAATATTGATAAGTAGCTCATGTAAAGGAATTTTGGGCAGATATAGGAAAAACAAAATAATACTTCCGGCAAACCATGGAATAAAAACCTGATTTTTTATAAATTGCCCTCTATTTTTATTATTAATGAGTGTAAACGAATTGGCTGAAGTTAAAATTGAAAAAACAGAATAATTTCCAACAAGAAGTAATAAAACAATTGCAATTGCTACTACTAATATTTTGATTTCCATACCTAAATACAACCAATCAACAATTAAATTAGAGCCATATAATAAAAAAATAGATCCAATAGCAAAAGATCCTATCACACGATTAACAAAGTGCAATGCACCCCAAAGAAAAAACAATTTAATTATGCTATCTGTATTGGAAAACTTACGATATAACATAATGAAAACGAAAGCCATAAATACAGAAATCAATGGTCCAGCGGCAAAAATAGTAAGTGCTGAATCAGAATACCAGAATTTAGAATTGTCAGGTGTTAACCATTTAATTTCATTGTAAAAAAGCACTACACGAATAAAATATTGTCCTGCTATAAAAGAAGTAACAAACTGATATACAAAATAAACAAACAAGAAGGAAAGAACATAAATAACCGTAGAATCAAGGGCTATTAAATTGAATATTCTTTTATTTTCGTTACCAAATTTTAGCATACTTTAGATTATTATCTTTTACAAACGTACATTTAATTTTAAGATTAAACAAAGCTTTTATTTAAAAAGCAAATTATTTGGTTACAAATTGTTTTGCATAATATTTTGCTGTTAATTTTTCCCCTGTGGCTTGTTCTATCATATCATTCCAATATAAGCTTTTGCCTGGCATAAACACTTTTTCGGTAAAATATTTGCCAATTTCGGGATTAGCCGTAAAACTCTGTGCTTTCAAATCGCTCGCTTTTATTACTTTTTCGGTTACATAATATGTGAATTGTGAAGCCAACAATTCACCTAATAAATAATTATGATAATAGCATGGATAGATTGCAATATGTATTTTTGTTGCCCAATCAGGAGCATTTCTGCCTGTTGGTTTCTTTAGCATTTGATATTTTTCAACCAAATCCCACCAGAGTTTATTCAAGTCCTGATCTGGATTGGCATACATTGCTTTCTCGAAACGATATACTACTTGTGCCCAACGACTAAAAACCATTTGTTCGAGACATAATGTTTTAAAACAATCTTCAGCTATTTTAATTTTTTCGGCATCGGTAATGCCAATCATGGTTTTTAACCATTCTGGATTGCTTGATAGTCTGCCAAAAAACATTGCAATAGCTTCGGTAGTGAAAGTATGTGCAGGTTCGCGTAATGAATAAGGCAAACCGCGATCAATAAATTTATCGAATGATGCGTGTCCATATTCATGCAACATCGTCCCCATCCATTGTTGATTAGATTTTATATTACACAAAACTCTTACATCGCCTTCATTATCAATATCTGTACAAAAAGCATGTTGGTTTTTACCTTGTTTTTCATACAAATCACTGTTTTTTAATAAGTCATCAACAGGTAATCCGATACCATTGAAATAATCTGCAGTTAGTTTTTCCAAGTTAGTTTTTGCATAATATTTGTCCAAATCAACAGCATACAACTTAGGCGCTTCCTGAAAGAAACGATTTTGATAATGCCAAGGCATTAAATCGGTTTTGCTAATCTTATATCTTTTAGCAAAATAATCGTCCATTTCATTTTTCAACTCTGCAAAAGTATCGCTGGTTAAGCTATCTAATTCATCAAAAAGGCTTTCTATTTCTTTTGGATCTTGCTCGCTGAGTTGCAAACTCATGGTATGGTAATTATCAAACCCAAGTTCTTTTGCAATTTCATTTCGCATTTTTACCAATTTAATGATATCTTTATTTACAGAATCTCCTATTTTTTTCTGAGTCATCCATGTTTCTTTCAATTCATTGGAATTAACTGATGTTTTTAGGATTTCCTCAATTTGATTGTCTGATAGTTTTTTTCCTTTTATTTCGGTTCTGAAATTTGAGAATTTCTTTTCAATATTGGTTTGCAACTTTATTACGGCATTTAATTTTGCGGTATCAACGGCAGCACTTAAATAGGCATTGTAAAGAACTATCAATTGTCGGCTTAGTAATTTGTCTTTTATTTGATTTGATTCTTTGATAGTTTTTAATGTAGCAAATGAAGCTGGATTTGCATATACATTGGTAAGTTTTACTGATAAAGCTTCTGATTTTGCATAATCTTCATCTTTACCACTAATTGCAGCATTCCAGCTTGCCAGATTAGCTTCTTTACTTAATTTTACTGTTAGAGAATCGTGTTGTTTGATAAAATCTATTAATTTTAGTTCCATGTTTTCTTTGTGTGAAGATTTACATCCAATTGCCATAGTCATTGTGATAATTAGAATCGTAAAAAGAATCGATTTTGTTTTCATATCTAAATATTATGTTTTATTAAAAAATTATTTCTTCTTATAAAAAAGATATTGACCAATGATAATAAGCACTAAAGTGGCTATAGTACTAAGTATTACTCTTCCTAATGTGTAAAAAAACTCATGAAAATTAAAAACTTCGAGATAAAAAAACAAAAGATGATGAATAAATACCAATATTATAGAATATCTGATAAACCAGTTGAATCCTAAATCATTGATACCGGGAGTAATACCGACCTCATAGTCTTTAGAAGAAAATACCAATCTAAGTACTCCAGGACGACAAAAAGCCATAAAAACACAAGCGGCTGTGTGCATTCCCATTGTATCGGAAAACAAATCTACACCAAACCCGAGCAAAAATGCAGAAATCAATAACAACCATTGAGGAGTTTCGAAAGGAAGCAATAAAATAAAAAGGACGTACACATAAGGATTGATATATCCATTCAGTTGCATATTATCAAACACTAAGACTTGCAAAAGTATCAACAAAAAGAAACGGGAAATATTGAGGAAATAGATATTATTCATGTTGAGATTCTTTTAGTTTCAACTGTTCGTCTTTAAACATATTTTTAACCACGTACACATAATCTAATTTATTGAAATCAGTAGAATAATTTATTTTAATTTTATAAAAATTGTCTCCTAGATTTAGTCTGTATTCTGCAATGGTACCTATCATAATTCCTTCAGGAAAATCAAGCGAAAATCCACTGGTAATAACAGTATCACCTGTCATCATGCGAATATGCGAAGGAATATCGGTTAGCGTACCTTTTTTGTAGCTTCCACCTTCCCATGTTACAGAACCTGCTGCATTTGTCTTTTTTAACTTAGCACTGATTTTGGTTTCGGAATGCAACAACGACATAACTGAACTGAAATTTCCTGAAACTCCATTTACAATTCCTACAATTCCATTTGAACTCACAACTGCCATATTGTTCCTAATCCCTTGATTATAGCCTTTGTTCAACATTAAATAATTGTTTCTCTTACCAATTGAATTACTAATTACTTTGGCATCGATATATTTGTATTGTTGTTTGTATAAAGTATCGTGAATAGTTATTTCGCTGGTGGTAAATTTAACATATGACTTTTCAATCATGGCACGAAGATTAGCATTTTCTTCGGCAAGGATTCTGTTGTTTTGTTTAAGGTAAAGGTAATCGAATATATCATTGTAAGATTGGTAAACACCTCCTGTTAACTGATTGGCAGTATTCAGCATTCGAGCACCTTGGTAATAAGTATTGTTAGCAATCATAACAAAAGCTATAATTTCAAGCAATGCAAATAAGAAGAAAAAATAATATTTTATCAGAAACGCAAAAAGCTGTCGCATTTATTTTTGATTATAGGTCAATTCTTGTTGGCAAAGTTAATAAAATACGAATTAGGAGATACGAATTAGGAATTAAAATTTAAGAATCTTACTTCTGTACTATATAAACTCTTAAGGGAAGAAGCATCTCATACCATATCAATTACCAGTATTTTCTGCTAAAGCTAAAAAATGCAATCAAGAATGATACAATGCAATTACTATATGTATTTACTTAATAAGAAATGTAAATTTATCAAAGTTTTTCAATGCAATGCCAGTACCACGTGCCACAGCTCTTAATGGATCTTCAGCCACATGAACAATAAGCTTGGTTTTTTGAGCAATACGTTTATCCAAGCCTCTAAGCATAGAACCACCACCAGCTAAATAAATTCCAGTACAATAAATATCTGCACACAACTCTGGAGGCGTCATTTCTAATGCATTAAGAATGGCAGCTTCTATTTTTGAAATAGATTTATCTAAACAATGTGCAATTTCTGTATAATTTACATACACTTCTCTTGGTGTTCCTGTAAGCATATCACGTCCTTGCACTGCAAAATCTTCAGGTGGATTTTCTAACTCTGGAATGGCAGATCCTACTTCAATTTTAATTCTTTCAGCAGTACGTTCGCCAATAACCACATTGTGCTGTTTGCGTAAATACTCTTCAATATCTTGGTTAAAATCGTCGCCAGCAATACGAATAGATTTGTTACACACAATACCACCTAAAGCAATAACGGCAATTTCGCTGGTACCTCCACCAATATCAATAACCATATTTCCATTGGGCTCAAGTACATCAATGCCAATACCAATAGCAGCAGCCATTGGCTCGTGAATCAACTTAACTTCTTTGGCTCCAGCTTGTTCTGCAGAATCTCTAACGGCTCTTTCTTCCACTTCAGTAATCCCTGAAGGAATACAGATAACCATTTTTAATGCTGGAGGGAACAAGGGTTTCTTAGGACTTATCATTTTAATCATTTCCCTTATCATGTATTCTGCCGATTGAAAATCAGCAATAACACCATCTCTTAAAGGTCGAATGGTTTTAATGTTTTCATGTGTTTTACCATGCATGAGCATGGCTTTTTTGCCAACAGCAATAATTTTACCAGTTGTACGGTCAATTGCAACAATAGAAGGTTCGTCTACAACCACTTTGTCGTTGTGTATTATAATAGTGTTGGCTGTTCCTAAGTCAATTGCTATTTCTTTTGTTAAAAAAGAAAAAAGTCCCATATTTTTAAATTTTAATTTCTAATTTAAACGATATACCTTACGTAAAATCAGAAAATTAGTTACAATAATTTATTAATCAATGTTTAAAATGCCTGTTACCAGTAAATACCATTGCCATTTGGTGTTGGTTGCAAAAATCAATACTTTCCTGATCTTTTACCGATCCACCTGGTTGTATAACAGCACTTACTCCCTCATTATTAGCAATTTCAACAGAATCGGCAAAAGGGAAAAATGCGTCAGAAGCCATAACAGCTCCTTCTAATTCAAACCCAAAACTTTTTGCCTTTGCAATTGCTTGTTTTAGAGCATCCACTCTTGAAGTTTGACCTACTCCACTTGCCAATAATTGCTTATCTTTTACAAGAACAATCGCATTTGATTTTGTATGTTTTACAAGAATATTAGCAAATAATAAATCTGAAATTTGCATATCATTAGGTAAAAGATGAGTTACTACTTTCAAATCATCTGGTTTTTCAATCAAAGCATCACGTTCTTGGGCTATAACTCCATTTAATACCGTTTTGAATTGCTTGTTGTTCAATACAAAATCTTTATTTTGCAAAATTATTCTATTTTTCTTAGATTTTAGTATTTCTAAGGCATTATTTTCGTATTTAGGTGCAATTATTATTTCAAAAAATAATTTGTTGATTTCTAGAGCGGTTCCATCATCAACAATAGTATTACAAATCAATATTCCACCAAAAGCCGAAATAGGATCAGCAGCGAGAGCATCTTTCCAGGCATCAACGAGTTTTTCACGACTTGCCAATCCACAAGCATTGTTATGTTTGATAATAGCAAAAGTGGTTTCCTCAAAATCACTAATTAATGCAATTGCAGCATCTATATCAAGCATGTTATTGTATGAAATTTCTTTGCCATGAAGCTGAAGAAAGTAATCGGCTATATCACCATGATAAATTGCATGTTGATGTGGGTTTTCTCCATATCGTAACGAATTACTTTGTAATATACTCTGTTTAAAAACTGGTAGTTGAGCTTCTATGTTGAAATAATTAAAAATATGAGTATCATAATGAGATGAAATATTAAAGGCTTTAGCAGCAAATAATTTACGATCACTAATATCAGTATATCCTTGCTTTTCATTTAATAACGATAGCAAATTCGTGTATTCATCTAAAGATGGAATAATCACAACATCCTTGAAATTTTTTGCTGCTGCTCGAATCAAAGAGATACCTCCAATATCGATTTTTTCGATGATTTCTGCTTCATTTGTGGTAGATGCAGCTGTTTTTTCAAAAGGGTATAAATCAACAATAACTAGATCGATTTCTGGAATTTCATATTCAGATAATTGCTCTATATCCGATACTAAATCACGTCTTCCTAAGATTCCTCCAAATATTTTAGGATGTAAAGTTTTAACTCTTCCTCCTAAAATTGAGGGATATGAAGTAATTGACTCAACAGTTAAAGCTTCGACTCCAATACTTTTTATATAATCAAAAGTTCCACCTGTTGAAAATATTTTTACATTTAATTCGTTTAGTTTTTTAATTAAAGGTTCGATACCTTCTTTTGAATAAACTGAAATGAGTGCGCTTTTAATTTTTTTCATTTGTTATAGAAGTTTTTAAACTGAAAATCAGAGAAGTAAAAAACAATAATTATTTTGCAATTTTATTAAAAAATTAGCTTAAATACCAATTTATTTTCATAATATTTCTAATTTTACCGTTTTATAAAAGCTTATTGAAATAGATAAATTTGAATTTTAAAAAATGGAACACAAATTGTTGATATTTGTCAAACTCTTTAGAGAAAGCTATTTGTTTGCTTTTCAGGCCATAATAGTTAATAAATTACGAACCATGCTTACTTTGTTGGGCATTACAATCGGAATTTTCTCTATAATATCTGTTTTTACAGTGTTTGACTCGCTTGAAAATAAAATTAAAACGAGTATTGATTCATTGGGTGACAATGTATTATTTGTACAAAAGTGGCCTTGGGCATTTGGAGGTGATTACCCATGGTGGAAATATCTTAGCCGACCCGTAGCGAAAATTAACGAACTCTCTGAAATAGAGAGAAGAAGTGAGGCTTATAGTGCAGCAACATTTGTAGTAGGTAATTCAAAAACTGTTAAATTTAAAAACAATAGCATATCAAATACACGTATATTAGCTGTTTCAAAAGATTATGACAAAGTTATTTCAATAAATATTGATCAGGGAAGATATTTTTCCATCAACGAATCTGTTGGAGGAAGGGCAGTTGCTATAATTGGAAGTGATATTGCAGAAAAACTTTTCGAAAATACTTATCCTCTTGGAAAAGAAATTACAGTATTTGGCAGAAAAGTTAATGTAGTGGGCGTTTTTAAAAAAGAAGGAGATGACACATTTGGGCAAAGTAGTGATAATCAGGTAATGTTGCCAATAAATTTTGCACGTAACGTAATGGATATTTCAGATGAAAGCAACGACCCTACCATTATTGTAAAAGCAAAACCCAATGTAGGAAATCAAGAATTGAAGGATGAATTAACAGGTATTATGCGTTCTGTAAGACGATTAAAACCTTCAGCAGAAGACAATTTTGCGATTAATGAAATGAGTTTAATTACAAAAGGTTTTGAAGGGATTTTCAGCACAATAAGTATCATTGGCTGGATTATTGGTGCATTTTCTTTAATAGTTGGTGGATTTGGAATTGCAAACATCATGTTTGTTTCTGTGAAAGAAAGAACTAATATAATTGGTATCCAAAAATCCTTAGGTGCCAAAAACTATTTTATATTGCTGCAATTTCTATTTGAAGCTGTTTTCCTTTCACTCATTGGTGGTTTATTAGGCTTATTAATCGTTTTTATAGGCACATTAATAGTAACTTATGCTTTTGATTTTACATTAAGTTTAACCTTCGGGAATATTTTCTTAGGACTTAGCGTTTCATTTGTAATAGGTTTAATTGCAGGATTTATTCCTGCTTTTAGTGCTTCTCGATTAAATCCAGTAGAAGCGATACGTTCTTCAAATTAATTAAGTTATATATATAAATTATTTAAAAGTTTAATTTTAAAAAAGAAAAAAATGAAATCTAAGACATTAAAAATCGACTTCAAAATTATTTTAGTTTGCTTTATAATAACTTTATTATCTATATCTTGTAATAAAAAGCTAGGTGAAAAACCATCTTCTGGAGGCAAAACCTGCGAAATATTAATAGTAGCTGATAAATTATTGGTAGAGGGTTCAGTTGGTAATGAATTAAAAGCATTTTTTATGCAGGAACAAGATGGATTAAACCAACCAGAACCTTTATTTACAATTCCTTATATTTCGCTATCTGCATTTGAAGATGCAGAAATGTTTCAGGCACATCGCAACATAATAATGATTAATATAAATGATACTTGCAAAGAGAAAATGGTAATATTGAAAGATTATAAAGCAAAACCACAAACAGTATTCATTTTAAACGCTCCTAACAAAGATGCTTTTCTCCACTTATTTAATGAGAAAAAAGAAATAATAAAGGCTTGTTTTGACGAAACAGAAAGAGTTCGTATCAATCAAGCATTTAAGGCAATCGAAGAAGTGGGTACAAAAGCAGAAGTAAAAAGAATTTTTAACTTTTCAATGAGCTTCCCTAATGGTTTTAAAGTAGCTAAAAAAACCAGAGATTTTGCATGGATACGTCAAGAATCAAAAGAATATAGCGAAGCAGTAATGATATACGTTTATCCTTATTCAGATAAAAAACAATTAAACCCTAAAAACATTATTACTTTACGCGACTCATTAACAAAACAATACATACCTGGTCCAACTGATGGATCTTATATGACAACTGAAAAAGAGTTTGCGCCTGTATCAAAAGAAATCAATTTTAATGGTTTATATGCAGTTGAAATTAGAGGATTGTGGAAATTAAAAGGGGATTTTATGGGAGGTCCATTTATCAATTATACTTTTGTTGATGAGAAAAACAATCGTATAATAATGCTTGATGGATATTTATATTCTCCCAAAAAGCCCAAAAGAGATTTGCTCAAACAAATTGAATCCATTATTTATACATATCATGCGATGTGAAAAAATTGAATGCAAATGAATTAATTGAATGTAAATATAAGGTTTACAAAAAAATTCCAAACTGTAACTACTGCAATTGCAAATAACTTAGATACATAGAAATTTTTATTGAACTTGCTTACCAATGTCCACAATATTATTGTATTAATTCCAAGCCCAATGAGTGAAATAAAAAGAAATTTACTGTATTCTAAGCCAATTTCAGGATTAAGGCTATGGAAAGTCCAGATTCTGTTGAATACATAATTGGAACTTGCAGCTATTGTAAAACCAATAGCATTAGCCAGATATTTTTGTATCTTAAAAATTTCCTTGCAAAGGTAAGTAAAACCAAAATCAATAATTACACCCGAAGCACCAACTATGCCGAATTTTAAAAATTTTAAAATTAATTCTCTGGTAATTAAGATATTCATTTTTGTAATTTAAGACTGCAATTTTACAAAAAATATAGGAATAAATAAATGTTTTTAAATTTAAAAGAATGTATAATTTTTATAATTACTTCTTAATACTCTTTAGCTTTAATTTCGTTTTTCAATATCATTAATCCATTCATTGCCAATGCATAAACCTCATCTTCACCAGGATATATTAATACTTTACTAATAAAACCTACTCTTTCTATAATCATATCGGTAAATATTTTCCCATGAGCCAAACCTCCGGTTAACAGAATAGCTTCTACATCACCTTTGAGTACAGTTGCCATTGAACCAATACTTTGCGCCACCTGATAAGCCATAGCAGAATAAACCAATTCGGCATTCTTATCGCCATTCTGAATCATTCTTTCAACCTCAACAGCGTTGCAAGTTCCCAAATAAGCCTGCATACCACCAAAACCAGTCAATAGTTTCCTTATTTCAGTTTGTGTATATTTTCCCGAAAAACAAAGATCAACTAATTGTCTGGCAGGAACCGTTCCGGCACGTTCAGCCGCAAAAGGACCATCACCATCCAACCCATTATTAACATCAATTATTCTGCCCTTACGATGAGCTCCAACTGTAATTCCACTACCCATGTGAGTTACAATCAGGTTAATATCTCCATAGCTTCTGTTGTATTCAATTGCATAACGCCTTGCCACAGCTTTTTGATTTAAAGTATGAAGGAAACTCTTGCGAGGAAGTTCTGGTAAACCTGATAATCGGGCAATATCATCAAATTCGTCCACACAACTTGGGTCAACCACATAAGCTTGAACACCATTTCCAATAAGTTCTGCAATTTCTTTTGCAATATATCCACCTATATTTGAAATATGTTCAGCCATTGGTTTCTTAATATCGTTAATCATGGCATCATTTACTCTATAAACACCACTTTCCATGGGTTTCAGCAAACCACCGCGTGAAATTACTATATTGAATTCATTAAGGTTAAAACCTTCCAACGACAATATATCCAATACTTTCTGTTTTCTATATTCATATTGTTCCACTACTCTATCAAACTTTGATAATTCAGAAAAACTATGTTGAATGTTTGTTAGAAATATATTTCGAGTATATTCATATACAGCAACTTTTGTAGAAGATGAACCTGGATTGACGACTAATATTTTCATTTTTTTTTATTTTAATACAATTTATGATAACTCTAAATGCTTGAGGCTTTTTAAGTACTTTTTTATCCTCTGCCTGTTAATGATTTAGGTATTCTTCCAGTCCTAACACATTCTGAACGCAATGTCCTTCCTACAATTTGTTCGACCATTTTACCTATTTCCAGCACTTTATCAATATCCACTCCGACATCAATACCCATTTCATCCATCATTACCACCAAATCTTCGGTACAAACCAAACCCGTAATGTTTGGATCGGCATAATAATATTTACCTGTTCCAGAAACAGGTACTCCATCCACAAAATTAGCCGGCTGCCCGCCAATACCACCCATGGTAGCTTCAAAATTAGTCATGCCTGCTTGTAAAGCTGCCAGCACATTTGCCAATCCCCATCCACGGGTAGTATGGAAATGAACAATTTGTTTATCCGGTTTCTGGAAAGTATCCAATAACATTGAATAATAATCATACACACGATTTGGAGATGCCGAACCATCATGATCTGCATGCTCTACATCACTGACACCAATATCGAACCAACGTTTAGCAAATTCCACTGCCTTTTTCATTTCGGTTGGACCTTCAATAGGGCAACCCCAGATGGTACTAACTGTTCCGTTCACTTTCAATCCCGCATCTCTGGCCAATTTGATATATTTCTCAGCCATTTTCCAGTAATCATTCAATGACAAACCTGAGTTTTTAACATGATGTGATTCACTGGTAGATACCATTAATAAAATTCTATTTGGGCCCCAACCCTCTTGTCGTGCTTGAATAGCTCTTTCAATAGCTTTTTCGCGAATGGTTACGCAAGTAAGCGAAACCGTATTTAGTAAATCAGCAATCTTTTTACTGTTGTGAATAGCTTTCATCAGATTATCAGCATCTTTAAACTGAGGCATTCCTTGTGGATTGCCAAAATTGGTAACCTCAATATGCTTAAAACCTGCCAGTATTAGTTGTTCTGCAAGCCATAATTTGGCTTCCATCGGAATATATTTGCTTTCGTGCTGAAAACCATCTCTTACGGTTATATCACCTATTGTAACTTTTTTTGGATAATTCATTTTATGTTATGTTTTAAAATGTTTTCATTTAATTATTTTTTACAAGTATTTTGAGTACTTAGAGTGCCTTGAGTACTTGGAGTACTTAAAGTACTTAAAGTGCCTTGAGTATTTAAAATTTATTTTTTATTTTATTAGCAATTGAAGTAAAAATTGCAAGTAATTCATTAGCTTCTTTATAAATTGCTTCTAAAACAGAATTTTCGACCCAATCCAATTCTTTTATGATTTCAAGCCAATAAATTGTTTCATTAGCTTCACTTTCACTAATCTTTATCTTATTATAGAAATCAGCTTTACTCCTTAATCTGTTTGCTTCCCTGTAATTTGCACCAATACTTGTACCTGATTTAGTAATCTGATTTCTAATTACAAATCCTTCAGAATTATTTGGCAAACATGCTGAAAGTTTAACTATAGAAATTGCAAATTTCTTGGTTCTAAGTTCTAATTGCAAACTAAATTCTTTATTATCAATAACCCTACTTTTTTTTAATTCTAAGTACTCTAAACTCTAAGTACTCTAAGTACTTCTAAAACTTCATTTCAGGAATTTCACCTTCCACTATCAGTTTTCCTTCTGTTGAGTTAAGTATTTCTTCTACAGTCACTCCGGGAGCTCTTTCTAAAAGTTTAAAGCCATTTGCAGTAACTTCAAGTACAGCAATATCAGTAACTATTTTTTTCACACAACTTACTCCGGTTAAAGGTAATGTACACTTTTTCAAAATCTTTGATTGCCCTTTATTGGTATGCTGCATAGCAACGATTATATTCTTTGCAGATGAAACCAAGTCCATGGCACCACCCATTCCTTTTACCATTTTGCCGGGAACTTTCCAACTTGCAATATCTCCGGTTTCAGAAACTTCAAAGGCTCCTAAAATGGTTAAATCCACATGTCCGCCACGTATCATGGCAAAGCTACGTGATGAATCGAAAAAAGCTGCACCTTTCACATAAGTGATGGTTTGTTTGCCTGCATTTATCAAATCGGCATCCACTTTATCTTCAGTAGGAAATGGTCCAATCCCAAGTAATCCGTTTTCTGACTGAAGAATAACATTCACATTTTCAGGTATATAATTAGCAACTAAGGTTGGAATTCCAATTCCCAAATTAACATAATCTCCATCATTAATTTCCTGAGCAATACGTTGTGCTATTTGATTTTTATCTAAAGCCATTTTTTAATTATAAATTATAATTGATAAATTATGAAAGTTTAATGGTTCTTTGTTCGATGCGTTTTTCGTAGTTTTCGCCTTTGAAAATACGTTGAACATAAATGCCTGGAGTATGAATACAATTGGGATCCAGTTCACCAGCCGGAACCAGTTCTTCGACTTCTGCAATTGTTATTCTACCGGCAGTTGCCATAACTTCATTAAAATTATTGGCAGTATATTTATAAATTAAATTTCCATTCGTATCGCCTTTCCAGGCTTTTACAATGGCAAAATCTGCATGTAAAGCCGTTTCCATTAAATGCATTTTCCCGTCAAATTCTCTTGCTTCTTTTCCTTCGGCTACTTCTGTTCCATAACCTGCCGGAACAAAAAAGGCTGGAATACCGGCGCCACCAGCTCTGATTCTTTCGGCAAGTGTTCCTTGTGGGTTTAATTCAACTTCCAATTCTCCACTAAGTAATTGACGCTCAAACTCAGCATTTTCGCCAACATAAGATGAAATCATTTTACATATCTGTTTGTTTTTCAGCAATAAACCCAACCCAAAATCATCTACACCGGCATTATTAGAAATACAACATAGACCTTTTATTCCTGTTTTAGATAGTGCCAAAATTGAATTTTCAGGAATGCCACACAAACCAAAACCTCCAACCATAAGCGTCATGTTGTCAGCTATTCCTTCTATAGCTTCGTAAACATTTTTTACAACTTTATTCATATACAATTTTGTTTTTCAAAAAACATTTTCTACTCAACCCTTAGGGTCTTTCAGACCCTAAGGGTTAAAAAAAGGCCTATGTAAAATATTAATGATTAAACACTTCAACAGCCTTTTTTGTTGAAATACTTAATTTATCTAAATCTAAATTATGAGAAATCCCATTTTCTTCTAAATAGTTAATCAGGTCTTCTGTTTTTAAATTCCCAACCAATTCTTTAGCTGACATTGGACATCCACCCAAACCTAAAATTACCGAATCAAACTGACGGCAACCCGATTTATAAGCAGCGTCCACTTTTTCATGCCACGAAGCAGGAGTTGCATGTAAATGTAATCCAAATTCAACATCTTTAAATTCAGGAATTAAAAAGGAAAACATCTCAGCAATTTTCTCTGCTTTTCCTATGCCAACCGTATCTGCCAGACTAATTTTTCTTACTCCAATGTTCCTCAGAAAGCTAATAGTTTCTTTAATTTCTTTAAATGTGATGATATCTCCATAAGGATTTCCGAAAACCATTGACAAATAAACCAAAAGTTCTTTTTTCTTTATAACGCAAAGATTTTGAATTTCTTCAATTGATTTTAAAGCATCACAAATATTAGATTTTATATTTAATTGCAAAAAAGTGGGCGAAAGCGAAAAAGGGAAGCCCAAATAAGTGATTTCATCATAATTAACAGCATTTTGAGCACCTCTCATATTACCAATAATCGCCAGTAATTTTGTGTTTGTGGCGGATAAATCAAGTTTTTTTACAACCTCGGCAGTATCGCTTAATTGAGGAATGGCTTTTGGAGACACGAAACTTCCGAAATCAATGATATCAAAACCTACTTTGAGTAAAGTATTGATATACTCCACTTTTATTTCAGTTGGAATAAAGGGAATAATTCCCTGCATGGCATCACGCGGACATTCGGTAATTTTGATCATTAACTTACAAATATAATTTGGCTGATGTTGTTAAACTGTTTTGTATTAAACAACAATATTATATTTTTGTTGGTTGAAAAATTGATACTTCAGTTATAAATATAAAAAATAATTCATAATTATTTGTACTTTTGTAAAAAGAAAATACTGATTTTAGTTTTAGAATTAGGAATTTAAATTTTAAAAATATGATACAGAGGCAAGAGATTTTGAACTATTTATCAAGTAATACTGACTTGTTTTACAAACAGTTCAGTATTACTAAAATTGGTGTATTCGGCTCTTATGCACGTAATGAACAAACTGAAAATAGTGATATTGATATTATTATAGAAATGCCTCGTGGAACTGAAGATATTTTTGAGAAAAAACAAGGTTTAAGAGAATTTCTTAAAACCCGATTTCACAGGGAAATAGATATTTGCAGAGAACGTTCTATAAAACCTTTGTTCAAAGAAATGATATTAAAAGATGCAATTTATGTATAGTAAAGATATAATACTTGTAAAGCAAATGTTGCAAACCATTGCAAGGATTTTTGAGTATTCATCTAATTATGAAAATCCTGATGATTTTGGTGCAGATTACAAAACCTTTGATGCAACATTAATGAACTTTGTTGCATTAGGCGAAACTGTTGGTAAATTAAGTGATGAATTCAGAGATAATCATTCAACTATAGAGTGGTCGAAAATATATGCTTTCCGAAATATAATTGCTCACGATTATTTTGGAATTGATGAAGAAGAAGTCTTTGGAATCATAAAAAAGCATTTGCCAAAACTGCATACTGATTTAGAAGAACTGGCAAAATAACAAACCTTATCCATCTCCTCTTTGTGGTAAAATAAATGATTTTCAGGTTTTTAAACCCTGAAAGGCTTAGAACTCTTCGAAAAATACCTTGGGGAGATAAATTAAAATTTTTTTTGTTAATATTTTTATCACTTATCAAAATTTTGTTACTTTTACAACTTCATTAAATACAGTACACAAAATAATTTAAAATTCAATATATTTATAAAAATGCGTTTGCTTTTATTTGTATAGTTAAGTTCCCACGCTTTTTTATTTATCTCAAATTAATTAATAAGTGGCTCGGGGAATTAGCCAAAATAAAAAATAAATGTATGAAAAAAATATTATCATTTTTATTCTTCCTTTTGTTTTTGCTGAGTGTTGGAGGTGTCAGACTCCGGGCTCAGGGAGCAGTACCAGCCACAGGTGGTAATGCCAGTGGCAGTGGAGGCACGGTAAACTATTCCGTAGGACAAGTTGTTTACACCACCAACACGGGCAGCTCAAACGGAACAGTAGCGCATGGCGTACAACAACCATTCGAGATTTCGGTAGTAACAGGATTAGAAGAAACCAAATGCATAAACCTTGCGGTTTCGGCATATCCCAACCCAACAACCGATTATCTTACATTGAGTGTAGATAATTTTGAAACATCAAATTTATCTTACCATTTATTCGACATTAGCGGAAAACTTTTAGAAACAAAAACAATCACAGGCAATGAAACAAGCATTAATACAAGCAATCTTGTGCCTGCAACTTATTTTCTGAAAGTAACCGAAAATAACAAAGAAGTAAAAACGTTTAAAATCATTAAAAATTAGGAGGAATAAATTAGGAGGAATAAATATGAAAAAGTTATTTACAATTTTATTAGCCGTATTATTAACGGCAATAGTGTGGGCTCAAGCACCACAAAAAATGAGTTATCAAGCTGTAATTCGCAATGGTAGCGGACTTTTGGTGACAAGCCAAGTAATTGGTATTGAAATAAACATTCGCCAAGGTTCTACTTCAGGAACCATTGTTTATACCGAAACCCAAACCCCAACAACCAATGCCAACGGTTTGGTAAGTATTGAAATAGGTGGTGGTGCTGGTTTTAACACCATTGACTGGGTAACCAATACGTATTATATCGAAACAAAAACAGCCGTAGCTGCACCTTTAACCACTTACACCATCACAGGAGTAAGTCAATTATTGAGTGTACCTTACGCTTTAAATGCAAAAACTGCCGAAAGCATTACTGGTACAATTACCGAAAACGACCCAATTTATACAGGTAGTCAGTCAGCGAATATCACAGCCAATGACATTACAAAATTAAGTAATCTATCGGGAGTAAATACAGGTGATCAGGATTTAACTGGCCTTGCAACTACCATATCAGTAACCACAGGTTTAAATTTAAAAGTTGATATAGAAGCAGGCAAAGGTTTATCAACAAACGATTACACAATCGCAGAGCAAACAAAACTTGCAGGAATTGCCACAGGTGCCGAAGTAAACGTACAATCCGACTGGAATCAAATAACAACTACAGCCGATGACTATATTAAAAACAAACCAACCATTCCCGCAGCACAGGTTCAGACAGACTGGACTGCTTCATCTGGTATAGGAGTAATATTAAATAAACCTGTAAACATTGATGAAGATAAAACTAACGATGTTACTATTACAGGTGATCAAACTATTGCCAGTAATAAAACATTTACTGGTACAACCACGGTTTCTACCCCAGTTAATGCTACCGATGCTGCTACAAAAGCCTATGTTGATGCTTTAATTGCGAAGCTATATTCAGAAGGAGCATTACGATTAAAAGATATTGATGGTAATTATTATAATACAGTAAAAATTGGTACACAAATTTGGATGGCTGAAAACCTAAAAACCACCAAATACGCCGATGGTACAGCTATACCTTTGGTTAACACTACTTCGACATGGGATGCCCTTACCGCAACAAGTAAAGCCTATTGCTGGTATAATGATGATATAGCAAACAAAGCCACTTATGGAGCACTATATACATGGGCAGCAGCCATGAACGATGCCGCAAGTGTAACAACTAACCCCAGTGGAATTCAAGGCGTATGCCCAACCGGTTGGCATTTACCAAGCGATGCTGAGTGGACACAACTAACCACTTATTTGGGTGGTGAAAGCGATGCCGGTGGCAAACTAAAAGAAACAGGAACAACACATTGGACTTCACCTAACATTAGTGCTACCAACGAAACTGGCTTTACAGCCCTTCCGGGTGGCTTCCGTAGCACTAATGGTACGTTCAGCAATATTGGCAACTACGGTTACTGGTGGAGTGCTTCGGAGTACGATACTACGTATGCTTGGTATCGTTTCATGTACAACAATGTCAGCATTGTTTACAGGAGCTACAAAAATAAGGAGGTTGGTTATACCGTGCGTTGTTTGAGGGATTAATTTATTTGATTCATTTAACTATTTGATTTATTTGTTTATTTCCCCGCCAAAGGCGGGGTTGATTTTTTTTTGAATGGCACAGTATAACGAACTACTGGTATATAAAGCAACTTACGATTTACTTTTGGCTATTTTCCAGTTTACAAAGGAGTTTAGTAAGGAATATAAATATACTCTAGGCGAGAGCTTAAAAAGGAAACCATAGATTTACAGAGCCTTAAGCCTAAGGGTTGAAACAGTATAGTATAATATAAACCACAAAAGCCTTGCATCGAAAAAATGCAAGGCTTTTTCAATTCTACCCCCCTCCGAACGCCGGATTTGCCATCCGGAACGACAGGAACGGCATACGGAACGCCCAGAATGGCATTCCTGTCACTCCGACCCCCATCAGAACGTTCCGACCCCCCTCCAAGCGTTCAGACCCGGGTCGAAATGATGTTTTTTGAATGAATTTTATAATCAGGTTTGCAGATTACAGAAGTACTAAAGCTATTTTTATTTATAGCATTTCAGGTTTCAACACCCAATATACCTTGATATTACCAATCTCTGAATTTCTGAAGTTCCTTCGCCAATCTGCAACAATCGCTGATCGCGATAGAAACGTTCGATATCATAATCTTTCATCAAACCATAACCACCATGTATCTGTAAGGCTTCGTCAGCTACTTCCTTGGCTATTTCTGAGCAATATAATTTTGACATGGCAGCTTCTTTAGCAAATGGAAAATCATTATCTTTCAACCAACAAGCTTTATATAGTAAGTTTCTTGCCAGTTCAATTTTTAAAGCCATATCGGTTAATTTGAAAGCAATAGCCTGTTGTTTGCAAATAGGTTTGCCAAACTGCACTCTTTCCTGCGAATAATTGAGTGCCAGCTCATATGCTCCTTGTGCTAATCCTAAACCCATGGCAGCAATGGATAAACGTCCACAATCTAAAGTACTTAACATGATTTTTGAACCTTGTCCTTGTTTGCCCAAAATATTAGATTCAGGGACTTTACAATTATCAAAATATAACTCCGCAGTATTGGAAGCACGCCACATCATTTTATCATGCATGGTTTTAGCTATAAATCCGGGAGTTCCGTTTTCAACAATAATTGTTGAAAATTCTTTTTCTCCTCCATCTTTTTCTCTTGAAACTACCTGAACTATAGAACCTAAAGTAATTTCAGTGGATGCATTGGTAATAAATATCTTTGACCCATTTATAACCCACTCACCGTTATCAAGATAGGCATTTGTTTTGGTATTACGGCTATCGGAACCGGCATTGGGTTCTGTTAGACCGAAACCCCATAGTTTTTTCCCAGTACACAAAACCGGCAGATACTTTTGCTTTTGTTCTTCCGTACCAAAATAAAACAAAGGATTTATTCCCAATGAATTACCAGCTGCAACCGTTGCAGCCTGCGAACTATCAATGCGGGCAATTTCCTCTACTGCAATAATATAAGAAAGATAATCCAGCCCTTGTCCACCATATTCAGTTGAAACCAACATGCCGAACAAACCCATTTCACCCATTTTTTGGGTTAATTCAACTGAAAATTCCTGTTTATCATCAAGTTCTTTTGCTCTAGGTTTAATTTCCCTTTCAGCAAAATCTCTAACTGAATTTCTGATAAGATGATGTTGTTCATTTAGATATGGAGTATTCATATTTACAATTGTTTAATTAGTTTAAAAATCATTTCATTTCTTTAAAACATATTAAAGCTGTAGTGGTATCAACCATCTGAGCTATTTTTACGTTTATGGTTTCAATAATAGCCGTTTCTTTTGCACAAACAATTTTATTTTCCATTTTCATGGCTTCAATAATCAGTAGAATATCACCTTTTTTTACTTCGTCACCCTCTGATACATTGATTTTTATAACTCTGCCCGGCATAGGAGAATTGACATTATTGGTTGCTTCAATATAATCTTCAATTCTGAATGTGGCGGTATCCTTATGTAAAATATCTTTTCGACTCAAGCTAAAAATAAAACCGGAATAACTCAATGAAGCATTACATTTTAAGTCTTCAGAAATATAAGCCGTATAGAAAATATCATTGATAAACAATTCTATCTTATTATTTTCAATTGATTTAAAACTAACGTTATATTTCTCTCCTGTTATACTGATTTGATATTCTTTATTTTTAATATTCTCAATATCTAAAATAAATTCTTTTTCAGATAGATATATCCTGAGTTTCATTAAATCGCGCCAGTATCCTATTGAATTCCAAACATTATATTCATCCGTAAAATGAGCTTTTTCCTGTATGCTCTTATTATTCAGACTATATAAAGTATATGCAATCAATGGAATAAAAGTTGGAATTTTAGCTTTTTCTGTATTCAGGTTTTCAATAATCTGTGGGGTAAATTCATCACAGAATTTGGTAGAAATCTTATTATGAACAAAAGCTTCATTTTGCAATAGCGCCATTAAATAGCTGATATTGGTATTGATACCATGAATAACAAATTCATTTAAAGCATGAAGCATTTTATTGGCAGCTTCTTCCCTTGTATTGTTCCAAACTATTAATTTACAAATCATTGGATCGAATGAACTCTTGATTTCTGTATCTTTGGTAATTCCTGTATCGATACGGATATCATTCATTTCCGGCTCTTTGAATAGCAACATTTTACCCGGTGAAGGCTGGAAATTATTTGCAGGATCTTCTGCATAAATACGGCATTCAATGGCATAACCATTTTGTTTGATATCTTCTTGTCTGTATCTTAATTGATTACCAGCTGCAATGTGAATTTGTTCTTCAACAATATCAATTCCACAAACCATTTCAGTTACCGGGTGTTCCACCTGTATGCGGGTATTCATTTCCAGAAAATAGAAATTCAGGTCTTCATCTACCAGAAACTCAATGGTACCGGCATTATTGTAATTAATTTCCTTACCGATTCTTACGGCTGCTTCACCCATCTTAATCCTCAACTCGGGGGTTAATGTTGGAGAAGGTGATTCTTCTATTATTTTCTGATAACGACGCTGAATAGAACATTCACGTTCGAAAAGATGAATTACATTTCCGAAATTATCTCCTATAATCTGTACTTCGATATGACGTGGATTCTGTATGTATTTCTCAATATAAACGGTTTCGTCACCAAAATAAGATTTAGCTTCACGACTGGTAGCTTCAATAGCTTCGGCAAGATCAGCTTCATTGTAAACAATGCGCATTCCTTTGCCACCACCACCTGCAGCAGCTTTTAATAAAAGTGGGAAAGCAATACTTTTGCTGGCTTCAAGCAACGTTTCTTTATTTCCGGTAACGCCTTTGGTCATCGGAATATCGAGTTTGCTCACAAATTCACGGGCTTCTATCTTGTTGCCCATTACTTTCATCGAATTCGTAGTAGGTCCGATAAATATAATTCCGGCTTCGTTACAAGCATCTACAAAACGAGAGTTTTCAGCCATAAAACCATAACCCGGATGAATAGCATCACAATTAGCCTTTTTTGCAACTCCGATAATTTTCTCAATATTCAGATAAGTATCGCTAAGTTCTGAATCTCCGATACAATGCGATTCGTCGGCAAAGGAAACATGAAGGGAATCTTTATCTATTTCGGAATAAACTGCCACGGTTTTTATACCTAATTTTCCGGCAGTTTTCATTACCCTTACCGCAATTTCCCCACGGTTTGCAATTAATATTTTATTAATGATGTTCATTCGTAAGTATTAAGTATTAATTATTAATTGACTTATATCCAGTTTGGTTTTCTTTTCTCCAGAAAAGCGGCCATTCCTTCCTGTCCTTCTTCCGAAGCACGTATATCAGCAATCATTTTAGCAGTATAATCATGCATTTCATCAAAAGGCAATACATTTGATATGTTGTAAATCAAATCTTTGCATTGAGTTACGGCATTGGGTCCGCTGGTTTTTAATAAATCAACAATGGATTGAACATATTCTTCCATTTGCTCATAAGTTTCCAATGATTTATTTACCAGCTTATATCCCTCAGCTTCCTTTCCCTTTATTCTTTTTCCGGTAAGCATCAAATCCTTAGCTCCGTATTCACCTATTCTTTTGACAACATAAGGTGAAATGCAGGCAGGAACTATACCGATTTTAACTTCACTTAATGAAAAACATGCATTATCGTCGCAATAAGCCATATCACAAGCAGCAAGCAAACCATTGGCACCACCCAAAGCAACGCCATGAACCATAGCAATCGTTGGTTTTTTACAGGTATATATCTTCAGAAAACACTGAGCTAATTTCTTGCTTTCATCCAGATTTTCCTGATAAGAATTTTTTGTAACATCGCGCATCCAGTTTAAATCAACACCTGCACAAAATGATTTTTCCCTACCTCTTAAAACCACAGCAATCATTTCACTCATTTCATTTACTGCTTCAAAAACATCAGTAAGTTCGGCAATCATCACATTGTCGAAAGCATTGTGAACCCATGGTCTGTTAAGCCAAATGTGGAATACTCTGTCTTTAATTTCAAGTTCTATTGTTTGATATTTCTTCATATTAATTGCTATTCATTATTTTAGTGAGTGGATTACTTCGGGTCATCAGCTCATTTTGATATCTTACATTCTGAAAACGCCGTATTTGGTTTCCATATCTTTCTTATTTAAAGCGGTAGCTATTCCCATGGCAATTATTTTACGGGTGTTTACCGGATCAATAATACCATCGTCCCAAAGCCTTGAAGTACTGTAATAAGCAGAACCTTCTTCATCGTATTTCTGAATGATGCTCTGATATAGCTTATCTCTTTCTTCCGTTGACAACGTTTGTCCTTTGGCTTTCAGTTGATCTTCTTTAACCGTAATCAAAACATTAGCTGCCTGTTCGCCACCCATAACCGAAATTTTGGCATTGGGCCACATAAAAAGCAAACGAGGATCGAATGCCCTGCCAGCCATAGCATAATTTCCAGCTCCGAAACTACCGCCGAAAACAACAGTAAACTTAGGAACATTGGCATTGGCTACCGCATGTACAAACTTAGCACCATCGCGGGCTATACCGCCATGTTCGTATTGTTTACCTACAATAAATCCGGTAATATTCTGCAAAAACAATATGGGTGTATTACGTGAAGTACAGAGTTCGATAAAATGAGCGCCTTTCAATGCAGTTTCTGAAAACAACACACCGTTATTGGCTAATATCCCCACAGGATAACCCATAATACGGGCAAAACCACAAACCAGTGTAGGTGCATAACGAGTTTTAAATTCGTGGAACTTACTGCCATCTACTATACGGGCAATGATTTCGTGCGAATCAACCTGCTGCTTTAAATCAATGGGTGCTATGCCATACAATTCTTCAGGGTCATAATAAGGTTCTTCGGGTTCTGCAATATCCAGTTTTGCCTTTTCCCTGTATTTTAAAGTTTCAAAAATATTGCGACAAATCTGAATGGCATGTACATCATTTACTGCAAAATGATCGGAAACTCCTGAAATTGCTGTATGTACATCGGCACCACCCAATTCTTCGGCTGTAACTTCTTCGCCTGTTGCCGCTTTTACCAATGGCGGTCCTCCTATAAATATAGTTCCCTGATCCTTCACAATAATAGTTTCGTCGCTCATAGCCGGAACATAGGCTCCACCAGCAGTACAGCTTCCCATAACTATCGAAATCTGAGGCAGCCCCATTGCCGACATTTGTGCCTGATTAAAGAAAAATCTTCCGAAATGATATTTATCGGGAAAAACATTGGCCTGTTCGGGTAAAAATACACCGCCCGAATCAACCAGATATACACAGGGCAAATGGTTTTCCATAGCTATTTCCTGAGCACGGATGTGTTTCTTGATGGATTCTTTAATATAAGTACCGCCCTTTACCGTTGCATCATTGGCAATAATAATGGTTTCCTTGCCATGAATGACACCAATGCCGGTAACAATACCTGATGAAGGAAACTGATTATCATACTGATTGTAAGAAGCCAAAGGAGACAGTTCCAAAAAAGGTGTATTGGCATCAATAAGCAAATCAATACGTTCACGAACGAGCAATTTGCCTCTTTCCTTGTGCTTTTCAATGGCTTGTGCTGGTCCTCCCTGCTTTATTTCAGCAAGGATTTCCTTGTAAGAATTAAGAATTTTAAGATATTCCTCCTTGTTTTTCTTAAAATCTTCCGATGACGTATCTATTTTCGATTCGATTCTATACATTCGTAAATATTTAATAGCAAGATTGTATTGTTTAGTTTGAATTCAAAGGCATACGTAATGCTTGAAATTGTGTAAAGTAATAAACATCAAAAGCGTGAAAAAGTTTATCGCTAAAAGAATGATGAATAATGAATTATAAATGATAAATATCAGCACAGAATATAACCCACATGCAATACAAATCAAGGGTTGAAATTTTTGTCTTCAATACTTAATAATAAATACTAAGAAGAAATTCCCTTCTAAAGATTGGAGAAAAGTTAAAGATTATTTATTTTCGTTGCAATCAACTGGGAATTGTCCAAAAGATGACAAATATCTTTAGTTTTTTGACTAATTTTCGTATTTAAAAATGGAATAATGTGATTTTTAATGTACATTTGTTGAAATAAAAAAAATATTATTCTAACAACTTTACTTATGTTTAAGCAAATCATCTTTATTATTACCTTTCTGCTTACCATTGGAATATTCTCTTTTACTGTTTTAAAGCTTATAGCATTATTTAAACTCACCAAGCCTTTTCCAATAAAAGATTTTGGCAAGAGATTTACTATGATGCTAAATGTTGCAATAGGTCAGAGTAAAATATTCCGGAAACCAGTTATCGGGCTAATGCATGCTTTGGTTTTTTGGGGTTTTTGTGTAATATCAATCGGCAGTATCGAAATGGTATTGGATGGTATAAGCGGAAGCGATAAATCGCTGGCTTTTCTGGGTATTGTTTATAATATTATTTTTGCTTCGGGCGATATTTTTGCAGCTATCGTATTGGTAATGATTGCTCTTTTTATCGGAAGGAGAGCATTTCTGAAAATCAAACGATTCAGTGGAATGGAGTTAACACACAAAAATCATCTTGATGCTTATATTGCTTTAAGTATGATATTGTTATTAATGGTTTCATTGCTGGGAATGAATACTTTTTATGTTGCTTTGCATCAACAACAAGCTGCCGGATTTTATCCTATAGCAAACATACTCTCAGTCTGTATAGTAAATACAAGTGCAAACACTCAGCTGTTTTTTTATGAATTTTTCTGGTGGATGCATATTCTGTTGATATTTATTTTTGCCAATATTCTCCCCTATTCCAAACACTTCCACGTATTTCTGTCGGTTCCCAATGTATTCCTGAGCAGACTCGAACCCCTTGGAAAACTTTATAATATGGAAAATGTAACCAGAGAAGTAAAAATGATGATGAACCCTGAAACTGCTTTTGCAGCCGGTGATCCCAATGCAGTTCCCGAACGCTTTGGAGTTAAAGATGCTGAAGACGTAAACTGGAAAAATTATTTTGATGCATTAACTTGTACGCAATGCGGCAGATGTACATCTGTTTGTCCCGCAAATATCACAGGTAAAAAACTTTCGCCACGTAAATTAATGATGGATCTTCGAGCACGTATGAAAGAAAAAGGCCCAGGCTTAATTAAAAATGGCAAAGATTTTAATGATAACAAATCGCTTAACAAAGAATACTTCTCTTACGAGGAAATTTGGGCTTGTACCACCTGCAACGCCTGTGCTCAGGAATGTCCTGTAAACATCAACCATCCTTCATTGATTGTTGATATGCGCAGATATCTGGTGATGGAAGAAAGTGCTGCTCCTTCGGGTGTAAAATCGGCCATAACCAATGTAGAGAACAATGGTGCTCCATGGCAGTTTTCACCGGAAGACAGATTGTTATGGACAAAAGAAATCATATAAGTTCATAAAGCATTAAAGTTCATAAAGTTTAAAGTAAAAAGATTCTATTAATCAGTTAATCTATTTTTATGGAATATATAGAAATCCCCATATTGTCTGAATGTTTTGCAAAAGGAAATAAACCAGAGTTTTTGTTTTGGGTAGGATGTCTGGGTTCATTCGATGATAGGGCAAAGAAGATAAGTCGGGCATTTGCAAAGATACTTACTATTTGTGAGGTTGATTATGCAGTACTTGGTAAAGAAGAAACTTGTTGCGGCGATCCGGTCAGAAGAGCCGGAAACGAAATGCTTTACCAAATGCAGGCACTTACCATTATCGAAATGCTTAAGATGTATGAAGTTAAAAAGATTGTTACTTTCTGCCCTCATTGTTTCAACACTTTCAAAAATGAATACCCCGATTTGGGAGCTGAATTTGAAGTTATACATGCTACTGATTTACTAAAAAAACTGATGGATGAAGGTAAATTAAAAGTAAATCCTGATATTTTGAAAGAAAAAAGAATTACCTATCACGATCCCTGCTATCTGGGAAGAGCTAATAATATGTATGATACTTCAAGAGAATTGCTGGATAAACTAACTGAAAACCGCACAGAAATGAAACGATGCAAGAGTTTTGCCCTCTGCTGTGGTGCTGGTGGTGCACAAATGTTTAAAGAAGCTGAAAAGGGCGATAAAGAAGTATTTATCGAACGTATTGAAGATGTAATTGAAACCAAAGCCGATATAGTTGCCACAGCCTGCCCCTATTGCATGGTAATGCTTACCGATGGCATTAAATACAAAAACAAGGAAGAAGAAATAGCCAATTATGATATTATTGAGTTGATTTCAAAAGCTATTTAAACATCAAAATCTGTAAGATTCTCATTAAAATACTTTATACATCTTTATTACGATTTGTTGCATTTCTAAATTGCACCTTCCAAATAGTTTGTTGAGCGAAGAATTTAATCAATTTGTCAGAAAAGCTTAACTTTGCAAAAAATATAGAAAAGATGACAAAACACGACATTGAAATAATGTCGCCAGTAGGTTCGTATGAGGCATTAATGGCTGCTATTCAGGGTGGCGCAGATGCTGTTTATTTCGGAGTTGGACAATTGAACATGAGGGCAAAGTCTTCCAATAATTTCAGTATTGATGATTTAATCCAAATCACTGACATCTGTAAAGAAAATAATGTAAAGACTTATTTAACTGTAAATACTATTATCTTTAATCACGAAATAGAAGTGATGAAAGAAATTGTAGATGCGGCAAAAAAATACGGGGTAACTGCAATTATAGCATCTGACATGTCAGTAATTGGCTATGCCAGCAGTATTGGTATGGAAATACACATCTCCACTCAATGTAATATCACAAATATAGAAGCTGTTAAGTTTTATGCGAAATTTGCTGACGTAATGGTTACTGCCCGCGAATTGAGTTTGAAACAAGTTGCCGATATCACTCAAACAATTGAAAAAGAACAAATCAAAGGACCTAATGGCGAACTGATTAAAATTGAAGTTTTTGCTCATGGTGCATTGTGTATGGCTGTGTCAGGAAAATGTTACCTGAGTTTGGATAATTTGAATGCTTCGGCTAATCGAGGTGCTTGTTTGCAGGTTTGTCGCCGCCCTTTCCATGTTACCGATAAAGACGGAGGTGTAGAACTGGAAGTTGACAACGAATACATTATGTCGCCAAAAGATTTAAAAACCATTGGTTTTTTGGATAAAATTCTCAAAGCAGGCGTAAAAGTATTAAAAATTGAAGGCAGAGGCAGATCCCCTGAATATGTAAAAACAGTAACTCAATCTTACAGAGAAGCTGCAGACGCAGTTTTCGATGGCACTTATAACGAAGAAAACATTGAACGCTGGACAGAAAAACTTACTACCGTTTACAATCGTGGATTTTGGGATGGTTATTATTTAGGAAGGGAAATGGGTGAATGGGCCAAAAGTCATGGTTCGCAGGCAACTAAAAAGAAAATATATATTGGTAAAATTACCAATTATTTTGCAAACCTCAAGGTAGCAGAAGTTAAAATAGAAACCCACTCTTTACAATTGAACGACGAAATTCATATTATTGGTCCTACAACCGGAGTTTATGAGGATGTTGTTTCTGAAATCCGGGTTGAATTAAAACCTGTGAATGAAGCAGTAAAAGGTATCAGTTGTTCTATCCCAGTCAACGAAATTGTCAGAAGGCAAGATAAACTTTACAAAATTGTGGATAATACCGAGGAATTTTAATACAATTTATGATACTTCCACACTTCGGACTTATGATTACTTTATGAACTAAACAAACTTTATGAACTTATTTAATTTTCACACACACACTTCATACTGTGACGGAAATTCAGAACCTGAAGCTTATGTTAAACAAGCCATTGCATTAGGTTTTCATTCACTTGGTTTTTCAGGGCATGCCCCAATACCTTTAGAAAATGGATTTGCTATTAAAGATGAAGAACTACAAGCTTATTGCAATACTATCCGGAAATTAAAAGAAAAATATTCAGATGTTATTCATATTTATCTTTCACTGGAAATAGACTATATCACAGGGATTACTAAAGATTTTCAGGATTTTAGAAGTTTATGTAATTTAGATTATACCATTGGTTCTGTTCATTTAGTGGTAAATCCCGAAAACAAGAATCAACTTTGGTTTATTGATGGTGGAAATATAGCCTCATACGATGAAGGCTTGCAAAAACTGTTCAATGGAGATATTAAAAATGCAGTAAAAGCTTATTATCATCAGATAAATCAAATGATTATTACCCAAAAACCCGATATTATCGGACATTTTGATAAAATAAAAATGAATAACAAAAATCGTTTTTTTACTCAAACTGAGAAATGGTATAAAGATTTGGTAAATGAAACGATAAGTATAATAAAAGAACAAGAATCTATTGTTGAAGTTAATACCAGAGGATTATATAAAAAACGTTCTGATGAATTATTTCCGGGAATCCCAATTCTTAAAGAACTACATCGTTTAAAAATCCCTATAACTATTAGTGCTGATGCACATAAACCTGAAGAATTGAATTTGTATTTCAATGAAACTGTTGATATTCTCAAAGAAATTGGATTCAACACTGTCATGTTATTCGATGGGGAAAAATGGAAAGAAGAACAGATTTAATTTTTATAAAATAATCTGAATAATGAGCAATATTATTCTTATTTGAATATTATTCTTATTTTTGCAACTGAAAAGGTTTCCATAATTGGAATGAAAAGGGAAACGGGTGTAAATCCTGTACAGTTCCCGCTGCTGTTAGCTCTTAAGAACTTTTATGCATTCTTTGCCACTGTCTTTAAAAATGATGGGAAGGCCGCATAAAAGTGAGTAAGTCAGAAGACCTGCCGATTCAAATCAAGAATTCAAAGCTTTCGGGTAAAAAAGCACGAATGAATCTGATAGTCAAATCTATTTTATTCAATCAACGATTTCCGGAGTTTTGAAGTTTATTATTAACCATTTAAAATTGAACTTTAAAACCAAATGCAAAACAATTATTTTATTAAAATTCTGTCAATAATTTTATTGCTGAATATTTCACCATTTGCTTTATCACAAAACATTGCTACCTACGATAATTTGACGCTTAATCCAAATTCAGTTTGGTATGGAAGCGACAACAGTGGAGGATTTACCGATTCGGGCTACTTTTTCGAAAATTCGTATTCCGATTTTGGTGGTGGTATGTATGCATGGTATGGTTTTGCATATTCAAACAAAACCGACACAATTACAGCCGGTTATACCAATCAGTTTTCAGCAATCACAGGCAAAGGAGCTTTAAATTCAGCTGTTTATGCAGTTTCTTATGTAAACTATGACTATATGAATGCATATCAGATGCATCCAAATGTGCTAAGGTTTTCAACTCAAAAAACAATAAGCGGTTTTTATGCATGCAACAATACTTATGCTTATCTTTCTATGTTGAATGGTGATGGAACATTGGCTAAAAAATTCGGTGGTGCTAGCGGTAATGATCCAGATTGGTTTAAACTTCAAATTAAAGGCTATCGTAATGGATATATGATAGATACTGTTAATTGCTTTTTAGCCGATTTCCGTTTTACTAACAATGCACAGGATTATATATTAAAAACCTGGAAATGGGTTGATTTATCTGTTTTGGGAAATGTTGATAGTTTGAGTTTTGGCTTAACTTCTTCTGATAATGGTGCTTATGGTATAAATACCCCTGCATATTTTTGTATGGATAATTTCAATGGCATTAATCCTTATATTACAGTTAATGAATTAAACAATAAAGATTTCAGCATTAATATCTATCCGAATCCTTTTGCGGAAATAATACATATTCAGAGTAATTCAACTGCTAACGTAATTACCATGAATATTTATGATGTGAATGGCAAAGAAATCCGCAATTTAACTATTGCAAATCAGGCGAATACAATTAATTTAGCTGATTTAACTTCGGGGGTATATTTTGTAAGGGTTTCCGGAAGTGATTTCAATCATTATCAAAAGATTATAAAAAAATAAACGAATGAAAAAGTTTACATTCCTTTTTGTTTTAATCTTATTCAATTTAAGTGTTTTTGCACAGTACCCACCAGCTGTCGGTCAAATCGGGTCAACTGCAATTTATAAAGACTCTTCAGTTTTTATAGACTGGGCAGTAATGTGCAGCATCACAAGAGGATATATAAATATTAGCGATACTTCATTTGAAGATCCTGCTTATCCCGGCACCAACAAAGCAAGCTTTGGTGATTCTGCAGCTGTCTATGGAATAGCTGATAATAATACAATTAGCTTAGGTGACGGAGGTAGTGCTGTTGTTAGTTTTAATCATCCGATTGTAAATGAAGCAGGTTTTGATTTTGCAGTTTTCGAAAATTCATTTGATGATATGTTCCTCGAACTAGCTTATGTAGAAGTTAGTTCTGATGGAATTCATTTCGTACGTTTTCCTTCAGTTTCGCTTACGCAAACTACCACTCAAATTCAGGGATTCGGAACATTAGATGCAACCCAAATTCATAATTTTGCCGGAAAATATAAGGTTTATTATGGTACTCCTTTCGATTTGAGCGATTTGCAAGACAGTACCGGAATTGATATAAGCCACATTATAGCTGTAAAAATCATAGATGTTGTGGGTAGTATTTCAGAACTATATAAAAATTATGATTCACAGGGACATATTATCAACGATCCCTTTCCCACGCCTTTCGGGACGGGTGGTTTTGATCTGGATGCTGTGGGTGTGATTAATAATTCTACAAATACGGGAATTTCAGATAATATTTCAGAAAAACGAATTATTAGTATTAATCCGAACCCAAGCAGTAATTATATAAATATCAATACGCTAAATCCAGGCAAATATCAGATTCAGTTAATGGATATAAGTGCTAAAGTTTTAAAGCAACTGAATTTTGAAGACAAAATTAGCATTGAGATAAGCGATTTGCAAAAAGGAATTTATTTTATAAAAGGAAATGACGAAAACGGCAATACGTTTTCTGAAAAAATAATCATTTATTAAAATCATAGGGATGATAGTCAGTTTATTACAACGAAAAATTGTATTAATTCTATTTGTTTTATTTTCAGTCAATCTGTATTCTCAAACCGATACCATTCATTTAGATGAAACAGAAGTGATAAGTTCCAGAATCTCTAGTTTTTATAATGAATCGGCAAGAGTTATTCAGGTGATAACCAAAGAAGAACTGGCTAAAGCTCCCGTACAAAGTTTATCAGAATTACTTGAATATGCTTTGAATGTAGATATCCGGCAACGTGGCGATTATGGAGTGCAAGCAGATGTGAGTATTCGTGGTGGCTCCTTTGAGCAATGCCTTATTTTGCTGAATGGTGTAAAGATGAACGATCCACAGACCGGACATCACAATATGAATTTGCCTATTGATTTGCAGGATATTGATAGAATTGAGATTTTGCAAGGCCCTGCCGCAAGAGTCTATGGAACCAATGCTTTTACGGGTGCAATAAATATTATAACTGGGAGTAAAAAAGAAAATAGATTGAAATTGTCTTCGGTAATTGGTGAAAATCAGCTTTATGCAACAAATGCATCATTGTCGCTTGCCAATCGGAATATGCAGCATTATTTTTCAGTTGGCAAAAAAGGCTCTGACGGATATATTAATAATACCGATTTTGATATTGCCAATTTATTTTATCAGAATAATTTACAATTAAAAAAAGGAAGTATCGGATTACAAAGTGGTTACAATAACAAACAGTTTGGAGCTAATAGTTTTTATTCAGCCAAATATCCCAATCAGTTTGAGCAAACCAAGGTTTTCTTTGCCAATGTAACCTATAAAAATCCATATTTTTATAATCTTACAACCAATGTATATTACCGTCGCCATCAGGACAGATTTGAATTATTCAGGAATAATCCGCCAAGCTGGTATAAAACACATAATTATCATCTTACACAAACCTTTGGAGCTGATGCTAATATAAATTTTAACACCTGTATTGGAAAAACCGCTTTTGGTGCAGAATTTCGTTCCGAAAATATCCTAAGCAATGTTTTGGGTGAACCCGTGACGGATACAATGGATGTTCCGGGAGAAGCTTTAGGTAAATTTACCAAATCTCATCACCGTGAAAATATAGGTTTGTTTGGTGAGCAATCCTATCGATATGAACATTTTATGATTTCAGGAGGTTTGTTTGCCAATTGGAATTCTGATTTCGACAGCAAAATAAATGCAGGATTGGATGCGAGTTACGATTTTACAGGAAATTGGAAATGGTTTGCTTCCGTTAATCAATCAATGCGAATGCCTACTTATACCGATTTATACTATGTTGGGCCAAGCAATAAAGGAAATATTAATCTGAAACCCGAAGAAGCCATTGCTTACGAAACGGGTATTAAATTCAATTCCAATGCAATAACTGCACATATTGCAATTTTCCGAAGAGATGCCAATAACCTGATTGACTGGGTGAAACATCCAGATTCTGCAAAATGGGAAAGTCGGAATCTGACCAATATTATAACTGATGGTTTTGAGTTTTCTTCAAAAATAAATATGGAAAGGCTAATAAATCAGGGTTTTATAATTAAAGCGATTTATTTGTCGTATAGCTTTTTAAATTTAGAAAAGAACAGCGAAAACTATGTTTCTTATTATGCGCTCGATTACTTGAAACATAAATTTACAGCTAATCTGGAGCATCGCATTTACAAACGATTAAAAGCTGATTGGGCTTTGTGTTATCAGGAAAGAATGGGAACTTATACCGATATAACAACTAATAAAGAAACTGCATATCCAAAATTTGTAACTATTGATGCACGTGTAACTTATCAAGGAAATGATTGGAATTGCTTTTTTGAAGCAGCCAATCTTTTCGACAAAAAGTATCAGGATATTGGCAATATTCAAATTCCCGGCAGATGGTTCAGAGCAGGTGTAAATATAAGCTTAAATCTGGAAAAGAAAATAGAAAAACATGGAAATGATGTAATTGAAATAATTAAGTAAAGAAAATAACTTAAAAATCTGTCAGGGTAGTGAACCCTAAGGGTCTTTCAGACCCTTAGGGTTAATTCAAGACAGCAAGTTTATTGATAATTAATGAACAGAAATCTGGCAGATTTGAAAAACAAAATAATAGAAAAATGAAATACCGTTTAATTTTTAGGTTTATTCTTCTTAATCTTCTGTTAGTTATGATTACAGAAGAGGGGTATTGCCAAAAATTAAAAGATACTTTGATGATTGAAGGAATAACTGTTACCGAAAAACGATTAAATCCACTTAAGGGATTAAAAACCAGTAAAATAGATTCTTTGGTTTTGCAGAAACAGATTGGTGCATCATTGTCGGACTTATTATCGGCTCATACTTCGGTTTTTATGAAAACCTACGGCCAGGGTGGTTTATCAACCGCTTCTTTCAGAGGGACATCTGCCTCGCATACGCCCGTAATGTGGAACGATGTGGCTATCAATTCACCTATGCTCAGTCAAATGGATTTTTCTTCTTTGCCTGTTTTCTTCATGGATGATATTAAGCTGATGTTCGGGGGTAGTTCGCTGATTAACAATAGTGGTGGATTGGGTGGAAGTATCAATATCGACAATAAAATCAACAGAGATAAGCTGAATATAAGCTATATGCAACAAATCGGAAGTTTTTCCACTTACGGTTCATATCTGGATATAGGTTTTAGAGAAGGAAAATTCAGCAGTCGTAGCCGTTTGATGTTTCTGACTGCTGCTAATGATTTTTCCTATAAAAACAATGCAGCAGGAAATGGTGAATATCCTATAGAAATCAGGAAAGATGCAGATTATAAGCAATATGGATTGCTACAGGAATTCTATTTTCAGCCAAAACCAACGGATGAGCTGGGTTTAAAACTCTGGTTTCAACAAAACGACAGAAATATCCCACAGCCTATTGTAGTATTGCCAATAGAAAAAAACGAACTACAAAAGAATTCTCTGTTTCGCGGAAGTGCAAATTGGAAACATTACAAAGGCAAAGGAAAGTTAGAAACCAGCATAGCTTATGTATATGATTATTTGAATTATACCAATAAAATTGCCTTTATCAATTCAGATAACTATAGCCAAACACTGGCTTCCAATTTAAAATACCGTTATACTTTTTCAGAAAAAATCACTTTAAATGCAGGAGTTAGCAATGATTATTTTCTAATCAATTCCAATAATTATCAGGGAATTAAAACCCGTAATCAGCTGTCGGTATTTGTGGGGGCAACTTCCGAAATTACCGACAGATTGGCTTTAAATACAGTAGTGCGCAAGGAAATTACCGATAAAGATTTACAGCCTTTTTTACCTTCTTTAGGTGTTGATTATCATTTGCTAAATAACAAATCATTAACTTTAAAAGCCCATATATCAAAGAATTATCATTTGCCTTCGCTCAACGATTTGTATTGGTCGCCGGGTGGAAATCCGGAATTGAAGCCCGAAGATGGGTTTTCTGCAGAAGGCGGTGTGGCTTATGAATTGAAAATGAAAAAGCATTTTAGTTTGAAAACCGAAATGACCTATTTTTATACCCATATTACCGACTGGATATTATGGCAACCCGACCCTGTGTTCAGATACTGGACACCTTTAAACCTGAAAGAGGTTAACACCCAGGGCTTGGAATGCAATGCTGATTTGGTTTATCAATTGAAAACTATGGTTTTCCGATTGAATGCCATGTATTCCTACACTTCTGCCAGAAATCTAAAACCCATCAATCAAAACGATAATACTACTGACAAGCAATTGATATATACACCTGTGCATTCGTATAATGCAAGTTTGAGGGCTGAATGGAAAACATATTTTTTGTCTGTTGCTTCGCATTTTACCGGAAAGCGTTTTACCAATACTTCCAATACCCGTTATATGCCTGCTTATCAGTTAACAGATTTGTTATTGGGAATGTCATTTCCATTTAAAAATATGAAACATACCAGTTTTTCGGTGCAACTGAATGTAAACAATCTGTTTGATATCGATTACCAGGCTATTGCATGGCAGCCTATGCCTGGCAGAAATATGGAAATTCAGCTTAAATATAATTTTAAAAATAAATAAAAATATAAACAGACGGAATGCAAAATATTTTAAGAAATAAAAGTTTAAATAAATTGAACGCAGATGACACGGATTTCTGAAGAAAGACACAGATAAAACGGATTTAAAAAATCAGTTTAAATCCGCGTTTACGGAACGTATCCGTATTATCCGCGTTCCATATCAATCATAAAAATGAGTTTTTAATTTTCTTTTAATAAGTTGACAAATTTCAAACAAATGAATATCATTAAATAAAAAGAGACAGATGTATATCAGATTTAGTTTCATAGTAATGATTTTAACACTTTTGCTTTCGTGCAGCAAGGACAAAGAATTTGGTGAAGTAAATACCGAAAATACAGATTATATTTACGGTAAAGGTGTTTTTATTGTTAATGAAGGCAATTATACCAATGGCAACGGTTCGGTTTCTTTTTATAATTTTTATACCCATAAAATATACAACGGAATATTTGATGCTGCCAATAAGCGACCACTGGGCGATGTGCCTGTTTCTATGGAATTTATTAATGGTATGATTTATATTGTTGTAAATAATTCTGGGAAAATAGAAGTGGTAAACCCCGATGATTTTAAATCGGTAAAAACTATTAATGGTTTTACATCGCCAAGATTTATATTGCCTGTAAGCAATACAAAAGCCTATGTTTCTGACCTTCGCAGCAATTATATCTCAGTACTCGATTTGCAAACCAATACCATTATAAAAAAGATTTATTGCGGTAAATCTACCGACCGTATGCTGAAATTCAACAATAAAATTTTTGTATGCAACTGGTCTGAATACTATGTGAAAGCACCTAACAATACCGTGCAGGTGATTGATTGTGATAATGATTTGCTGATTGATTCTGTAAAAGTGGGTAAAGAACCCAACAGCATGGTTTTCGACAAGCAAAACCGTCTGTGGGTTTTAAGCAGCGGGGGTTACAATAATGAAGAAATTCCAGAACTTAACTGTATTAATATTAATAATTTACAAATAGAAAAGAAAATGCTTTTTGCCAGCAAATATCTTTCGCCTGTGAGCCTTTGTATAAATCAGAACAAGGATAGTTTATGGTTTATCAATAATAATATTTATTGCATAACTATTAACGACAATCAGTTGCCGGCTACACCCGTAATTTTTAAGAAAAATCGTTTATTCTACAGCATGGATATTAATGCACCCAAAAGCGAATTGTATATTTCCGATGCCATTGATTACAACCAGAATGGCTATATTTACCGTTTTACTTCCACAGGCAGTGTTATCGACTCCTTGCGTGCCGGAATTATACCGGGCTATTTTTGTTTTACAAAGTAGAAGTTTGAATTAAGTTGTACGATTTATTCGTACTTCTTGTTTTTATTTCATCTGTCGACAAATAGTCGATATTTCAATTGCTTTCTCAATTGCTTTCACTTACAAAATCTGCTCAGTATCTGCTACATCGGTAATTCGCATCTTGCCATCTTCGGCTTCCAATTTCAAACGGTTACAATTTGTAACCGTTTCGTTTCCCTCAGCTTTTAGCCTGTTTTTTAATACTTTTCAATAATTTCTTGCACCCTGGTGATGAGGCTGTTCTGTTAAAATTCCAACGATATCTACTATCGAAAATTAGCATTTTTCCTGCTCCGCATCCCACAAAGTGCGAACTTTCTTTTCTTCAAATATTTTTATACGGTCCTGTTTTTCCATAAATACTAAGCTTTTACAAATGCTTTTACCTTGAAAATTACTTTACAAATTTAATTATTTTTCTCTGGAAATCTTGATAAAATGATTAAGTTTTTCCTGAATAGAAAGTAAGGCGGATTATAAAATAATACAATTTGGGAATATTAATATCTTTTTCAATTTGCAACTACCTCTTCCAATTCGTTGGAAGGGCATTTTTATTTTGTACTATGCTCTTCCAATCCTTTGGAAGGGCATTTTCATTTTTCACTATGCTCTTCCAATGCGTTGGAGGAGCATTTTCATTTTTCACTATGCTCTTCCAATGCGTTGGAAAGGCATTTTCGTTTTTCACTATGCTCTTCCAATTCGTTGGAAAGGCATTTGCATTTTGCACTATACTCTTCCAATATTTTGAAAGGCAACATCAGTTTGCAAGTGCCTCCTCCAATCCATTGGAAGGGCAACATCAGTTTGCAAGTGCCTCTTCCAATCCGTTGGAAGAGCAACATCAATTTGCAAGTGCCTCCTCCAACCCGTTGGAAGAGCAACATCAGTTTGCAAGTAATTCTATCAATAATCTGTAAGGCTTTTAAAAGGAAAATTCTCCAGTCTTTTTAAGCCTGATTGCGATTTCTTTATGTACAACTTCCAATGTAAATTGCAATGCTACCTTTGTTTTTTAGTTATGGATGTATTATTTGAGGAGTAAAAACATTTTTAAATTAAATTTACCATTATATGGTACTGAAATATAATTACTTATGGTATTATTGCAAAAAATAACAATTTATCTTTGTAAAAATCTAATTTTGTCCGTAATTTTGTCCGCATCTATATAAATGTCTGTAATATGATAAATGTCAAATTTTACCTAGATAAAGCCGATAAAAGCAAAAGATTTCCAATTCATCTTGTTATTAGGCAAAAAGAAGTGCAAGTAAAAGTGGCAACCGGAGAAAAAATTTATAAAAAAGATTGGGATAATAGAAATCAGATCGTTAAGGAGACTGAATATAATTATAAATCAATTAATAAGTATTTATTTTTCTTAAAACAAGAAGTTGAAAAATATTTTGGAACTTCTCCGCATTCAAACTTTACAGATATTAAAGTAAAAGAAATGATTCTTTCTTTTGTAAATAGCAGGAAAGAAAATACAGATGTAAGAATTGTTAACGAAGATATGACAGAATATAAAACCAAAACAAAAATAACTTTTGTAGATTTATTTGCCGGTGCAGGTGGCTTTAGTGAAGGGTTTTTACAAGCTGAAAATGAAAATAGATATTATGATTTCCTTTTAGGTAGCGATATTAATGAAAATTGTGAACTTACTCATCTTGCAAGATATAATTTTCAATTAGGATTGGATACTGAGTTTTTACAACAAGATATTACTGAACCTGATTTTTTAGAAAATCTTATTAAAAAGTTAAAAGGCAAACAAGTAGATGTAATTTGTGGCGGACCGCCGTGTCAAAGTTTTAGTTTAGCAGGGAAGAGAAAGAAGTTTGATAAAAAAGATGATCTTTTTTCACATTATCTCAAAGTAATCCGTGCTTTAAGTCCTAAGTATTTTGTTATGGAAAACGTAAAAGGAATTTTAACTAAAGAGTCAGGAAGAATAAAAGAGATGATTCTTCAAGAGATAAAATCAATTGTTGACTTAAAGGAATTTAATCAACTACTCATTTTTTTAACAAAGTTAAAAAAGATTGAAAAAGATCAGATATTTACTTTAGATTGCTATCTACAAAGATTACAGTTTGAAAGTGCAAAAGAAAAAGACATTGAAAGATTAAGGGAAAACTACATTTCAAATATCGAAAATAAATTTCGAATACTTACACCTAAAATAGCGGATTATAAAACTAGCAAAACGGATATAAATATAAATACCATTCGGCATGGATTTAATTTATTGAAACGAAATAATGAATTAGAATACATTAGAAAGAAAATAATCATTGAGAAGGCTCACAGTAATTTAGATGAAGATTATTTTGCTAGTAAATTTGATGTCTTTTTAACTGCAATTGAATCAGATTCTATTATAGAGCAAGTGCATGAAGCTTTTAACAATTTAAAACCATCAAATAACTATCAGAAAGATGTCGCTGAAATCATTTTGGCTATGGAGATTTACAATTATTCTTTTGATGAATGTATTGAAGGTTTAAAAAGTTTTGTTATTAATGCTAATATGGAGAATGAATTTGAAGAAATTCTTTCACATATTAGACTTTACAATATTGATCAACCTTTTATTGCTTTAGCTTCAGATTATGGAGTGCCACAAAATAGGGAAAGGGTATTATTTATTGGTTGCCGTAAAGATCAAAAGCTAATTAAAAGAGTAAAACCTACAATTTCTAATAATGAAAAAGTAAATGTTTTTGAAGCATTGTATGATTTGGATTTTATTGGAAATGATGACGAAAAATTTAATTATGAGAATATAGATTTAAAATCTAAGTATAACGGTTCATCTGAACAAATGAAAGAATTAGTTAAGAAGAGAACAATAGATGGGAAACCAGATAAAAATAATGGATTAACGTATGCAGAATGGTCACGAAAAGGTAGATTGAATGGTCGTTTTACAAATGCAAAAAATTCATTTTATGTAAGAAGTTCTGATGAACTTAATAATATTTTATCACATGTTGTTGCTCCATTACATAATCATAAAACCAGCAAACAAAATGACGATGTAATTAAAAGATTAGAAGTTATTTTAAGAACTGGAGATTACGATTTGGCAAAAAAAGAATTAAAAATAATTGGGCTTGATTCCGAGAAAAGAAATTACAATGTTTTAAAGCCAGATTCACAAAGCCCAACAGTAATGACTATTCCAGATGATTACATTCACTTTTCAAGCCCAAGAGCATTGACTGTTAGAGAAATGGCTAGATTGCAATCATTTGATGATTCATTTGTATTTCAAGGTAAACGTTCAACAGGAGGTAACAAACGAAAATTCGAAGTCCCTCAGTTTACTTTGGTTGGAAATGCAGTGCCACCATTATTGGCTCGTGCTATTGCTTTGGAAATACTTAATAATATTGACTAGAGTTGGAAATAAGACAAGGAATCTCCAATCAAATATGGGATTGCTGCTCTAATATCTGTTCTAATTGTTGTTCTTGAACCACTTTGGAAATTATTTGTGAAAATCTCTTTCAAAGATTTCGCTACATTTTGAACACTGGATTTCCCCCAATAGTTACCACCTGATAAATTTGTTACTCTTTTTACTGCTACTCCATCAGGATTATAAGCTGTATTCTGATTTGATGGTACTGTTACAAATGAATAGGTAAAACTCTGTGCATCTTGAATATTAAATCCATTTCTACCAATTGTTATATTTCTTCCACGGAATCCTCCAGCAGAATAAATCATGTCCCACAGCATCGGAATCTGGGCATTATCATTCCAGTTTGTTTTACATTGAATAATTCCAATTCCACATTGATGAAAATCTCTTTCTACTAAATAGTTTGATATACTTTGATTTAATTTACCTTTAATAAAATTTGGCATTTGATTCCCATTTTTATCAATAATATTTAATTGATTTATATCATTGTTGTATTCTGATAAATCTGGGAAAATTATTATTGTAATATCAGATTCGGTATTACAGGCAAAATTACCATAATTTACAGTTATCGCATCTTGTATTGGCTTTGGAACTAAACTCATTTTTTTAATTGCAACTACTCTACTTCCAACAGTACAGAGATTAACATACCAACAAACAAGAGATTCCCAGGCTGTTCCACTTGCTGAAAGTTCACCTTGCCCTCTGCCATTTCCTCCTGTAGATCTGAATATATCTGATAAATGATCACCAAGATTCAATATTTCGTTTTCTCCGTAATTATTACCAAGTAGTTTTATAATTTCAGGTTTCCAAATTTGCCAACAACTTTGCAAAGTATTGGTGTTAAACATATTGTCAACTGAAAGTCTTCTAAAGTAATCAGGTATTGTATTATACATATTCTTTGAAATTAAATTTTGTTTTATTGCTTTTTTATAAAATATTATTTCTTTTTTAATCAAAGAGTTTGTCTGAAAAAAATTCACATAAACTCACTCCTAGTGCCGTTGCAATCTTTTCAATATTTACAATAGAAATATTTCGATTTCCACTTTCTACACTTGCAATATAACTCCTATCTAAATCAGCGGTATAAGCCAGATCCTTTTGAGACATATTTTTAATTTCACGAAGAACCTTTATTCTCAGTCCAATATTAATTTTTATTTTCATGATACAAAAGTCTATATTTGTTGACTATAAATCAAAGACTATAAGTAACATCATTGTTTATTTATTTATAAAAATGTCAATAAGTTTTTATTAAAAGAGAAAAAAGAAGACTGTTGTACAAAAAAAACCAGTACATTGTCGCACCATCTTCGTTTAAAAAAGGTATGAAAACTCTAAATCTCAGTTTCTATCAAATTTACACCGGCAGAAGTATCAATTTCCTCATGTACTGTAATAATCTTCTGATGGTTTTATCAAGCATCCTGTAACGAGAACCATTGGCAAACAAAAACTTCCTTACCAGCATCTCGGGTTTGGTATCCTTTCCCTTAATTCGGCTCATATTATAACTTCTGGTTTCTTTGCTATTTACATCTGCCATAGCACAAAAATAGCAATAATTTCATTCGTTTTATATTTTCAATCAAACCCAACGGATTATAAAGTATAAATGAAGCAGTATCACAACAGATTTTCATAAACAAAGAGCTGTTTTACTTGTTAATTAGCTTTACTAAAAGCTGTTTCTGTAAGTTTATTTTCTTATGATTAATCTACACAATTACAGCAATCATCAAAATCAGAAAAATGGAATTACATGTTATAAATACCGGAAATTTGAAACTTGACGGCGGTGCCATGTTTGGGGTTGTACCCAAAGTAATGTGGCAAAAAGTTTATCCGGCCGACGAAAATAATCTTTGCAACTGGAGCATGCGTTGTTTGCTTGCAGTGGATGGCGATAGAAAAATACTTATTGATTGCGGAATAGGCGATAAACAGGATCAGAAGTTTTTGAACAATATGCATCTGAATGGTGATGATAATCTCCATGCTTCGCTGGCAAACGTTGGCTATATCGCTGATGATATTACCGATGTGGTTTTAACGCATTTGCATTTCGACCATTGCGGTGGGGCTGTAAAATACAATACGGACAGAACGGGGTATGAACCAAGCTTTAAGAATGCAACTTATTGGGTAGGCCGTGCACATTGGGAACTGGCTAATAAACCCAATGCCCGCGAAAAAGCTTCTTTTCTCAAAGAAAACTTTGTTCCACTTATGGAAGCCGGCAAAATAAAATTTGTGGATAGTGATACTACTTTATTTCCCGGATTTAGTGTGAAGATTTTTAATGGTCATACTGCCGGACAAATGATTCCTTTTATTAAATATAAAGATAAAACCATCGTTTATATGGCCGATTTGATGCCCGCTGCTGTTCATATTCCGCTGGCTTATGTTATCAGTTACGATACCCAGCCCTTGGTTTCGCTTGCCGAAAAAGAAGATTTCCTTAACGAAGCACTCGCTAAAGATTATATTCTCTTTTTTGAACATGATATTTATAACGAATGTTGCAATCTGCATGCAACAGAAAAAGGAATACGTCCTAAAGAATTCTTTTCTTTGGAAAATGTTTGATTAGCTTCTTCTTTCGATATCCTGAACTGAGTTATATTTTCGTCAAATCAATTTCGAAATTGTATTCTTTTTCAGGACTGCTGCAATGCAATACACATTGGTCGCATACCGATAATTCACCTTTTAAACGTCTTTTTACCATATCTTCGGTACGGTGTTTTAGTGGTTCAATTCTGATTTTCTGAATTACTTCATCGGCAAAAGCGTACATCAGCAGCATTTTGGCATTGTGCTCCGAAATACCGCGCGAACGGATGTAAAACATGGCTTCGTTATCCAGTTGCCCTACCGTGGCTCCATGGCTGCACTTAACATCATCAGCATAAATTTCCAGAAATGGCTTGGTATTTACCTTGGCTTTATCGGTTAGCAATATATTTTTATTGCTTTGTGAAGCATTGGTTTTTTGGGCGTCTTTCGAAACAATAACATGACCATTAAATACTGCCGTTGCCGAATCGTCTAATATTCCTTTAAACAGCTCGCTGCTGGTGCAATTTGGTTTTAAATGTTCAATAAATACCATATTGTCGATATGCTGCTTTTCATCCATCAAATACAAACCGTAAATATTGGTATCGCAACCTTGACCATCCATTTTTACATAATTATTATTTTTGAGAATACCTCCGTTCAAACTCAGTCCATTGCTTGATAATTGAGCATTGTCCGCAAGATTAAAATAGGTGGAGTTGATGATGGTAGAAGCATTGTTAACATTCTGCATTTTATAATGATCCAGGCTCGCATTTTCGCCCAATACAATTTCGGAAACGGTATTGCTTAAGCTTTTCTGATGATTGTAAGAATCGTCGCAATGAATAAGCGAAAGCTTGCTGTTTTTGCCAAGAACAATCAGATTACGTGTTTGCAAACAAATATTTTGATCGTGATGGATGACATTTACAATTTGAAAAGTTTTTTCAACCTCAACGCCATCAGGAACAAAAATAAAAAAACCATCCTGAGCCATAGCTGTATTGATAGCTGTGAATGCGTTCTTTGAAGAATTGGCATATTGAGCAAAATATTTTTCAATAATTTGAGGAAATTGCTGTAAAGCTGCTGCAAAACTTCCGTAGATTACGCCATTCTCAAGTTTTACCAAAACTTTATCTTTGCTTACATATCTTCCGTTATGCATAGCAAGCATTATGGTATCGAGATGAGGAACATTGCATTGAAAAACTTTGTCGATATCCTCAATTATTTCATGATTTTGGTAATAATGATTGTATTCTTCCTGATAAACTTCAGTAAGATTGGTATTTCTCCATTCTTCCAGTTGTTGTGTAGGCAATCCTAATTGCAAAAACTGATCAAAAGCTTCTTTTCTTTTGGTAAATATTTTTTCAGTATCATTTCTTTTAATATCAGACTGATAAACCTCAAAATCATGGATGAGTTTATCGCTTAAAGGAAATGTTGTTTTTTCTATTCTCATTATTAAATATGTATTTTAATTTCATTGAGATTCCTCGCTATTACTCGGAATGACAAAACAATCAAACTTTATGAATTAAGTTATATAATATCTTTAATCCATTCGTATCCTTTGCTTTCCAATTCCAACGCCAGTTCTTTACCACCCGATTTTACAATACGTCCTTCAAATAGTACATGTACAAAATCAGGAACTATATAATCCAGCAATCGTTGATAATGAGTAATTACCACAGTTGCATTTTCGGGGCTACGCAATTTGTTAACACCATTTGCAACAATACGCAACGCATCAATATCAAGACCCGAATCTGTTTCATCCAATATTGACAAGGTTGGATTTAGCATTGCCATTTGGAAAATTTCGTTTTTCTTTTTTTCGCCACCCGAAAAACCTTCATTAACAGAACGATTGGATAATTTTGCGGTAATTTCAACCATCTTTTTCTTTTCTTCCATCAGGCGAAGAAATTCACCCGAAGGTAATGGATCCAATCCGTGATATTTGCGTTGTTCGTTTACCGCAGTTCTCATAAAATTAGTCATACTTACACCCGGAATCTCCACAGGATATTGAAATCCAAGGAAAATACCTTCACTGGCACGAGCCTCAACAGGCATATCTAATAAGTTTTTTCCTTTGTATAGAATTTCCCCTTTGGTAACGTCAAAAACTTCACGTCCGGCAATTACCGATGCCAACGTACTTTTACCGGTTCCGTTGGGTCCCATAATTGCATGGACTTCGCCTTTGTTCACTTTCAGATTAACACCCTTTAATATTTCTTTTCCATTAATGGATGCGTGTAAATTTTTTATATTGAGTAACATATATATAGTTTTTTAAGTTATAAAGTTGAATGTTTATAAAGTTTTTCCTTTTATAACTCATCATTCATAATTATTATAAGTCTTTATATTGTTGATGATACTTTTCTTTGGTTTTCCATTGCCACATGCCATAAAAAAACCCAAATAACAAAAAGATTCCTAAGCGTAAAACAGATCTCTTTATATCAAATTCCTTTTGCAATAAATCAAATAAGGATAAAAAAACGCCCATAAATCCACCCCAAAAAAGAGAGCCATAAACCAAACAATACCTCCATTTACCTTTTGCTCGTATTTTCTCCCATCTTTCGATAGTTTTATCAATTTTGCCTTTTTTTTCCATGACTTAAACAATTTTTGAAATTTCTTATACCTTTTTCTCTTGCATCTCTATTCTCTTATCTTCATTCGTTAATCTTCATTCGTAATTATTTATTTATGAATAACGATTTCTGATTTGTGAAGTTTTATTATGTTTAATTCTTTTCAAATATTTTGATTTCCCATATTTTTTTTCGCGGTTTCTACACTTTTTACAAATATAGAAATTAATTCATCACATTCTTTTAGCGCAATATTTAAATTTGTTTCATCATTGGAAAGTTTAGCTCTATTAATTATTTTCAAACAAATTAAGCTTTCTCTCAATTCTTTAAGTACAAACTGCATTTTATGAATGAAATCTTTTCTTGATTCTCCACTTTGAGCCTCTCCATAATTTAGTGAAACAGATGTACCAGAACGAACTAATTGACCAGATAAATGATTTCCAGCTTTTGTCTGTTTTAAAGAATTAATAATTTCAATAATTTGAACAGAAAAGTTAATTAATCGTTCTTCCAAATCATTCTTTTTCATTTGTTTTATTTATTTTTCTGCTTTTGCATTTTTCTTCATACTTCTTCATTCGTTAATCTTCATTCGCAATTATTTATTTAAGAATAACGATTGATGATTTGTGAAGTTATTTATGATTGGATGAAATTTTAATTTCATTGATTGTTATTTTGCATTTAACTCTTTTATTTTTTAATATTTCTTTCCATTTTTATACTTCTTCATTCGTTAATCTTCATTCACAATTATTTAAGAATAACGATTAACGATTGATGATTTGCGAAGTTTTATCACATTCAAACTATCCGACACTTCCCTCTAAGCTGATTGAAAGCAATTTCTGCGCTTCCACTGCAAATTCCATCGGAAGTTTGTTCAGTACTTCTTTGGCATAACCATTTACAATCAATCCAATAGCACTTTCAGTTGAAATTCCTCTTTGTTGACAATAGAATAACTGATCTTCAGATATTTTGGATGTGGTTGCTTCATGTTCAACTATGGATGAGCTGTTTTCAGTTTTGATATAAGGCCAGGTATGTGCACCGCATTTATCACCCATCAATAGAGAATCGCATTGAGAGTAATTTCTCGAATTAGTTGCATTTTTAGCAATTTTTACCAATCCACGATAGCTGTTGTTGCTATAACCTGCAGAAATACCCTTTGATATGATGGTGCTTTTGGTATTTTTTCCCAAATGTATCATTTTGCTTCCTGTATCCGCTTGTTGATGATTATTGGTAATAGCTACCGAGTAAAACTCACCTACCGAATTATCGCCTAACAAAATACAACTTGGATATTTCCAGGTAATGGCAGAACCAGTCTCTACCTGAGTCCATGATATTTTAGAATTACTTCCTTTGCAAATTCCACGTTTGGTAACAAAATTAAAGATACCTCCTACCCCGTTTTTATCACCCGGATACCAGTTCTGCACAGTTGAATATTTTACTTCCGCATCTTTCATGGCAACAATTTCAACAATAGCAGCATGCAATTGGTTCTCATCTCTCTGGGGAGCTGTACAACCTTCCATATAACTTACATACGAACCTTCGTCGGCAACAATCAGTGTTCGCTCAAACTGACCGGTATTGGCAGCATTTATTCTGAAATAAGTTGATAATTCTATAGGACAACGAACACCTTTGGGAATATAGCAAAATGATCCGTCGCTGAATACTGCAGAATTCAACGCTGCAAAATAATTATCGCCATAAGGAACAACAGAACCCATGTACTGTTTCACCAAATCAGGATGATTTTGAACCGCATCGCTGAAAGAACAAAAGATAATCCCCTGTTTGGCTAAGGTTTCTGTAAAAGTAGTTTTTACTGAAACACTATCAATTACAGCATCTACTGCAACTCCTGATAACTTTTTCTGTTCATCAAGCGAAATACCTAATTTCTTAAATGTTTCCAATAGCGTAGGATCCACTTCATCCAAACTCGTTAATTCTTTTTTCTTTTTAGGAGCAGCGTAGTATATAATATTTTGATAATCAATAACTGGAATTTTAAGATGTGCCCATTGGGGTTGTTCCATTTCCTGCCATTTTTTAAAAGCTTTTAAGCGGTATTCCAATAAGAATTCAGGTTCATTTTTTTTTGCTGAAATAAATCGTACAGTATCTTCGGTAAGCCCTTTTAAAGAAGTATCCATCTCAATATCTGTAACAAAACCATATTTGTATTCGCTATTTGTTACTTCTTCTATTATATTGTTTTTATTGTAAGCCATTTATTAATCCCATCTATTAATTTAGATTTAATATAAATAAAATGCAAAATTATCATTTTTGAAATTCTATTGCAATTAAATAAGCAGTTTTTTCTGGGAAATAAACAAATCTTATGTTGAAAAGTTTTGGTAAATTTGCCGTTGAAAAAATCATTATTGCAACAGTATATGTTTGAAGACAGAACAAAAAAAAGGACAGAATTAGGCGAATTGGGTGAGTTTGGATTAATTGATTATTTAACCAGAGATATCGTCTATAAAAATGAAAACACCATTAAAGGTGTTGGAGATGATGCTGCAGTAATTAGTAATACTAATAAAAACACTTTGGTTTCCACTGATTTGTTAGTAGAAGGTATTCATTTTGATTTATCATATTCTCCATTAAAACATTTGGGGTACAAAGCTGCTGTAGTAAATTTTTCTGATATTATAGCTATGAATGGCACGCCCAGGCAATTGGTGGTAGGTATTGCTGTTTCCAATCGTTATTCTGTAGAAGCACTGGACGAATTATACGATGGCATAAAGCTTGCCTGCGATAAATATAAGGTTGATTTGGTGGGGGGTGATACTACATCGAGTACTTCCGGTTTATTTATTTCGTTGACCATTATTGGAGAAGCTGCAACTGAAGAAATCACCTATCGCAATGGTGCAAAAGAAGGTAATTTGTTATGTGTAAGCGGTAATCTGGGTGGTGCATATATGGGTTTATTATTACTCGAACGTGAGAAAGAAGTTTATAAAGCCAATCCAGCTTCTCAACCTGAATTGGAAGGCTACGACTATATTTTACAACGTCAGTTAAAACCAGAGGCAAGGTTAGATATTATTCAGCTTTTAAAAGAAAAGAATATTAAACCCACTTCAATGATAGATATTTCGGATGGTTTGGCTTCTGAAATTCTACATATTTGCAAACAATCGGACAAAGGTTGTAATTTGTATGAGGAAAAGATTCCTATTGATGCCACAACGGTTCTTCTTGCTGAAGAATTTAAAATTATACCGACCATAGCTGCATTAAGTGGCGGTGAGGACTATGAACTACTTTTCACCATTGAACAATCCGATTTTGAAATAGTAAAAAGTTTAGAAGACATTCATATCATTGGGCATATTACGGATAAAAACAGTGGCGCAAATCTTATAACCTCATCCGGTGCAGCCATTCCTTTAAAAGCTCAGGGATGGGATGCTTTAAAGGAAAATGAATTATAATAAACACATTTTCATTTATTTACATATACACATAAAGATGAAAGCAAAATTTCTTTTCTTCATAATTTTAATCACTTCATCTTTTATTTGCTTCATAAATAAAGGACAAAATAATATCGAAAGTAAAAAAAATATTTACACACCAGATTTAGAGCTTATTCTCGATTCATCCAAAGTAATAGGTTCTATTATGGTTTACGATGCACAAAAACAGTTGTATTATTCCAACGATTTTAAATGGGCTAATACAGGTAGATTGCCTGCTTCTACTTTTAAAATTGCAAATTCGATAATAGCACTTGAAACCGGCGTGGTTGAAGACGAAAACAGTCTTTTTAAATGGGATGGCAAAAAGCGGAAACTTTCAAGTTGGGAAAAAGATTTAAGTCTTACAGAAGCTTTTCACGCTTCTTGTGTTCCCTGCTATCAGGAAATAGCAAGAAAAATAGGCAGTCAACGAATGAAAATGTATTTAAATAAGCTTTCTTATGGCAATATGATTGTTGATTCCAATACTATAGATTTATTTTGGTTAGAAGGAAAATCAAAGATAAGTCAAGTTCAACAAATTGATTTTCTACGCCGTTTCTATTTTTCTCAACTACCCATTAGCAAAAGAACAGAACAAATAATGAAAAAACTAATAGTAACCGACAGTACTGATTTGTATACCATTAGTGGAAAAACTGGCTGGGCTATCAGAAATGGTAATAATAATGGCTGGTTTGTAGGTTATATAGAAACCGCAACTAATGTTTACTTTTTTTCTATTAATATTACCCCAACTAAAACTTTCAACATGGATATGTTTCCAATGATTAGAAAAGAAATAACTTTAAAAGCGTTGAAAAAACTTGGAATAATTCATTGAAAATAAGCCATCTTGATCATTTTGATGATTCAAGAATCTACACTATACTGCATTTTTGAAATATGTATCTACAACAAATTATCCCCAACATCAATTGTATAATATAAAATATACAGCTTAACAAATAGATATAAAAGAGATACGAAAGCTAATTTTAGACAGTCATAGTCTATATTGTACAATTCTGTTTTCTTTTTATTAAACAAATAAGCCTTCAATTTTAAAAATAGGATAAGAATATTGTAAATTTGCATTTAATAAAATACATAAAATCAATTAATTCAAATCAAAAAATGGAAAATAATCTTAATCAAGCAGAATGTTGTCCAAAGTTTGACCCGAAACCATGGGACGACAAGGTTTTTGAATGGGAAAACAAAAAATTTATCAAAGACAAAGTGTGTACCCTCTTTTACATGCCCATGAACTTTGGCAATGTTATAAAAAGAATGAATGCAAAAGTTGAAAAAGCTGGCGCAAACATGCCTGATTGGCTTTGCCTCTCCGACCATACATCCAAATGGAATATGGATATTTATCTGGCTGTTGACAAAGAAGTAGCTGATGCTGAAAACATATCTCTATCCGGAAAATTCCTGAGCAAAGTATATGAAGGCAACTTTAAAGAAACCGGAAAATGGATGAAAGATTTTCAATCTTTTGCCAAACAAAAAGGTTTTGAGATTGAAAAATGGTATATGTGGTACACTACCTGCCCAAAATGTGCCAAAAAGTACGGAAAAAACTATGTTGTATTTATTGCAAAAATCCGATAATTTGTAATTTTATCATTTATCGCTTAAATAATAAAAACTCTGTAAATTATATATTTACAGGGTTTTTATTGAGTGATCCCGACAGGAATCGAACCTGTATTTAAAGTTTAGGAAACTTCCGTTCTATCCGTTGAACTACGGGACCTATTTTTACAATATCTTATTCTATGGTTTAATCCTTGTTCTTTGTTTTCTTATTATATTTATTAGTGATACAATTATCATAACTGAAATGATACTTACTGATATTATAAAAAGTGTATCTTTCTTATGTTCAGGATGATTAGAGAAATCTAAATATAGTATAAACCCCCAGAAAAAAAAACTAAATATGTTTATTATTAATGAATATTTCTTTATGCTTGTAATGATATTCTCCATTTTTTTGCAAAGATATAAATTTTATTTTTCTTTCTCAAACCAATATCTAAATCAAGATGATGCAACAATGACTTTTTTAAAGAATAAATACTTCTTTTTAATCAATCGCACATTACATATAAATCATCTCTTGGATTAAGACACATAACTGAAACATTTTCTTTGTTGGTTATTAACGCCAGTTCTTTAGGACCTCTTAGCAAATCAATTATATTATAGCTTTTGGTTGATAAAATTATTACCATCCCTGCACCCTCTTCGGCTGCGGTATGAATTGCTGCTTTGTCAATTGTATTTTGTTTTTCAGTTGTCTTTATAATATTATAATTTACCTCTAAGTTTTCAAATATTTTTTTTATAAATTTCAAGTTATTATTTAGTTGTCGCAAAAAAAACTCATCTTTTACCTTTGCTGCCATTACTTTTAATTCTGATTCATTGAAGCGTCCAAAATAACTTGCCCAAAGTACTTTTTCTTTTGATTCTTTGGTAGCATCTATCGGTAAAATTATCTTTTTATAATAGCTAGCATCTGTAATTAATTTATTTGCAAATATATAAGGAATACGCGATTTGTGAAACATCTTAAGTAATTTAGAAGGATGAAAATCGCTTTTAATATCACTATTATTACAACAAACTATTGCCAAAATAGCATTGATTTCAGGTATCAATTCATTGAAAGTCTTCGCATATTTAGCTTTAATTACTTCTGTATATGCATGAATGTTTTTTGCTTTAACAATAGCTTGCATCTTCTGCTTTAGAATTGCTTCATCTTCATTATTTTTATTTAAACATACAAGACTAATCTCTTTTTCCAGTACTTTGCTAAGTATAATGCCATGTTCAATTGCAATATTACTCCTTTCCGAAAAATCAATTAAAATAATGATTTGTTGTTGTTTTTCTTCCATCTTTAATACAATCCTTTTACAACAGGTTTAGCCGCAATAAAATCTTTCAAATAAAATGGTTCAAAATAAGCAGCATTTTCAAATTCCTGTAGTTTATACTTTTCCTCAGCAAGTTCAATCATATAGGTGGATGAGAGCTGTATGTTTTCGATAAAATGAGCATTTGGGTGTTTTAATAAAATATCTTTACATTTTTCGGATCCATTACCAAAAAAATAAACCGCATGTTTTTCTAAATACTCAAGATAAATTGTTTCATCTACAATATCAGCTTTCACTTCTCTAATTTGTAAAAGATTAGAATTATAAAAAGCACTGTAAACCTCCATTCTTCGAGCATCTATCATAGGGCAGAATAATGCATTCTCATCAGTAATGTTATTAATCATTAATACGCCATAAGTCATTGCTTTCAGTGTTTCAATTGAAATAAGCGGAATAGTAAGCCCATAACTAAAACCCTTGGCTGAAGAAACGCCAATACGCAAACCCGTATAAGAACCAGGCCCTTTGCTTACTGCAACTGCATCTAAATCCTTTGGCGTTTTATTGCTTTCTTTTAGTATTTCATCAATAAAAACAGCTACATTAGCTGAGTGCGAATTGCCTTTGCTTGTTTCACGTAAGGAAATTAATTGTCTATCAAGAGCTAAAGCAACAGAACAAACTTCTGTAGCTGTTTCTATCATTAAAATCAATGCCATAATAATAGCTTGTAAATTATAAATTTCTAGGATTATCCCTTAGAAAAAAACCTGCGTTTCTTTTTTAACTTTGATTTGCAAAAATAAGCATAGTTTTTATTAATTCTTTTTTTATTGCCTCTCTTTGCTAAAAAAACCTCCATTTTCAGCTTTTTCTTAATTGAAAAATGCTGTAAAATTTAAACGCTTTTCAGTTTTTTTAACAAAATAAAAAAGAGATGAATTATCGGGCTATCCAATCGGATGGATTCATTTTTGCATTTCCTTTCCAAATCTGAAATTGCAATACAGTTTTATTGTCATCATTATCGGTATAAACAGTTCCAATACGCTGTTTTGTCGAAATCTTTTCACCTCTTCTAACAAAAACATTTTCTAAATTGGAATATACCGTAAGATAATTTCCATGCCTAACAATAACTACTTGTTTTCCATTAGGACCAGAAATAACTGCAGCAACTTCTCCATTAAAAACGGATCTGGCATTTGCACCACGATTGGTTGTAATATCTATACCATCATTATTAATTACAATTCCTGGCAATTCAGGATGAGAATGTGGACCAAAAGTACTCGAAATGATTCCTTTTTCTGATGGCCATGGCAAACGACCTTTGTTGTTAGTAAAACTTGTTGATAGTTCTAATTCTTCGGGCGTTGCCGACATAATATCAGCCGACTTTTTAAATTTTTCTTCTACTACTTTTGTTTTCTCTATTTCTTTTACTTTGACTTCTTCTTTTGTATCTGCTTTTGCAACTTTCTTTTTTGCAGCTTCTGCTCTTGCAATGGAAGCTTCGCGTGCTTTTCTTACCTCTTCATCAATAATACGCTTAATATCTTTTTGTAGTTTTTTGGCTTCGGCTTCTTTTTTCCGAAGGGTAGCTAACAGAGCTTTTTCTGTTTTTTGTAAGTTTTTTACTGCTTGATTTTTTATTTCTTGTTCTTTGGTTAGCTTTTGCTTTTCGTTTTCGTTACTCGAAAGTAGTTGTTTTTGAGTTGTTTTCTGTGTCTCTAACTCTTGTTTTTTATGCGTAAGTTTATCCTGAGTTTGCTGAATTAGTTTTATTTGTTTTTTTCTGTAAACCGAATATTGCTGATAGTATTTAAGTCGTTGGTAAGCTTGATTAAAATCTTCAGAAGCAAATATAAACATCAACACATTGTATGAACTGCGATTGCGGTTAGCTGCAATAATCATTTTGGTATATTCAGCTTTTAACGAAACCAGTTCTTGATTTAATTGTTCTACGGTTTTTTCAGTAGTCGAAATTTCGGAAACAATTACAGAAAGTTCATCACTAATATTTGTAATAAGCTCTTCTCTTTTCCCAATTTGATTTTTTAGAATTACCAATTGGTTAAGTGATGTTTGCTTGTTTTTCTTGGTTTCGTTCAGAAGATTATTAGTATATTGAATTTCCTGTTCAATCTTTTTCTTATTTTCCTGTAACTTTACTTTATCAATTTGGGCATAAGAAGGTTGTGAAAGAAAAATAACAAAAAATATTCTTAAGATAAGAATTTTAGCAGGTAAGGAAAATATGTTTTTTATTAGATGCGTCATTTTTGTTATTTTCAGCGAGTCCAAAGATACAGTTTTTTTTTATTTTGGAATTATTCTTTCATAACTTCCAGGAATTCTAAATGGAAAATTTAAAGGTTCATCAATATTTATTCGCGAAAATTCAATATTTATTTTAATATCTTTTTCTGCTGATATTAATACATTTAGTTTTCTTGGAAATAACTGCCCGTTAATAATTTCATAATCGCTGTAAGAAGCTTTAAGTTTATTATTTGCTTTTACTTCCTTAACCGAAAGTTCGTTTATTTTAAAGGTAACTGGGTCGATTAAAATACTCTGAACCAATATTTTTAATTTGTCATTTTCTGTTTTAATGTATTTTTTCAGTTTATGTCGGTTTACGGTAGTTAAATGGTATTGTTTACCATCAAAATTAGTTTTAAACTTATCGTTTTCGTAATATTTAAAGTCGTTTCCTACAAAGAATGCCTGAAGCATATCAAAATCAACTGCATTATTAATAAACCTGTTAATGTAATTAAAATCACTTTTAAAGTAGGTATTATCAGTCCAATTAATTGATTGAACGCTATCTTCGGTTATCAATATTCTTGCAACTTCAAAAGAAAATTTTGAGATTGAAATCCAAATAACACTGTCTTTTCGTATTCTGATTTGTCCACTGAATGAAGTATTGTTGTTATCAACTTCGTAATCTGCAGAGAATTTAGCAGTAAGCCAATCAAAATGGAATTGGCTTTTATTCATTTTTTCGAAAATACTGTCTGTAGCATTTTCTTTGGGAATTACAGCTTGTGGAATTATTTCTTTTTGAACAATAATTTGTTTTGTAGGCTTACAAGCAACAAATAGTGAAATTGTTATTATAAGCAATAAATATTTATGTAAACACAATTTATTCATACAGTTTTTTATCAGCTATTTTCTTTTGTAAAAATTCGGAACCATCTCCAACTAATTTAGCTTTAAACCAATATTGATAAGCATTATCTTTGTCGCCAAGTTTGTAAAATATATCTCCGCAGTGTTCTAGTATTATATCATTTTTTGATCCACCATTATCTAATGATTTCATAATCCATTTTTTTGCTTCTTCATATCTGCCTAATTTATAGAACACCCAAGCGTAAGTATCCTGATATGATGAGTTATTTGGTTCTAAATCATTAAGTTTACGACCCATTTGTTCGGCTCTGTCGAGATCTTCAGCCTGAAGAGATAAATAATAAGTATAATTATTTAATACATAAACATTGTTGGCATCAATTTCCAAAAGTTTGTCAAAAGTATCAAAAGCATTTTTATAGTCTTTATTTTTGTAATAAATATCGCCTAAATAAGTATAAAACTGTATCAGAAGTTTATCGTTATCAACTACTAAACCAATGCCTGTTTTTAAAGCTTTAATGGCTATTTCTGTTTTATTTGCTTGAAAATTTGAAATTCCAGAAAAAAGATACAACAAAGGTTGTTCGGGAAATAGTTCAATAGCTTTGGCACTTTCATTCATAAGAGCAATTGTATCATTCAATTCCGACTCCACAATCAATAGCGTTTCCCATATTACATATTTACTACTATCTATAGTATTTACTTTACGAAAAGCGTCACGAGCTTCCAAATATTTTTTGTCACGATATAAAAAATCGGCGTATATAGAATATGCTTTTGCTTCGTTAGGATGGGTTTTAACAAGTATTTTTGATAATTCAAACGCTTGTGGTTTTAGTTCGCTATAAATTTCAGTTACTGTATAATATGATAGAAGAATTTGAATTTTAGTGTCAATATCTAAATTAGGATTGCCAATACCTTTTTTTAGCTCTTGGTAAGATTTTTCTTTCTGTCCAATTTCTCGATAATAACCAGCTAATGAAATATGTATAAATTTATCGTTCGGGTCTTTTTCCAATATTTTATTATAATATATCAGAGCTTTATCATACATTTTCTTTTTGTTGTGCAATTCGGCAAGCATAGCGTAATAGCGAATATCGTTGGGCGATTGAGCCGAAAGCTTTTCAATTTCCTCTACAGCTTTGCTAAACTTATCCATTGAAAGATATAATTTTTGTTTTTGCAAGGAAACTTCTTCAGTAATACCTATTTTCTTTTCAATCTGATCATAAATCTTTATTGCCTCATCAAATTTTTTTTCATAAATATAAGCATTTGCCCAATCGTAGTAAGATTCAATTTTATCAGGGTTGTTCTTAACAATGGTTGCCAAGATGGCAGTAGCTTCTTTGTATTGTTGATTACTACTATATAAATCAACTAATAACAATTGAAACCAAATATTATTTTTGTCAAATTCATTTGCTTTTTTTGCATATTGAATTGCTTCAGAAGTTTTTTTCTGTACTTGATAAATACGAGCTATTTCATATAAAGATGCTGAGTTTTTAGGGTCTTTATTTAGAACAACTGCAAACAAATCTAATGCATTTTGATAGTTGCCTTGCAATCGTTCTTTATTGGCATCAATAAAAATGCCGTCAATAAGTAATCGATCTGCATTTGATTTTTCGGTGTTTTCACCTTTGCGACTTTTTATGTTTTTATCCGTACTTTTACAAGCAGATGTTAGAAAAATAATCACTATCAGGCTACTAAAGAGTATTTTTTGCATTTTCATTTGTTCTCGGTGGAATTCAAAAATAATTAAATCTTAAGATATTTCATTTAACGATACTACGGTTTATTTGTTGTATCGTTATATGTTATAATTGATTGTTGTAAAATCGCCGATACTTAATTCGTTAATATCTCCTTTATATTCAACATAACTACCAATCATCGAATTATCAATGTTTGCATTCTTAATTTTGGAATTGGTTTGAACTATAGTATCGGTAATAATTGAATGGCTAACGGTACAGTTTTCACCAATTGAAACGTAAGGACCAATTATTGAGCTTGTAATTTCAACATTTTCGCCAATATAACATGGATGATTGATAATTGAATTGTTAATTTTCGCTGTATTGGAAACCAATTCGTTGTCATTGCTATTTTCTAACAAACTACGATTCGTAATAACCGTTGCATCTTTATTGCCACAATCTAACCATTCCTTTACCTTTCCAACAGAAAAATGTGTGCCTTTTTTCATCATATTCTGCAAAGCATCGGTAAGTTGGTATTCATTGCCCTTGACTACATTATTATCAATTAAATATTGTAATTCGTCTTTTAAATAAGCACCATCTTTAAAATAGTAAATACCAATAATGGCTTTATTGGAAATAAATTCTTTAGGTTTTTCGATAAAATCTGTAATAATTTCGCTTTCATTGGTTTTTACAACACCAAAGGCACTTGGGTCGTCAACTTCGTGTACCCATATAATGCCATCCTGATTTTCGTCTAAAACAAAATCAGCTTTAAACAAAGTATCGGCAAATGCCACAATAACTTTTCCATCGAGTGATTCTTTGGCACAAAGTATGGCATGCGCTGTTCCTAAAGGCTCGTGTTGGTAATAAATTTTCCCTTTAGCACCTAATTTTTCTGCAATTGCAATAAGCCTTGTTTCCACTTCAATTCCAAAATCGCCAATAATAAAAGCTATTTCGTCAATTTTCCCCTGACTTATTTTAACAATATCTTCAACCAAGCGTTGAACAATGGGTTTTCCTGCAACAGGGATTAATGGTTTTGGTATCGTTAATGTATGTGGACGCATTCTTTTGCCCATACCCGCCATTGGAATAATTATTTTCATTTTTTCATTTATTGTTTAACTAAACTTCATTCTTTAATGCTAACAAAGGAAGCATCTCATTTTCTTACGTCTTTACTATTTCCCAGTATGGCCAAATCCGCCTTCACCTCTGGTAGTTTCTTCAAGTTCATTTACTTGTACCCATTCTGCTTTGGCATGTTGGGCTATAATCATTTGTGCAATTCGTTCCCCGTCATTAATAACATATTCATCATTTGAAAGGTTTACGATAATTACTTTTACTTCGCCTCGATAATCAGAATCAATTGTACCGGGTGAATTTAAAACTGTAATGCCATGTTTATAAGCCATTCCGCTACGTGGACGGATTTGTGCTTCGTATCCAACAGCTAACTCAATATACAATCCCGTGGGTATTAAACATCTCTCTAATGGCTTTAATGTAATGGGTTGCAAAAGCTCTGCTCGCAAATCCATACCTGCCGAAGCTACAGTTTCATAAGCTGGCAAAGGATGTTTTGATGTATTGACAATTTTAATGTTCATCTTTTAAATTTTTAGCAAAAATAACGAATTATAATAAACCTAAATAAGCATTATGATTTTTTATGGGTAAAACTAAAGGAAGAAGTTAACGAATTCTTGTTTGACTTAATATAAAAATTGTCAATTAATGATTACTACTTTTTTATCATATTCGGCAACATCTGTTTTGATTTTAACAAAATAAACACCAGTCTTTAAATTACTTATACTGATATTGTATTTATTAGTTGTATTGTCGTTTTTTTCAATATAGAATACACTTCTTCCCAATATATCAAAAATGGAAAGACTGAAATTTTTAATAATATTATAATTAAAATCTATCCATAATTGCTTGCTTAATTGTGGATTAAATATTTTAATGTCATCCCAAACTCTGATAAAATCTGTTTTTATTGTTGTTTTATTAAAACTTGAATCCGGAGTTGTAAAAAAGGCCTGAAGAGAAACATCAAAAATTCCTGCTTCTGAATATAAAACTTTATTAGTCGGATTTTTATCGGTTGAAGTACTAGGATATCCTTTTTCAAAGTTCCATAAGTAATGGGTAGGTGTTCCCAAAGATTTATTGGTAAAATTAACTGATTCACCCACTTTTATAAAATTAAAATCTGCAATAAAATCTGCTTTGCTATAAGTTAATCCATCTAATTGTATTGCATTGCTGCCAATTGGATCGAGCCATTCTTTTAAACGCATTGTTGAGGTATCTCCATTTTTATCCCAATGCCAATAGAATTTGCCATAATAATCAAATTTATTAATGGATTGTAAACAACTAGAAGGACCTCCCGTTAGCGTTCCAATAATTCTCCCAGATGAACTAAAAACTGGAGAACCGGAAGAACCACCTTCTGTAACGCCATAGTTTGTTATGGTAGAATCCCAATAAACCTTCCAATGTGATAACACAGGACCATTGTCATTATTGGTAGTTGTTATTAAAGGAGTGGTATATGTACTTATTTTCTTTATATCTCCAGCTGGATGATGTATTGAAACACCCGAAAAACTCGTATCTCCACTTCTGTCCCATCCCAAAAAGTATGGATTATAAGTTTCCGGCACGTTTGCATTCAATAATAATAGCTGAAAATCCGAGCCGGTATTTCCTGAATTCCCTCCATGAGCAACTTTAACAGCACCAGTCATACTTTGTGATGCAAGAGCTCCTTCATTCGTAGGATTGTTACAAGAAGGTGATTCATAATTAAAATAAAACATCCATTGCGTTAGATCATTTACAGATGCCATAGTTCCGCAATGATCAGCTGTGAGTAAATATGGCTTAAAATCCTGCAATGTATTATTGATCAATGAACCTGTACACCAGCTTGAACTTGCACCAACCCGAATATTAATTCTGGCAACTCCAGCCTTTTCTTTTTGCCAATTATAACCTTCTATACAATTTATATTTACTTCACAACCAGCAGATGATCCAAACCCATATTTATTATTATTTCCATTGCTTACACCTCTATAAGCAAAATTAATATCAGATATATTAATGATTACAGTATCATTTACCTTGAAAGGTTCATAATATTCGAGTATTGTAGCATCTCCTGCTATCAATTCTGTTGCAAATAAACCACTTTTATGATTATTTTTATTGGTAAAAGCTCCTATCAAATTAGATTTATCATCATTATAAACGTACAAACGACTACCTTCTGGCAAATAAAATTTATCGTAATATAAACTTGTTGCCAATGCATCTTTTACAGTTATTCTTAGTTGCCAAATTTTATCACCATTGCTTAATTTTGTCCAAGTCCCAGAATTGTGGATTCCTTTATTTATTGGCAACAGAATGCCCATGCGATAGGCTTCTCCTTTACTATCGGATAATTCATCTTCTAAAACTAGGTTTGCAATATTCGGTTTGTCAACATTTATCGTTTGAATAGTAGATTTACTCAAATTATTTTCAAAACTTGGAGGAATTCCTCCAATACTAATCTGGCTTTTTAACGTTAAAGGAAATATGCATAAATATATGAAAAAGAATAAAATAAATTTACTTTTTATTATTTTCATTTGATCATTTGTTTTTATTGAGCATAAAATAAATAATTATCTTTTACTACACAAAAGTATAAAAAATAGACATTGAAACTGTATAAAACACAAATAAAACATTGAAAAAAAATTAGTAGTGATAATCGGGAAATAAATATAGTAAGAAGGTTTATAAATAGCTTTCTTTCTGAAGATATAACTTCATTTTAGTTTCTTATCAGATAATAATTTTCATTTTTTTGTGTATAAAGCTGCATTTCTCAAAAAAAAATTGTAGGTTTGTATCGTTTATGATTTTTCAAAATGATTAAAGCTATACAATTAACAAATCTATGCTGCAACCTGATTAAAAGAGACTTACTTAAAAACAGGTTGTCAATGGCGAATTTGCCTTATGAGAAATTGAATAAACTTCTTTTTCAATTGTATTATAGTGGAATCCTCAATTATGGTGAAGTTTCTAATGAAAAAACCATCAAAAGATTAGAAGAATTAAGTTTTATAAAGATTATTGAAGTTGTTGAAAACCAATTAGAATCTAAAATTGAAGAACTAAAAAATCAATATCAGCATTTTCCAATTGCCCACATTGAAGCTATTAATCTTGAACTTACTTATGAGTGTAATTCCAATTGTCCGCATTGTTTATTACACTCTGTTAGAAAAGCTTATCAAGGCAAAGAATTATCTTACGAAAAAATTAAGCACATTATTGCTGATGCTTATTTTGCAGGCTTATTACAAAATGGCATTAACTTTACAGGTGGTGAAGCCTTATTGGCTAAAGTAGATATTTTCGATTTAATCCGTTACGCATCCAGTTATGGAATCCCAACTAGGTTATTTACCAATACATTTTGGGGAAGTAAAATTCTTTTTAAAGTTGGAAATCAGAGATTTGCAACAGCTTTAGCCTTGGTAAAAGTATTGAAGAAAAGCGGTTTAAGCCATCTGTCATTAAGCTTTGATTCTCGTATTGATAAAAACAAAGCAGGCATTAAACAACTTACTTCCGTTATTCATGCTTGCGAAACCATAGGCTTAAGTTACGAGTTAAAATCAAGTATTGAAGTTAAGCTTCTATTAGATTCTTTTATTCAATATCTAAAAACTACGTTAGAACTTAAAGAGTTGAAATTTATGACTCCTATCACTATGGATTTAGTGGACATGGGTGGAGCCAGTGATTATGGAACAAAGCCAGTAGAAAACCTTTCTATTAAGGACCTAATTTCTTTTAGTTTGTGCAAAAGCAAAGGTTTCTATCAGCCAAGTATGCTTACCATTGCTCCTGATGGAAGTATGAGGTCATGTATGTATGGATTGGGAATGTGCAATTTAGGCAATATTCATACACAAAGTTTATTTGAAATCATCAATTATTTTGTTGACGATGTTACAAAAGCTTTTGCTGAGAAAAAAACATTTGAATTAGCTGATTTACTTTTTGAACCTTATAAAGATATTTATAAACCATTCTCTCATTCATGTTCTGCTTGTGTTTTGCTTGCTAGACTTATTCAAGAATATTATAAACTTGCTAAAAACCAAAGCGTTTCAGAAGCAGATATTTTAGCAATAAACTTAGCAGTTGCTAAAGACCTTAATCTTCTTAAAAGTTGATTTAATAAACAAGTTGTTGTATATCATGCGAATATTTTCTTTTTAAAAACCATCGCAATTATTTACCATTAACCATGCTTCAATTTACTGATAATCCTTATTCATACCAACGCTTTGTTTCCAGAGAAGTTAGAATAGGAAATGTTCCGTTGGGCGGAAACAATCCTATCCGTATACAATCCATGTGCAATACCGATACTATGGATACCATAGCTACGGTTGAACAAACTATTCGAATGATTGAAGCTAGTTGCGAATATGTGCGAATTACTGCACAAGGTGTTAGGGAAGCCGAAAACCTTGCCAATATCAAAAATGAATTACTCAAAAGAGGTTATAATACACCATTGATAGCCGATATTCATTTTAATCCGAAAGCTGCTGAAGTAGCTGCTGGCATTGTAGAAAAAGTCAGGATCAATCCGGGTAATTATGTTGACAGGAATACAGGGAAATATGATTTCACTGAACTGGAATACATAGAAGAAATCAAACGTATTGCCGATCGGCTTTTTCCTTTGATTGAAATATGTAGAAGAAATCAAACAGCAATCCGCATCGGGACTAATCATGGATCATTGTCGAATCGTATTATAAGTCGCTATGGCGATACCCCAAGGGGAATGGTAGAATCGGCTTTGGAATTTATACGGTTGTGCGAATATTTCGATTTTCACAACTTAGTGTTATCGATGAAATCGAGCAACATAAAGGTAATGATTGCCTCTACTCGACTTTTGGTTGCCAATATGAAGGCTGAAGGTATGAATTATCCGATTCATTTGGGTGTTACCGAAGCCGGGGACGCAGAAGACGGTCGTATAAAATCGGCTGGTGGCATCGGAGCTTTGTTAGAGGACGGAATTGGGGATACCATTCGGGTTTCGCTTACTGAAGATCCAGAATTTGAAATTCCCGTAGCCCTTAAAATCGTTGATTCTTATAATAACAAAGATATTTTAAGCAATATCGAAAGTAAATGTATTGGCTTTCCTGTGGACCCTTATCAATACACAAAACGAACTTCTTATACATACGATAATATCGGGTTTTCTTATCCTGTGATTATTGTCGGAAACGATATAAATAGTAAAGCTGATTATTCGTTTGTTGAAAACCAAATAAGGAATAATCTTACCAATATAAACTTTGATTATAAACCGTTTGACGAAGCTAAAATTGCCACTCAAACCCAATTTGTTTTAATTTCAACTACAAATGCTATTGATTTTAGCAATACTGATTTGATAAATAGCATCAGAAACAATAAAAATTTAGTGTTTATTACTGCTTTCGACGGTAATAGCATTAAAAATGAAAGGCTTTTCTTTGCAAATTTGATAACTGCAAACGTTCAAACACCTGTGATTGTTAAAAAAACATACGGAATTGCCGATAAAGAAGCTTTTCAAATGAAAGCTTCCGCAGATTTTGGAGCTTTATTGGTAGATGGTTTTTGCGATGGAATTTGGATAGAAAACCCTGATTTTTCTTCAGAAATTATTACCGAAACTTCATTCGCATTATTGCAGGCTAATGGTGTTCGTATTACAAAAACAGAATTTATTGCGTGTCCTTCCTGTGGAAGAACACAATTCAAAATTCAGGATGCTTTAAAAACAATTAAAGATAGAACTTCTCATCTGAAAGGGCTAAAAATAGCAGTAATGGGCTGTATTGTGAACGGTCCTGGCGAAATGGCAGATGCACATTATGGCTATGTAGGTGCAGGAAACGGCAGAATTACCCTCTATAAAGGGAAAAATGTTGTTGAAAAAAACATACCAGAAAGCGAAGCCTTAGAAAAATTAATAGAATTGATTAAAATAAATGGGGATTGGAAGGAAATTGGGAGGGAATAAAATAATTTTTAAATATAATCGACTATTCAAAATTTGTATTCTAAACTTTAACATAATCAAATGAAAAGATTTTTATTTGCTACTATTATTTCAATAGGAACAATGTTATCCTATTCGCAAACATTAACTATTATTGATGTACAAAACAAACAACCTATTCAGGGTGTAAATATTTTTAATAAAAGTAAGACAATTAATGTTACAACAAATCAAAAAGGCATTGCAATAATAAATCGTTTTTCAAGTGACGATACTATTATTATTTCATGCATAGGATATGGTAAGCAAGAATATGTCTTAGATAAATTACAACCTAGAAAGACTATAGAACTTATTCAAAGTGTAATAACTTTAGATGATGTTGTATTTTCTGCAAATAAATTTGAAGAAAAGAAATCTGATTTACCGAACCGAATAGAAGTTATTGAATCTAAGGCAATTGAATTAAGTATGCCTCAAAATTCAGGTGAAATTCTTTCACAGACAGGTGCTGCTTTTGTACAAAACAGTCAATTAGGTGGTTCGAGTCCAGTTTTAAGAGGTTTTGAAGCAAATAAAGTTTTATTAGTTGTTGATGGTGTTCGCATGAATAATGCCATTTATCGTTCGGGACACCTGCAAAGTATTATTACAATAGATCCTTTAATGCTAGATCGTATTGAGGTTGTTTATGGACCAGGTTCTGTTATTTATGGTAGTGATGCTTTAGGTGGTGTAATGGCTTTTCATTCAAAAAAACCAATCTATTCTACTGATAGTAATCTTTTAGTTACAGGTTCTGCAATAACAAAATATGCTTCGGCAGCAAATGAATATGGAGGAAGTATATTCATTAATATAGCAACTAAAAAATTCGCTTCAATTACTAATTTTAGTTATAAAAATATTGGAGACCTTACAATTGGTAGTAATAATAATTCATTATACGGAAACTGGGGAATGAATACTATATATTCCGAAAGAATTAACAATAAAGATAGTGCTGTAGTAAATAGTAAACCTTATACTTTAAAAAATAGTGGCTATTCACAATATGATATTTTACAGAAATTTTACTACAAGCCTTCGGAAAAGGCTGAATATATTATTAATTTTCAATATTCAAACTCAAGTGATGTGCCTCGTACCGATAGATTGTTGTCTGTTATAAAAGGCAAACCAGAATATGCCGAATGGTATTATGGTCCGCAAACAAGGTTGTTTACTTACGTTACAGCACATTTTAAAAACAGCAAATGGTTTGACGATGCTTGTTTTACTGCTGGTTATCAAAATATTAGTGAAGATAGAATTAGTAGGAAATTTAGCAAAAACCCTAAAAAGTTTCAGTTAGAAACTGTTAATGTTTTCTCTTTTAATGCCGATTTGCAAAGGAATATTACGTCAAAAAATGAACTTCGTTATGGAATAGAATATGCTTATAATGATGTTAACTCCGAAGCATATAATATTGATGTTGTTTCTTTGTTGAAAACTTATGATGCAAGTAGCAGGTATCCTGACGAATCAAATTATATGATGAATTATTCAGCTTATGTTGCCCATAATTGGGAGTTAAGTAAAAAATTAATATTAACTCAGGGGATTCGTTTTTCGGGAAGTCGTTTAAAATCTATTTATAGCGATACAATGATGAATATTAATAAATTCCCTTTTGACAAAATTATTCAACAAGATAATAATGCTTTTACAGGGCAGTTAGGTGCAATTTATATGCCTTGCAATGACTGGCGTTTCGCTCTAAATTTAGCATCAGGATTTAGGTCGCCAAACATTGATGATATTGGAAAAGTTAACGATTCAAAATCGGGAACTATACTTGTAATTCCAAATCCAGATTTAAAATCGGAATATGTATATAATTCAGAATTAACAATTAGCAAAATCATAAACAAAAAATTCCAGTTTGAATTAACTGGATTTTATACAATTATTCAAAATGCAATTGTAGACCGTGCAACACAATTAAATGGAATAGACTCTGTTATTTTTGGAGGAACAATGACTGCTGTTCATACTAACAAAAACGAAGGAGAAGCTTATATTTGTGGAGTACAAGGAAATATTTCAGCTAATATATCTAATAATTTCTCCATTGTTAGTAACTTAACTTATACCTATGGTCGTGTAATTAAAGACAATATTCCGCTTGATCATATTCCTCCAGTATATGGTATGACTTCATTCCGATATAAAATAAATAAACTATCCACCGATTTATATATTAGATATAATGCATGGAAAAATCTGAAAGATTATAGTCCGTCAGGAGAAGATAATATAACTGCCAATCCTGTTGATGCAAATGGTAACTATATCGGTATGCCCGATTGGTACACAATAAATTTAAAAGCTGCCTATAAAGCGTCTAAGTTTTTAACTATTCAAGCAGGTGTTGAAAATATTTTAGATACACATTATCGATATTTTGCTTCGGGTATCAGTGCGCCGGGTAGAAACTTTATCGGAGCATTAAAAATTAATTTCTAAAAAGTAAACAAAATATTTTCAAAAACCTTCTTATTCAGTTTTGTTTTTTAACATCCCTAACCAACTACCAAAGAAATTAATACTATTTTGATGCCAGTTGTCAACAGGATTGTTTACATCAAAATGCAAAGGAATGTGGTTTAATCCTTTTACTTTGTCTCTTGTATATTCAAAAACTATTCTATTAGCATCATACTCTGGATGTCCTAAGTGGGCTATAAATCTCTCGTTAGAAGATTCAAAAATAAAATGCCCTGCTTCTTCCGAATTTACAAGTAATCTGATAGTGAAATTTTTTTCTGCTATTGCCAATTCATCTTCGTTTAATCCAGCATATCTACTTTGAGGGCAATCAAATACAGGCTTTGTTTCATCGCACATCCAATGCTCTTTATGCAAACACTCTGAAGTGAAAACTCCAAATAATTTATTTGGCAATGCAACCTTATTAATTCCTAAATATTTACCGATGGCAATTCCACCCCAGCAGATACCCATTGTACTTATAATATGATGTTGTGCATAATCTAAAATTTCAAGTAATTCGTTCCAATAAGTAATTTTTTCAAAATCCATATTTTCTACTGGAGCACCTGTAATAATGAGTCCATCAAGTTTTTTGGCTTCAACAGCTTGCCAAAAAGTAATATAGTGATTATTGATATGTTGATTATTACTGCTTTTATAAGTGTGATTAATGGCTTTTATTAGCACTATTTCAACAGAAATTGGCTGTTCATCCATCAGTCTCAATATATTTATTTCATATTTTTCGGCTTCTGGCATAATATTCAGCAAACCAATTCTCAGCTTTTTTCTCATATTATAAGTGCAAAATTAATGAATGCTATTTAAAAATATGATTTTTTTTAAACATTCTGCTTCGAAAGACATCATTATTAAAAAAATTGATGTAGATTTGAACCTTCATTTTAAATTTCTGTATTCGATGTCATACTTAAAACATTTATTATTACTTTTTATAGTGTTTTTATTATTAAATAATAATGCTAAATCACAAGTAGTCAATGCTAAATCTGAAGATTTTCAAGGAATTTGTAATCGTCAATTAATTGTTCAATTGATAGCTGAAGATGCTTATTTTGTAGAGGATTTACAAAAAAGAATTTCAAAAACAAGCAATGCAAAGAGAAAAGAAGAACTGGAAAGTGAATTAAATGCTTACAGGGAATTTGTTTCTGCATATAATAGCCAGATAAAAGAAGCTATTACAAAAGATTGGCAATTTAACAAAGATAAACCCATAGAATTTAAGACTTTTTCTGATGTTCAAGAGGTGAGAAAAATTAATCCGAAAAGTTACACTTTATTACAGTTTGTGCAAACAAAGCTATGGGTAACCAATGAATATGGAATACAAACATTTACTAAGAAAACTATTCCTACCATGGTTTATTCTCGAATGGAAAACAGTGAGCCTTATGATGAAGATTTCAATAAGAAAATTGATTATAGTTTTTATATGCCTTATATTAACTCAAGAAAAAATCAGCAATTATTTGGTTCTGATTTACTTATATCTTTAAAAATCATTCAAAATCATATTAAAGAAATTAGAAATTTTGACAAAAAAAACTATACCGTAACAGATTATGCTAAAGATCAGGATGATGAAAATTGCATTAAATTAAAGAACATGGCATTGTTTGTGGATGATAAACTAATAGATGCAAAAACGAAAAAACCAGATATTTCAAAAGCTTTTTCAGGAAAAATTAATTTTGTTTCAAGCGAAGAAATAAGTAAAATTATTAACAATCAAGAAGAGGAAGCTGTAAGTATTTCTTTACCCATTGCAATAAAATCAGACAAATCCGGAATTGCGGGATTAGAGTATATGGAAGAGGTAATGTATATGAAATGCTTTGTAAACGCTAAATCTGGCATTTTTTATGCAACTTATATTTCCAAAACTGGAGGAAATTGGGAGCCACTTTACAAAACACAAGAGTTTAAAAGAATTGAAAAATGTAAATAATTAATTTTATAATAGATTTTTCAAATCAATATTTACATCATATAACCCAACTACCAGCGTTTCATCAATCAGTTCTATTTTGTATATTTTATTTACTTCTGAACTATACCATACTTCACAAAAGAAATCATTTAATTGATAAAGCTTAATTGAAAAGCCATCTGTATTGCGTGAGAATAATTCTTCGCCATCTTCAAAAATAATTGTCAATTTGTCAATTAAGTTTAATCGTTCAAAATTATTGGCAGTCAGCATTCTTATTAGTATTAATAAATAAAGTTCGCAAACCTATCATTTAGCTTCTTCTTTTGAAGTAAAAAAGTTTGGTTTAAATGTTACCATCAAATAAGCAAATTGTGCAAATTTACTTTCTCCAATTTTAATTTTAGAAAGATATTCCATTGACTCATTGGGAAGCATTGTACAATAGCCTAAACTAAGGTTTATAATTTTATTATATTTATATGTATAAACAAGGTCTATTTCAGATCCTAGATTTTTATTAATCAGGGAACCTAATACATAGGCTTTATCAAGATTATATAAATGATAGGTGGCTTCTAAATTATGCTTTTCTTTAAAATTAAAATTTGCCCTAATGTAAAAATCATTGATGCCAGCTCCCTTAGTAATATCAGAAGAATTTCCTGTAAAATAATCCATATATCCTAAAAATGTATGTCCTGTTCCATAAAGCCTATTAAATGTGGTTGATTCAGTTTTAGCTAATGTGGTATCTTTAAAATCAGTACCTGAATAATGATCATAGTTTACAGAAAGTTCTATGTTTTTGGTAATATTATAGCTGAATTTAGCTGAATAAAAATTGGATTTAACTGTTTTCCCATCTGCTAATTTACCTCCCTGATAATAAAAAATACCTCCTAACTTAAATTTTTCTGTTTTAAAATTAATGTTTGGTCCCAATGTAAATCTTGAGTTCAAAATGTTTGGATCTGCAGGTTTTTGGTTAACATCAATTATCGACATCAATGAAACATCCAATTTATTATTCATAAATGTTTTATTTAGCCATAAATAACTTAGATATTTATAGCTTTTTACAGTATAATCAACTAAATAATTTGAAAAAGTAGAAGATGTATTGTTATTCATTGCGATACCTAAGTCTGCTTTTAACGTTTTTACTTTGTTATCGTATTGAAAAATAGCTAAATCGTGAACATTACCTTGATCGACCCAATTGGTAATTGAAAGTAATCTTTCATCATCATATTTTATTTGTTGACGTCCGAATTTTATTGCTAATTTTTCGTTGAAATTATATTTAGTCCATGCTTCAAATATGCCAACATTGCTATTATTTGTTGAAGTAGCATCTTGTCCCCAGTTTCTAATATCTTGAACAGAGAAACCAAAGCTAAGCTGATCTTTTTTATAATCTAATAATAAACGGCTTCGTTGAACTATTAAGCCATAAGGATTTTGCGATCCATTAAATAGTTGTTTATAACCATCTAAAAACATAGTTTTTGTGCGCAATTCTCCATTTATAGTAAATTGAGCTGAAACCATTTCAAAAGAAAATACAATAAAGCAAAAAATCAAAAATTTATTTAAATACTTCATAATTATAAGATTTGAGATTATTAATACTGCAAATGTAAATAGTATTTTTAGAATAGGAAAGAAAAATCGAATTTGCTAAGACTTTTATCAATTCTTTTAATTGTAAGCTTATTGTGTTTATTCAAAAAGCACAAATTGAAAATACAATTTGTAAATACAAAGCTTTATGGAAATAATCGTTAATTTAGCCGATTATTTAAAAAGATTCTCCCAAATTATTAATTTTATACACTTAATTTACTGCATTTTATTTTTTTAAGATGCTAAAAAGAAAAAAACATGAGAATATCTGCAAAAAGAACAGCAACAATATCAGAAGTTTTATTAGATGAATTTGGAAGTGCATCAAAAACTAAAATAAAAAAGTTAATTACCTCAGGAAGTATTCGATTGGATGGTAAAGTAATAAAAAAGGCCGAAACCATTATAAAAGAGGGTCAAGGATTGGAATATACCAAATACAAAGATTCTACAAATAAAGTTAAATCTCCATTTAATGTGGTATTTGAAGATGATCATTTCGTGGCAGTTATAAAACCTGCCGGAGTGCTTACTCATGGTGATACAGGAAAGAAAAATATTTCGTTATTGAAAATGCTAAGTGATTATGTAAAAGAAGAATCAAGAGGGAAAAAGCGTGCATTTATTATTCATAGACTCGACAGAGAAGTGTCTGGAATTATATTGTTAGCAAAATCAGAGGAAATAATGCAGCAGATGAAAGATAATTGGCAAGCCACTGAAAAACTTTATTACGCTTTGACTGAAGGGAAGCCAGAATTAACAGAAGGAAGCATCAAAAGTTGGCTCAAGGAAGGTCCGCATCAAAAAATGATGTCAGTACCAGAAAGTGAAGATGCAAAATTTGCAATTACTCATTATCGTATATTGGAAAACATAGGAGAACACACTTTATTAGAAGTTAAATTAGAAACAGGACGTAAAAACCAGATTCGTGTTCATTTTTCAGAAATGGGTTGTCCAATTGTTGGCGACAGACGTTATGGTGCTGATGATACTTTTGTTCGTCAAATTCGATTGCATGCTTTTAGCTTATCCTTTACACACCCAATTACAAAAGAACTTATTAAATTAGAATCGAAAATGCCTCTTAATTTCCTAAAATTGAAAGAGGAAGATGAAAAATACAAGTAATATTAGTATTTAAAAGAAAATAGGAGAATGTATAAAAAAACAGGTAAAAAAATTTGCTGATTCACTAAAAAAGAGTAATTTTGCACCCTGAATTTTAAAGAAATAGTTTAACAATCTAATAAACAAAAGTTTATGCCAGTAAGAATGAGATTACAAAGACGTGGTAAAAAAGGAGATCCTTTTTATCATATTGTAATAGCGGATGGTCGTGCACCTCGAGATGGTAAATTCATTGAGAAAATTGGCACCTACAACCCTATTACCAAACCAGCAGAAATTGTTTTAAATATTGATAAAGCAATTAAATGGTTAAACAACGGAGCTCAACCCAGTGATACTGTTAGAGCCGTATTATCTTATAAAGGTGTTTTATACAAAAATCATCTTTTGAAAGGTGTTGCAAAAGGAGCTTTAACCCAAGAACAAGCTGATGTTAAATTTAATGAATGGGTTACTGAAAAAGAAGCTAAAATTTCGAGTTCAAAAACTCAAGATAAATTAGCATCTAAAGAAGATATTAAAAAACGCTTAGAAGCTGAAGCTAAAGTTAATGAAGCAAAAGCTGCTGCAATTGCAGATAAAAAAGCGAAAGCAATAGCTGCTCTTAAAAAAGCAGAAGAAAAAGTAGAAGAAGTTGAAGCTACAGAAGATGTGGTTGAAGAAACTCCAACTACTGAAGATAATGCAGATAAAACTGCAGAGTAATTTTTTTCATAATAAATTGTTTAGTTTGGAGCCGAGGTATTTATCTCGGCTCTTTTTTTTGTAAAAAAGCTAAAGGCTAATTTCTTTTCCTAACCGTATATCATCAGAGGAAGTTCCAACTTCAATTCGATAATTTCCTTTTTCAACCTTATATTTTTTTTCTTTTACATCCCAATAAGTTATACCAAAGTGAATTATAATATAGTCCAAAATGGATTTGAGAATATATAGCTGAATCTAGTAATACTTTTCACCTCATTAACAGTAAGTTCTTGAGATAATTTGCAAACATATTCTTTAAGAGATTC
>Ga0247840_10000430_pt1 | contig 87458 bp, 78 predicted proteins | sample LaCruzMarch2015__FD_192404 | JGI IMG/M metagenome (GOLD analysis project Ga0247840, IMG submission 192404) | Freshwater microbial communities from meromictic Lake La Cruz, Castile-La Mancha, Spain - LaCruzMarch2015_17m | ecosystem: Environmental > Aquatic > Freshwater > Lake | place: Spain... | reverse complement strand
AGTCGGTTAACTGGATAAGTGGAAACGTCCCCGGTATTCCCGGCGGCTCCAACAGCGCGAATATTGCGACCTTTGATGTCGCACTCACTACGGACCGCACGGTCACCGTCGACGCCGATCGCAACATCAATGGGATTACGTTCGGGAATACCAGCACCAATGCTTACACACTTACCGGCGGAGCGATTAAATTAAGTAATGGCGGCGTGATTCAGACTCTTGCCGGAACAGGCAGTCACAATGAAACGGTTGCCTCGGCCATTATGATTATGGGGAATGGCGGGTCGGCCACCATCCGCAACGATGCCGCCGGAAATACGGCAGGCTTGCTGGTCACAGAAACTATTTCAGGGAATTCTACCGCAGGCAATACCTCCACGCTTTATCTCGATGGTGCGAACGCTACCTTCTCGCAAAACAATACGACAACCGGTATCGCGGATGGAACTGCTGGCGGCGATTTAAAGGTCGTTAAGAATGGTGCGGGAGTGTGGACCCTTAGTTTTGATTCGACGATAAGCACCTTCGCTGGTGGACTGGATTTTAATGCGGGTACTATTCGTTTCTTTGGAAATCGCGTTGGAGGTTTTGGTAGTGGTGCAGTCACCATCGGCACGAACGTCACATTTAATCACGCCAACAGCACCCCGACATCTGTCATAACCAATGCAATGATGGTGAACGGTGATTTTGCAATGAGCGGCGGAGCAAATGTAGAATTTCGCGGAGCGATGAATCTCGGCGCAGCGGTGCGGACGGTGACACAAAATGCCAATACCAATATCGTATTCTCCGGCGTGATCTCGAACGGCGGGCTGATCAAGACAGGCACCGATCCGCTAACATTATCCGGGAACAATATCTACAGCGGTGGCACGACGGTTTCAAATGGCGCTCTGATCGGTATGTCGAACGGCTCATTAGGAAGCAGTAACGTCACGGTGCTGAGCGGCGCAGCGCTGACTCTTAGTGCAAGCAACTGCATTGGCGATCGAGCCAGTCTTATACTGGCCACCAACGCTACCCTGAATCTGACTTTCAACGGTACCGATATGGTCAGCAGGGTTTCGCTAGACGGCGGAACGAGCTGGCTGCCTTTCGGTAGCTACACCGACGCACAACTGGACGCTTTGGGTGGCGGAACCTATGCCGGCTCCGGCAGCCTTTTAGTCGAAGGATTTGCCAATGATCCGGCGAATACGCCGTATTCATGGCTGGCGCAATACGGGCTTACCAACTTCAACGCCGATGCCGTGGCGGATGCGGATAGAGACGGACTGCTGACCTGGCAGGAATATGTCGCCGGAACCAATCCGACAAACCCAACCTCATGCTTGCGGATCTCCAGCGCCGGAACGACAGCTCAAGGCGCAACCATCGTTCGCTGGTCGAGCGCGTCGAATAAAATCTACAATCTCAGCCGAAGCACCAATCTGACGGAAGCCTTTGCCGCCATTGCGGGGGCGACGAACCTGCCGGCTACTCCGCCGGAAAACGTCTATACCAATCCGGTGCAAAACAGCGGCAGTGTATTCTATCGAATAAACGTAAATTAACTGTCGTAGTATGTTTTTTCAGCAGCGGGAATATGGTATGTTTCTGGCGTAAGGGAAGGGTGGGGAATGAGATCGATTTGGCAGGCTAATTGGTGTAGCGGTGGGAGGCTTTTAAAACAGCTGATTCTAGTATGTGTTTTCATGGTAGCGTTGTTGCCTTTCTCCGGGCTTGCCGTGACTGGCCGGACGGTAGACGCGAGGGTGGATTTCGGTGCCATTGGGAACGGAACGAATGACGATACTGCCGCGCTGCAAAATGCGCTCAATTATCTTTCCACTAATCTGGTTACCGATGCCGGGGTCTGTTTGTATTTACCGTCCGGCACTTATAAAATCACGAACCAGCTTTCATTTTCCGTTACAGGTTTGGTCGCCTGGAGTTCCCAGGGGATTACCATCCGCGGGGACGGGCGGGATGATCCCGGTGCTTCTGTCATTTTTTCGACCAGCACCAACGGCGCGCTACTCTTTAATGTTAACGATGAGGCAGCCCGATATAATTTCAAAATCCAAGTACAGGATTTGCAAATTAAAGCGGGCGTAGCGAACGCCGGCGCCGCTATTGAGCTGGCCAAGCTGACGGGCACCAATATTTACGTTAAAACAACGCCTTGGCTGCGGAACGTGGAGATTTCCCGTGCCGACACCAATTGCTATTTCACGTACGGCTTTAAGGCCGCCGGTCTCACGCGTCCGGTATTTGACCGCATGAAAATCATCGGGAACCGCCCGGGAATGATTGCCGCTATTTCACTTATCAATCACTACGGCTACGACGTTTCCAGCTCTTTTATCAGTGACGCCGACGTGGCAATTGATTCCAAGGTGGGCGGCGAAGGCAACTCTACGTCCTACACTACCATTACCAACGTCAATATCGGCGTGCGGATGAATGTTGAGGATGCGTACGTTTCGTCATCCGGCGGCGGCACGATCAATTGCAATATCAGCGCGCACCAGGTCGGAGTGTATATCGACAAGAAGAGTTTTGCCGGTATTAACAATACCGTTTTCTCCTGTTGCGGATCCGGCCCTTACACCAACATCTATGTGAACGAACTTCACCAGTCTATCATCTCGGATAACACCTTTGCCGGCGGAAGCAATCAGTACGGCATCGTTTTGGCCGAAGATCGAATCGATGCAGTAGACAATCAGAATACCATTGCGTACAACCAGTTCGGTCCATTCGGCACCAGTGTTTTTATAGGCACCAATGTTTCCATGACCAAGATCATCGATAACAGCAACATCCAGAGCAATATTGTCGATCAGGGCACCTATACTTACGTCGCTCATGGCCCCATGCGTCCGTTCTACGACAGCCCGGCGGCACACCCTGTGGAGGAAGATCTCCGGTGGAGTGCGAATGCATACGCCCCGATAATTAACGTTACCAATTATGGAGCCAAAGGCGACGGAGTCGCCGACGACACAGCGGCCATCACGAACGCGATGGCGCAGTTGAAGACCGCCTTGAACAGTTCAGGGCAAGGCACGCTCTATTTCCCAGCGGGAAAATACAAAATATCCAAATCGATCGATCTGACGCAGAGCGGAACCAACTGGCAGAAAATGTCGATATGCGGGGACGGCTCGCAGGTTTCGTCCATCCAGGCGACTTCCACCAACGGGATATTTAAGATTACCTGCACCAGTCAGGTGCCGACCCGTATCCACAACCTCGGATTGGAGGCCAGTCAAACCAACACGGCGACGGCGCTGGAAATCACACAGCAAAACGGCACCAACAACGGCCTCCGTTCGCTCATCATGCATGATGTGGTTATCGGCGGCACCGACAATAAGCCATACTTCAAGACCGGATTTATCGGACAGGGACTGGTACGCCCGCTGTTTCAGAACAACTGGACAGAGCTTTGTGACTTCATGGGGGCGACCGGAGTGAAAATATCCGGCGGTTACGGCTTTGACTGGCAGGGCGGCCGGGTAGGACAGGCGGACGTGGCCTGCACGATTGACAGTCTCGGTGGAGCGGTGAACATACGGGGACCCAACTTTTGTTCAGGCAACATAAGTACCGGATTAACCGTTAATGCGGGCGGCGGAACCTTTGCGCTCTACCGGGCGCATATTAACTCGATGAATAATGTAGTGGTGTCTAACGCCAGCGAAGCTTCGTTTGTCGGCTCGGAGACGTTGTGGCCCGAGATCACCACCAACGCCCCCACCTCCGTACTTCGTTTTTCCAATTGCACGAATATTTACGTCAGAGACAACTGTCTGTTTAGCGGCAGCGTCGGCCGTCCGCTGCACACCTATGTCATGCTGGAAGGGAATAAAAACCGGAACGTTGATATATCGGGCAATATATTACGCTTCTTTGAAGACTACGACGCGACGGGGTTTGGCATTCCTCAGGGCACTACCAATGTGGCGGTGTATGACAACCGGTTTGTAAATCATCCGCCGGCCGTGGATATTTCAAACAGCGAGCCGACGGCCTCGATTTCCATGCTGTTTCCCTTGGAGTACGATCCGGAACTGTTCGGTTATTTGAATATGGATGAAGGCTCAAATAGTACGGTGCGCGGCCGGTGCTATGTACAGAACGGAACGCTTTCCGGCGACACGGCCTGGATTGCCGGTAAATACGGAAACGGACTTTATTTTGACGGAACCAATGACATCGTCACGATGGCTTACCCGCAGTTTCAGGATGTGATGACCAACTTTACGATGATGGCATGGGTGAGACCGGAGCAAGGGATCACAGGAGACCCTCAGAACGGTCAGAATTATGTGATCTCTGGTGCCAGCCCCGACACCAATGCAGATCACGTGGCGGTGAACCTATCGGTCGGCACCAACGGAATCAAGGTGGTTGAAAACGACGGAACCAACGCGATGGCGGTGCTCAGCTGGACGGGCACGGTTTCGTCGAGCTCATGGACGCATGTGGCGGTGGCCTGCAGCAACGGGGTTTCGCGGCTGTATATCGGCGGAACGCTGACGGCGACCGGCAGCACCGGCGTTGCAAAAGTAGCGCATCCCGGCGGAACTTTGGGCGGCGGCACGTGGGGCTGGTACAAAGGTTCGATGGATGAAGTCCGGGTATATAGCCGTCCGTTGCCGACCGCATTGATCGGTATGAAGGCCGGCATCGATGGAGTCATTGTGGACTTCAACGGTTCGCAGGTGACAGACAGAGCATTTAGCACGGCGGCTGACTGGGATAACGGAGTATCTCCTATCGACGATTTATTTTCCAATATTGCGCGGTTCAACAAAACCAGCTACGCCAATGTGTTTAGCGATGCGAACTACAGCCTCAACGGCCTGATTTTCGGTGATGGAGTCACGCCGACGGCGCCGATTACCATCGATATTGTCGGTGCGGCCGGCCAGCAGCTGATGCTTGGCTACAACGGGATTGTGATGAATACCAACGCCGGAGCCGCCACTGTGAATAAGATTCAGCTGGGGGCGAATCAGGTTTGGGTCAATTATTCCACCAACATTCTTTCGGTCGGCACTTTGGGTAATTTAACCAGCAACACGCCGTATACCGTCACGCTGGCCGGTACAGGGCCCATCAATATAACCGGAACCATCAGCGACAACACAAATGCCGGCACAACAGCTGTTGTGATTTCCGGCCCCACCGTCACTCTGAGCAGCGACAACTCGTTTACCGGCGGACTGACATTGAACAGCGGAATCATCAAATACTATGGCACCGGCACCCCGTTAGGCTGGGGACTGCTCACAATCGGTAACGGCGTCACGTTTACTCATGCCAACACCACAGCAACCCCCATCACCAATCAGATGCTGGTGACCGGTAATTTTACAATGAGCGGTCAAACCAACACCCAGTGGGGCGGAACCATGAATCTCAATTCCGGCACACGGACAATTACGGTGAGTTCTGATTCTGTTGTGGCGAGCATCATCTCAAACGGCGGCCTGATCAAGGCTGGCACCAAAGCGCTGACGTTATCTGCGGCGAACACCTACACCGGTGGCACAACCGTTTCTAACGGTGTGCTGGTCGGTGCCTTGGACGGCGCGTTAGGAGCCGGCAATATCGCGGTGGCTGGCGGCGCAACGCTAACGCTTAGCGCGACCAACTGTATAGGCGATTTAGCCGTACTGACGCTGGCCACTAATTCTACTTTGAATCTCAATTTCGACGGCACCGATATAGTTAGCAGGATTTCTCTGAACAACGGCGTGAGCTGGTTGCCTTACGGCAGCTATGCCGCTGCACAACTGGATGCGCTCGGCAGCGGAACCTATACCGGTTCCGGTAGCCTTTTAGTCGAAGGATTTACCAGTGACCCGGCGAATACGCCGTATTCATGGTTGGCGCAATACGGACTCACCAATTTCAATACCGATGTCATGGAGGATATCGATCGCGACGGATTACTGACCTGGCAGGAATATGTTGCTGGCACCAATCCGACTAATCCGGCGTCGTGTCTCCGAATTACCGGTAGCAGCACAACCGCTCAGGGTACGGTCATCCGGTGGTCGAGTTCGTCGAACTTGTTTTACAGCCTCGGTCAGACTACCAATCTTCTGGAAACTTTTATAATTCTTCCCGGCGCGAGCAATATGCCGGCTACCCCGCCTGAAAATATCTACACAAACCCGGCACAGGCTGGCCGGTCATCCTTCTATCGAATCAATGTGCACCAGTAGAATTCTCTGCTATATTCAAATTCAGCAACACCTTCTGGAGAAGCTGAAAATGAAAAATCCGCCGAAAGCCTATGAGAATGTTGAGTTTCTGAAAAGCGAAGTCTGCCGTCCGGTGCGGCTCCAGCTCGAATATCTCTATCCCGAAGTGATGATGGAGAAGGAAAAGGTTAAATCCACCATTGTCCTGTTTGGCAGTGCGCGGATTCCGGCGCCGGAAGATGCGGCGGCATGCGAGAATCAGAGGCTGGCCGAACTGACGCCGTTTTACGAAGAGGCGCGTAAGCTGGCACGGATCGTCAGTACCACCTGTCAGACAAACCGCCAGTGTGACTACGTTATTATCACCGGTGGCGGCGGCGGCGTGATGGAGGCCGGCAACCGCGGTGCACAAGAGGTTGGTTGCAAATCTGTTTCACTTAACATCACCTTGCCGCACGAGCAGGAGGCTAACCGGTACGTCACCGAAGATCTTTGCTTTCAGTTCCACTATTTCAGTATGCGGAAAATGCACTTCATGCTGCGCGCCAAAGCGGTTTGCATTTTTCCCGGCGGTTTTGGCACATTCGACGAACTGTTTGAATCGCTGACCCTGATTCAAACCGGAAAAATTCCGCCGATGCCTGTCATCCTCTTCGGTTCCAAACATTGGAAGCGGATGGTGGATTGGGACTACATGGCCGAGTGCGGCCTCATCGGCCCGAATGACTTGAACCTGCTCACCTTCTGCGACACCGCTGAAGAGGCCTGGGCGGCTATCAATTCATTTTACGCTTCAGCAGACTGATCAGTTCTTCTCTTGAGATTCCGGTGACCAGAACGGACTTATTGCGTCCGGTTTCGCCGGAGGCGATAGAAAGTTGCGAGCGGGGAATGTCCAGAGCGTCACTGAGGAAGCGGATGAGTGCCTGATTGGCTTTACCTTCGACCGGCGGTGCCTGCAAGCGGACTTTCAGAGCGTCGCCGTGGACGCCCTGAATCTCATTTTTCGAGGCGCGCGGAACTGCCCGGACGGGCAGCAGCAATCCTTTAGTTGTTTCTCTAATCCATTCCATAATTGATACCGCCGGAACATTAGGTTAAAACCCGACATCCGTTAATCCAAAAGGAGACCGAATGGCCGCAAAGATTTTAGATGGTAAAGCGATTGCGCAGGATATCCGCGCCGAACTCAAAGCCCGTGTGGCGGAACTGAAGAAGCAGGGGATAGTGCCCGGTCTCGGTGTTTTACTGGTCGGCGACGATCCGGCATCGCGTTCCTATGTGACGGCCAAGGAAAGAGCCTGCGAGGAAACCGGTCTGTATTCCCGCGAAATCAAGCTGCCCGCCACCGCTTCGCATAAGGAAATTCTGGATGTGGTCAATGCGTTCAATGCCGACAAACAGATTGACGGTATTCTTGTTCAGCTACCGCTTCCGGACTCTTCGATGGAGCAGTCGGTGATTGAAGCGATCAATCCGGACAAGGATGTAGATGGTTTCCATCCCGTCAATGTGGGTCGTATGATGCTCGGTCTGCCGTCATTCCTTCCCTGTACGCCACATGGCGTATTACAGATTCTGAAACGTTCCGGCATCAAGACGGATGGCGCGCATGTGGTGGTGATTGGCCGGAGCAACATCGTGGGGCGTCCGCTGGTTAACCTGCTCAGTCAGAAGAGTGAGCTGGGCAATGCGACGGTGACGATGTGCCACACCCGCTCAAAGAATATGGCGGAACTGACTCGTCAGGCCGACATTATCGTCGCCGCTGTCGGTCGCCCGAATACGGTGACGGCTGATATGGTGAAGCCGGGCGCGGTGGTGATCGATGTCGGCGTCAACCGCGTGACGGATGCTACCGCCAAGGCCGGATTCCGGCTGAAAGGCGATGTTGATTTTGAAGCGGTGGCACAGAAAGCTTCCGCCATTACGCCGGTGCCGGGCGGCGTCGGCCCGATGACGATTACCATGTTGCTGGCCAATACCGTAGAATCGGCAATGCGTCGTCACGGGGTGAAATAAAATTATGCGCACACTCAACCGCTACATCGTTTTGGATTATCTGGTGATTTTTCTGGCCGCGCTCGGACTGATCACTTTTGTGATGACGGTCGGTGCACTAGTGAAGGCGGTTGATCTGATGGCGCGGGGTGTTTCCGCCATGCTGATCGTAAAGTTTTTCTTTCAGAACATCCCATACATTCTTTCATTCTCAATGCCGATCAGCACGTTGTTTGCTGCGCTGCTGCTTTTCGGGCGGCTGTCTATGGACAGCGAAATCAGTGCAATGAAAAGTTGCGGTATCAGTCTCTGGCGGCTGGCTGCCCCGCTGATTTTGCTTTCGATTCTGTTTAGTGGCATTTGCGTCTATATCAACAGTGAAGTGGCACCTGCGGCCAAGTATGCCAACCGTGAACTGCTACGCACGGCAGGGGTGGAAGAACCGATTAACCTGCTTGAAGAAGGGCGGTTTATTCGCGACTTTCCCGGCCTGATGATTTATGTCGGGCGCAAGAACGGTACCACCGTCAAAGATGTTGTCGCCTATGAACTGGACAAGGAAGGCGGTGTGAAGCGCAGTGTTCGTGCTAAACAAGGCGAAATCGTGGCGGATAACGCCAGCCGTCTGCTGACAGTAAAGCTCTATGATGTGCGCATCGAAATGCCTGACGCCAAGGATCCTCACGATGTCTCGAAAACGACTTACGTCAACGCCGAATATTATCCGATCAAGCTCGATTTCGAAAAGATGCTCAAGGGTAAGGCGACTGTGATGAAGCGCGGTCAAATGCGGATGACACAGCTTGTCGACCGCATACGTAATGTGGAGCGCGACTTCCCGATGCTTTCGGCGGCGGATCGATTGGTTGAGAAGACACGTCTGGTGGTAGAGGCTAATCAGCGGATTTCGATTGCCGTCGGCTGTTTCAGTTTTATGCTGATCGGCATTCCTCTCGGCGTTAAATCGCACCGGAAAGAAACCTCTATGGGTATGATTATGAGTCTGGTGATCGTCTTCGCCTACTACCTTTTCATCGTCTTCGCCAAAGCATTGGCGGACTACCCGTGGCTGCACCCGAACCTGATCCTGTGGATACCTCTGATTGTTGCGCAGGTTATCGGCGCGTGGTTGATCAAACGCTCCAGTTGAAAATGCTTCAAACTCGCTATAAAACAAAAATCCCGGCCGCTGGGCGGTCGGGATTTTTTGCGGTCAGCGAGCGGTTGCGTTAAGCAATTGCGGCTTTGGCGGCTTGAACCAGCTTGATGAATCCGGCTTCGTCATAGATGGCGATTTCGGAGAGCATTTTGCGGTTCAGGGTGACGTTAGCTTTGATCAGGCCTTCAACGAAACGGCTGTAGGTGATGCCGTTGACTTTGCAGGCCGCGTTGACCCGTACGGTCCAAAGGCGGCGGAAAGTGCGCTTTTTCTGTTTGCGATGGACATAGGCCATCGCCTGGGCGCGGTCTACCGCTTCGGTGGCCTGACGGAAAAGCTTGCTGCGATGTCCGTAGAACCCTTTAGCGAGGTCTAGACGGCTCTTTCTGCGGCGGCGGGAGGCTGGGGCATTAGTTGCTCTTGGCATGGTTCTTACTCCTTAAAAATTTATGCGTAGGGAATAGTTTTAGAGATGCGTTTTTCATCTGTGGCTGCAACCAGATTGGTACCCCCGAGGCGGCGTTTCTGTTTGCGGCTCTTGCCGGTCAGAATGTGGCTTCCACCCATGTGGGAATATTTCAATTTGCCGGTTCCCGTTTTCTTAAAACGTTTGGCCGCAGTCTTTTTGGTTTTCATTTTCGGCATGGTTTGCTCCTCAAATCGGTACGTAAAAGCGCAGAAATATAGGTAAGCGGTCGGGGTGAGTCCAGCTTTTAAATTATTTTTTAATGTTAGATGCCGAGCCCGCCCAGCAGTCCCGCGCTGTCTTTGGTGCGAACGATGACACCAGCCTCCGTTTTGGTGACAAAACTATGAGGCGGAACACTGTCCATTAGAAAGACATTGCCACCGATAACCGAGTGGTGACCGATGACCGTTTTGCCGCCCAGCACAGTGGTATTGGCATAAATAATGACGTTATCCTCAACGGTCGGGTGACGCTGGATGTGCTTGATCGGATTCCCGTGTTCGTCGAGCGGGAAGCTTTTTGCGCCGAGGGTGACACCCTGATAGATTTTGACACCTTGTCCGATTCTAGCAGTTTCACCAATGACTACTCCGGTACCGTGGTCGATAAAAAATCCGCCGCCGATAGTCGCGCCGGGATGGATATCGATGCCGGCCTTGGCATGAGTCCATTCGTTCATGATACGCGGGATGATCGGCACATCGAGCCGGTAGAGTTCGTGTGCTATGCGGTGCGAGGTGATAGCCAGTACGCCGGGGTAGGCGAGTTTGACTTCGGCGTAGCTCATCGCGGCAGGATCGCCGTTGTAGGCAGCCTTTACATCGTCGATCAGCCTTTCGCGAACAGCCGGCAGCCGTGCGATAAATTCATCCAGAATCCTTTGAGCTTCGGCGGCAATATCTGCGACAGCGGGCAGGCCGGCGCGGCGGGCGGATTCTGACTGCCAGCGGAAGGGAATGCCGCGTTCGAGTTCTTGCAAAAGCAGCACCGAAACCGCTTTGAGCTGTTTTTCAAAATAAATTTCAAGTTCCTCTTCTTTAGAGGGATACATGCCGGGAAACATGACATGTATGAGAATTTTGAGTGCTTCGACCACACGGCCGGCAGCAGGGTAGTTCCACAGCACATTCTCGGGACGGTCTTCGTGTCCGGTTGAATAAAGCCCGGTCAATGCGGCGGCGGTTTTCTTTACTGATGCAGCAGAGTTTGTATGCATAACATGAGCAGTTAAGTGGGGATGGCGTCCGGTTGCAAGATTTTACTTAGGGAAGAGCCTGAGCCTGAGTTGGAGCCAATGATCGGGATCGAACCGATGACCTGCTCATTACGAATGAGCTGCTCTACCAACTGAGCTACATTGGCCGGAAAGAGCGCGTATTAAGCCAGAGGCATCAGGGCGGGTCAAGAGTTTCCAATTGATTCGACAGGTTTACCGCGGGTGGTTGGAAAATATCCCAAGGTTTGGAAAAGTGTCCTTTGTTTTGTAGGACAGGCTTCTCTGTATTCAGAGAGCCTGTGTCGACATCACGCGCTCCCGAATACGGGAAGTGCGTCCTACAATTTTTTAAATTTACTCGGCGACGGCGGGTGCGGGCTCTGCCGCCGGTAAAGTTTCTGCTGGCACTGGGGTCTCAGTGGACACGGCGGCAGGCTCTTCGACTTTCGACTTATCCTTTTTGCCTTTTTTCTTCCACTCTTCTTTTTCCGGCTCGTCGTTGCGGAGCGGACTTTGCGACCAGCCGCGCGGCCAGAGGGTTTTGCTGGAATCGGAAGCCTCGTAAACACGCTTAGCCTCACGTTGCGCCTGTTCCGGAGTCGTCAGCACATAGGGCGTCAGCAGAACAACCAGTTCGCTACGGGTATCCGTATTATCATGAGTGCTGAACAGCCATCCAATCAAAGGAATGTCGCCCAGCAACGGAATTTTGCTGGCGGTCTTATTGGTGTATTTCCTGACCAGTCCGCCCAGAATGACTGTGGCGCGATTCTGTACCGCAACGGTGGCTGTGATTTCACGTTTTAAAATGACCGGTACTTTATTGCCGTCAATCTCTTTTTCTCCACCGATCTCATCAGCAGTTTGCGTTATTTCCATCACTACAAAACCCTGCGGATTAATGTTGGGGGTGACGGTGAGAGTCATGCCGATATTGCGGTATTCATAGGTAGAACGGGCGCTGTAGGCGGTTCCGCTACCGGTGTTGACTCCGGTGCCGCTATTGATTGAAGAAGAAATGACCGGACGTTCCTCGCCGACGGTAATTTTTGCTTCGGTATTATCCGTTGTCATAACTACAGGTGTAGATAGAATGCGGGCATTGCCGTCTGATTTTGCCGCACTGATTAGCGCCTGCATATTAAGTTCTGGGAAAATGCCGTAATAGTTGAGACCTGAACCCAATGCGCCGAACGTTGCATTGCTAATACTGCCGCCCTTAAAGCCTGCCAGATGTTCGGTATTAAGTTCTGTCATTTGAGTGTTATAAACCCACTTTACTCCGGTTGATAAATCGTCATTAAGATCGACGCTGAGAATAACTGCTTCAATCATCACCTGTTCGAGCATGACATCGAGGCTGGCGATAACCAGCTTCAGGGCTTCAAGGTCGGACTTGCGACCCATCAGGAGCAGTGCGTTAGAGCGTTCATCAGAAAGAATTTTGGTGTCGGCGGAAAGGCGGCCAATAGCACTTTTGGCTGCGGGGCTGATTTCGCGTCCGGTAGGCTCGACCGCTCGCTGAATGATTTCATCAACGGTTTTGCTGGCTTCCGCTTTGCCGGTGCTGCCGCCGGGTGCTTTGGTTTTTTCGGAGGCTTTGGCCGCGCCGACAAATTCATTCAGGATGCCGGAAATTTCTTTGGCTTTGGCGAATTCCAGATTAATCACCTCCACAACGACAGCCGGGTCGACGGGTACGTCGAGTACCTTAATGATGTTGTCAAAAAAGCCGAAGTTGGCGGCTTTAGAGAAGATGATGAGGATGTTGGTACGGTCGTCGGCGACCATTTTGACTTCGCCGACAATCATTTCGGTTTGCTGTTCCGGCGCTGTAGGTTCGGCTCCGGCTTCAACTTTCGGCGCGCGGATGACACCGGGAACGGCACGTCCGTCACCGACGACAACGGTCTGCTCGCCCTTTTTGGTTTTGGCGGCTTCGACCAGTTCTTTGAGTTTGCCCGCGACCGTGGCGGCTTCGGCGTATTTGAGCTGGTAGATGCGCGGCTCAATTTTTTCAGCGGGCTGGTCCACCATGCTCACGAGTTCAACGATACGGGCGATGTTGGCGGAAGTGTCGGTGATGAGTACGCTGTTGATGCGCGCCATTTCGATGATCTTTCCGTAGCCGTGCACGAGGTGCTGGATGAGCGGCTGGACGTCGGCGAAGACGACGAAGCGCAGGGGAATGACCTGCGTGATGAGCTGGTCGGCCTCGGTATATTTCTTGTCGGAGTCAAACGGCTTAATTTCCATCCCTTCCTGCCGGGCGTTGGCAATCGGAACGACCTTCAGGAATTTTTCACCCATCGGTATCAGGGCGACGCCTTGCATAGCGAGGACGGTTTCGATGGCCTGTTTGGCCTCGTCCTTCGTGAGCTGGCGGCCTTTAAGGGTGATTTTGGCGCTAAGGTCAGCCTGTTTGATGATCGTGCGGCCGGTCCATTCGCGGTAAAGCTCAACAGCCTGTTCGATCGGGGCATCCTCAAAGCTGAGCGATATAAGATTTTCCTGCGCCTGTGCCGGAAGCGTAGCAGCGAGCAGGGCGGCGGTTAGCATCGTAATCCATGTTGTTTTCATAACGGTCATCCTTATTAAAATTCTAAACAGAAAACTGATTCAGGGGAAACCCACCCCGCCGTTCCGGCACCCCTCCACGGGAGGGGATTGTTCAGTAATACGGGTTCCCTCCATGGGAGGGGAATTTCTGGAAAGTGCGTTTTAAATCCCCTCCTTTGGAGGGGTGGCCGCAGGCCGGGGAGGGTTGTTGGATTTCCGGTCTTCATTTTTCCGATTTACCCTTCCGGTAAGCACAGTCAATAGTCATGGAACCCTTCAGTATCCGGTCTCGCTGGGCATCAGGCTGGGCATTGAGCTGAAGAACATCGAAGCGGACACCCTGTTTCTGAAGCTCGTAGAGGAAGCGGGTAAGCGATTCGAGTTTGCCTTCCCAGTTGCAGCTGACGCCGAGTTCGTAGAGCGCGCCGTTTTGTTCTTCGCGATACGGCTGGGTACGGACCAGATCGAGTCCGTATTCGTCGGCTGTTCGTTTGATCAGCTTGAGCAGTTCGGCCGTGATCGCGGTTTTGTCGTCGTAGACCGGAAGCTGGCCCTGAAGTTCTTCCAGTCTGCTGAACCAGACATCTTTTTCCCCGAGAATGCGTTTGTGCAGTTCGATCTGATGCAGCAGGCGGATTTTATCTTCTTTGATGCGCCGCTGTTCGGCAATTTTCGAACCGGCCAGCCAGTAGGTGAGGCCGAAAAGAACGGCAGTGAGCGTGATCAGTCCAAGGAGCGTTTCGCGTTTGGAGGTTTTCATGGTTTAGCCTCCGCTTTTGTTTTCGGAAGTTCCGCCGTGATTGAAAAAGTGGAAACGCGTTTGTCTTTTACGGTGTGCGTGCTGACCGGCTGGTCTTTGACGCCTTCAAAGATTCCGGACGCGCCGAGTTTCTGGAAAAAGTCATAGACGGCTTCAGCCTGTTCGCTGGATCCGCGCAGGCTGACAGCTTCACCTTTTTTATAAGTGAACGAGTTGATTTCCACGCCGTCGGGCAGGGCGACGGTGACTTCGCGCAAACACTCCAGAGCGGAGTGTGAACGGTCGGCATATTTTTCAAGCGAGAGCATTTCCTCGCGGGCGGCCTGTGCGGCGCGTGCCGGACCTTCATATTTTGCCGCTTCTCTGCGGACACGGTTATAGGCCGCCTGCTGAAAGGAAAATACAGCACCTGCTATGGCGATAACGGCCAGCCAGATGCTGAGTACCGCTATGGAGGCCGCGGTGGCGACCTTTATCAGCCGCTTGCGGCGCTGTAAGTCGATCCATTCACGCGGCACCAGTTCGACGTGGTGCAACCGCCGTTCCATGGTGCGCAGCGCCAGCCCTTCGCATACCGGCGGGATGGAGCCAAGGTCGTGCAGTACGACATCTGCTTTGCATTCTTCATGGAGCAGGTCGCAAAGCAGTTGGGGAATTTCTGATTCGCTCCAGAAAAGCACGCCGGTTATTCCGCGGCGTCCGTATTCGGCTTCGAGAGAGAGCAGGGTATAGCTCACTTCTTCGACGATTTCCTTCATGACGGTTTCGTCGGTGAAGTCATGGAAAAGTTCCAGGGAACGGAAACAGACCGGTACGCCTTCATCCACCACGATCATCGAAAATTCGGTGTGTTCTTCCAGGATGAGCACCACTCGACCCTGAGAAAGTACCTGGCCGTGCGCGATCAACAGACTCCACCACGCCAGCACTTCGGCATCGAGACTGCGGATGTAAACATTCTGCGCTTTGAAAAGGTCGCCGAGTGCATCGACCGTTTTGCGCTGTGCAGCGACAGCCAGTACGCGCGAATGGTTTTCGGTCTGCTGGAGCACTTCGTAGGAGACGGTCAGCTGATCGACCGGAAAGGGCGATATCTGATCCATCTGCAATTCGACCATACCGCGGAGTTCTTCAGGATTAGTCGAAGGCAGTTCAAGCATCCGCATCAGAAGCTGAGAGGAAGGCAGGGAAACCGTCACGATACCGCGAAAATTTTTGCGGATATCCGCAAGCACCTCGGCGGGAAAGAGCGGCGCGTTTTCCTGCTGGAAGAAGCCCTCCGGAACCGGCAAGGAGCCTTCCCGCAATTTTTCGGTTCCCTGACGGTTTTTACGCAACACAGCCCACTCGACGAGTTCGTCGGTGTAGTGAATGCCGGTCGTATGGGTAAAGAAGCGCATCATTCGGGGTTTTTTCCTTCAAGCCAGAATAGTGGAACAGCCAGCTTTTCGCCCAGCTTAAAAAAGAAGATACAGGAGATTTGGCTGCTGACGTCGCCGACAGAGCCGATGGCTGTGACTCGAACAAACTGGGGGGTAATGGTGAACATATTCTGTCCCAGCGAGGCAAGATCGGCCTCGCCGATTCCGTCATCCGCTGTGTATTCCTTACCGTCGGGGCCGAGGCGCATCTCAAGGATGGCATCAATCACGTCGGCGGGAATTTTCAGACTGTTGAGCACTTCACGGCTGGCGCTGTTGGGGTCGGTTTTGCCATCACCCCAGGTGGTCAGATGTCTGGCTATGCCGATGATGGGTTCATCTGTTTTTTCATCGGGCGGCGTGCCGTAAAGAATTTCTGGACCCCAGTTTTTGATCAGCAACAGCTCATCAACGGTATCCACATTTCCATTTTTGCACTCATAGCCGCGTTTGCGGTAGAACGGATCATCCGACTCCGCGCCATTAAGCAGGTGCAGGTCGCCTTCGTCCCGCCAGTCGTCGAGGCAATCGAGCATTTCATCCCAGCGGGTGTTGGGTATGCCAGCCTGCTCAAACAGCAGTTTCCATTCATCATGTGTCAGGATGTTGATGTTGCGGCGGTCCTCTTCATATTTGATTCGCAGCTGCACAGTGCCGTCGCCGAACTCCTCGCTGTAATTCACCGGAACACCTTTTGCGATTTTAGCCGCTTCATTCAGATATGGATCTTCATAGACCGTATCTTTGTCCGCGCCGGGTGCCGGTTTAAAAGCGAGCATGGCCTTGGCCATCTCGATACCGGCCAGCGCCAGCTGGTCCGCCTTGAACCGTTTGCGCTGAGCGGAAATGATGCGAGCTTCCAGTTGCATCTCAAAAGAGAACGCACTGACAATAAGCGCGAGGATCATGATAATCCACAGCACTACCACCAGCGCACTACCGCGTTTTGACCCACCCCGCCGTTCCGGCACCCCTCCGCAGGAGGGGATTGCTTTGACGAAAGTTTGTATGTTCGTTGGATCGCCGCCGCCAAGGGGAGCTGTGGTGGGAGCGGTAGAAATTATTTGATTCCCTTCGCAGGAGGGGATTGCTTTGACGAAAGTTTGCGTGTTCGTTGGATCGCCGCCGCCAAGGGGAGCTGTGGTGGGAGCGGTAGAAATTATTTGATCCCCTCCACCGGAGGGGTGGCCGCAGGCCGGGGTGGGTTTCTTCGCGGTCCCCTCCACCGGAGGGGTGGCCGCAGGCCGGGGTGGGTTATTCCTTATCCAGGTTTCTATTTGTGCAACCACTGAGCCTATATCGTTTTTGACTTCGCAATCCCAGAAGCGCAAGAACCGGATGCCGAGTGTTTCTAAGTTTTGCTGGCGCATATCATCGTCTATCTTTTTAAAATTGTGACTGTGCCCATCCACTTCAATCGCCAGCTGAAGCTCCTTGCAATAAAAGTCGACCACCCATTTTCCAATCGGTTTTTGCCGGTTGAAACGAACCCCGAGTTGCCGCCTATTCAGTTTTTCCCAAAGCAAAACTTCAGCCAAAGTCATATTTGACCGGAGCCGTTTAGCAAACGGCGTCAAGTTTGAGGTATACCTCAAAACAGGTGAACCCACCCCGCCGTCCCGGCACCCCTCCGGAGGAGGGGATTCTGTTACCCTGTTCCCCTCCACGGGAGGGGTGGCCGCAGGCCGGGGTGGGTAATCTTTCAAATTTGTCTTCATCTAGCCTCTGAAACATTGTTGGTGATGGGCAGGTGGAGCGGAATTTCAATGAGTTGGCGGAATTCAACCGGTTTCTCATGCTTTTCTGCCGGTTCGGCATAGAGCGTTATTTCGATCAGTCCCGGAATCGAGTTGCTGTATTCCCAGGTGTCTTTCCAGCCTTCTTCACCTTCTTTGGTGTCATAGACTTTGCAGCTCAGTCCTTTGATGTTCTCACTGACAAACCAGCTTTGCTTCTCTATTTTTTCTTCGTCGGCCAGATAAGGCCAGACGGTGACGATGAGTCCTTCGGTTCCGTCTTCATCCTCGCCGCCGCCGACCTCGATACGGTGCCGGCCGTGAGCAACCGCTTCGCCGGGCGGAATGAAGGCACTGCTGTCCGTCACCCAGCTGATGGAGTGTTCACCGTAACCGATCCGGTTGTTCTTGATCCGGAAAGCATATTTCTCCGGCTTAGACTCAGAAAATGACATGGAGCGGAGCGATGAGGCCAGCTGACCGAGAACAAAGTCGCCGTGATGTACCTTATCCATCCGCATCCGTGCGGCGGTCCAGCCGTGCGTTACTGCCGAAAACGTCTGAAACGCAATCGCCATGGCAATCGCGAGAATCACCATTGAGATCAGCACTTCGAGAAGGGTGAATCCGCGCCGCAGGCGCGGTGCTGGAGTAAGTGCGTATGAGAGTGTGTGGGTGTGTGGGTGTGCGGGCGTGCGGGTGTCTTTAACTCCCATACCCCCATACTCACACACTCCCATACTTTCTTTCACAGCTCTTCCTCCGGCGGAATGTAATGCCAGGTGACAACCTCTTCAAAACTCTCGCGTCCGCGGTCAGACCAGCTTACTCGTGTCCGAACGGTGTAAATCCCCTTACGGCTTTCCTCTTCCGGTTCAATAATTTCCCGTTTCCATGTATAGCCGGGGTCATTGTCGAATCGGCCGGATTCACTTTTGGCTTCAATGCTTACGCGGACAAGCGGATGTTCCGCACCAACCCGCAGAATGAGCCGCTGCGCGGTGCTGTAGCGCTGAGACTTCGTGACGATGGAAAGACAGCGAGCCGTTGCCAGCAGAAGAATACCCGAACCGATGCCGAGAATCACCACGGCCAGCATGACCTCAATCAGCGACAGTCCGCGTTTCCAATGACCGGAAGTTTTTTTCATCGGCCATTCTCCTCAACGGTGATTTTTCCGGAGATTGGATTGCAGGTAATGGTTGCGCGGTGGTCTTCATCCATACTGAGCGTTACTTTAAACCCATCGTTCATACCGACAGAGTAAAACTGCACGCTGCGGGTGCCGTCAGAATTTTTGTCGTCAGAGAGATTTTCAAATGAACTGATTTTAATATCTTCCGGCAGTTTGCGGGAGGCTTCGGGTGTGGAGCTGTTCGTTCCGCACACCAGAACCAGCCGGTTCGTCTCAAAGCGAAGCGTGTATGTCTCCTGCTTGAGAATCGCAAGGCTGCGGGCATAACGCGCGATGCGGATCGTGGAACGACTGGCATCGGTCATCTGCGTAGATTTAAAACTTCCTTTAAGCTTGGGGACAGCAACCCCTGCGGCGATCAGAATGATCACCACCACCAGCAGAATCTCTATGAGGGTAAACCCATTTGAGATTGCCGATTGCCGATTGCCGATTGCCGAGAGGTCTTTCATGTTTTTCAACTGATCTTCAATCTCAAATCGCCAATCGAAAATCTGAAATGTTCTCAGTCCCAGTTGTTGAACTCTTTACCTTCCGGCGATTTGCAGGAGAGGTCAAAGCCGGTGCCGTGTGAGCCGGGTTTGGCATAGACAAAGGGCTGTTTCCACGGATCGTTGAGTTCGCTGGGTTTTAAATAGGGACCTTTTCCATCCTTTTGCACCGTCAGTTCGGTTAAACTGTCCGGCAACCGCAGGTGATCCATTTCATAACTGCTAACCGCACTTTCAACGCCCTTGAGACTCGCTCTGGCGGCTGTATCGGTTGCTGTGCCAAGTTTGCCGCTGATTTTTGGTACCGCGATCCCGACGATTATCCCGATGATTACAATCACTAGCATGATTTCAATCAGGGTGAAACCGCTCCGGGATTGCCGACTGATGATTTTTGATTTCTGATTATTCATGAGGTTTCCTTAGTTAGGCGCCTAGGCCGCTGGTCAGGTTAAACACGGCCATCAGCATACTGACAGCCACAAATCCTATAATGATGGCGATGCCGAGAATCAGCACCGGTTCCAGCACGGTGGTGAGTACTTTGATACTGAAATCGAGTTCGGTGTCGTAGCGGCGCGCAATATTTTTTAACGCGCCGGGCAGGTCGCCGGTTTCTTCGCCGACGGCCAGCATATCGGTGAGCAGTTCCGGAAATACTTTACCCGCCGCCAGCGGCCCCGCGATGCTGGAGCCGTCGGTGACACGGGTGCGGGCAGAGGCGATTTCCTTGGCGATCACATCGTTGCCGACGGTTTCTTCTGAGATGGTGAGCGCTTTTAGGATCGGTACGCCGTTGCGAATAAGGGTTTCGAGTGTTCGGGCGAAGTGGGCGAAGGCGTTGGCTGTGATGATCTGGCGGATGACCGGCCATTTAAGCTGGCGGGTGTGCAACCACAATCTTCCGGGGGGAGTTAGTATCCACTTGTGCAATGAGACAGCACCGACCGCCAGCAGGATTAAAATGAGCGCGCCGTATTTGATAAGCGCGTTGCTGAACGCCATCAGGATGCGGGTGGGCAGGGGCAGGGTACCACCCAGCTCATCAAAGATTGGCGCGAAGCGCGGCACGATGAAAACCATTAGGCCAACGACCGAGAGAAGGCCGATTCCCAGTACAATGGCCGGGTAGATCATCGCTGTGATGACTTTGCTGCGCGCTTCCTGCACCCGTTCGTAGTGGTGACTGAGTCCTTCCAGTGATTCCGCCAGTGCGCCGGAAGCCTCCCCGGCGCGCACCATGCTGATATACAACTGCTGGAATGTCTCTGGATAGATTCTTAGTGCATCGGAAAGAGAACTGCCTTGTACTACTTCGTCGCGCAAGCGGCGGACAATCTGCGCCTTGCCAGTATCGCCTTTGCGTTGCGCCAAGGTGTGAAGAGCCCGTCCGAGCGTCATGCCGGATGAAAGCAGATCGGCCATTTCGCGGGTGAAAAGCAGGGTGTCGCGCGACCCCATTTTGGTCTTATGTTTTAAACCGCTTTCGAACTTAAACCGTTTTTTAATGGAGGTTACACCGGCTTTTGCCGTGGTTTGGTCGATTGAAAGGGCTGTATGGCCTGCCTGCTGAAGCATTTGTAACGCAGCTCGCCGGTCGGCAGCATCCAGTGTACCGTCCACCCGCTTGCCGTTTGCGCCGCGTGCGATATATTTGAAGGTAGGCATAAAACAGATTGAATTTTGTGTTTAGAAAACGTCAGAATACTAGTCTCAATTTCAGGATAAAAGGAGTTTTTTAATGCGCCTTATTGCATTTTTAACAATCAGTCTGTTTCTGTTCACCGCCGGATGCTCTAAAGCGCCGCAGGAAAAAACCATTACACTGGTCAATGCTGCCGCCGTGGACGCTCTGCAGCTGGAGCGCCTCCGCACCTTTGCGGAGAGTGAGCTGCACGTTCCGGTGCGCACCGTTGAAAACCCGAAGCTGGCTGGAAAGAAAAATTTTAACGCTCTGGAAAAAGCCGCCCGGCGCAGTAAAACAAACGCTGATGTCTGTCTGATTGTGCTGGCCGGTTTCAACGGTGAGCTTCGCCATCTGGCAGTTTATGCCAAAAGCGGCATTGCATTGATCAATACGCAACCGCTTTACACCGCCGATGAAGAAACATTCGCCCGCCGTATCGAACGGCAGGTGATGCGTGCCTCCGCGTTCAGTTTCGGGCTGACGCCGACACCCGATCCGTTCTGTGTCACCCGCGACTACACCTCGCTCGAAGACCTCGATTCAATGGGCCGCAACTTTTCTCCGCCGTGGCAAAGCCGCTTTGCTGAAGAAGCTGAAAAACGCGGACTTATCCCTTTAGATGCCGCTGGCGAAAAGAGTGTCATCGCGCCGCCGGTTCAGTAAAGCGTACGGCAGATTTCGCATTTGGTGCCGTCACAGCCGCGTGCCGTGCAGTGTTCACGGCCATACAGAATCAACTGAATGTGCAACTTATTCCAGCGCTCCGGCGGGAATAGTTTTTTCAAATCAGTCTCGGTCTGCACAACGTTTTTGCCGTTCGACAGCTTCCAGCGCTGGGCTAGGCGGTGAATATGCGTATCCACCGGAAACGCCGGAACGCCGAATGCCTGGGCCATAATTACCGATGCTGTCTTATGTCCGACGCCGGGCAGTTTTTCCAGTTCCTCAAAACTGGCAGGCACCTTGCCGCCGTGTTCGGCGACCAGCATCTTTGACATTTCATAAATCGATTTCGATTTGGTGTTCGCCAGCCCGCAGGTTTCGATCAGCTTGCGGATTTTTGCCTGACCGAGCTTTGCCATCTTCTGCGGCGTGTCGGCTTTGGCGAACAGCGCGGGTGTTACCAGATTGACCCGCTTATCGGTGCACTGCGCGGAAAGGGTCACGGCGACGAGCAGGGTATAGGCGTCTTGGTGCTCCAACGGTACTTCGACGGTTGGATAAAGTTCATCCAATCGTTTACCAATATATTCCGCCCGAGCCTTTTTAGTTTTCATTTCCGCCGCATTCTAAGGTATCTTCACGGCATGACACGCCAACAATTAGTTAATGTTCTTCTCAAACGGGCTTCCGGAAAACCCGCAACTCGCGGCGAGGCCTTTGCTCCCGCCAACATCGCGCTCTGCAAATATTGGGGTAAACGCGACGCCGAACTCAATTTGCCGGTCAATTCGAGCCTTTCTATTTCGCTCGGTAAACTCGGCACGCGCACTGTCGTGAAATTCGCCAAAACCGCCGACCGGATTTTTCTGAATGGTAAACCAGCTCCGGCGGACTTTGCCGCACGGCTCGCGAAATATCTCAACCTGTTCCGCGCTGAAGGACAGTTTTTCGAAGTGCGGACGAAAAACAATATTCCGACCGCCGCCGGACTGGCGTCGTCGGCATCCGGCTTTGCCGCCTTGGTCAAAGCGCTCGACCAGCTGTTCGGCTGGGGATTTAATCCGCGCGAACTTTCCATGCTGGCCCGGCTCGGTAGCGGTAGCGCAGCACGTTCGCTCTATGACGGCTTCGCCGTCTGGCATGCCGGTGTCCGCGCTGACGGCATGGACAGCTACGCCGAAGGATTTTCCAGTGACTGGAAAAATCTGCGCGTCGGTATCCTCGAAGTTTCCAAGTCGAAGAAAAAAACCTGCTCCACCGACGGAATGAATCGTACGGTCGAAACGTCGGAGCTTTACGAAGCCTGGCCTGCACAGGCTGACTGTGACTTCGATGAGCTGCGCACCGCCATTGCCGCGCAGGATTTTTCCATGCTCGGAAAAACCGCGGAAAATAACGCGCTGGCAATGCACGCCACCATGTTGGCGGCGTGGCCGCCGCTCTGCTACTGGAAACCGCAGTCGCTCGCGCTGATGCAAAAAGTCTGGGAGGCGCGCGAAGACGGTCTCGAAATCTATTTCACCATGGATGCCGGTCCGAATTTGAAGCTGCTTTTCCTTGAAAAAGATGTCCGCGCTGTGCGGAAGCTTTTTCCCGCCGTCCAGATTGTGAATCCATTTCCTCAAGCCTAAAGCCTCAAGTCTAAGGCCTTCCCCATGCCCGAGTTGCCGGAAGTTGAAACCATTCGTCGCCAGCTCTGCGCCGCCGGTGTGGAAGGGCGAACCATCGAAAAGGTTCACATCGAATGGCCACGCACCGTTGAGCCGTTGACACCATCCGTTTTCTGCAAACAGGTTCAGGGACGTCAGCTGGAAAAGATCGACCGCCACGGCAAGTGGCTGATCTTCCGTCTGGATGGAAAAGAAAACCTGCTGGTGCATTTACGGATGACCGGCGGGTTTTATCTGACGCAAGGCGCGCTAAAAGAAGGCAAACACGATCGTGCGATTCTGCAACTGAGTGGCGGACTGAATCTGCACTTTCGTGATCCGCGCAAATTCGGACGCTGGAAGCTAGAATCTGATGTTGTAGGACACGCTTCCCGTATCCGGGAGCGTGTGTCTGACGATGGACACAAGCTCTCTGAATACAGAGAAGATTGTCCTACAATTGTAGGCCTCGGCCCTGACGCGCTGACGGTGACGAAGGCGGAATTTTTCCAGTCACTGGAAGGGCAGAACAAGGTTCTTAAGGCGTTGTTGCTCGACCAGTCATTCGTGGCGGGAGTTGGCAACATTTACGCCGATGAAGCGCTGTTTGAGGCGCGGCTAGATCCTCGCCGGAAGTCCGGGTCGCTGAGTGACGCCGAAAAGCTGACGCTTTATAAAGCGGTGACGAAAGTGATCAAAGCCGGTGTGCGCAATGGCGGCACGTCGCTCGGCGACGGGCAGGGCAATTATGTCGATCTCAACGGCGAAGCCGGCGGACATCGCGAAAAGGTCAAAGTCTACGGCCGCGCCGGTCAGCCGTGTGTTGTCTGCGGCCACCCGCTTCACAAAACCCAGATTGCCCAGCGCACCACCGTTTTCTGCACCCATTGCCAGAAGTAAATTGTTTTATCACCTTTGGGATAATGGCTAATTTAAAATTTGAGGTTGAAAAACAAATAAGCACGTGAGGTCGTTATATGGGAGAGAAAGCCATCATACCAGCGAGTCATAAGGAGATGATTCGACAATATCCTATCACAGGCGTGGTTGAGGGTTGGTATTTTCGTCAAGACGAGGTTTCTGCGGGTTGCTACGTTGTCGAAGCAAGCGACGTTTACGGTCGGAAGATTTCACGGCAAAGTGCCGGCGACCCATCCGTAGCAATGATCGAATGCGTTGAATTTGCTAAGCAGATCAGTCAGCGAGATACACAGTAACGTTACGTTGAACGAATTGTTCTAAAATAAAAAGCCGTTCCTGGGTCCGGAACGGCTTTCGTGTCTCTAGGCGAAACGTTTACGCGTCGCCGAGCTGCCAGCAGGTGTTTGGAAGTACTGCCGGAACTCAGCCGTACTCGGCGTGGATCCGGCAACACCGCCCGCCATCTCCATAAGCCGGATCTACGAGCTTTGCTCTAAGTTCCGGCTTTACTGCGCTTCGCTCGCCGTTTCTACCTACTCTTTTTTGGTCGTGCCGGAGGCTTGAGTTTACAAGCCTGACCGGTAAACTCCGCCGGATATGAAAATTCTGATCTTCATAGGAATCGGTGGTTTTTTTGGATCGATTGCACGTTACGGGATGACTGTTGGTATTCAAAACTGGCTGGGTGGACGGCTGGGCGATTTTCCGGTCGGCACACTGGTGGTCAATCTGCTCGGCTGTCTGGTGCTTGGATTCCTTGGTCATCTGCTGAGTGAGCGGTTTGAGATGGCCGCAGAACTCCGGTTTGCGCTGACCGTCGGATTTATTGGTGCGTTCACCACCTTCAGCACTTATGCTTACGAAACGCTGGCCATGGCCCGGGAAGGCGAACAGCTTTTTGCCTGGCTTAATGTGCTGGGCAGCAATGCACTCGGCCTTTTGGCCATCTGGGCCGGATCCCGGCTCGGCGGGCTGGTGTAAAAGTAACGCATAACAAGTAATTCGTAATTCAGAATGCCGGAACTCCAATTACGTATTACGGATTACACGTTACGCATAGCTTGAATTCATCTCGCGTTCTGGAATAATCACGCGGATTTTAATAAGGACAGTGTTCTATGGAAAACTTTACCCCCAGAGCTCAGCGTGTACTGCACCTGGCCCGCAAAGAGGCCGAGCAGTTCAACCATAACTATGTTGGCACGGAGCATATTCTGCTCGGCCTCGTAGCGCTTGGCAGCGGCGTGGCCGTCAGCGCGCTCCAGTCGCTCGGCGTGGACTTACAGTCGCTCCGACTCGAAGTAGAAAAAGCGGTCGGCACCGGTACGGATACTAAAACAGCCGGCAACATTCCTTTCACACCGCGCGCCAAAAAGGTGCTGGCGCTGGCGACCAGCGAGGCGCGTTCGCTCAGTCACAGCTATGTCGGAACCGAGCACATCCTGCTCGGTCTGCTCCGTGAAGGCGAAGGCATTGCCGCCCGCGTTCTCGAAAATATGGGTGTGGATCTCGAAGAAGCACGCGAAGAAATTATGGCGATGCTCGATCCGGACTATGACGGGGCTGCGGAAGTGAACGAAGAAGAGGCTCCGCCGTATGGAACGCAGCAGAAACCCGTCGCCGACGGTCAGGCTGTGAAAACTCCTGCTCTTAACGCCTTCGGACGCGACCTGACCGAAATGGCGAAGAAGGGCGAACTTGATCCGGTGATTGGACGGAAGAACGAAATTGAGCGCGTCATTCAGATTCTCTGCCGCCGCACGAAAAACAATCCGGTTCTGCTCGGCGAAGCAGGCGTCGGTAAAACCGCCATTGCCGAAGGGCTCGCACAGTCCATCGCCGACGGTACGGTTCCTCAACTTCTGGCCGACAAAAAAGTGGTCACACTTGATCTCGCACTGATGGTGGCTGGCACTAAATACCGCGGGCAGTTTGAAGAGCGCATTAAAGCGGTCATGGACGAAATCCGCAAAACGAAAAATGTTCTGCTGTTCCTCGACGAAATGCACACCATCGTCGGTGCCGGTTCCGCTGAAGGAACAATGGACGCCGCCAACATCATCAAACCCGCGCTTTCACGCGGCGAACTTCAGTGTATCGGCGCCACGACGCTTAATGAATACCGCAAGTCGATTGAGAAAGACTCTGCGCTCGAACGGCGCTTTCAAACGGTTATCGTCAATGAGCCGACCATCGAAGAGACGGTGCAAATTCTGAAAGGTTTGCGCCCGAAATACGAAGAGCACCACCACACCAAGATCAGCGACGCCGCGCTCGAAGCCGCTGCCAAGCTCTCGGCCCGTTATCTGCCTGCCCGGTTTCTTCCTGATAAAGCCATTGACCTGATTGATGAGGCGGGTGCCCGCAGTCATATCGCCAATATGGTCAAGCCGCCGGAATTTCAGGAAATCCGCCAGCGGATGATGGATGCTCAGCATAAAAAAGACACCGCCATCCGCGAGCAGAAGTTTGAAGAAGCCGCCGCTATGCGCGATGCCGAACGCAAGGCGAAAGATGAATTCGACGCCGCCATGAAAGAGTGGGAAGCCTCGCGGCAGGAAAACCTCTCGACCGTTGATGAAGAAGAAATCCGTATCATCGTTTCCAAGTGGACCGGCGTGCCGGTGGATAAGATGGGTGAGCAGGCGCTGGCCAAACTGCTCAAGATGGAAGCGGAAATCGAAAAAAACGTTATTGGCCAGAACGAAGCGGTATCCGCCATTTCCCGCGCACTGCGCCGCTCGCGCGCCGAACTCAAAGATCCTCGCCGCCCGATCGGTTCATTTGCGTTCCTCGGTCCGACCGGTGTTGGCAAAACCATGCTGGCCAAAGAACTGGCGCGGTTCATGTTTGACGATCCCGATGCACTGATTCAGATCGATATGTCCGAGTACATGGAAAAATTCTCTGCTTCGCGTCTCGTCGGTTCGCCGCCCGGCTACGTCGGCCACGAAGAGGGCGGACAGCTCACCGAACGTATCCGCCGCCGTCCGTATTCCGTGGTGCTGTTCGACGAAGTTGAAAAGGCGCATCCCGATGTAATGCACATGCTGCTACAGATTCTTGAAGAAGGCCGCCTGACGGACAGTCTTGGGCGCAGCGTGGACTTCCGTAATACCATTGTCATTATGACGTCGAACGTCGGCGCGACCCATACTTCCAAGGCAGGACTTGGCTTTTCACCCGCCACCGAGCAGAACGACTACGACAAGCTCAAGAGCGTCATGATGGCCGCGTGCAGAGAAACCTTTAAGCCTGAACTGGTCAACCGGCTCGACGACATCATTGTCTTTCGACAGCTCAATGAGAAAGATATCGAAGTCATTCTCGATCTCGAGATTGCCCGTGTTCAGGAACGTGTCGCCGCCCGTAAAATCGCCATTACACTGTCGGTCGAAGCCAAGCAGTTCCTCATTAAGAAGGGATTCGATAAAGCCTACGGTGCGCGGCAGCTCCGCCGCGCGGTTGAACGTCAGATTGAAGATCCGCTGGCCGAAGCCATTCTACGCGGCGAGGTTGTGAGCGACAAACCCGTCGCCGTTGCCATCACCGGTGAAAAACTGACCTTTACCCAAGAGTGATTACCGGAATTCAAACCGTGGAAATTAAACCGATGCAAACAATCGCGATACTCGGAACAGGGCTGATGGGTTCGTCACTGGGACTCGCGCTGAAGAAGCGTGCCGTGCCGGTGCGTATTCAGGCTTACGCCCGGCGCGAAGAAATCCGCACTGCTGCGCTGAGTCGCGGCGTAGCCGACGCGGTTTTTTCTGATCCGGCCGAAGCAGTTAAGGATGCTGATCTTGTTATTTTCTGTGCACCCATCTTGAGCATTCCGGAGCTGGCGAAAGCCTGCCGTGCCGGCCTTAAACCCGGCGCTGTTCTCACGGATGTCGGCAGCACCAAGGAAGCGCTGAACCATCTGATGATCTGCGCGCTCGACGGAACAGATACGGAATTTATCGGTTCTCATCCGATCTGCGGCTCAGAACAGCAGGGCATTGAGGCGGGTAATGCCGATTTGTATGACGGTGCAATGACTGTCGTGACACCGCCCGCGTTGGCAAACGACGTTTCGATTGAAAAAGTCTCCAGTCTGTGGAAAAGCGCTGGATCGATGGTGACCGTAATGGATGCCAAACAGCACGATTGCATTCTGGCAGCGACCAGTCATTTGCCGCATGTGGTCGCGGCCGCGCTGGCACTTTCGGCCGGCAATGAAGGGTTATTTTGCGGCAGCGGTTTTCGCGACACGACACGCATCGCAGAAGGTTCTCCGCAAGTCTGGAGTGATATTGTCCGCACGAATGCGCCTGCGTTGACATCGGCGCTTCAAAATTTCTGTCAAAACCTGAGTGAGTTGACGGCACTCGTCGAAAGCGGCGATGGCGAAAAACTGGCGAACTGGTTTGCCGCTGCCCGCGATAAACGCAAGGAGTTGCTTGGCTAATGCACTCGAAAACGGTTTATCCAGTTTCAAAATTCGGCGGGGAGTTGCGTGTTCCGGGCGACAAGAGCGTCTCACAGAGGGTCGCTATGCTGGCGGCGCTAGCCAAAGGCACGTCGGAAGTCCACGGCTTTCTGACAGGTGAGGATGCCATGAGTACGCTCGGTGCAATGTGCTCACTGGGCGCATCGGCGCGGTTTGACGGCGACGTTCTTAAAATCACCGGCACCGGCGGAAAGTTTATAGAACCGGCCAATCCGCTCGACATGGGTAATTCCGGCACCGGCACCCGCTTGCTGGCTGGTCTGCTCGCCGGACAGAAGATGACGGTGACGATGACGGGCGATGCATCGCTTTCGCGTCGGCCGATGGGCCGTATTAAAACTCCGCTGGAACTGATGGGTGCAAAGATTGATTTGACGGGCGAGAAGGGCACACTGCCGCTAACGATTCACGGTACGCCGTTGCACGGCATCCGATACGAATTGCCGATGGCGTCGGCGCAGGTAAAATCCTGTGTATTGCTTGCCGGGCTTTTTGCGGAAGGCAAGACGACGGTTATCGAGCCGCGCCCGACGCGCGACCATACGGAAAAACTTTTTCAGGCGTTGGAAATACCATTGCACATCGATGGCTCGGAAATCAGTTTGCAGGGCTTTGGATCGAAAGGTCCGCAGATTACGGCGCGTAAGCTGACGGTGCCGGGTGATTTCTCGAGTGCGGCTTTCTGGATCGCGGCGGTTGCGGCACGTCCGGGGGCGGAACTGGTTGTGCGCGGCGTCGGTTTGAATCCGCGGCGCACGGCCCTGCTGGATGTGCTGAAGCGAATGGGCGCGCTGATCGAAATTGAAATTAGCGAAGAACAAGGCGATCCGATCGGTACGGTATTTGTACGCGGCACACAGCTGCACGGCACGACAACCGGCGGCGATGAAATTCCTAACTTGATTGACGAATTGCCAATGCTGGCGGCGGTCGGCGCGCTGGCGGACGGCGAGACAGTGATCCGTGACGCGACGGAACTGCGGGTGAAGGAGTCGGATCGTATTGCGGTGACGGCGGCGCACCTGCGGTCATTCGGTGTAAAGGTTGATGAACATGCGGACGGTATGACGGTTCACGGCCCGGCAAAACTGCATGCGCCGAAGGAACCGCTTGATTCGCACGGCGATCACCGGATTACGATGTCGATGGCGATGCTGGCGACGTTTGCCGACGCTCCGGTCAGACTGGAGCAGGTGGAATGCGTGGCAACATCGTATCCTGATTTTTGGAACCATTTGGAAATGCTGGGCGGAAAGGCTGAATGAACAGACAACGGATTATTGCTATCGACGGGCCGGCGGCTTCCGGCAAATCAACGGTGGCACGCGAAGTCGCCAAACGGATGAATTGCATCTATGTGGATTCCGGCGCGTTGTATCGCGGCGTGACCTGGAAAATGATTCAGGAAGGTGTGTGCACCAAAAATCCATTACTGGTGCTTCCGGTTCTGCTGAAGTCAAAATGGAAATTTGAAGTACATAACGGTGCGGTGGTTTTTACGATTGATGGTGTTGATCCGGGCGAGGCGTTGCGCGGTAAGGAAGTCCGTGAGGCGGTTTCGGATATCGCGGCGATGCCGTCGGTACGCACTTTCGTGGTAAGTCGTTTACGTAAACTCAAAGCGCTCGGGTCGCTGGCGATGGAAGGCCGCGACATCGGTTCAGTGGTGTTTTCAAAAACACCGTACAAATTTTATCTGGATGCCAATCCGGAAGAGCGGGCAAAGCGGCGTCATGCCGAGCTGGTAGCGGCGGGCGAGACGGAAAAAGCGCAGGAGGTGCTCGAGTCTCTTCAGCGGCGAGACCAGAAAGACTCGTCGCGGAAAACAGCCCCACTGAAAATCGCTGTCGGGGCGTATGTCATCGATACGTCGGGGCATAACATCGAAGAAGTCACCCGGATTCTGATGGATCGTATCGCAGAACTGGAGAAGCCGCGCACGGATGAAATGATTAATCCAGTGTGGTATCGCATGACCTGCTGCGTGTTTGGAATGTGTCTGACGGTCTGTAACCGGTACAAAGTGTTCGGCATTAAAAATGTGCCTAAAACCGGCGGCGTTATCATCGCTTCGAATCATGCCAGCTATATTGACCCGCCTGCGGTCGGTGCAAGCAGTCGTAAGACGCGGATGACTCATTTTATGGCGAGAGATACTCTGTTCCGGAATCCGCTGATGGGGGGATTCTTGCGTAAGGTGGGCGTGATTCCTCTCGACCGTGACCGTGGCGACATCAAAGCGATGAAGACGGCGATTCAGCTTCTGAGAGACGGTGCGTCTGTTGCTCTTTTTCCCGAAGGAACGCGTTCGCTGGATGGAACACTGCAACCGGCAAAACCGGGAATCGGTTTTTTAGTTTCAAAAGGAAATGCTCCGGTAGTGCCGGTATATGTTCATGGTTCTTACGAGGCGTGGTCAAAACATAGCGGCGGGATGAAATTTAAGCCGGTTAGCGTTATTTTCGGACAGTTGATCACTCAGGAAGAAATTCGCGGACTAGGCGAAGGTCGCGATGCCTATGGACGGATCGGCGAGTTGATTATGAAACGTATTGCGGAATTGAAGGAAAATTTTGAAAAAGGACTGATCCATGAGTAAGCAGGTGAAGACAGCGATTTCTCCAACGAGGGAAGAAAATTATCCGGAATGGTATCAGCAGGTCGTGCGCGCCGCCGAGCTGGCGGAAAACAGTGATGTTCGCGGCTGCATGGTGATTAAACCCTGGGGCTATGCGCTGTGGGAGAATATCCGCACAGCACTGGATCGTTATTTCAAAGCAACCGGTCATGTGAATGCCTATTTCCCGCTTTTTATTCCGTTGAGTTATCTGGAGAAAGAAGCCGAACATGTCGAAGGCTTTGCCAAGGAATGCGCCGTCGTTACACATCACCGGCTCGAAGCCGGCCCGAACGGCAAGCTGATTCCGGCGGGCGAACTCGAAGAGCCGCTGGTTGTTCGTCCAACGTCTGAAACCATCATTGGTGCTACCTATGCCAAATGGGTGCAGAGCTACCGCGACCTGCCGATTTTGATTAATCAATGGGCCAACGTGGTTCGCTGGGAAATGCGTACGCGTCTTTTCCTGCGCACAACGGAGTTTCTCTGGCAGGAAGGCCATACCGTTCATGAGACCAAAGAAGAGGCGTGGGAAGAAACCGTCAAAATGCTGAATGTCTATAAGCAGTTTGCCGAAGAATATATGGCGATGCCGGTGCTGACCGGTGAAAAGACACCGGGAGAACGTTTCCCCGGCGCGGTAAATACACTTTGTATTGAAGCAATGATGCAGGACTGCAAGGCGCTTCAGGCGGGAACAAGTCATTTCCTCGGCCAGAATTTTGCGAAGGCCTCCGGAATCAAATTCCAGTCGCGTGAAGGCCGCGAAGAAACTGCATGGACTACATCGTGGGGTGTTTCAACTCGTCTGATCGGCGGGATGATCATGACGCATGGCGACGACGACGGTATGATTATGCCGCCGTGTCTGGCGCCGTCTCATGTGGTGATTCTGCCGATCATCCGTAATGACTCAGATAAAGAGAAGATCATGCAGTACTGCAATGAAACTGCGACGATGCTTCGCGGGCAGATGTATGACGGACGTCCGGTTGAAGTCGTTGTTGACGGCCGCGACATTAACGCCGGTGAAAAGGGCTGGCAGTGGGTCAAAAAAGGGATTCCGCTTCGTGTTGAGATCGGCCCGCGTGATATGGAAAACGGTGCTGTGTATGTGGCGCGCCGCGATAAGGGTGCTAAGGAAAAGTACGGTCAGAACCGCGCTGAATTTGTTGCTGCAATTGCGAGTGTTCTCGAAGACATACAGACAGGACTTTTTAATCGAGCCTGCGCATTCCGCGCCGAAAATACGCGCACGATTGATGACTGGAATGAATTTTCAACATTCTTCAAGGATGGTCGCGGTGGTTTTGCGCTGGCCCACTGGGACGGAACCGACGAGACGGAGCAGAAAATTAATGACGAATTGTCTGTGACCATTCGCTGTATTCCGTTTGATTACGAAAAGGGCGGTGCCGGGAAATGCATTGTCAGCGGCAGGCCGAGCAAAGGCCGCGTGGTTTTTGCAAAAAGTTATTAATCCAGTATCAAGGGAAACGATATGGCAAAAGGCAGATTCAACGTTCACGGAACAAAGGATTTTATTGTCGCCGCTGTCTTTTGCGGGTTTCTCTGTATTTGGTCTATTCGTGACGCATGGTTCCCGACAGAAAAAGTTCTCAAAAAACATCCTCAGGAAATTCCAGTGGCATTTAAGGTGCCCGGGGTGGTGAAGCACATAGCGGTTCAGCCGGGCGATGAAATTAAGGGGAAAACTGCGCTCGCCAGTCTTTATGATGATGCATACCGCGCTAAAGTCACGGAAGCTGAGGCTGTTTTTGAAGCCGCTAAAGTAACTAAGGATCCGGCTATAGAAAAAAAACTGGCAATTTTAATGGCGGCTCGCGCTGACCTTGCCGCCTGCACAGTGGAGAACACTGATGTTATTGTGATGACTACGCACGGTGAAGATGTTCTGCGCGGTACTGTAGCGCGGATCGTGGGCATGCCAGCGACCCAGCTTGAAGCGGGAGCCCCAGTGATCACCGTCAATCCAGTCGATACTTTTTACATGTTCAATAAAACACTGGCTGTATTGACCTTTATCGGGACAATTATTTCGCTGGTGTTCCACAGGATTGCTTCGCGGTGATCGAAAACCTTTAGGATAGGGCTTGACCGTACGCGGAGCCGAACTAAGATGACGATCCAATCTTGAGTTGTAACCTGTTACAACTAAGTTAATTCGAATGGAGCGGGGTACGATATGACAAAGAGAGATTTAGTAGTTCGCATCGCCGATGAAACCGGCCTTATTCAGCAGGATGTCGCCGCTATTCTCCAGAAGTCACTGGACTACATTGTCGATGCACTCAACAAAGGCGAAACGGTTGAGTTCCGCAATTTCGGTGTTTTCGAAATCAACATCCGCAAGGCCCGTATCGGCCGCAATCCAAACAAGCCGGAAGACGTCGTAACCATTCCTGAGCGTCGCGTCGTCAAATTTAAACCCGGCAAGATCATGAAGCAGCGCATTACCGGCATTTAGACATGGCCTCCAATGCGTTCCAACCCATCCAGGGCATGTCCGATATTGCCGCACCGGATATATACCTCTGGCGAATGATCGAAGAACGGGCGCGCGAAATTTTCGCGCGCTATCGTTTTGAAGAAGTTCGCACCCCTGTCCTTGAAAAAAACGAACTTTTTACTCACTCGCTTGGTGACACTACCGACGTCGTTACCAAAGAGATGTACACCCTTGAAGACCGCGGAGGGCGTAAGCTCTCCTTGCGCCCCGAAGGAACCGCTGGCGCTATTCGCTATGTTGCCTCCGGTGGTGAAGAAACAATTGGCGCACGGATTTTCTACATGGGTCCCATGTTTCGTTGTGAACGCCCTCAGGCAGGCCGTAAACGCCAGTTTCATCAGATTGGTCTCGAGGCTGTCGGTGCACCGAATCCGCTGGCCGATGCCGAAGTGATTGCCCTGCAGGTTAACCTTCTCGCGGCGTGGGGCTTGAAAGATGCGAAGATCCGTCTTAACACAATCGGATTGCCGGAAGACCGTGCGGCAGTACTTGCCGGATTGCGTGAAGCGATCCGCCCGCGCTTGAACGAATTGCCGGAGGAGGCTCAGCAGCGGTTCGAGACCAATGTCTTGCGTCTGCTTGATTCGAAAGACCCGGCGGTGCAAAAAATCATAGCAGACATTCCGCCTGTTATAGAATTCATGAGTGCAAGTTCGCGCGCCTATCTTGACACCGTTATCGATACGCTGAAAAAACTGGAAATCGATGTCGCCATCGATGCGAGTCTTGTGCGCGGTCTGGACTATTACGTTCATACCGTCTGGGAGGTAGTGCACGGCGGGCTTGGCGCACAGAACGCGTTGGCCGGTGGTGGACGCTACCGAATCCATCTCGATGGAAAAGCTGTGGACGGCGTTGGTTTTGCGATGGGTGTCGAACGTGTTATCGCCGCGCTGGAAGCCTCAGGTATTAATGCCGCGCAATTCGCACCGCCGCCGCCGGTTTTCATTATTTCGCTCGGCGAGGCGGCGCTCAATGAGAATCTGCTTTTGCTCCAGATGTTGCGGTATCGCGGTATTGCCTGCGAAATGGAACTTTCCGCACGTAAAGTTCAGGCACAGATGCGTCGAGCTGATAAAACCGGCGCGCGAACCGTTATAATCCGCGGTGATACTGAACTTGAAAAAGGGACTTTTGTTTTAAAAAATATGGCCGACGGCTCGCAGCGCGAAGTCGAACTGCCCGAATTGATGAATCTGTTAACTTAAAACCTGGATTAAAACCTATGCATAAATTTCGTACACATACCTGCGGACAGCTTCGCAAAGAAAACGTTGGACAGACCGCGCGTCTTTCCGGATGGGTTAATACCATCCGTGACCACGGCGGCGTGTTGTTCATCGACTTGCGCGACCACTACGGCATCACGCAGATCGTGATCAGCCCAGACAAGGCGTTTTACAAAAACATTGAACACTGGCGTGTGGAAAGCGTTCTCTGCTTTACCGGAAGTGTCGTAGCTCGCGATGCTTCCGCCGTCAACCCGAAGCTGGTTACCGGCGAAATTGAACTGGTCGCCGAAACCATGGAGATGCTGGGCGAGTCGGAAGTGATTCCGTTTCAGGTCAATAAGGAAGAGGAATGCTCGGAAGCGTTGCGCCTCAAGTACCGTTTTCTCGACCTGCGCCGCAAGAGTCTGCACGACAATATCGTCCTGCGATCAAAAGTTATTTCACGTATCCGTCAGCTGATGACGGAGCAGGGCTTTTTGGAATATCAGACTCCGATTCTTACCAGTTCGTCTCCGGAAGGCGCACGCGACTATCTCGTGCCGAGCCGCGTTCATCCCGGTAAATTTTATGCACTGCCGCAGGCTCCGCAGCAGTTCAAGCAGTTGCTGATGGTTTCCGGTTTCGACCGCTATTTCCAGATCGCGCCGTGCTTCCGTGACGAAGATGCCCGCGCCGACCGTTCGCCGGGCGAGTTTTACCAGCTCGATATGGAAATGAGCTTCGCCACGCAAGATGATGTTTTTGCGGTGAACGAAAAACTGCTTTCCACGATCTTCAAAGAGTTCAGCACGAAGAAAGTCGATGGAATACCGTTTATTCGCATTCCTTACCGCGAGGCGATGGATAAATACGGTTCCGATAAACCCGACCTGCGCAACCCGCTCATCATGCAGGATGCCAGCGATATTTTCCGTACCTGCGGCTTCAAGGCGTTTGCCAGTGTGGTGGAGAAGGGCGGTGTGGTCAAAACGATTGCTGCGAAAGGATGCGCTGGACAGCCGCGCAAATTCTTCGACGACATGGTCGCGTTCGCGCAGTCGGTCGGCGCGAAAGGTCTTGGCTACATCAGTTGGGCGGACGGCGAAGCAAAAGGTCCGATAGCAAAATTTCTCAGCGCGGACGAACTCGCGCAGCTCAAAACGCTCGGCGGCGTTGGCGACGGCGATACGATGTTCTTTATTGCTGATATGCTGAAGGGCGCGCAGAGCATCGGCGGTGCGGTTCGTACGGAACTCGGCAACCGTTTGGATCTGCTGGAGAAAGATGTTTTCCGGTTCTGCTGGATCGTCGACTTTCCGATGTATGAACTCGATGACGAAGGCAAGGTTGCCTTCAGTCACAATCCGTTCTCGATGCCGCAAGGTGGAATGGATGCATTGATCAGCAAAGACCCTCTCGATATTCTGGCTTACCAGTACGACATCGTTTGCAACGGTACGGAGCTTTCTTCCGGTGCGGTACGCAACCACAGTCCCGAGCTGATGATCAAGGCATTTGACCTTGCCGGTTACGGACAGGAAGTTGTCGAAACAAAATTCCCGGCGCTTCATCGCGCGTTCAAGTACGGCGCACCGCCGCATGCCGGTATCGCTCCCGGTGTAGACCGCATGGTGATGCTGCTGGCCGACGAGCCGAATATCCGCGAAGTTATCGCCTTCCCGATGAATCAGAAGGCCGAAGATCTGTTGATGGGTGCGCCCGGCGAAGTGGAACTTAAACAGCTGCGTGAACTGCACATCAAACTCAACCTGCCGCCGAAGAAGCAGGAAAAAGACGCTGAATGAGTGCCGTAAAAAAATCCATTGTCATTCCGTTTTTCAATGAGGAGGAGTGTGTCCGAACTGTTCTGGAAGAGGTGCGGACGTGTCAGCCGGACGCGGAAATTATCGCAGTGGATGACGGCAGTCGCGACCGGACCTGGGAGATAATCTGCGGAGCGGCCTCCGTGCGAGGCCTCCGTCTAACTCAAAATCGTGGACAGAGTGCTGCGATGTATGCCGGTATGCGGGCCGCTTCCGGCGATGTGATCGTGCTGATGGATGGCGACGGACAGAATGACCCTGCCGACATCGAAAAGCTGGTTGCGTTGTTGCAAAGCGGCGCGGATGTGGCGTGCGGTCAGAGGGTGAAGCGGCGCGACATCTGGAGCCGCCGTGTTGCATCCAAGGCCGCCAATGCGATCCGCCGGAGCATTTTGAATGACGGGATCAGCGACACGGGTTGTTCGTTGAAAGCATTCCGCCGTGAGCATGTTGAACTGTTTGTTCCTTTCAACGGTTTACATCGCTACCTGCCGGCAATTTTTAAACATGCCGGACTGCGCATCGCGGAAACACCGGTTAATCACCGTGCCAGAACGCTGGGTGTTTCCAAGTACACCAACTGGAACCGGGCGCTGCGCGGCATTTATGATCTGATTGGCGTCCGGTGGCTTCTGAATCGCAAGGTGATTTACCCGAAGATGGAGCAACATAATGAACAATGAACTCTTTATGATTGGAACCTGGGTTGTCACACCATGGAAGCTGATTGGTTATGTTGGCGTATTTCTTTTCGGTGGGCGCTGGCTTGTGCAGTTAATTGCTTCGGGGGTGAAAAAAAAACCAACTTTCCCAAGTATCTTCTGGTACATGAGTCTGACCGGAAGTGCCTGCCTGCTGGCCTACTTTACTTTCGGCAAAAACGACTCTGTCGGCATCTTGTCGAATCTGTTTCCCGCCTGCGTGGCGGCTTACAATCTGTTTCTGGATATCACCCATAGACGCCGCACAGCCGTTTAAGGCTGGTTGCTGAACTGCCAGAGTACCACAGATCTTCCCCTGTATTCGTGGGTATACACGACCTGTGCGCGTTCAGGCAGGGAGTCGTTTTTGCGGGGGTAGCTGATAAACAGCGCGCCCGGATGGCTGGTTGCGAAACTCCCGATTTCCGCCGGATTATTTTGCAATACAGCTACCGGTTTTTTTAACCGCCCGAGAAACTGATATTGCCCATGATATTTTCCAATGTTTGCGACCGGAAGTCCTTGGTCCATTTTTGTTTTGATGAAAACCGCAGTTTCTTTCATGTCATAATCGTCCATGAAATGTTGCTTGGCTTCGATGAGTCCGAACAGGAGGATCAGCGTCAAAGAAATGCCGATCCGTTTGACCGCGCTACCGACGGAACGTATTGGAAGCAATAGAAAAAATCCGCCAGTCAGTAGACCCATGGAGGCAAACAAAGTGTCTCCCTGTTCCATAATCCCGACATCGCCACCCACGTCAATCAACGGGGCCGCCAAAGCCGCCAGCCCAAGCAACAGAAAGAGACCCGCGATGATTTTTACCGATATTTTCCCGGCAGAGACCTCAGCCCGGGCAACATTCCGGCCGATTAGAAGCGCACCAGCCGGAATAAATGGAATCAAATAGTGCACCTGTTTGCCGCTGATCATGGAAAAAATAAACAGCGGTAGAACCAGCCAGGCCAGACAAAACCGGGTTCCTGTATCGGCGGTCTTTAGGCAGAGTTTTGAAAACGCCGGACGGAAAAGAATCCAGGGAAAGAAAAACAGTGGAACAATCGGGAGATACCACCAGAACGGACGGCGGTGCGCAAACGACGAGGTGACCCGGTCTACTGTCTGTCCCCATAGAATGGCGTGACGGTAAACTTCGCCGCCCTGGATGGCGGCGGGGACGGCCCACAGCAAGGCGATAGCAAACCCCAGAATGGCGGTACCCAGAGCGGCTAAGTACCATTTGGCACGAACCGGAGACTCCCTGCGGGTATCCCACCAGGCTCGGAAGAGCGGAATGGAAAGAAGATAAACAAATACAGCCGGACCCTTTGTTAGCAGGCCGCCGGCGATACCGGCTGTCAGTATCCACCAGCCGTCCCGTTGTCCTTCAGCGGCGCGTAGCGTTCCCAGCAGTCCCAGCAGGATCCAGAAGGTTAGAACCATGTCGAACATGATTGCGACCGACCATGCATCCCATATCGCCGTAGTCGCCAGAACCAGCGCTGCAAAAACAGCCGTTTTGCGTTCCTGTGGCCAGAGCCGGAGGCTGATCCGGTAAACGAGGATCAGGCTCAGCAGACTAAAAATACCCGAAACCAATCGAGGTGTGAAATCGTTTACGCCGAAGAGCGCCCAGCCGGCATGCATCATCCAGAACAGAAAAGGCGGCTTATGCGAATAGGGCTCGCCGTTCAAGTAGGGCACAAGAAAAGAATGGCCGTTCCACATTTCCCATGTTGCGGAAAGATAGCGTGTTTCATCAATCGGTGTGATTGGCAGGGCCAGTGCGGCGCACAGACTCATTAAAAGAACCAGTAACAGCGGGAGTTTTAGATCAGCAAACATCTGTTTCATAAATCATCCTTTAAGCAATCAGGCCGGTGACTGTACAGCCCCGCCGTTTATTGTTCAATCGCTTCCTGCCGGTTGCGCAAAATGGTTTTTGCCGGTGTACAAAGATGCGGATCACGGTACGGAATACTCCGTCGCACATCCGGTTTTTTTAAAATTTTAAACTCCAGGTCAGCTGGTCTCTTGGCGGCGATGGTGCCATTGCCCATTTGATGCCCCGGCTTCGTTTCACCGATCACAAAACCGGCTTCCAGCATCGCGCCGCGCACCGGTAGCGAGGATGAATAGGTCAGTAGCACGCCGTCCGGCTTCATCACGCGGTAAAGCTGCTGGAAAAATTCGACCGTCCACAGTTCCGGGCAGTGCTGGCTCGAAAACGGATCATGAAATACGATATCGAACGATTCGGTTTCTAGGCTTTGGATAAGCCAGCGGGCGTCGCCCCAGAGGATTTTGGATTGATGATTGCCGATTGCCGATTGATTAGATTCTAGAAGTTCTTTGAGGATTCTTTTCCAATTAACCGGATCGGATTCCAGAGTCTGGAAACATTCGGCGGCGGCGCGGACAACGCGTTTATCCATTTCGAGCGCGGTGATGTCCATCTGGTATTTAACGCCCGTCGCCGCGCAGAATGCCGCCAGCGAGTTGTTGCCAAGCCCGAAGCAGACATCGAGAAGTTTGATATTTCCGGTTTGGAGTTTGTTCGCCAGCTTTGACGGCTCGACAAATTTTTTATGTGCCTCCAGCCGTGCGCCGGTTTTCGTGTGGTAGTGCTCTTTCCAGTCCTCGCTGAAAAACGTGATAGATCCGTCATCCGTGATGACGGGCAGGGTGGAAGCGGCATCCTTGCCGCTGGCCAGAGGCTGGAAGCCTCTTCCACACAAATCTCCCTGCCGGATTTCCCGCATTGTCATCTGTTGGATTACATAATCGAGAAACTGTCCCTTTTCTAAATGCCAGTGTGGGGCGATCAATTCGTCGTCTGGCGTATCCGTAGAGATTCGCATAACCGGAATGTTCGCAGGAATACGGCGCAGGAATTCCATCAGCGCTTCTGCATACTCCCAGTGGCTCAGCGCCGGCGGTGGATTCTCAGCCAGCCGTGTTCCTCTGACGACGTGCAGATTGTGAATTTTTATTCCAGCGATTGGTAGAGCGGCCAGTTCTTCCGCCGTACGGTTCCAATCGTCGGAAGTTTCTTCGGGAAGTCCGATGATCACATGCGGTACAACATGGATTCCGCGCTCTGCCAGTGCCAGAATAGCGTTCTTACTGCATTCCCAGTCGTGGCCGCGGTTAATCCGCTTCAGTGTTTCGTCGTTGGCCGTCTGCACGCCAAGCTCCACCCAGACTTCGACCTTTTCCTTCAGCGTTTCCAGAAACTGGAGAGCCTCTTCCGGCAGGCAATCGGGGCGGGTTCCGATGCTGATGGCCTCAAACCGGTAAGTTTCAAGACATTGGAGAATTAGTTTCTGTTGTTCTGGATCGGTCAGGTCGGCGGTGAAAGCCTGAATATAGAGCATTAGCTTTTGCGCTTTGTACCGCCGCTTGGAAAATTTGATCGCCGCTTCAATCTGATCCAGCGGACTTTCCTGCCGTTGGGTCTGCTGTGCCCGCGAACCGTTTTCCGAACAGAACGCGCACCGGCCGTGCGGACAGGTTGAAGCGATTTCGACCGGCACGCGGAACAACGCATCGCCGTAGCGCTCAATCATCCACTGCTTGTATTGTGTAAAGGGAACCATACTCAACTTAACTTCATATTCCTCGCAGAGGCGCAAAGAGCACAGAGAGATTTAATCTGATTTTCCTCTGCGTTCTCTGATTCTCTGCGAGGGATCATTTCTGAGTTTTAATTTGCGGGACGAGCTCGGCGATCTGATCGGGCTGTATGACTCCGGATAGACGGTTCATAGCGTTGGATGCGCCACAGGCCAGACCGAAGACGAAAGATTCTTTCAATGAACTGCCTTTCTGGAGCGCGAAAGCAATTCCGGCATTTACGGCATCGCCGCATCCGAGTGTACTGACGACATTCACTTTTGGAATGGAAAACTGGACCGTTTCTTCGCGGGTAACCAGCAATGCCGGTTTTGAACCTTGTGTAATGCCGACAGCGCCAGCGCCGTGGGCTAACATTTCCCATGCGGCGTCTTCAACGTCGGTACTGTTCATCGTCTTAAGCAGTTCGGCGGCGTTAATTTTTACCAGCGTCGGCTGATATTCCAGCGCGGCGAGCAGCGGCTTACCGGACGTATCCAGAATGACCCGTTTGCCTTGTGCTGCCTGAATCAGCTCGGCGTAAATTTCCTGCGGCGCGTGGGTCGGAAGCGTGCCGGAAATAATGATGAGTTCTTTTTCTGCCGCTTGGAATTTTTTGATCAGGGTTTTCCAGTCATTTGCCGCCAGTTCCGGGCCTTCTTCAACCAGTTCAGTGAAGTCAGCGGCATCGTCGGCCAGCAGAGTTTGCGAAGTGCGGGTCTCGGCACCGGTTTCAACAAAAGCATGGGTGATGCCTTCGTCGTCAAGCAGGCGCTTAATCGCCGCGCCGTTATCGCCACCGGCAAACCCGAAGAGCAGGGGATCCCCGCCGAGTGTCTTCAGGGCGCGCGCGGCGTTGGTCGCCTTGCCGCCGACGGAAAGCGTAACCGAACGGATACGGTTCACCGCGCCGGGCTTCAGCGACTTCAGCTCCAGCGTTCGTTGCAGTGCCGGAAATATTCCGCAGCAGAGTGTTTTCATGGGGGGGAAGATAGGCATAAAGGCACAAAGATGCAAAGGCGAAACAAGCCTGTACTCATTGGCTTATCACCGTGGTTCTGTTAAGAGTGACCGGATGAAACGGGAAATGGTTTTTGAAGTACCTGAAACGGCGGATGGAACAGCAGTAGCTGATTTCCTGGCCGCGCGCTTTTCCTACAATGACCGGACCGGCTGGTGCGAACGAATCGCAGCTGGGGCCGTAACGATCAATGGCCGGCCGTGCACTCCTGATTTGTTGTTAAAAACCGGCGACCGGCTGAACTATGAACCGGACAACCGTCCGGAACCGCCGGTTGATTTCAATATCGGCATCGTGCTGGATGACGACGACCTGCTGATCGTCAACAAAAGCGGCAATCTTCCGTGCCATCCGGGCGGACGCTATTTCAATCATACGCTCTGGGCGTGGCTCAAAAAGGAGCGGGGACTGGATGATTTCACGTTCGTCAACCGCATCGACCGTGAAACCTCCGGACTGGTTGTCATCGCGAAAAATTTCGCGGCGTCTGAAAACTGCCGCAAACAGTTTTCCGGCCGCAAAGTCGTGAAGCGCTACAAAACGCTGGTCGAGTCGGCTGACTTTCCGGTGGAACTGGAAACTGCCGGATGGCTGGTGGCCGACACGGAATCCGCCATCCGCAAGAAACGGAAATTTATTCAAGGTGGATCGTCCGACACGTCGCCGTCCGCCGACGCCGAATGGGCGGAAACAAAATTTAGGCTGATTAAACAGTGCGGGGAGATTGCGCTGATTGAAGCGGAGCCGCATACCGGACGCCTCCATCAGATCCGCGCCACGCTGCTGGCGCTGGGTTTTCCAATCGTTGGAGACAAACTCTACGGCGTAGACGAAACTCTTTTTCTGCGGTTTTGCAAAGACACGCTGACCGATACCGATCGCGCACGGTTACGTATGAATCGTCAGGCGCTCCACGCCTCCGGCCTCAACTTTCACCATCCAAAGTTTGGACGGCCCGTCACCGTTGATCTTGATCTTCCTGACGATATGCAACAACTGTTGGACGTTTATGCTCAAAAAATACACATGAGCAGTGACTAGTCGCTGATGATGCTCGATGAGCCCGCCCAGCTATCGCAAAGGAGACCTCTTGTCTCTTTTGCGGAGAGTTTATTACAGAGGATATCCTTTATTGATTCGACAGCTGATACCGCTCTTTTTGCCCCCGCAAGTGTTATGTTTTTTTCGAGCTTTGCTTTCGGAGGTTGATAGAGAAGCTGTTCGCACTCTTTCTCTGTCATCACTTCGTTAAGCTGGATCAGTTCAGGCTTGGCATGAGCTATCTTATTTCTGAATTGCATCAACCAGATAACGGTAGCCCATGGTTCTTTTTCAAAATTTACCGCTTGTTTCAGGTGTGAACAAACAACACGCAACTTTGCGATTGGATTAGCGGTTTCAAAGTCATCCCAGCGATCTATAAATTGTTTTCCAAACGAATTCACAATGGACTCAAGAGCCAAAGCAGAAAAGGTTATAGCTATCATTTGATAGTAATAAAAACCGGGACGTTCGTTTTCAGCATCTTTAAGTGCTATCCGAGCTGCATCTAGAAGCTGGTGATATGCATGGAAGTGCCGGTCGCGTTGGACTTCGAGTTTTTTCATAGAACCTTCGTGTTTAAAAATCTCTCAGTGCTTTGATGCGTTCAAGAACCGGTGGGTGGGAGTATTCGAGGAATACTTTGAGCGGGTGGGGTGTGAGGTTGGAGAGGTTATCGACGGATAGTTTTTTCAGGGCGCTGATCATTTCGCCGGGCTGTTGGGTGGTTTCGGCGGCGAAGGCGTCGGCTTCGTATTCATGTTTACGCGAGAGGATGTTGCCGAGCAGTCCGAGGATCATGCTGATCGGCGCGTAGAGGAAGCCGAAGAAGATGAAGCCGGCGTAGAGCGGCGTGCCTTCGATTCCGAACGCGGCGTAGAGTCCCTGTTTGGTGATGAAGAGCGAGAGGATGAAGAACATCAGCAGTGATGAAGCCAGCGAGATGGCAATCCCTTTTTTGATATGGCCGCGCTTGCAGTGTCCGATTTCATGCGCCAGTACGCCGACCAGTTCGCCGACGGTGTGTTTTTCAATCAGCGTATCGAACAGGGCGATCCGTTTGGTTTTGCCGAAGCCGGTAAAGTAGGCGTTGGATTTGGTGGAGCGCTTCGAGCCGTCGATTTTGAAGATGCCGCTGAGTTTATATTTCTGCGCGGCGGCGAAGTCCTGAATCTTCGTTTTCAGTTCCCCGTCTTCCAACGGAGTGAATTTATTGAAGAGCGGCAGGATAACGACCGGCGCGATGAACATGATGAAAAGCTGGATGATCGCCAGCGCGCCCCACGCCCAGAGCCAGGCGTTGGCCACGGCACTGAAAATCCAGAGGATGAGCGCGAAGATTGGCGCGCCGAGCAGGACGGTGAGCACCAGCCCTTTGAGGATATCGACGATGAAGGTCTTCGGGGTGGTTTTGTTGAAGCCGTAGCGTTCCTCGATGACGAAGGTGTCGTAGATGCTGAACGGGATGCCGACCAGCTGTCCGAGCAGAACGAGGATTCCACCGAACACCAGTCCTTGAACGATCATGTTGCCGGAAGCGGTCTGGGCGATGCCGTTAATCCAGCTGAAGCCGCCGAGCAGGATAAAGGCGACGGTCAGCGGAAGCATAATAGCCGCCTGAATTTGGCCGAAACGGGTGTTTTCGCGCAGGTAGCGCTGGGACTTGGCGTATTTTTCCGCGTCGTAGATTCCCTGAAATTCTGTCGGTATTTCGGTGGAAACGTTCCGGACGTTGAGCGTTTCGACAATCAGGTCTAGCAACCAGTTGAAAATCAGCAGGGCGAGGATGAAAATCAGGTAGCCATTCATAATTTGAGCGTCCTTTTACGTTGATGCGAATGGGCGTAAAAATATATCCTCCGCCGCTATGAGTAAAACACTGTTTGACAAGATTTGGGATGCACACGTCGTCAAGGAGCTGGGTAACGGCGAAGTGTTGCTGTATATCGACCGCCATCTGGTGCACGAAGTGACCAGCCCGCAGGCTTTTGAAGGTCTCCGCCTCGCCGGCCGCAAGGTGCGCTGCCCGGAACGGACGTTCGCCACGATGGACCATAATGTTCCGACGGACGAAAACCGAATGAACATTACTGATCCGATCGCCAAGGCACAGGTTGATGCGTTGACCGAAAATGCCGCGACCACCGGTGTGACTCTTTTCCCGCTCGGCGACGACCGTCAGGGCGTTATTCATATTATCGGCCCGGAGCAGGGCATTGTTCTGCCGGGTATGACGGTGGTTTGCGGCGACTCGCATACCGCGACGCACGGCGCATTTGGTTCGATTGCATTCGGTATCGGTACCTCCGAAGTGGAGCACGTGCTGGCGACGCAGACCCTACGTCAGAAAAAGCCGAAAAACTATAAAGTCGAATTTACCGGCAAACTGCAAACGGGCGTGACCGCCAAAGACATGGTGCTGAAACTGATCGGTATCATCGGCACGGCGGGCGGCACCGGTTGCGCGTTCGAGTTTTGCGGCGAAGCCATCCGCAGTCTTTCTATGGAAGGTCGCCTGACGATCTGCAACATGGCGATCGAAGGCGGCGCGCGTGCCGGTTTGGTCGCTCCCGACCAGATCACGTTTGACTACATCGCTTCCGGCAACCGTCATTATGCGCCGAAAGGCGAAGCGCTGACGAAAGCCATTGCTGAATGGAAGAAGTTAACTACCGACGAGGGCGCGAAGTTTGATCATGTGTTGTCGATTGATGTGAGCGATTTGGCTCCGCAGGTTACTTGGGGAACCAGCCCCGGCATGGTGACCGATGTCACCGGTAAAGTTCCGGCGCTGGATGCCGTGCCAGAATACAGCCCGGCCGACGTTCGTGCGGCGCTGGATTACATGGGGCTTGAGTCCGGCATGAAGATGACCGACATCAAGATCGACACCGTTTTTATCGGCAGCTGTACCAACGGACGCATCGAAGACCTGCGCGAAGCCGCTGCCGTCATCAAAGGCAAAAAGGTTGCCAAGGGCTTGCGTGTACTGGTGGTTCCCGGTTCCGAAGCGGTGCGCTATGCCGCTGAGAAGGAACGGCTGGATCGCGTCTTTGTCGAGGCCGGGGCCGAGTGGCGCTATGCCGGTTGCAGTATGTGTCTGGCGATGAACCCCGACAAACTGAAGGACAAGGAGCGCTGCGCTTCGACATCCAACCGTAACTTTGAAGGACGTCAGGGTAAGGGCGGACGGACTCATCTGGTCAGTCCCGCAATGGCGGCCGCGGCGGCAATAGCCGGACACTTCGTGGACATTCGTAAGGAGCTTCGCTAATGGAAAAATTTAAAACATTTACTGGGGTGGTCGCCGGCGTGGATCGCGCGAACATTGATACCGACGCGATCATTCCGAAAGAATATCTGAAGTCGATCAAGCGGACCGGTTTCGGCGCGGCGCTGTTTTCTGACTGGCGTTACAACAATGACGGCTCGGATATTCCGTCGTTTGTGCTGAACAAGCCGGAAACCGCTGGCGCACAGGTTCTGGTGGCGCGCAACAACTTCGGTTGCGGATCGAGCCGCGAACACGCTGTTTGGGCGGTTCAGCAGTATGGTTTCAACGTGGTCATTGCGCCGAGTGAAGGCGAGACACCGGCTTTTGCCGATATTTTCCGCAGCAACTGCGGCAAGAACGGCCTGCTGACCATTGAGATGACCTCCGCGCAAGTGGATGAAATTTTCCAAACTCTGGGAAAAACGCCGGGCGTGAAAGCGACAGTGAATCTGGAAGCGCAGACCGTTACGGTACACGCGGCGGACGGCGACAAGGTCTATCCGTTCACTGCCGATCCCGTGCTCCGGAACAAGCTCCTGAATGGTCTGGACGATATTGCCCAGACGCTCCAGTATGCGGCCGACATTGCGGCGTACGAAGCGCGGCATTGAAACCGGGAAGTCTATGCAGCACAACCAGCGTTTATTAATCCCACTGCTTAGCGTTATTGCTTTGGTGGCCGTCGGGTTTGTCCTGAAGACCGCACAGTCGGTGATTCTGCCGCTGGTCATTGCGTGGTTCCTTTCGTACGTGCTGGCTCCGCTGGTCAATCTGCTGGCCCGGCATCGTGTTCCGCCGGGACCGTCAGCCGTGGTCGTGCTGATTTTTCTGCTCGGTTTTTTTTACCTGACCGGACTTTTTGTACATGCCCGGGTCATGGCGTTTATCGAAGAATATTCAAAGTACGCCGACCAGTTTGCGCAGATCACGGCGGCTTACGAACAGCGTTACACCCTGCCGGATTGGCTTTCGTTAAACGAAATTAACTGGCGTCAGCAGATCGGGCAGCGGCTATCGACAATTCCTGGAAACTTTGTTCACTTCACCGGCAATCTGATTCTGGTGCTGATCTTTCTGGTCTTCATGCTACTCGGTAAGCCGTATTTCGAAAATAAAGTGCGGTGCGCGTTTCCGAACAGTGAAGGCGAGCGGGTAACCCGTGTTACGCACTCTATTGGGCATCAGATCAGCCGCTACCTCTCGATCAAACTGCTCATCAGCGCGATTGTCGGGGCGCTGACCTGGCTGGTTCTCCGGATAATGGGCGTCGATTTTCCGATCACATGGGGCGTTCTGACTTTTCTGTTTAATTTCATTCCGATCATCGGCCCGACGGCGGCCACAATTCCGCCGGTTCTGCTGGCGCTGGTTCAGTTCTATCCCAACTGCTGGACGGCCGGTGCGGTGCTGGCCGCGCTGACGCTCGTTCACCAGGTCATGGGTGGATTCGTTGAGCCGAAGGTCATGGGCGAAAATCTGAATCTCAGTCCGGTAGTTATTCTGCTTTCACTGGTTTTCTGGGGCTGGCTGTGGGGTATTACCGGTGCTTTGCTGGCGGTACCGGTTGCCGCCATTATCAAAATCGTCTGCGAAAATATCAGCGTGCTTAAACCAATCAGCATTTTGATGGGCTCCGGCAAACATCTTGCCGACAACCCCGATTAACGCGGAGGCTGCGTCTATGAAACTTCCGGACATTCTCACTTTCCCTGATGTGAAGCTGCGCATCCGGGAAGCGCTGGCCGAGGATCTCGGTTCCGGAAAACTCGATGCCACGACGTTCGCGCTGGTGCCGAAACGCGAGAGAGCTAAGGCTCATCTGGTTGCCCGTGAAAAAGGAATTCTGGCCGGTGGAACGGTTGCCGCCGAAGTTTTCCGGCAGATGGATTCATCCGTAAAAGTTGTCCAGAAAAAGAAAGACGGTGCCGAGATTAAGCCGGGCGATATCGTGCTGACAATTTCCGGTTCGGCTCGCGCCATGCTGGTCGCGGAACGCACCGCACTCAATTTCATTCAGCGCATGACCGGTATTGCCACGCTCACCCGCCGCTATGTCGAAGAAGCCGGCAACCCGAAGGTGCTGATTCTCGATACACGCAAAACCACGCCGACTCTGCGGACGTTTGAAAAATATTCCGTCGTTTGCGGCGGCGGCACCAACCATCGCTACGGACTTTTCGACCGCGTGCTGATTAAAGACAATCATCTGGCTCACTGGACACGCGAAGGCGGAAGTCTGGCCGGTGCCGTTACCGAAGCGCGGAAAAAACATCCGGAAATGCTGGTTGAAGTGGAAGTGGATACCGTTGAGCAGTTGAAGGCAGTTCTGACAGCCAAACCGGACTGGGTGCTTCTCGATAACATGCTGCCCGCCAAACTGCGCCAGTGCGTCAAGCTTTGTGCCGGTATTTCCAAAACCGAAGCCTCTGGCGGTGTGAATCTGAAAACCGTCCGCGCCATCGCCCAAACCGGCGTGGATGCTATATCGGTCGGCGCGCTGACCCATTCTGCGCCGTCTGCCGACCTTGCACTCGACTTTGTTTAAATGAAAAAAAATCCGGCAGTACTCGTCGTCGATATCGGCAACACCAGCACATCGTTGGCAGTGGCTCACGGCCTGAAACTTTCTTCCGTTCAGCGTACGCCGTCGGCAACGCCAGCATTAAAACTGTGCGCAGTTCCGAAGCGAGCCGTGATTGCTTCTGTGAAACCAGGCGTTAATAAAAGTTGGGCGCGGTTTTTGAAAAAACAGGGCGTTGCCGAAATTCTCTGGGTGAATCACACGGTCAATCTGGGCGTTCCGGTTTCCTATCCGAACCCTGCAACCATCGGCGCCGACCGGCTTGCTAATGCCTGTGAAGCCGCCGCCGATTACGGAACGCCGGTTGTCGTCTGCGACTTCGGCACAGCGCTGACGTTCGATATCGTCAAAAAGAAAGAGGGTTACGTCGGCGGAATCATCTGTCCCGGACTGCCGCTGATGTTCGATTACCTCGCCGAGAAGACGGCACTGCTTCCGCATATTAAGCCGGTGAAAACCATGCATGTCGTCGGCAAGAGTACGGAAGAAGCGATGCGGATCGGTGCGCACCTCGGCTATCTCGGTATGGTGAAAGAGATTTTGGCTCAGCTTCGGAAAGAACTGGGGCACGGCACTAAAGTTTGCGCCACCGGCGGTTTTGCTAAATGGGTCTTCGAAGGCTGGGATCATCCGGTTCCTGTTGATTCGCACCTGACCCTCAAAGGGCTTGCCCGGATCGCAACGCTCAACTGACATCTGGCTGATGTTTGGTTTTCTCGAACCGGGCCATGATGAAGTAGGCGCACGGAACGACGAGCAGGGTGAATATCGTGGAAACAAAGACACCGCCGATAATCGCCAGCGCCATCGGCTGACGGGTTTCGGCTCCGACGCCGAGGCCTAGCGCAATCGGAAATGCCGCAGCAATCGTTGCGGCGGATGTCATTAAAATCGGTCTTAAACGGATCGGCGCAGCGGTTACGATAGCTTCTTTCAGTGACATTCCTTCTGCGCGCTTCCGGTTCATAAACTCGACTAGCAGAATTGAGTTCTTTTTTACAATGCCCATCAAAAGGATAATCCCGATGGCGCTGTAGAGATTCAGAGATTTGTTGGTGTACCACAGCGTTACCAGTGCGCCGGTGATGCTGAACGGCAGGGCCAGTAAAACCGTGAATGGATGGATGAAGCTGTTAAACTGCGACGCCAGCACCATGTAGGCGACAACAATGCCCAGCAGGAAGGCGAGCCAAAGCCCGCTGCCCGATTCACTGAAGGTTTTAGCACCACCTTCCAGATTGAACGTATAGCCGGGCGGCAGAATTTCTTTTGAAATTTTATCTGCCTGTTCCAGGGCCGTAGCTTGTGAGGCGCCGGGAGCCAAATTGGCAGTTACCGAGATGGCTCGCTGGCGGTTGACGCGCGTGATGCTTTGCAGGGTCTTGGATTCTTCGATGCGCACCAGGTTACCTAGCGGGATAAGTTCACCATACGAGTTACGAACCGTCAGTGCTTTCACATCGTCGCCAGTCAGCCGGTCCTCCGGTGTCAGCCGCAACCGGATATCATATCGGCGTCCGTCGCGGGTGAATTTTCCTTGCCGGATGCCGCCCATGGCCGCGTTCACGGTTCGCCCAATATCTTCCATGGTGACGCCCCGTGCGGCGGCAGCCTGCCGGTCGGGAATGATTCTGACTTCCGGCATACCGGTGCGGTAGCTGTTGTCCAGATCGACGACAAGTCCGGTTTTTTCCAGCCGCTCCATGATTTTTTTTACTGATGAAGCCAGCACGGTGTAGTCGGAGCCGTTGATATTGAACTCCACCGGAAGACTGCGTCGCGCCGTGAGACCGCGTGACGAGGTGTCCTGAAATGAGATTTTCAACCCTTTGACACTTCCAAGATCCTTGCGGAATTCGTTCATTAATTCAGCCTGGGACTTTTGCCGCTGATTTTTTTCAACCAGGGTGAGACCCATAGCCGCTTCGTTCGGTATGCCGCTGCGTCCGCCGACCATGGTATAGGAGCGGAGAATTTCCGGGCGCGTTTTAAAGTACGCTTCGACCTCTCTCACTTTTGAATCGGTTAAGGCAAGCGATGAGCCAACGGGAGCCCGGAGGCTGACGGACATAAACGACTGGTCCTGTGCCGGTACAAACTCCCGGCGAAGCGTTGATCCCAATTGCAGTGAATAAGCAAAAACGGCCAGCGCGCCGACCAATACTGGCCAGCGGCATTTCAGGATGAAAGGAAGAATCCATCCGTAAGCACGGTTCAAGAGCGTGAATACCGCGCCGGAACTGCGCTCCAGTAAACCGGTTTTTTTGCGGTGCGACATCATGATGGAGAGTCGCATTGGTGTGAGCGTGATGGCCTCCAGCAGTGACAGCACCACGGCCGCAGTCATGGTCACGCCGAACTGGTAGAAGAATTTGCCGATGACACCGGACATGAACGCTACCGGCAGGAAGATGGCGACAACGGCGGCCGTCGTGGCTACGGCGGCAAAAATAATTTCGCGAGCGCCGTCTCTGGCGGCTTTGACTTTGTCTTTTCCCATCTCGAAATGCCGGACGATGTTTTCCAGCACCATGATCGAGTCATCAACGACAATACCAATGGCCAGCGCCAGACCGAGCAGCGTGAAGGTATTGAGCGTGAATCCGGAAAAATAAAGGATGGTGAACGTGCCGATGATGGAGGTCGGAATCGAAAGGATAATGTTGAAGCCGGAACTCCATGTTCCGAGAAACAGGAAACAGATCAGCGCCGTCAAAATAGCGGCAGTCACCAGTTCGTGTTCCGTCGCTTTTACGGCCTGTTCCACAGGACGGGTTAGATCCACATTGACCTGAAGTTTCATGCCAGCCGGCAGTGATTGCTGAAGCTCGTCCATCTTTGCGCGAACCAGACGTCCGACTTCCACTTCATTGGCACCGCGCTGTTTGCTGATTCCGATGGAAAGCCCCGGTTCACCGGAAATCCGTACAAACCGGCGGATGTCGCTCAGACCGTCTTCTACCCGGCACACATCTTTTATGAGAATGGCGGCGTCCTGTATCGGCTGTCCGCCACGGTGCGTAATGGGAATGCTGGCGACCTGATCGACCGTAAGTCCTTCGCCCATTATTCGGAGATTCATTTCGGACTTCGGGTTTTCAATATATCCGGCCGCCAGTTCGGAATGTTCCTGTCCGACGGCCTGCTGGAGATCGAGAATGGTTAACTCGTATTCTTTGAGTTTATCCGTATCGACCCAGAGACGCAGGTTGCGTTCGCCAAACCCGGAAAGGGCGACTTCGCCGACGCCCGGAATAACCTGAAGCTGATCCAGCAGGAACGTTTCAACGTAATCCACCAGTTCGCGCGGCGATTGCGTACCGGATATTCCGAGCCGCAATACCGGTTCACTTTCCGTTGTGCTTTTCTGAACAGTCGGCGGATTAACATTCAGCGGCAGGCGCAGTTCTGCCAGCGCGCCCTGAACTTCCTGCAAGGCGGCATCAATATCACGGCTGAGTTCGAATTCCAGTTCGACGGAAGCCGAACCCTGCCGGATGGTCGAGCGGACTTCCTTCAGTCCGTCCACGGAGATCACGAGCTGTTCGATCTTATCCACCAGTTCGGATTCCATGATCTCTGGGGCGGCACCTTCCCAGGCAACGCGGATTCCAAGAACAGGAAAATCAATATCAGGCATCTGGCTGATGCCCATTCTACTCAGGCTGATGGCGCCGAAAACAATCAGGCCAAACATGATCATCCAGGCAAACACCGGCCGGCGGATAGACAGGTCGGAAAGAGTCATGGCGACACCTTTCCGGCGGCGACATGGAGGTGGGCCATATCGGCACGCAGTTGATTCGCCAGCGCCGCCTCGCGACGGCGGAGTGCCCAGTACTGAACAGTGGCGGTGAGAACGTCGAGGTTGTTTACCCGGCCCAGCTCATAATCTTTCTGGAGGAGCGCCAGCGTATCAGACGAAATTCCAATCGCCGCCTGCAACTCAGACCACTGCTTCAATTCGTAAAACAGCGACTGGTAAGCCTGCCGAATATCCCGCTCCGAAGATCTTTGCAGCTGTGCCAAACGCAGTTCACTGATCCGGAGCTGTTGTCCGGCTTCAGCAATCCGCGACGAACGACGGTGTCCGTCGAACAGCGGAATCTCAAGACTCAGTACAATGTCCCATTCGTTTTGCGACTGCGGGTCGCGGTAAAGATAACTGTTCGCATCTAACATAACCTTCGGCGCGCGGTCGGACTTGGCGGCTTCCATATCAAAACGCGAGGCTTCCACCGTCGCTTCGCCCGACTTAATGTCGGCACGCCCGGCTGCCGCGATAAGATACTTGTCCACCTCGCCGATGGCGGGCAGGGGCGTTTCGTCAACAACCTGAAGACTGGACGACGGTTGGCCGGTCATGAACGCCAGCAGTTCCAGCGCTGCAGCACAGGACTGGTTGAGCTGCTCCATTGTGATCCGTACTTCCGCCATCTGGTTCGACGTTGTCAGCAGGTCGGACTGTTTTGACCGCCCGAGTTTGATCCGGCGTGCCAGTTCTTCGGCCCGTGTTCCCAGCGCCTTGAGCTGTTCCCGTGACGCCTCCTGCTGATTTTGAAATGAACGGATCTGGTAGAAAACATCGGCGACATCTTCGTAGAGCAACAGTCGCGCTTGTTCCACATCGTGAGAACGGGCCAGACCTTCCGACTGTCTGGCCTCGGCATTACGGGCATTTCGGAAGCCGTCGAATACCGTCCAGGTTGCGCCGACGCCAGCCCGGCGGGTATCGTTGTTATGTTCGTTGATAAATCTCAAATCACCCTTGGCGCTTATTTCAGGCCGCATGGTACCCATGGCCTGCCGGTATCGGGCTTCCGCCGCCTGCCACTCCGCCACGCTGATTTGCAGAGACTCACTTTTCGCCACGGCCAGTTCGTACGCCGAGGTGAGGTTAACATCCATCGCCCGGGATGCGGGACTTATAGCCATCAGACATAGACATGTAATCGGCCAGAACAGTTTTTTTTGCAGGCACCAATTCATGCGCGACAGCATCCCATAGTCGATGACGGCTGTTCAATGACCAACTGTACGACCATTAATTTACAGGTAATCATGGTTATGCACCACGCAACTCGATACGGCATTGCGGATCGAAGTTACTGTTCTAGAGGATCACTTTTTCCCTAAGTCGCAGAGATTGCACTGGCGGCAGTCAAGACCGGGCGGATTCCACAGTTGTCCGGTTTTTTTGGCTTTGCGCTGGTTGGCCCAGTTGATGGCTGCCAGCAGGATGCCGAGCAGGATAAATCCGCCGGGAGCCTGGCCCATGAGCATGAACGGGTGCGCCCAGCCTTCGATCAGTTTGATCTGGAAGAGCGAACCGGTGGATAGAAATTCGCGGATACCGCCGATGACGGTGAGCGACAGGGTGAACCCGAGTCCCATACCGATGCCGTCGGCGATCGAGGCGATGATGCCGTTTTTACAGGCGAATGCTTCGGCGCGGCCGAGCACGATGCAGTTCACGACGATCAGCGGAATGAAAATACCGAGTGCTTGGTAAATCGCCGCCGGAGCGTAGGCCTGCATGAGCAGATCGACTACCGTGACGAAGGCGGCGATGACGACGACGTAGCAGGGGATGCGTACTTTTTTCGGCACGACGTTGCGGATGAGTGAAATGACCATGTTGCTGCCGGCCAGTACGAACAGCGTCGCCAGTCCCATGCTGCATCCGTTGATGGCGTTATTGGTGACGGCCAGTGTCGGGCACATGCCGAGCATCAGCACGAAGGTCGGGTTTTCGCGGATGATCCCTTTGGTGAGTTCTTTGAATACGGACATTACTTTGTCTCCTTCAGAAGCTGTGCTTTGTTCTGCGCGAACGTTTCGGCAATGGTGAAGACAGCGCCGCCGACGGCGCGGCTGGTAATGGTGGCTCCGGTGATGGCATCCAGATTGCCGCCGTCTTTTTTAACCGCCCACGGCGTCTGGCCCGCTTCGGCTTTCATGCCGGTGAACTGGTCGAGAGTTTTATTCGGCGGCAGGCCGGTTTCCTTTTTACCGGCGATGATTCCGGAAAGTGTTTTTTGACGAACCCGTTCAGCCACGACCGTTCCAAGACCGGGCGTTTCCGACTGTCTGGTGACAAGCACGGTGGTGACGGTTCCGTCCGGTTTGAGCCCGGCCAGTACGCAGACTTCACCGGCATACCCTTTGTGCGTGACCGTTTCGCCGGCAAAGCCGGTGATCTGTCCGTCTTTGCGGGCGGCGTAGAAAGTAACATCGCCGAGCGTGACGGCTTCCTGCGTCGGCTGATTATCGAACGCGGGAAGAACCTGACTCAGTGCGGCTGTGCTTTTCTTCTGCTGGGTGGCGGCAATCGGCGCTTCGGTGACAACAAAGACCCACGCCATCAGCGCCGTGGCGACACAGGAAATCAGTCCGGTGCTCAGCACGAGCGGCGTGAGTTTGACGTTCTCGCTGCTCATTGTGCGGGCTCCTTTTTGATGCGGATGTAGCCGAACGGTTTGCCGATGGTGTAGCGGTCGATGAGCGGAGTGAGAGCGTTCATAAAGAGGATGGAAAAGCTGACGCCTTCCGGATAGCCGCCCCATATGCGGATGACGCTGGTGATGATGCCGCAGCCGCAACCAAAAATCAGCGCGCCGTTGGCCGTCATCGGCGACGTGACCATGTCCGTTGCCATAAAGAACGCGCCGATCATCAGGCCGCCGGCGAGGACGTGGTAGAGCGCGGGCGGAGTCAGTTCAGGATTAAAGTGGTGGGCGAGGCCGGTGATCAGCGCAACCGTTCCGATAAACGAAGCGGGCACCTGCCATTTGATCAGACGGCGAACCAGCAGGAACGCACCGCCGATGAGCAGGGCGAGCGCCGAGGTTTCGCCGAGACAGCCGCCGACATTGCCGTAGAAAAGATCGCTGATGGAAGCCAGCTCCTTGCCGGTCGCCCCCAGCGGCGTCGCGCCGGTCAGCGCGTCGCAGGCCAGCCAGTTGCCGGGCTGCGGAGCGACCCATGAAGTCATCAGTTGCGGAAAGCCGATCAGCAGGGCGACGCGAGCGACGAGCGCCGGGTTGAAGGGGTTGTAGCCGAGGCCGCCGAAAAGCTGTTTGCCGAGGCCAATGGCCAGCAGCGAGCCGAGAATGCAGATCCACCACGGCGCGCCCGCCGAAAGATTCATCGCCAGCAGCAGACCGGTAAGGGCCGCGCTGCCGTCCTTCCAGCTATCGGCAGAGCGGCCGGCCGCTTTATTCCAGAGCACTTCAACGACCATGCAACCGACGGTGCAGAGCAACATGACTTCCAAGGCAGCCAGTCCGAAGAACCAGACGGCAGCGATGGCGGCGGGCATCAGGGCGATGAACACCTGGACCATGATTTTAGAAATGGTTTCGCCGCCGCGAATGTGCGGCGAATTGCTGATGACGAGCTTTGTCGCATCAGGCATTTGAATAATGGTGGTTTCTGTTTCTGACATAAGGTGCTCTATTTTTTCTGTTGTTTGCGTTTCGCCGCCAGGATTTCGGCCTTCGCCCGTTTGAAGTGCTGGTTGAGCGGACGGTGCGACGGGCAGACATAGCTGCATGAGCCGCACTCGATGCAGGCCGCGACGTTGAGCTGTTCCGCCCAGTCAAAGCGTTCGTTTTCAACGGCCTGACTGATGGTGGCGGGCAGAATATCCATTGGGCACGCTTCGACACAGCGTCCGCAGCGGATGCACGGCTGGGCGGTGTATTGCGAAACCTGCTCGACCGGAATGAGCAGAATGCCCGAGGTGTTTTTCATGACGGTGACATCGAGCGAATTCTGCGCGAAGCCCATCATCGGTCCGCCGAGCAGCAGTTTGGCCGGCTGAACCTTCACGCCGCCCGCCAGTTCAAGCGCTTTCGAGATTGGTGTGCCGATACGGAAGCGCCAGTTGCCGGGATTGACGAGCGGTTCGCCGGTGACGGTGGTGATCCGTTCGATCGAAGGATGTCCTTTGATAACAGCCTCAACGACGGCGACGGCGGAGGCGACGTTCTGCACAACGCAACCGACATCCATCGGCAGTCCACCGATTGGAACTTCGCGGCCGGTGAGGGCGTAGATGAGTTGCTTTTCAGCGCCCTGCGGATAGTTGACGCGCAGTTCCTTGACCATGACGTTGTAGTTGCTGGCAAACGCATTGAGTTTGGAAATCGCGTCAGGTTTGTTGGCCTCGACGCCGATGACGGCGGTCTTGAGACCGAGGATGCGGGCGAGAATCGCCGCGCCGAGCAGAACGTCTTCGGTCTGTTCAACCATCAATCGGTGGTCGGCGGTGAGGTAGGGTTCGCACTCCGCGCCGTTGAGGATGAGCGTGTCAACCGGTTTGGTCGGCGAAAGTTTTACATGTGACGGGAAACCCGCGCCGCCCATGCCGACGATACCGGCGTCAACCACGCGCTGCTTGAGAACTGCGGGATCGGTATTCTGCCAGTCGGCAATCGGTTCGAAGGGCGAGCCCCATTCGTCCTTGCCGTCAGCCGTGATTTCAATAGAGGGAACGCTGACGCACGCCGGGCCGGGATTTTTTTCGATGGCGGTGACGGTTCCACTGGTCGGCGCGTGAAGCGGTACGGAAACAAAGCCGGAGGCTTTGGCGAGCAACTGGCCTTTTTTGACGAGGTCGCCTTTCTTGACGACGATTTCCGGCGGCGCGCCGATATTCTGGTGGACGATAACGGTGTATTTCGCGAGCAGCGGTGCGGTCTGCACCGGCTTGGAGGCCGAGAGCGCTTTGCTGTCTTCCGGGTGGACACCGCCTTTGAATTTACGGGGTCTGTCGCTCATTTAGAAACTCCTTCGTAAGCACCGGCGGCATGTTTCGTGGCCAGGCGCAGGGCCTTGGTCGGGCAGGCGGCTTTTTCAACCAAATCGGGCAGGGGCGGATTGCTGTAGTTGGTGGCAACAAGGAATCCGTTGACAGTCATTTGGGTTTCACTGTCGGCGGCTTTAACGCACTTGCGGCAGGCAATGCAGGCCGCTTTGCAGACCTTGAGTTTGACCGGACCTTTTTCCGGCGAGCTACAATAGACATGCACATCGACGGCGGCAGGCGCGAGCGTGATTAGATTTTTCGGGCAGGTATCAACGCATTTGCCGCAACCAACGCACAGTTCCGGATGAACTACGGCGAGGCCGTCGCGCATTTCGATGGCGTCAAACGGGCAGGCCCGCGCGCAGCTGGCAAAGCCGATACAGCCGAAGTCACAGCCTTTGGCTCCGCCCGCAACCAGTGCGGCGGAACGGCAATCGCCGACGCCGTTGTATGGCGAGCGGACGGTGACGGTACAGCTTCCGCCGCAATGGATGACCGCGAAGACCTTTTCTTTTTCTCCGGCGGTGATGCCGAGATATTCGGCAATGCGCGTGATGTGGACCGAGGTGCTGACGGGGCACTGTGAAGGAATCGTACGACCTTCGACGACGGCTTTGGCGAAATCGGCGCAACCGGCATAACCGCATCCACCGCAGTTTACGCCGGGCAGCATTTCGGTGATGGTTTCAACCCGCGTATCGGTTTCGACAGCAAAAGCCCTTGCAGTCGCACCGATGACCAGCGCGAGGAGCGCACCGAGTACCGTGGCGAAAAGCGCGGCAGTGATTATAATCATCATAATGTTCTCCGCCGTTGGTTAGACAAGTCCGGAAAATCCCATGAAGACCATTGCCAAAATGCCGGCGGTGATCAGCGCGATGGCTGTGCCCTGAAATGGGGCCGGTACTTTGGCCAGGTCAAGCCGTTCTCGCAGGCTGGAGAAGAGAATCAGTGCCAGCGCGAAGCCGATGGCGGAACAGGTACCGAATATGGTGGATTCAATGATGCCGCGTCCGGCCTTTACATTCAATTCGGCCGCGCCGAGTACCGCGCAGTTGGTGGTGATCAGCGGCAGGAAAATGCCGAGTGCCTTATAAAGTGGCGGGCTGAATTTCTGGAGGATGATTTCCACCACTTGAACCAGCGCGGCGATCACCACAATAAAAATAAGGATTTCAAGGAAGCGCAATTTGATAACGGTACCAGCAAGCATGAAGGTCTGTGAGAGCACGTATTTGTCGATGAGCGCCATGACCAGCGACGACAGTGTCATCACGAAAATAACTGCGCCGGACATGCCGAGGGCCGTTTCGAGCTTCTTTGAGACGCCAAGAAAAGGACAAATGCCGAGTATCTTGGAGAGTACAAAGTTGTTAACCAGAATTGCGCCGACCGTAATCGCCAGAATGTTGTTCGACATAACAGGCCTCTTTCAGATTGAATAAGAAAAGACGGCACAATCTATGAGATAGCCATCGCTTAATCAAACCATGTTTACCTGTTATATTCTGCAATATGTTTTATATCAGAGCGAGGCGACCTGACGTCCGCGTTCGACATAAAAATGATGTCCGCCGATCGTGGTGATATAACGCATGGTGCTGACCCAGTACGGGTTGATATAGGTGGCGTGATAATGAGTGGCACCGCCGGTAATATCCGATAGAAGGCCTTGCTCCATGATGGCAATCAGATTCATGGCATTAGCGAAAGATTCCGGCTGGTTCTGGGCACGGCTAAGAAGCGGACTGTAGTCGGGTATATCGCTCCAGATGCTGGCCATACAGGAGAAGGCCCCATGTTTAACCGTTGCCGGAACCATGCGGTTCAAATCGCCTTTTGCCCGGTTTATGATGACATTCAAAACCGCCTGCATGCCTTCTGCTCCGTCGCCGGCCGCCTCAAGCACCATGCAGGATGCTATAATTTCGCGGTCATAACTGTTCAGACAGCCATCAGTTTGCGCGTAAGACGCGGCGACGCTGAACAGAACGGCAAAAATAAAAATTATCCGTTTCATGCTTTCTCCCCCTGTGCTTTAAATCTCCCCCGAGACGGCACGTTTGAAAAAGAGCGGCGGACTTTACCCGGGCCGGGAAAGCTGTAAAGGGCAAAACGGTCTATTTTTTATGCCGCTGGAAGACAGGCGGTGCATTGATTACCGCATAAACCGTGTTTTTAAAGGGTTAAACGGGTGGTTCAGCGGATGAAAACCGATCTCAGACAGTCCGTATTTTTGCCCGACGGGCGGCGGGAAACCGATCCTGACAGAACCGACGGGCGGTCTAAATGCCGGTTTCTGTTACGGATTTAGAAAATTCAGAAAACTATTCGATCGACTCGGGTGCAGGAACGCAGACCGGGGTTACATTCCAAACTTTCTCGGCGTACTCGCGGATGGTTCGGTCACTGGAGAACCAGCCCATGCGTGCGACGTTGAGGATGGCTTTTTCGGCCCACGCGGCGGGCTGGCGAAATAGCGTATCGATCTTTTGCTGTACTTCAATGTAAGGCCGGAAGTCGGCCATATAGAAGAAGGGGTCACCGTGCCGGGTGAATTCATTGAAAATATCCATGTAAAGATCCGGCTGTGTCGGATCAAATGCGTTGACGCGAATGGCCTCGAGGACTTTCTGCAGTTCCGGGTCGCCATCGTAAAAGGTCCACGGGTTGTAGCCGTCGCGGGAAAGCTTTTCGAGTTCCTCTTCGCGGTGGCCGAAGATGAAGATATTTTCTTCGCCGACGTTCTGGGCAATCTCAATGTTGGCACCGTCCCAGGTTCCGACGGTGAGCGCTCCATTAAGTGCCAGCTTCATATTGCCAGTGCCGGACGCTTCTTTCCCGGCGGTCGAAATCTGCTCGGAAAGGTCGGCGGCCGGAATTATTTTTTCGGCCAGCGAGACGTTGTAGTCTGGCAGGAAAATCGCTTTGAGGCGGCCAGCAACGACGGGGTCGTGGTTGATGACTGAGCCGATGGCATTGATAAGTTTAATAACACGCTTAGCAAGGTGATAGGCGGGTGCGGCTTTGGCGGCGAAGATGAAGGTGCGCGGCACAATATCTATCTTCGGGTTGGCCTTGATGCGCTGGTAGAGCGCAATCAGGTGCATTGCGCTGAGCATCTGCCGTTTGTACATGTGAAGGCGTTTAACCTGAACATCGAAAAGCGATTCGGGATGGATCGGCACGTGCAGGGTTTCTTCAATATGCTGAGCCAGCGCCACTTTGTTGCGCCGCTTGATCGCCATGAATTCCTTCTGAAAGACCTTGTTCGTCGCGAGTGGTTCGAGTTTCTTGAGTTCCTCGAGATTCTTGATCCAGCTTTCGCCGATTTTATCCGTGATGAGTGCCGAAAGCTCCGGATTGCATTTGAGCAGCCAGCGGCGGTGGGTGATGCCGTTAGTGATGTTGATGAATTTATTCGGATAGATTTCGTTAAATTCCGGCATGACGCGTTCGCGCAACAGCTGAGAGTGGAGTCCGGCTACGCCGTTGACTTTATGGCTGCCGACGACGGCGAGGTTGGCCATGCGCACTTGGCGAGCGCCGTTTTCTTCGATCAGCGAGACTTTTTGGATCATCTCGGTGTTGCCGGGATGATCCATTTCGACGCGCTGCAGGAAACGGTGGTTGATCTCGTAGATGATCTGCAGGTGGCGGGGCAGGACGCGCTCCAGTAATTCAACCGGCCACTTTTCGAGTGCTTCGGGCAATAACGTATGGTTGGTGTAGGCGCAGGTTTTTACGGTAATCTCCCATGCCTTTTCCCATGGCAGATGATTCTCGTCACAGAGAATACGCATCAGTTCGACGACAGCCAGTGCAGGGTGGGTGTCGTTCATCTGAATCGCGTTTTTCGTTGCGAACGAGTTGAAGTTACTGTGGTTTTTCTGGTAGCGGCGGATGATGTCGCGAATGGAGCAGCTGCAGAGGAAATACTCCTGAATCAGCCGGAGTTCCTTGCCTGCATGTGTGTTGTCGGAAGGGTAGAGCACCTTGGTGACATTTTCGGCCCAATTCTTTTCTTCAACGGCGCGGATGTAGTCGCCCTGATTAAACACATCAAGCCGAAAGCCTTCATCAGCCCGTGCGCTCCAGAGACGGAACATATTCACCGTATTGTTGTCATAGCCAATCACCGGAATATCGTACGGCACGGCCTTGAACATCTGCCAATCGGTCCAGACCGGGTGGCGTCCGCGGTGAGTACTCGAAATGTTTTCGATACGTCCGTAAACAAATACCGGCACGGTGTATTCCGGCCGGATCATTTCCCACGGATAGCCAAGCTCCAGCCAGTTGTCGGGACGTTCCTTCTGCCAGCCATCCTCAAACTCCTGCCGGAAAATGCCGTGCTCGTAGCGCAGGCCGTAGCCGTAAGCGGGCAGTTCCAGTGATGCCATCGAATCGAGGAAGCAGGCCGCCAGCCGTCCAAGGCCGCCGTTGCCGAGTCCGGCTTCAATGTCCAGATCGATCACTTTCTGCAAATCAATATCCAGCCGCTTCAGTGCTTCGCGTGCGGCGGCCATCATTCCGAAGGCCAGAACATTCTGCTCCAGCAACTTGCCGATCAGGAACTCCATCGAGAGGTAATAGAGACGCTTTACGTCTTTATCTAGATAGGCGCGCTGGGTGGTGGTGAATCCGTCAACGGCCAGATCTCGTACCACATGGGCGAAACTCCAGAACTTGTCGAAATCGGTCGCACTGCGCATATCCTTGCCGCGACTGTAGCGCAGGTGGAACAGGGTGCGCTCCTCAATCATATCGGCGGTCACTTTAGTTTTTCGCGGGCACTTCATTGTCTGGTCTCCATTCCAATTAGAAAATCAGGCGAAGCATAATTTGAATAGAAGCAGACCTGCAAATGAATTATCGTGCCCAATATGTCGGACTGCCTCCAAAACTGTAAGATTACTCCTTATTACCGGAACCTGCTTGATTCCCTCGGGCCGGATCATCCGCTTCGCCGCACGGTCGAAATACTGGACGATTATACGCCTATGCCTGGTGAACTGGCTGATCCGCTTGGCGAAGAAGCGCACAGTCCGGTGTCTGGTCTCGTCCACACCTATCCTGACAAGGTGCTTTTGTTTGCCACGCTCGACTGCGCCGTTTACTGCCGCTACTGCACCCGCAGCCGACTTGTCGGGAAAACCCACCCCCGGCTCGCGCCGCTCGCCAACCCCTCCGCAGGAGGGGATTTCCGAAATTCCCCTCCTGCGGAGGGGTGCCCGCAAGGGCGGGGTGGGTTGATTTCTGATGACGGTTTCCGATATCTGGAAATGCACAATGAAATCCGCGACGTTCTTGTTTCCGGCGGCGATCCGCTGACGCTCTCCGACACCGAACTCGACGACCTGCTTTCCAAGGTTCGTAGCATCCGCCACATCCGCACCATTCGGATCGGCTCCAAAGTTCCTGCCGTCTGGCCTCAGCGCATCACGCCGGAACTGGCTGCGATCCTCGCCAAACACCGCGTTTGGCTTCAACTCCACTTTATTCATCCGGCTGAACTGACTGCCGAAATGACCCGAGCCTGTGACACGCTGGCCGAGGCGGGCGTGACGATGGTCAGCCAGACCGTTTTGCTCAAAGGCATCAACGACGACACCGACACGCTCGCGGAACTTTTCTATGGACTGCTCGAACGGCGCGTGAAGCCATACTACCTTTTCCAGTGCGATCCGGTCATCGGTTCATCCAGCTTCCGCACGTCGGTCGAGAAGGGGTTGCAACTCATCCGCGAACTGCAAGGCCGTATCTCCGGACTTGCCATGCCGACCTTCGCCATCGATGCGCCCGGTGGCGGAGGAAAAATTTCGCTCCTGCCCAACTCGCAGTTCCGCCGCGAAGGTAATGAGATTGTCCTTACAAATTATGAAGGCAAAGAATACCGTTATCCAGATGATCAAATTCTTTCGTAGAAAACCGAAGATCCGCAAGATCGGGCTGGCGCTGGGCGGCGGCGGAGCGCGCGGGCTGGCGCATATTCAGGTTCTCGAAACGCTCGACGAATTCGGCCTCAAACCGTATCGCATGGCCGGTACCAGTATCGGCGCGGTGGTGGGCGCTCTCTACGCATCCGGTCTTTCCGGCAGAAATATTAGGGATCTCGTTCACCAGTGGCAGACGCCGCGACCGGAAAAACGGCACGGCATTCTCGACCGGCACGACCTGCGCCGCTGGGCAGCTCTGCTTGATCCATCCTTTGACCGTAGCGGACTGTTTAAAGGCGAAAAGATCATCCGGTTTCTCTCCGACTTTGTGAAGTGCACCACCTTCGAGGATCTTGAAATTCCGCTGTATGTCGTGGCGGCTGATTACGGCGATGCGTCGGAAGTTGTTTTCAAATCGGGCGACCTGCTTTCCGCCGTACGCGCCAGCATGGCCATTCCCGGCGTTTTTACGCCGGTTGAGCGCGACGGAAGTCTGCTGCTGGATGGCGGTGTGGTGAATCCGCTCCCGTACAACCTGCTTCAGGACGAGTGCGATCTGGTGATCGCCGTGGATGTCGGCGGAATACGCGATGCCGACGAACAGCATCGTCCGAGCTTTTTCGACACGGTCATCGGCGGGTTCGAAATTATGGAAACCGCGCTGATCCGAAACCGGCTGAATTTTGACCCGCCGGACATCTATCTTAAGCCGGAACTTCACAATATCGGTCTACTGGAATTCAATAAAACGGAACAGATATTTCAACAGTCTGAACCGATCAGAGAAGAACTGCGCCGGAAGCTCCGAATGCTTGATCGATGATCGCTCGCCTTTGGTGAACTGCCGATCATTACGAAATCGCCCCCGCCGATCCGCGTTTTACGGCAACTGACGTCGCGGCGACCATCTCTAATCGATTTCTATTACACGCCTAACAAAACACTAACACTCGAATAATAGCTTGTGTGCAGATTTTTAACGGGCCGCAAATAGAACAGCGATCAGCTGCCCGTGGAAACAGGCCGCACGGCAATAGGGAAATCCGGCGGCAGTAACCTGAACAGGGAGGAATGGAAGATCATGAAGAAAATGTTCATCATAATGGCTGTAGCAGTGGCAATTGCCGCGCACAGCGCTCAGGCACAGCAGTCAGGAGACCTGGCCGCGCTTCAGCAGCAGCTCAATGAGCTGTCGGCGAAGATCGCGCAACTTGAAAAGGCAAACGCCGAAAAAACAGCGCTGGTCGAACAGACTACGCAGATCGAAAACGCGAACGCCGCCAAAATCGCCCAGATCGAGCAGGACAACGCCAAGAAGACGTGGTCTCTCGAACAGCTACAGGCCGAAGGAAAGAAAAACATGGCTGGCGCATGGGCTAATGACATCAAGATCAAAGGCGATTTCCGTGCGCGGTACGAAAAACGAGATGTGGCAGGCAATACCACACAAGATCGTCAGCGGATCCGTCTACGGGTCGGTGCGTATGGCAAGGTGAATGACTTCACCGACTTCGGTGTACGTTTGGCTACTGGGAACGGAAAGCCCACTAGTCGCACCTCTTCGAATCAGGATCTAACCGACTTGGGTTCGCAAAAAGGAATCTATCTGGATCAGGCTTATGTTGATCTGCATCCGGAAATGTTCGGCGGATCGCATCTTTTCCTCGGCAAGATGCCGCAACCTTGGATGGCAGCCAGCTCCGGTCTCATCTGGGATACCGACCTTAATCCTGAAGGTGCTGCAGTCACCTACGAAAAGCAGTTTATGCCGTTCAAGCTGATGGCAAATGCCGGATCATTTGTTTTCAGCGAACAGGGTTTGAATGATATCCAGCTTTGGAGCGGACAGGTGGCTGGCGAGAAGAAAATCGGCGACACTACGCTTACACTGGGCGTAAGTGATTATTATTTCGCCAACGCAGACACATCAACTAATTTGACTAATACCACCGGCAGTCAGAATACGCCCCGTACGGGATTTAATCTGGTGGAAGGTTTCGCTACATACGGCTTCAACGTTTGCAAGCTGCCGGTTCTGTTGAACGGTCAGTACGTGGTCAATGTGGACGCGGTCAGCAGTGATGATACGGCTTATCTTGCTGGTATCACCGTTGGTAAAGCCAAAGACAAAGGTTCTTGGGAAATCGGCTACAGCTATCGCGATATCGGTAAGGACGCTGTGGTTGCCGGTCTTAATGATTCCGACTTTGCCGGTGAAACCTGGACCGGTTGCTATGGTCACCGGTTCAACGGAAAATATCAGATTGCCAAAAATCTGGCGGCCGATTTGGCCTACATCCTCAGCACGGATTATAAAAACCGGGAAGCAAACACCCTTCAGGCCGACCTAAACTTTAAGTTTTAAGGCTCCTGTTCAAAATGCCTAGTGACCTGCGCGAGCAGATCACAACCCCGCAGGCCTCCGGCAACCCCGGAGGCCTGCACCTTTTCGGTAATCTGTTTATTTTTCAGTCCCATAGCTTTTCGCATTGAGATGTTGGTATAGCCGGAACTCAGGCGAAGCCGTGGATCCGGCTATTAGAGCATTTAACGATTGTGGCGCCGCAGAACCCACCCCGGCTTTCCGCCTGGCGAGACAGGTCAGCCACCCCTCCCGTGGAGGGGAATGTAAGGTGCGTCTATACGATCCCCTCCGGCGGAGGGGTGCCGGAACGGCGGGGTGGGTTTGCAGTTTATATGTGTGTACGGCATTTCAATTGTTAATTGCTCTAAAGTTTAGAAGCCGGATCTACGGGCGGAATACACCCTAAGTTCCGGCTTTACCTTTTGCGGCACTTAAATTGTTACGCTCTCTAATGTATTTATAACTATATCCTAATAACAATCTGACCTCGCTGCGTTACTTTTTACGCATGACATACAACAAATCCATACACAGCAGTGCGGATCTGCATGTACATAGCAAATACTCCGACCGTCCGACCGAGTGGTTCCTTCGCCGCATCGGTTCGCCGGAAAGCTTCGTGGATCCACTTGCTCTCTACCGCACCTGCCGCGACCGCGGCATGGATTACGTCACGATCAGTGACCACAACAGCATCAGCGGAGCGCTCGAAATCGCTCATCTTCCCGGAACGTTTATTTCATCCGAACTCACCACCTACTTTCCGGAAAGTAACTGCAAAATCCACTGCCTCGTCTGGGGCATCACCGAGAACAAATTCCGCGACCTCGACGAGTTGCGTCCGAACATCTACGACCTGCACCGCTACATGAACGAAAACCACATCGTTCATGCCATTGCACATCCGCTCTTTCGCGTCAATGACCGTCTGACAGTCGAGCAGTTTGAAAAGCTCATTCTCATGTTCAACCGGTTTGAAACGCTCAACGGATCGCGCCATCCGCGTGCCGGACTGCTGGCCCGAACAGTTTTTGAAAATCTGACACCGGAATTTATTGAAAGGCTTGCCGACAAACATAGCATTGCTCCGACCGGCTCCGAACCCTGGAAAAAAATATTTACCGGCGGCAGCGACGACCACAGCGGGCTTTATACCGCCGAGGCTCACACTGTTACCCCGCACGCCACGACCGTCTTCGACTTCCTCCAGCATCTCAGCGAAGGCCGTCACCAGCCCGGCGGACGGGCCGGTACCAGCGTTCGGCTCGCGCACAGCCTCTACGGTATCGCCTTTAGCTATTACGAAAACCGGTTTCTTAAAAGCAGCACCGGCAAGGACAGTATGATCGGTGCCATGCTCAAGCGGCTTGTCGAAGAACCTGAAGCACCGGAAAGCGGACTGCGCGCGGCTTTGATTCAGCCTATTCGCAGGCTCGTTATTGAGCAGAAGAAAAAGCAGCTCAGCGACATCGAGAAAATGCTCTTCGAAGAAATCGCCGCCATCCGACGCCGTTCCGCTGCGGAACTTCCGGAAGAGGGTGACGTTTTACCTCGCGAAGATGATCGTAAATTTAAAGCCGCCTGCCGGATCGGTCAGCAGCTCACCTTTACGTTTATTCAGCGTTTTATCGAACAGATCCAGCGCGGCGGGCTCATCGAAAGTATTCAGTCCTTCGCCTCGCTCGGTCCGGTGGCGCTGGGTCTAGCGCCGTATCTGACTGCCTTCAGCGTGCAGCATAAAGATGAGAGCTTCCTGTGTGAGGTGGCTGCCGGTTTTCCCGGTACGGAAAAACTGACGAAACGCTCCGGTAAACGCGCATGGTTCACCGATACCTTTACAGACATGAACGGCGTGGTGAATACCATTCGCACCCTCGCCACGATGGCGCATAAAGAAGGGAAAGAGATTACCGTTGTTACCTGTCTGCCGGAAAAACCGGAGGCGGACTTTCCGCTGAAAAACTTTAAACCGGTCGGCACTTTTCTGCTGCCGGAATACCACGAACAGGAACTGGTTTATCCTCCGGTTCTTGAAATCATCAACTGGCTCGAAGAGGAAGAGATCGACGAAGTCATCATCTCCACGCCAGGACCGGTCGGTCTCGCCGCACTCGGCGCGGCACGGCTACTTAAGCTCAAAGTTCGCGGAATCTACCACACCGATTTCCCGCAATATGTTCTCCACTTGTCCGGCGACGAACAGATGGAAGACCTTACCTGGCGCTACATGGCGTGGTTCTACGAAGGCATGGATCGACTCGCTGTGCCCAGCCAGACCTATCTTGATCAGCTGGTTGGAAAGGGCTTTGACCGTAAAAAACTTTACGTCATGCCGCGCGGCGTTGATCTCGAACGCTTTTCCCCGGAAAAGCGGGATGAAAAATTCTGGGCGCAGTTCGGACTCAACGGCGGTTTCAAATTTTTCTATGCCGGACGGATTTCCAAAGAGAAAAATCTTGAGAATCTGCTCGACGCTTTCCGCACACTCAACGGCGAAGAAAATTTCAAAGCACAGCTCGTTCTGGCTGGCGACGGCCCGCATCTGGAAGAACTCAGGCAGGAATATGCCAACAAGAACATTATCTTCACCGGACGTCTCGACGGCGAAGAACTTGCGCGAGCTTATGCCGGCGCTGACTTCTTTGTATTTCCAAGCCTCACCGACACCTTCGGCAACGCCGTCCTTGAGGCTCACGCCAGCGGACTGCCGGCCATTGTTTCGGATGAAGGCGGTCCGTGTGAAATCGTCCGTTCACACAACTCCGGTCTCGTGTTTGATTCGCACCGTCCTGCTGCGCTGGCCGAAGCGCTTCGCAGTGTGCGGCATAATCCGGTCCTGCGCGGCGAACTGAGGGAAGGGGCGCTGGCCCGCGCCAAAGCCAGCCGCTGGGAAACCGTCCTCGCACAACTGTAGATACTGCGCTATCTTTCCGGTGGTGAAAGAAAGAGTCATAGAACCGGATGTCTGGAAATATGTGCTTCCCGGAGGCTGGGAAGCGCTGGCCGGAAAGACCGACGCCGACAATGATCTGCTCAGCCTGAAAACGGCGCGGGCCAACGATCTCTGGTTTCACGTCCACGGACTGCCCGGCAGTCACGTTGTTCTGCGCGGCCCGGAAGGTGAATCCGCTGACACCGCCACCATTAAACAGGCGGCGGCGATTGCTGCGTGGCACAGTAAAGCGCGTGCTGCCGGAATCGTTCCGGTATCGTGCACCGAGGCAAAAAACGTTTCTAAGCCGCGCGGCGCAAAGCCCGGAACCGTCACCATAAAGCGTGAGAAAACGATCAAAGTCCGACCGGCCTTGCCGTAGTTTTCTGTATTCCAAATCCCTATGGCAAAAGTTTAGCGTCCTTGAGCAGTCGGCAGAATTCTTTTTTTGTGACCTGATACATCTCGCCTTCTTTGGAAAACGGGTGTTCCAGCGCCTTGTATTTGACGGAAAGCCGCTCACATTCGACGATGCGGAAGAATTCGTCGCCTTTTTTCCAAATCTGTCCCTGTTGTAATTTCATGCCTGTATTTAGCATTCGGATGTCATCCCTCCAATATTTAACAGATTCATTTCGGCAAAGACCTTCGGTGAGAAAAAGTTTCTAAGTCTGAATAGAAAAATGTAGAAAGGGCGCATGATTGGAAAACGCGTCAACGAAGAGGGCGGAGTTTATCAGGTGCGGGCGAAGGATCTGCCGAAGGCGCTTCAGCCGCGCGAGAAGTTCGACCGGCTCGGGCCGGAGAATCTTTCCGAAAGCGACTTGCTGGCGTTGCTTCTGCGAACCGGAACGACCGGAATGAATGTCGTCGAACTGGCCGAGACGCTGATTCTCCAATACGGATCTCTCAGTGCGCTTTCACGAAGTTCGGTCGCGGAACTTCAGAAAATCCATGGCATAGGCAAAGAGAAAGCCAAAATTCTGAAAGCGGCGCTCGAAATCGGCCGGCGGCTGGTGCAGGAAAATGTCGGCGAAAATCCGCGTATTGCTTCACCCGAAGAAGCGGCGGCGGTTTTGCGCGAACGAGCCCGTAGTCTTGACCGCGAGGTTTTCTGGGTGCTGCTGCTTGATACCAAAAGCCGGTTGATGGCGCCGCCGTGCGAGGTGTCGAAAGGTACGCTCAACTCCAGTCTGGTGCATCCGCGCGAAATTTTTAAACCGGCCGTTCAACATTCTGCTGCCAGCGTTATTCTGGCGCACAACCATCCATCGGGCGATCCGTCGCCGTCGGCGCAGGATATCCGCATCACGAAAAAACTGATCGAAGCGGGCAGAACCATGGAAATCAAAGTGCTGGATCATCTGATTATGGGCCGCAAAACCCGTGATGGCGCGAACGATTTTTTAAGCCTGCGCGAATCCGGCCTGGCGGAGTTTGAGGAAAGATAAAAAGCGGAGCATAAGAAGCTCCGCACTCCAAAGCGCGCCTTCCAGCGCGCAGACTTCGTGCGGGGTCCTTTGGAGTGCGGCGATAAAGGTATTCCGTATCGCCGCTTTTCTCTGTCTCAATAGAAAAATGCCGTGTGCTCGACCACCTCATCATCGGCCGGAAAACCCGCGACGGTGCCAACGATTTCCTCAGTCTGCGCGAAGCCGGTCTGGCGGAGTTTGAAGAGCGGTAACGCCGGTGAAGAATGGAAAACTTTAAGCGCTAGTCTCTTTCCGCCCTTTGAATTGACGGAAATGGGATGGGCGACTAAGTTAACCGCCATCAAACGCCTTTCAACACCGGTTCCGAGAGATTGAAAAATGAGTAATCCGAAATCTGAAAAGCTGGCCGCCTTTACGGCATGGACGCAGGCCCACATTACCGGCGACGAAAAAGGGCAGGCGCAAATATTTCTCGACCGTCTGTTTCAGGCTTTTGGTCACGCCGGCTCGCTGGATGTCGGCGGCGAAGCGGAGTGCCGCGTCCGCAAAGCCAAAGAAGACGGCGGCGGCGTCAGTTTCGCGGATTACGTCTGGAAGCCGGTCGTTCTCATTGAGATGAAAAAGCGTGGCGTCGATCTGTCGAAACACTACCGGCAGGCGTTTGATTACTGGACGCGTCTTGTTCCGGGCCGTCCGCGCTATGTGGTGTTGTGCAACTTCGACGAATTTCATGTCTATGACTTCGAAACGCAGATGGATTCACCGGTGGGCAGCGTTACGCTGGCCGAACTGCCGGAACGCTGGGGTCCGCTGAACTTTCTATTTCCCGGCCAGCCGAAACCGCTTTTTGACAACGACCGCGTTGCCGTCACCCGCGAAGCCGCTGATCGTCTAGCCTACTGTTTCAAGAAATTCCGCCAACGCGGTGTCGATCAGCCGACGGCGCAGCGCTTTATTCTGCAAATGCTGGTGGCGCTGTTCGCCGAAGACATTGATCTGCTGCCGAAATATTTTGTCACGCAGCTTTTGAATGACATTTCCACGCCCGCCGACAGCTACGACCTGCTGGGCGGGCTGTTCGATGCCATGAACACCACACCGGCCGTCACCGGCGGACGGTTTAAAGGCGTTCCCTATTTCAACGGCGGCCTGTTTGCCGCGCCAGCCCGCATCGAACTGAAGGATTTGGAACTGGTCGCGCTCCGCGAAGCCGCCAAATTCGACTGGAAAAAGGTTCAGCCGGAAATCTTCGGTACGCTGTTTGAGCATTCGCTGGACGACGGAACGGTGGCGGGAACCCGTAACGAACGGCGCGCTCAGGGCGCGCACTTCACCCATCCTGCCGACATCATGAAAATCATCGGCCCGACGATTGTCCATCCGTGGCACGAGCAGATTGAAGAGGCGAAAACCATCAAGCGCCTGAACGAACTGCTGGGGCGGATGCAGAACTTCCGCGTCCTCGACCCGGCCTGCGGCAGCGGAAACTTCCTTTATATTGCCTACCGCGAGTTGAAGCGGCTGGAGGCACGCATTTTTGAGCGCATCAACAACGAATTCCCCAGCCGCGCCGCGCCGGGGCAGGATGTTATGAGCTACCTCTCGGCGCAGAATTTCTACGGCATGGATATCAATCCCTTTGCCGTTGAAATCGCCAAAGTCACCATGATGATCGCCCGCAAGCTCGCCATTGACGAACTGCACATTTCCGAACGCGCCCTGCCGCTGGACAACCTCGACCGGAACTTTATCGCCACCGACGCGCTCATCACCGCAGGAGCGGACGGCGCGTTTATCCGTACGCCGTGGCCGCGCGCCGACGTCATTGTCGGCAATCCGCCGTTCATCGGCGCCAAGCTCCTGAAGCCGCAGCTCGGCCCCGATTATGTGGAGCACGTCCGCGCTCTTTATCCCGAAGTGCCCGGCATGGCCGACTATTGCGTTTACTGGTTCCGCCGCGCTCACGACCATCTTCCGGCCTGCACCGCCGCCGGTCCAATGGCTGGACGCGCCGGACTGGTCGGTACGCAGAATATCCGTAACAACCAGTCGCGCGTCGGCGGACTCGATCACGTCGTCAGCGACGGCACCATCGTCGAAGCCGTGGACAACCAGCCGTGGAGCGGCGAGGCCAACGTCCACGTCTCCATCGCCAACTGGGTCAAGACACAAGATGCCGCACTTCTGCCGAAAACCAAGCGGCTCTGGTTTAAAGTCGAGCCGACGACGGCGGCGAAAAAGCTGCGGAAAAATGAAGGCAAGTCGGCAACCAAAGATTACGAACTGAGTTTCCGTGAAGTTTCTCTAATTAATTCGGCGGTGTCAGACAAAGCGGATGTCGGCAACGCAAACACACTCACTTATGGAGAAAAGAGTTTTGTTGTGTGCCAAGGTGTGACACCCGGCTTGGACGGTTTTGTAGTCACTCCGCAAACTGCCGCCGGACTTATTCGGCGTGATCCTGCAAGTCAGGCTGTCATTTTTCTTTATCTTATTGGCCGCGAACTTCTCACCGGTTCCGGAATGCCGGAACGTTGTATTATCGACTTCGGGAAAATGGATGTCTTGTCTGCTCAGCAGTATCCCGCTGCTTTTGCACACGTCCAAGAGTTTGTGTTGCCGAAAATTCAGCAGAAGGCGGATGCTGAACATGAGTCCGAATCGGCACACCGCGATCAATTAGAAAAATGGTGGCAACTCTGGAGAGCGCGGCGCGATTTGGTCGAAGCGGTTGCGACAGCACCACGTTTTCTGGTTTGTTCGCGCGTAACCAAACGTCCGATTTTTGTTTTCGTTAATAACTCTGTGCGACCTGGCGATGCTTTGCAGTGCTTTTCATTTTCTGACGATTACAGTTTTGGCATTCTGCAATCCAATGCTCATTGGCAATGGTTCATCGAGAAGTGTAGTAAGTTGAAATCGGATTTCCGTTACACGCCGCCGTCCGTCTTCGATACTTTCCCATGGCCGCAGACACCGAGTACCAAGCAAATCGAAGCGGTTGCCGCCGCCGGATGCGAAGTGCGCCGTATCCGCGCCGAGACATTGCTGAAAATGAAAGGCGGACTGCGCGCTCTTTACCGGACGCTTGAACTTCCCGGCGCCAACCCGCTTAAAGAGGCTCACGTCGCGCTGGATGCCGCCGTGCTCGCCGCCTACGGATTTTCCGCAAAAGCCGATCTGCTCGCCCAGCTTCTCGAACTCAACCGGCAGGTCGCCGGAAAAATAGAGGCCGATGAACCGGTCACCGCACCCGGCATTCCGGCCAGCTATCCAACGCCCGCCGGACTGATTACCGGCGACTGCATTCGCGCGGAATAAAGCCGTATCCAGAATGTTCTTGAACGCTTCCCGTAAATGACAATAATCCGCGCCATCTTCAGGGCAGGGTGAAATCCCCGACCGGCGGTAAAGTCCGCGAGCCCCGCAGTTGCGGGGCAGATGCAGTGAGATTCTGCGACCGACAGTACAGTCTGGATGAAAGAAGATAAACGAATGCGAGAACCTTTCCGCCCTGGATGACGTATGTCTTCAGGGTTTTTGCATTTTAAGGACGGCTGACTATGAGCGAAAAACTGTTTGATCCGATGGATGAGGTGCTGGATGCACTCCGGCGCGGCGAAATGATTCTGGTGACCGATGACGAAAACCGGGAAAACGAAGGCGACATTATTTGCGCGGCGGAGTTTTGCACACCGGATCAGATCAATTTTATGGCGACTCACGCCCGCGGCCTGATTTGTGTGGCTCTCGAAGAGTCGCGGCTTTCGCGGCTGGGGCTGGCCCGCATGGTGCCGGAACATCACGGCGACAAATTTAAAACCGCTTTCATGGAGTCGGTGGATGCCCATGAGGGAATCACCACTGGCATCAGCGCCGCCGACCGTGCGCTGACGGTACAGATTCTGATGAGCGAAACCTCGACCGCATGCGACCTGTCGACGCCTGGACATCTTTTTCCGCTGATGGCGGTCGAAGGCGGTGTACTCAAGCGGGCCGGTCACACCGAAGCCGCTGTTGATCTTTCGCGCATGGCGGGGCTGAAGCCCGGCGGCGTGATCTGTGAAGTGATGCGCGACGACGGCGAAATGGCGCGTCTGCCGGATCTGATCAAGTTCGCCAAAAAACACAGCCTCAAATTTACGTCGGTAGCTGAAATCGCCAAATACCGATATGTCAACGAGAGCCTCGTTCACATGGGACGACAGGTGAAAATGCCGACGGAATGGGGTGAATTCAACCTGCGCATCTACAGTTCCTATGTGGATGACAAAGACCATCTGGCGCTGTTTATGGGCGGACCGACGCCGGAGAAGCCGCATCCGCTGGTACGCGTTCACAGCGAATGTCTGACCGGCGATGTTTTCGGATCGCAGCGGTGCGACTGCGGCTCTCAATTACAGCACGCACTGCAAATGATCAGCGAATACGGCTACGGCGCACTCGTTTATATGCGGCAGGAAGGCCGCGGCATCGGACTGACCAAAAAAATCCATGCCTACGAACTGCAGGATCAGGGACTGGATACGGTCGAGGCGAACGTCCAGTTAGGTTTTGCGCCTGACTTGCGCGACTACGGAATCGGCGCGCAGATTCTTAAAGACCTGCGGATGACAGAAATCCGGCTGATCACCAACAATCCGGCTAAGATCGAGGGACTGGATAAATACGGTATTGAGATTGTCGAGCGGGTGCCGATTGTGCTTCCTTCAACGCCGCACAACGCACGCTATATGAACACCAAGCGCGATAAAATGAAACATATGCTCTGAGGTTGGTGAAATGGGAAAAGGAATTTCAAAAAAACAACTGGATGCCGGCGGACTGAAGTTCGCAATCGTGGTGAGCCGGTTTAACGAAGAGCTGACGCAGCAGCTGGCTGACGATGCCGTGCAATGTCTGGAAGAAAACGGCGCGAAAGAATCTGACATCGGAGTTTTTCAGGTGCCCGGCGCGTATGAAATTCCGGTGGTGATTAATGAACTGGCGAAGAGCGGGAAATACGACGCGCTGATTGCGCTGGGCGTGGTGGTGGAAGGCGAAACGCCGCACGCGCAGATGATCGGCGAATCAACCGGCATTGCGCTGCTCGATATCGCCCGCGAATACGGCGTTCCGGTGATCAACGAAATTGTCGGTACGCGCAACTGGGAGCAGGCGGTAGTGCGCTGCACCCGTAGCCGGACGAGCCGCGGCTGGTACGCTGCCGAGGCCGCTATTGAAACTGCTAATATTTTGAAAACGATAAAAGGATCTAAATGACTAAAGTGACGGGTCGCCGCCAGGCGCGTGAGTGGGCTGTGCAGTTTTTGTTTCAGACGGAGTTCAATCCGGACGATCTGGATAATGCTTTGGCCGATTTTTGGAGTGACGATGATAGAAATCCCTCAGTACGCGATCAGACCTACGTAAATGAAGTGATACGCGGTGTGATTGAAAAACAGCGCGAAATCGACCGGACGATTTCGAAATACACCGACAACTGGGATGTTGAGCGTCTTGGCGTACTCGATCGAACGGTGTTGCGCGTAGCGACGTTTGAAATGCTTTTTCGCGGCGACATTCCGCCGGTTGTTTCGATTAACGAAGCCGTGGAAATCGCCAAAGCTTACAGCGGCAAGGATTCAGGACGCTTTGTAAACGGCGTACTCGACCGGATTCAGAAAGAACTGGATCGTCCGTCGCGCAGCACGCACTCGACACAATGACTTCACACGAACCATTCATGCAGCGGGCACTCGCGCTGGCGCGGCGCGGGGAGGGGCTGACGCGGCCCAATCCGCCGGTCGGTGCGGTGCTGGTTCAGAATGGAAAAATTATTGCCGAAGGCTTTCATAAAAAAGCCGGCGGCCCGCACGCCGAAGTTTCTTGTCTCCAATCGGCAATCGGTAATCTGAAATCTTCAATTCTCTACGTCACCCTGGAACCTTGTTCGACCTATGGCCGCACGCCGCCGTGCACCGATTTGATTCTGGCGCGCGGCATCCGCCGTGTAGTGATCGGCACAAAAGATCCCAATCCGGCCCACGCGGGGCGGGGCATCCGGATATTGCGCCGCGCCGGTGTTGAGGTAATCACCGGTGTCTGCCGCACCGAAGCCGATGCACTGATTGCGCCGTTTTCCAAACTCATTTTGACCGGTATGCCGTATGTAACGCTAAAGCTGGCGGCAACGGTTGACGGACAGATTGCCGACGCCTCCGGAAAATCAAAATGGATCACCGGTCCGCAGGCACGGGCTAAAGTGCAGGAGCTGCGCCGCTCCGCTGACGCCATTATGGTTGGTTCCGGTACGATCCGCGCGGATAATCCATCCTTGCTTCCGCGTCCGGCCAAAGGACGGGTGCCGTGGCGGGTTATCGTTGGTTCAACGCTTCAGGCAGAAGCTAATGTGCTTAGAGATGAAGCGGCGGCACAGACGCTGGTAGTTAACGGCCCGCTCAAGACAATTCTACGTGATCTCGGAAAACGCGGCGTAATGCATGTGCTGTGCGAAGGCGGCGGCGAGCTGGCCGGATCGCTGGTACGGGCCGGGCTGGTGGATGAATTTGCGCTGTTTATTGCGCCGTCATTACTCGGCGGTACCGGTGTTCCAATGTTTGGAAAACCAGGGTGGCCGCTGACAAAGATGCCGCTTTTAAATTTCCAGACCTTGGAAAAATGCGGAAAAGATGTTTTTATACGGGCCTTACCGGTCAGGAGAAAGTGATGTTTACAGGAATCATTCAGCGACTTGGAACAATTGTTGATGTGAAAATGCACGGCGCGGCAGGACGGATTACGCTTGCTCCGAACCGTCCGTTTGATGCTCCGGTTCATTTGGGCGACAGCATTGCTGTGAATGGGGCCTGTTTGACCGTTGCCGCGATTGAAGGCCCGAACTTCTGTTTCGATGTACTCACGGAGACTTTCGACAAAACCAATCTCGGCGAAAAAAGATCTGGTTCCATTGTGAATCTGGAGCGCGCGCTGGCACTGGGTGATACCCTCGGCGGCCATATCGTGACGGGCCATGTGGATGGCGTTGGAACTGTGCGCCGGGTTGATCGGGTTGATCGCGACTGGAAATTTGAAATCGAATGCGCACGGAACCTGCTTATGCTGATGGTGTACAAGGGCTCGATTGCGCTGGACGGAATTTCCCTGACGGTTGCGGAATTGAAAGACGATGCATTTGTCGTTCACATTATTCCGCATACGATGGAAGAAACGGACATGTCGGAGTTCAAGCCTGGTACCAAGGTGAATCTGGAGTCGGATATTCTCGGGAAGCATGTTCAGCGTATTCTCGAGTTTGGCGGCGGACAGAATTATCGTGTCAGTTTTGAGAATAAAAACTAAGGAGTTTTCATGGATCGAAAAAAAATTCTGCTCGTGGATGACGAAGACGCGATCCGCAAAATGGTGCGTGCTGTATTAGGCAGTGAACTCTACGAATTTGGTGAGGCGGTTAATGGTCTGGATGCTCAGGCGATGCTGGAAAAGCAAAAGTTCGATTTGATCATCACCGATGTCATTATGCCTGATTGTGACGGCATAGAACTGGTTATGGCTATCCGTCGCAAACTGCCCGATGTTAAAGTAATTGTCATGTCCGGCGGCGGACGTGTCCGCGCCGGCCACTACCTTGATCTGGCCGGTAAACTCGGCGCGGCACGGGTATTTGAAAAACCTTTTGATACAGCGGAGCTTCGTACAGCTGTTCAGGAACTGCTTAGTTAAAGACGAATAACAGGAGAATCATGAAGGAAACTGATCTGCTTAAACTCTTTGAGGAAACTCAGGCGCTGCTTAATGGCCATTTTGAACTTCGCTCAGGACTCCACTCTAACCGCTTCTTTCAATGTGCGTTGCTGCTCCAGTATCCCCGCATTGCCGGGCAGGTCTGCGAGGCGCTGGTTGAAAAGATGAAAACCGTACTCGGCAAACTGGAGGTTGATACCGTAATTGCCCCAGCGCTTGGCGGAATTTCCGTCGGCCATGAAGTGGCACGAACGCTGGGTACCCGGTTTATTTTTGCGGAGAAAAATGCTGAAAAAGCACTGGTGATGCGCCGGTTTAAGATCGAAAAGGGCGAGCGGTTTCTGGTAGCGGAAGATGTAATCACCCGCGGCGGCCGCGTACAGGAAACCATTGATATTGTGACGCAGCACGGCGGCATCGTGCAGGCCGTCGGCGTACTCGTCAACCGCAGTGGCGGCAAGGCGAAGTTTGACTACCCGACGGTCAGTCTGCTCGACATCGAACCGGTTACCTGGGAGCCCGCAGAATGTCCGCTTTGCAAACAAGGACTGCCGCTGGTTCATCCCGGAAGTTAAACTGCATTTTCGGTTGTCGAATCCATTTTGGGGCCGTATGCTCCCCGCTCAATTTTGTTCTGGTGATTTGAAGGGAGATCTTGGCTATGGCGCATCCGCTTGAGGCACTTTTGGTATTGCAGGAAAAAGACCGAAAAATCGCAAAACTTCAACGCGAAATCCGCGACATCCCCGCCCGCAAGGCGGACATCGAAAAACAGCTCGAAGGTGCCAAGCTCAGACTTTCACAGGCTCGCGAAACGCTGAAAAAATCTACCGCCGATCTCAAGCAGCTCGAAATCGAAGTCGGGGCTCACAACGAAAAGATCATCAAATACAAACAGCAGCAGATGGAGTCTAAGACCAACGACCAATATCGCGCGTTCCTCCAGGAAATCGCCGCTGCCGAGAAAAACATTTCTGCACTGGAAGACCGCGAAATTATTCTGATGGAACAGGCGGAAGCCTCCAAAAAAGTTATCGCCGAACGCGAATCCGAACTGAAGGAAGAAGAAGGCGGCGTCAGCGAAGAGCAGGGCATGCTCGAAGACCGGCTGAAAGAAGTTCAGGACGATCTCAACGCGCTTATGGCTGATCGCGGGCGGATCACCTCAAACGTTAATCCGTCACTGCTTTTGAAATATGAACGGCTGTTTAAAAATAAAGGCGACTTCGCCGTTGTTCAGGTTGAAAAAGACCATTGCTCCGGCTGTCATATGAGACTGCCGCCGCAGGTCACCAACGACGCTATCAATCCCGCCAAGCTCGTCATCTGCAACTTCTGCGGACGCATGCTCATCAACATTCGCTAAAATGCTTTGGACTGCGGTGATAAAGGCACAGCCGTATCACCGCTTTTGAAAGCGGAGCATAAGAAGCTCCGCACTCCAAAGTGCTTCGCACAGAAACTTCTCGCCATGGCGGGTGCCGCCGCGTACCTTCCTCCTCCGCAGGCAGAGTGTATCGACCGCTCTTTGGTTCGCCAAGGGGAGGAAAGTCCGGACTCCGCAGGGCAGGACGTTCCGTGGTTAACGCGGAAACTCCGGTGCTAAATCGCCGGGGATGGAAAGTGCCACAGAAATTATACCGCCTCGCAAGAGGTAAGGGTGAAATGGTGGGGTAAAAGCCCACCGCTCCAAGGGTAACCGCGGAGGCAGGGTAAACCCCGTCCGGAGCAAGATCAAATAGGGAACAAGGAGCTGCCCGCTCCACTTGAGTTCCGGGTTGATCGCATTAGATAAATGGTCGACTCCTTCGGGAGAACAGAATCCGGCTTACAGCTCTGCCTGCGCTTTTTCATCTGGGCAGCTGATCGTGGCGGCTGTTTCACAATTAGCGGTATTTGAATTTGCGGTCGATTTCCCCATTACGCATTACGGTTCTCATAATGCTTCGAGTCGCCCCATTGGTTGAAGCCGATGGTTTCGCCGATGGACTGGATGCGGCGGGTCAGACAGCCGCGGCACATGGATGAATTTTCATCAAGGCAGGGCTTGTTGTCGTAGAGCACATAGTTCGGGCGGAACTCCGTCTCAGTGACGTTGGGCATGATGACATTCGCGCCGCATTTGAGTCCCATTTCACGGCCGGAATGTTTCAAGGCTTGGAGCGCGGTGGCGGCGGCAATGTTGACGTCCTTCAGCACAATGCGCGTCACGGCGATCATTTTGAGTCCAAGCGTCAGCGCGGCCTGTTTCTGCTCATCGGTGTACGGCGGAATGGCTGCGCCCATCGGCGTGTCGCGGTGCGGAATGTACGGCCCCATGCCGACCATGTCGATATCGAGTTCTTTCATGAACAGGATGTCGGCGACCAGATCGTCCATCGTCTGGCCGGGCAGACCCATCATCACGCCGGTGCCGACCTGATAGCCGGTCTTTTTGAGCAGGGCGAGGCAGTTTTTGCGCACTTCAAAGTCGTGATCGGCCGGATGCAGTTGGCGGTACAGCACCGGATTGGTGGTTTCAATGCGGAGCAGATAACGGTGCGCGCCCGCTTCGCGCCAGCGGCGGTAGGTTTCTTCCGTCTGTTCGCCGAGCGACAGCGTGACACCGAGTTTGCCGTCCGTGGCAGTTTTAATCCGCCGGAGCACCCGCTCAATCAGTTCGATATAGGCGGCATCCTGCCGCTCGCCGGACTGAATCACGACCGAGCCGTATTCGTTTTCAAACGCCCAGATCGCCTCGCGTACCATTTCCTCCTCATCCATCTGGAAGCGCTTCACGTTCGTGTTGCTCTTGCGGATGCCGCAGTAGTAGCAGTCTTTGATACAAATGTTGCTGCACTCAATAATGCCGCGGAAATAGGCGACCTTGCCGACATATTTGGCTTTCACGCGATAGGCGCAATCGTACAGCGCCTGCAATTCCGCCGGATCAGAAATCTCCAGCAGAGCTTTCATCTCCATCGGCGTCAGCTTCTCATCGCGATCCACTTTGCCTAAAATTTGATCTGTCATATCAGTAAATCCGTCTGATCAAAAATAGAGGTCACGATTGCCTTGCTTGATTTGCGCCATGCGCTCAAGCAGTTTCACCTTCTGGTCGCCGTCGGGCATTCGTTCGAGTTCGCGTTCAATCTGTTTCATGCCCGCCTTGCGGGTTTCCGGCGACGAATAGTCCTCCATGTATTCGAGGAAGGTCAGCACGGCGTTCGGCGTGCAGAACCGTTTCACGAAACCCGGAATGGCGAACTCCATGAAATGCTCGCCGGTGCGGCCGAGCCGGTAGCATCCGGTGCAGAAGCTGGGGATAAAGTCGGCTTCGCACAGCTCGCGGATCACCTGATCGAGCGAGCGTCCGTCATTCAGCACAAACTGGCTCTTTTTGTAGGACTCTTCATCCTGTTGCGAATAGGCGCCGACGCCGATATCGGATCCGGCGTCAATTTGCGACACGCCGAACTGGATAATTTCGTTCCGGATGGCGACCGATTCGCGGCAGGTGAGAATCAATCCGGTGTACGGAACCGCGAGGCGCAGAATGGCGACCAGCCGTTTGAAGTCGTAGTCGCTGACGCCCTGCGGCGGCCGGTCGCACAGTGCGGTGCCGATGGCCGGTTCGATGCGCGGGAACGAAATGGTGTGCGGCCCGACGTGGAATTTTTCTTCCAGATGGATGGTGTGGTAGAGCAGGGCCATCGTTTCGAAACGCCAGTCGAACAGTCCCATCAGCGCGCCGATGCCGACGTCGTCGATGCCGGCCTGCTGTGCGCGGTCGAGTCCGTGCAGTCGCCAGAGAAAATTACTCTTCGGTCCCGACGGATGCATCTGTTTGTAGGTTTCCTGATGGTAGGTTTCCTGAAAAATCTGGTAGGTGCCGATGCCGGCGGACTTCACCAGCTTGAAGCCTTCGACATCCAGCGGCGCGGCGTTGATGTTAACGCGGCGGATTTCGCCGTTGCCGTGTTTCTGTTTGTACACTTCCACCACGGTGTCGTGAATAAACTGCGCGTCGTACTGCGGATGTTCGCCGTACACCAAAATCAGCCGCTTGTGGCCGCGCTTCACCAGCGCTTCGATCTCGTGGTCGAGTTCGGGCATGGTCAGTGTTTTGCGCGAGACCTCCTTGTTGGTGCAGCGGAAGCCGCAGTACTGGCAGTTGTTGATGCACTCGTTGCCGATATAGAGCGGGGCGAACAGCACAATGCGGTTACCGTAAACGCGCTGCTTGAGCTCTCGGGCGCCTTCAAAAATTTCATTCACCAGCTCCGGAGATTCGGCGTTGATCAGTACCGCCATTTCTTCGGGGTCGAGCCGGTTTTTATTCAGCGACTTCTGAATGACTTCGCGCACCCGTTCCGGTGACGGATTTTTCGTCTTTTCCAGCCATTGGAAAATTTCGTTTTCGGGAATGAAGGATTTCAGTCCTTCGGTATCAATTTTCATTTCAGATTCCTTTCAAAAGCATCCAGCGCGGCAGGGAAGGGCGCTAATACCCGTTTCAGTACGCCCTGCGTCTGAGAAATACAAAGTCCATAGTTGGTGATCGGTACACCGACCGCTTCACATTTTTCGATGCGCGACAGAATTTCGCGCCGGTTGTGCATACAGCCGCCGCACTGCACGACGAGGCTGTACTCGCTCAGGTTGTCCGGAAAATCGTGCCCGGCGTAGACGTCGATTTGCAGTTCGCATCCGCAGTACTGCCGGAGCCAGCGCGGAATTTTGACGCGGCCGATATCATCCTCGGCGGCGTGGTGCGAACATGATTCGGCGATCAGTACCTTGTCGCCGTCTTTCAGCCGGTCAATCGCCGCCGCGCCAGCCGCGAGTTTCGGCAGGTCGCCTTTGAGCCGTGCGAAGAGAATCGAAAACGTCGTGCAGGGAATTTCTTTCGGCGTGTCACCGATCATTTTCAGCACGACCTGCGAGTCGCAGACGACCAGATCTGGCGGAGTTTTTAGCTGACCGAGCATGTGAGTGTATTCGCGTTCCTTCACCACCAGCGCGGCGGCGTCGTTGTCGAGCGCGTCACGGATGGTCGAAACCTGTGGCAGAATCAGTCGGCCTTTCGGTGCCTGCAAGTCGATCGGCACAATCAGCACAGCAATACCGCCCGGCTTTACCAGATCGCCCACCAGCGGTGGCGGCTGGAGGAATTCTTCTGGGCAGATGGCGATTAACCGGGCTTTGAGTTGGGAAATAATTTTTTCGCGGGAAGAGAGGTTGGTCGAGTTGCAAGGCAGATAAGACGGATCGGACGGATTGGACAAATCGGACTTATTGGCAATCTTGATGACCGGTGTTGTGCCCGCTTTCTCGCAAACGACCTGCTCGAATTCACCGAACTGATCGCCTTCGCAAATCAGCAAGATCACGTCGGCGCGGTCGAAAACTTTTTCGGTTTTTTCGACGCGCTTGCCGCCGAGTACCGTGGTGTCGTCGAGTCCGGCGGTGTCGATAAAAACCACCGGCCCGATGGGCAGCAGTTCCATTGTTTTTTCGACCACATCGGTGGTGGTACCGGGCTGTTCCGAGACAATCGACACATCCTGACCGGCAATCAGGTTCAGAAAACTCGACTTACCGACGTTCGTGCGACCGAACAGGGCAATATGCAGTCTTAAACTTTTCGGTGCGGTTTTCATTTATAGCCCAGCGCCATCAGGTTCTGCGGGGAGAGCGTCTTTTCAACCGCCTCTTTCCCCAGTTCCTTCTCCAAAAACTCGCGGATGGTTCCTTTGCCGTGCTGTTCGAACTGTTTGAAGAGTTCGGAACAGCGGTCGTATCCAAGCATTGGAACAAACGCAGTAATAATTTCGGGAGAAGCATACAGCCTTTCGCGGCAGAGTCCTTGATCCGCGTCAATTCCGGCAGCGTGTTTTGCCAGCATTTGCGCGGCGGCGATCAGCAGGTCGATGGATTCGAGCAGAGCGTCGGCCAGTAGCGGCATAAACTCGCAAATTTGGAGCGAGCCGCGCGCGGCGCAGTCGGCGACGATGTTGTTATTCGCCTTTACCTTGATACCGATCTGAATGACCGACTCCAGAATGACCGGATTGACTTTTCCCGGCATGATTGATGAACCGGCCTGTACAGCAGGCAGTTTTATTTCGCCGAGCATCACGAGGCGGCGTAGGTCGTCGCTGACTTTAATCAGGTTAACGGCGGCGGCATTCAGGATGCCGGAAACTTCGACGAAGCAGTCGGCGTTGGCGGTGGCTTCCACCATGTTTTCGGCGCGGCTCAGGCCGAGTCCGGTGACTTCGCGCAGTTTTTCGGTGACGAGGAAAATATAACTGCGCGGTGCGGTAATTCCGGTGCCGATAGCGGTACCGCCGAGGTTGATGGTGCGTAGCCGTTCCTCGCACTTAAAGGTTCTCCACCGATCTCTCGCAAAAGCTTCGGCAAACGAGGCGAACTGTGCGCCGAGTGTCAGCGGAACAGCATCCATCAGCTCGGTTTTTCCAAGGATTGGCAGTCCGGCCCACGTTTTTTCCAATGTTTGGAAGCTTCCTTGCAACGAGGCAAAAGCTTCGCTCAGTTCGCGCACGGCTCCGATGGCGGCGACCTTCAGTGCCGTCGGATAGGTGTCGTTGGTGGACTGGTGCAGGTTGACCTCTTCAATCGGGTGCGCACCGGCAAGATGGCCGATTACTTCGTTGACCATCATGTTGGTCGAAGTTCCGGCGCCGCCCTGAAGAGCGGACAGGGGATAGCAGTCAGGAGTCAGGGAGCAGGATTGGATAATGCGATCAGCTTTTTCCACCGGAAGAAAACCGAGTTCTTTGTTGGCGAGGGCGCAGGCTTTTTTGACCTGGCCGTATGCTTTGAGCAGGCGCGGGTTCACGGCACTTCTAGGGATTGGAAAGTTTTCCAGTGCGCGGGCAGTGTGGATTCCCCACGGTGCATCTGCCGGAATTTCCTTCGAGCCGAGGAAGTCGTTTTCGATGCGCGTTTTCATTTGGCTTTACTCAGCATGGATTTGACGGAGACGCCGGACAGCGCGCCGAGTTTTCCGGTGAGAACACCGAGTTCGTCGGTGGTGGCGTCGACGATGAGTGTGATGGCCGAGCAGGCGCGTTTTTCGTAAGGGACACCCATTCGGGCGACGATCATTTCGCCGTAATGCCCCAGCAGTTCGTTGACCGCCGCCGCGTTGGCTTCGCGATCCTCGATAATGATTCCAATGAATCCCAACCTCTTTTGCATAGCTATGTCTCCAAAAAAAGTGCTCCGCCGCATTTCTGCGGCGGAGCAGGAGACGGTAGGCAGCTATGCAAACCGTTTTCCTAAATTGTCCGTTTGCCTTGGGTCAGGGAGGCCCCTTGCCGCAGAAAACTCGAATAAGGTACACCAGTTTCTATTTTTTGTATACTTTTCGTTCCTGATAAACCGTGTGCAATAGCTCGTGAGCCTTGTGGCCCAACGGTTTACCAAGGAAATCTTGGTATATTTTAGTGATCATCGGATTGTGGTGCGAGCAGCGCTGAACCGATTTTTCGTCGTCCGTATAGATACCGGCAGTCCGTTTGGCGCGAATTGCATCGGTTGCACCATGGGGCTGTCCTCCACCACCGATACAGCCGCCGCGACAGGCCATTACTTCAATGAAGTGGAAAGGCGTTTCTTCGCCTTTGGCTTTTGCTTCACGAATCTGGTTCAAAAGTGCCTCGACGTTACCCATCTGGTGGGCGACGGCAACGCGGATTTTGGTGCCTTTAATATCGATCTCCGCCGCTTTAACACCTTCCATACCACGGACATTCATAAAGTTGACGTCCTTGATGTCTTCTTTAGTGATCAAGAAGTAGGCTGAGCGCAGTGCGGCTTCCATCACACCGCCGGTGACGCCGAAGATGGTGCCTGCTCCGGTGTATTCGGCAAGAATACTATCGGGCTGTTCTTCCGGCAGATTCTTGAAGTCGATGCCGGCCTGTTTAATCATGCGGGCCAGCTCGCGGGTGGTGATGGAGACATCTACATCCTGAAAACCGGAAGCGCCCATGCTTTCGCAGCGGCCAACCTCGAATTTCTTTGCGGTGCAAGGCATTACAGAAACGACATACATGTCTTTTGGGTCAATACCTGCTTTTTCGGCATAGTAAGTTTTAGCCATGGCACCCAGCATCTGCTGTGGCGATTTGGCCGAGGAGAAGTTCGGGATGAAATCAGTCGCGTACTTTTCCATGTAGTCAGTCCAAGCCGGGCAGCACGAGGTGATTTGCGGCAGAACACCGCCCTCGGTCACGCGCTTCACGAACTCCGAACCTTCTTCCATGATGGTGAGGTCGGCGGTGAAGTTGGTGTCGAAGACCGCATTAAAGCCGAGACGGCGCAGTGCAGCGTAGAGTTGGCCGGTGAGTACGGCGCCGGGTTCGTAGCCGAACGCTTCGCCGATGGCGACACGCACGGCCGGCGCAATCTGCACGACGCAATGCTTTTTGTTTTCTTCGATGGCGTTCCACACTTCGCGGGTCTGATCTTTTTCGTAAATGGCCCCGACCGGGCAATGCGCAGAGCACTGTCCGCATTTGATGCAGGGGCTTTCATCCAGCGTGACGTCCGCCGCCGGAGCAATACGGGTTTTTTCGCCGCGTCCGATGAATTCGAGAGCCCAGACGCCTTGCATGTTCTGACAGACCTTGGCGCATCGTCCGCAGGCAATACATTTTTCAGGGTTGAGCACGATGGAGGTGGTCGAATTGTCGACCGGCAGATCGCGCAATCGTGTTTCATAAGGTACTTCACGGATGCCGAACTCTTCCGCCAGTGTTTGCAGTTCGCAGTTGCGGCTACGACTGCACTGAAGACAATCGTTGGGGTGGGTGGAAAGAATCAGTTCGAGCACCGTACGGCGCACGTTGACGATTTCTGGATCGTGAGTGATCACTTTCATGCCGGGGCCGGCCGGCGTGGCGCAGGCGCGTAGCATTTTTGGTGAGCCTTCCACTTTAACCACGCAGATACCGCAGGCCGCCCACGGCTCCAGGTCGCTGTGATAGCAGAGTGTCGGGATTTTTACGCCGACCAGTTTGGCCGCATCGATAAGCGAGGTTCCGGGTTTTACCGATACCGGGATTCCGTTGATTTCGAGTTCAATCATGTTCATGAGTTTCTCCAAATTATCCTTTTTTGACCGCATCGAATTTGCAGGCGGTGAAACACTGTCCGCACTTGATGCACTTTGACTGATCGATG